>Ga0154501_1236_pt3 | contig 11020 bp, 10 predicted proteins | sample RifGroD2_FD_115980 | JGI IMG/M metagenome (GOLD analysis project Ga0154501, IMG submission 115980) | Nitrospirae bacterium GWD2_57_9 | reverse complement strand
CTGAGCGCCTTGGGACACGAGGGCGATGTCGTGATCGGCATCAGCACGAGCGGGAACTCTCCGAACATCATCAAGGCCCTTGAAGTCGCGAAGAAGAATGGGATGAAGACCGTGATCCTGACCGGCGGCACGGGCGGCAAGCTGGCCGGCATGGCCGACTACACTTTCATCGTTCCTACCAAGCATACAGCCCGGATCCAGGAAACGCACATCACCCTCGGACATGCCATTTGCCAGATGGTGGACGAGGAACTCTTCGGCAATTGCCACTGACCGCTATGAAAAAGATAGACCCTGCAAAGATCAAGACCTACTCAATCAAAGGACGCGAGAGCAAAGTGCGCATCAACGATTTTGCGAAAGCGCCTGTCAAGGGTGCGTCCTTTCAGGATTTTTTTTCTTCGCTTCCCAACATCCTCGCCGCCAGGCAGTTAAGGGAAGTTGCCGCGGCCATCGTTCAGGCCCGAAAGGACGGTTGCCCGGTCATGCTCGGCATGGGTGCGCATTCCATAAAAGTGGGATTGAATCCGGTGATCATCGAGCTCATGGAGAAAAAGGTGATCACGAGCCTTTCTTTGAACGGGGCGGGCATGATCCACGACTTCGAACTTGCCTTCATCGGCCAGACATCGGAGGACGTGGACAAGGAGATCCTTTCCGGAGCCTTCGGCATGGCCGAGGAAACGGGCAGTTTTCTCAATCAGGCGATCGCGGCGGCGGCTGAAGGGCAGGGCATCGGAGCAGCAGCGGGCCGCATGATCCAGGACAGTTCATTTCCTTACAAGAACATGAGCCTTCTTGCCGCGGGCGCCCGCTGCCGCGTGCCGGTAACGGTTCATGTGGCGATCGGCACCGATATCATTCATATGCACCCGTCCTTTGACGGCGCAGCTACCGGGAGGGCCGCGCAGAACGATTTTCTCGCCTTCTGCTCCCTGGTATCCGAACTGGAGGGTGGCGTATACATCAATCTCGGGTCAGCGGTGCTGCTGCCTGAAATATTCCTGAAGGCCGTCACTCTCTGCAGGAACCTCGGCAATCCGCTGCGGCATTTCACCACCGTGAACATGGATTTCGTGCAGCATTACCGGCCGAACACGAATGTGGTCCGCCGCCCCACCCAGGACGGAGGGCGGGGATACGCTATCACCGGCCATCATGAGATCATGCTTCCCCTCCTTGCTGCAGCTGTGGTGGAACAACTCTGATCACTGCACAGTTAAGTGCACAATGATGCTCATTTTCTCCCCGCAAAGCCTGCGCCAGTATCATCCGTCTAGACAGCGAACCGCGCTTTCAGAAAGAAATCTATCCTGATCTGTCCTTTATTCCGACTGCTGTGATGGTCCGATAAGATACGTTCCGACACTGTTTCGTTCGATTTTCGACTCCTCTACCCTTTTCAGTTCGTTAACTCCTCAAAATATAATGATTCAATTTATGGCAGACTTCTTGCTTATCAGTGCCTGTACATGCATATCGGTTCAGACGCCAGTTTGCGTTTAGTCGATATGCCCTGTGCCTGCCTCATTCCCCCCCAAGACGCCTGTCCGTACCGGGCTAATTCAGCAAGAATTAGTCCGGTGCGTGCAGGCGTCCCCCCTTTCACATACCTTAGTCTTAGCCAAACTGAGCCAGCCCCATTTTTTCCTTTTTAAAAACGGCCTCTCATGAACTTTAAATACTCTTGTGCTATGCTCAAAGTAGGCAGTTAATTTGGCCCAAGCCGGCAAACTATGAAAATATCCAGCCCTGCCTTCAGCCAGAATAGTTCCATACCTGTCAGATATACTTGCGACGGCGAGGATATCAGCCCTCCCCTTTCCCTGCAAGAAGTGCCGGCTGCCGCAAAAACTCTCGCCTTGATCGTCGATGATCCCGACGCCCCTGCCGGCACATGGGTTCATTGGCTCGTCTGGAACATCGATCCCCAAACCACCACGATACCCGAGGGAAAGCTTCCGGAGGGAGCACGGGAAGGCGTCAATGATTACAGACGCACTTCATACGGCGGACCTTGTCCTCCCTCAGGAACTCACCGTTACTTCTTCAAACTCTACGCGCTCAACACAAAACTTGATCTCGATCGGAACGCTAAGCGAAAGATGCTGGAAGCCGCGATCAAGGATCATGTCATAGCATCGGCAGAATTGGTCGGTCTCTACAAAAGAACATAAACGGATCTTTGGCAGCCCTCTGCGTGGGAGTATTACGTCTGCCAGTCAGCGACAGTATTTTTTTGACCTGCCCGTAGTTTTTGTTACCCCTATCATAAAATTAGAATTTTAGTTCGTAATCTTAATGAATTAGATTAAAACTTGACACTTTTTTCCTAACAGTTTACTTTACTTATAATCGTGCATCGCATCGTGCCCGGAACAAGAGTCCCGAAGGGGGGATGCATTCCGGGATCGGTGCGGCAGCAGACAAATTTAAGAAACGATTCCATTAAGGAGGATCAAATGCAGAAAACAGCTATCTATCGGGGGGAAGAGATCAAGGAGGCAATCCCTGTTGTAAGGGAAATGCCGGAAAACTACATTGCTGAACTGGAGATGAGGACCGAGCAGTACGTTCAGCAGCTCAGGGATTTCGAATCGAGATGCCTGTTGCCCGGTTTCGACCAGGAACAGCTGCAGGCGGAGATCGCCCTGCTGACCGATTCCATGCTGGAGGCGTGCGTCCGCTTCGAACAGCAGGTCAACAACGATGCGTTTATCGTGAAAACAGCGCAGGTCGAGTTCCGGGAAAAGACGAACGCGATCCTGTCCAGGAGCTATCTCATCAACCGGACCAGAACCTGGCCGCAAGGTCATCAGGGGGATTACAATACTCTCGAGATGGCTTACAAGAACTCGCCCTTGTCCGAAGGCATTGGATATTATCTGGACAGATACATGCTGACGGCGCCGCTAGCAGAGGGCGTGCGGGACCGTATCGTCATGCTCCGGGAACTGCTGCGCGGCGCGCTTTCCACCAAACCGAAGCAGAAAGTGCTCGACGTGGCCTGCGGTTCCTGCCGCGAGGTGTTCGAACTTGCCCCCGCCATTAAAGCGTCAGGTGCAAAATTCGTCTGTGTCGATCTTGACGACGATGCCCTCAACTTCGCCCTCGACCGTCTGGCCCATGCAGGACTGACCACCGAACAGGTTGAGCTGCGCAAGTACAACGCGCTTCGCATCTTCGATTTTGAAACAGCGGTCATGGAATTCGGCATGCAGGACGTCATTTACAGCGTAGGCTATTTTGACTATCTCCCCGACGATTTCCTGATAAAATTATTGAACTCACTGTATAAGCTGCTTGCTCCCGGCGGGAAGATCATTGCCTCTTTCAAGGATGTAAACCGCTATCGGCCGCATATTTACCACTGGCTCGTGAACTGGGACGGGTTCCTGCAGAGGACCGAAGATGATTTTGAAAGAATTCTGCACTACTGCGACCTCCCGGACAGCGCCTTGAAAATGGAACGGGTTGATTCGGGATCGGTCATTTTTTATACTATCGCAAAGCCCTGAGCTCCGGATATTCAGGGAAGATCAGAGGGCGGAGGTTCGAAAAATGCAGGCTGGCCGATGCATAACCTGCTCGGCCCGCATTCTTTCTTTCCGGGGTCCATCACCGGCAATTGCATATTGTAAACAGCCGGGGAACATGCTATAAATAAAAATGATAGCGCCGGAACCGGCATTCACGCACGTCACAAGTGCTCAGGGGGGCGGGTCTGAACTCATCATTGCTTCTGAACAAGATTGCGATAGTGACGGGTGGATCGAGAGGTATCGGCCGTGCGATCGTTCTCGCCCTCTCCAGGGCCGGAGCGGACTGCGCTTTTACCTACTCCAAGGATCACGCGCCTGCGGAATCCCTGGTTCAGGAAGTTCGCTCTCTCGGTCGCAGGGCATTGGCGGTTCAGCGCGATGCCCGGGACTTTGACGGGGCGAAGACGCTGGTCGAAGAAATAAAGAACACTTTTGGCAATATCGACATCCTTGTCAACAACGCGGGCATAACCAGGGACCGGTCGCTTATGATGATGAGCAGGGAGGACTGGTCCGATGTTGTTGATACCAACCTCACCGGCGTTTTCAACGCCACCCGTGCCTGCATCATCACTTTTCTGAAGCAAAAAAGCGGGAACATCGTGAATATCTCTTCAGTGAGCGGGGTGCACCCGCTCCCGGGACAGGTCAATTACGCGGCAGCAAAGGCGGGAGTGATCGGTTTTACGAAGTCCCTGGCAAGAGAGGTGGCGCCTTACAATATCCGGGTCAATGCCGTGGCACCCGGCTTTATCGAAACCGAAATGACGGCCGGCCTGGGCGAGAAGAACCGCGAACGCTTTCTCGGCATGGTTCCGCTCGGCAGGTTCGGCACCGCCGAAGAGGTGGCCATGGCCGTTCTGTTCCTCCTGAGCGATCGTTCGCGGTATATTACCGGGCAGACGATCCAACTTGATGGAGGTCTGGGCATCTAAGTGCGAACCAACGGGGACATAGCAATCACCGGCGTCGGCGTGGTCTCTCCGGTTGGAGCGGGCAGAGATGCCTATTGGGAAGCACTATTCCGGGGAACGAGCGGGATCCGGCCGATCACCCTTTTTGATGCCGCACCCTATCCTCTTGCTGTTGCGGGAGAGATCACCGATTTTGACCCGCTCCCTATCCTCGGCAAGAAAGGACTGCGCGACCTGGACAGGAGCACCAGGCTGCTCTGCAGTGCCGCAAAAATGGCGCTCGAGGACAGCGGGCTTACAATCACGGAAGAGAGCACCCATGCCACCGGCGTCTCCGTGGGCGCCACCTACGGCAGTCTGCACAGTATTTCTCAGTTCGATCGGTCCGGGCTGATCGAGGGTCCCCGTGCGGTCAATCCCTCTCACTTTCCGAACACGGTACTGAACTCTCCCGCCAGCCAGGTATCCATCCGGTTCAGGATCAAGGGTTTTAACACCACGATCTCGACCGGCTTTTGCGCCGGACTCGATGCCGTCTCCTATGCTGCGGATTTCATCAAGACGAACAGGGCTGACAGTGCTGTTGCCGGCGGCGTTGAGGAGCTCTGCGAAGAGACGTTCCTGTACTTCCATCATCTGGGCTACCTGTCCGGCGCCGGCGGCCCCGCCCTCTCCTGCCCCTTCGATGCAAGAAGGAACGGCATCATCCCCGGCGAAGGAGCTGCTGTGCTGGTCCTCGAACGCGAGGAGCAGGCAGCGACCCGCGGAACGAATGTCCTTGCCAAAGTGCTGGGCTGCGGCAATTGCTTCGATCCCTTCGCGGACGGCAGCTTCGATAGCGCGGGCCGGGGATTGGCAACGGCTATTCAAAACGCGCTCAGGAATGCTTCTCTCACTCCCGAAGACATCGATTATGTCTGCTCAGCGGCAAATTCGACCAGGGGTCTCGACCGGATGGAAACGAAGGTACTGAAACAGGTATTCGGGCAGCATTGCCGGAAGATGCCGGTCAGTTCCATAAAATCCATGATCGGAGAAAGCTATTCCGCTTCCGGAGCAATGGCCCTCGCAGCCGCAGTAGGTGCGCTCCAGAGGGATCTGATTCCTCCCACAGCGAACTATCGGGATAAGGATCCCGACTGCGATCTCGATTGTGTGCCCGGCCCTGCCCGGGAAGCTCACCTTCGTCATGTACTGGTGGTGGCGGCAGATCCTTACGGCGCGAACAGCGCAGTCATACTGGGAAGATAGGGGGCGTGGATGCAGCTCGACTTTGAAGAGGTAAAGAGGCTTGTCCCTCAGCGGTTCCCCTTCCTGATGGTTGACAAGGTTCTGGAACTGGAACCGGGAAAATCGGCAATAGCGGTCAAAAACATCTCCGGCAATGACATAGTCTTTTTGGGTCATTTCCCGGACAAGGCGATTTTGCCCGGGGCGCTGATCCTCGAGGCGATGGCACAAACCGCCATCATCCTGTTCGCGGTCTCGAACACGAACACAACCGGAGAAAAGAGCCCCATTTACTATTTCGGATCGGTCAAGGCGCGCTTCCTCCACCCTGCCGTTCCCGGTGACCAGCTGAAGATCAAGGTTGTCAATGTCAAGATACTGGCAACGGGTGCCTTTGTGTCCGGCGAAGCATTCGTCGATGACAAAAAAATTTCCGAAGCGGAGCTGGTATTCAGCGTCAAGCATGAATAAACGAGTCGTCATAACCGGCCTCGGTGCCATATCCTCGATCGGCATCGGCAAGGATGCCTTCTGGCGGAGTCTCCTCGAGGGAAAAAGCGGGATCAGCCCGGTCTCCGCGTTCGATACGTCGCGACATTTCACTCATAATGCCGGCGAAGTAAAGGACTTCAACTCCGAGCAGTTCCTGCAGCGGGATCGCCTGAGAACCATGAACCGGGCGACGCAAATGGCTGTCGCATCGGCCAGGCTTGCTGTTGCAGACGCTTGTTTCACTTCTGATCAGCTCTCCGGCATAGGGGTTGGGGTTTCTCACGGCACTACGCTCGGTGCGGCTCAAGCGATCGAAGAGGTGGACAATGCGCTCGTTGCCAATCGGGATGCGGACAGGGACCTGTTCGTCCAGATGCCGCCGCATGCAGCGGCATCAGCAGTTGCCGCGGAATTCGGCTGCGAGGGCCCGCATTTCATGGTCACGACCGCGTGCTCGGCAGGCAATTATGCGATTGCCTATGCCTATGATCAGATCCGTCTGAACCGGGCCGATATCATGATTGCCGGGGCTTCCGACGGCATTTCCCGGATAGAATACACCGGATTCAATCAGTTCTCGGCGGTGGCCCCTGATAAGTGTCAGCCTTTTGATCTGAACAGAAAAGGGATGATCCCCGGGGAAGGCGCAGGGATGCTCATCCTTGAAGAACTGGAACATGCCGTGAAACGCGGCGCCGCAATATACGCCGAGATAGCGGGCTACGGCCTGAGTTGCGATGCGCATCATATGACGAATGCGTCGGTAGCGGGAATTGTACAATGCATGAAGAGTGCTCTGGAGCATTCGGGCGTCACAACGGCTGAAGTTGACTATATTAGTGCACATGGCACAGGAACGCGGGCGAACGATCGCGCAGAATGCGCTGCGATTAAAGAAGTGTTCGAGCAACGGTACCGGGACATCCCGGTCAGTTCCATTAAATCCATGCTCGGCCATACCATGGGAGCTGCTTCGGCGCTCGAGGCTGTTGCCTGCGCGCTCGTCGTACAGCACGACATCATTCCGCCCACCGTTAACTTTCAAACCCCTGATCCGGAATGCGATATCGATTGCGTGCCGAATCGGTCGCGAAAGCAGCGGGTGGCGGTGGCGCTGAATAATTCGTATGCATTTGGAGGCAACAACGCCTCTGTTGTTTTTAAAAAATTTACTCTTTAAGGAGCGCTCACTCGAATGGGACAGGACATTGGAAAAGAGATCATTGCCATCATTGCTGATGTTACGGGATTCGAAGAATCGGATATAACCCCTGATACAAACATTGCTAAAGACCTTGAGGTAGACTCGATCAAAACAATCGAGATTACTGTGGCGATCGAGAAAAAATTCCACGTTTCAATACGCGATGAGGATGTCCCGAAGATCGTCTCGGTGAGGCAGGCTGTTGACCTCGTAGAAAAGCTGCTGGTGAAGGCTTAGTAAGTCCCGGTTCAAAAACAATACGATCACTACTCAGCTTGGGACAGGCTGATAGCTGCGGCCAATCTGAAACCGCAGCCGCAACTCCGCTCTGACCATGTTCATCTTGAACGTACCGTCTGGATTACCGTGAAGATAAAGTTCATATATCCAAAATTCGATAAGTTTCTTGATACCTACCCCGACCTTGCCCAGATGCCGGCTATCGCTGCAATCTGGTCATTCCGGATGCCCCCCGCATTAGGCATACCCATACTGGCCGGGCTGACTTCGGATGACATAGTGTGGCATGTGCAGGACCAGAATATCGAAGAAATAAATTTCGATGACGATTCTGATCTGATCGCAGTCAGTTATTTTACACCGCAAGCCGGTTATGCCTATGAGATCGGCGATGAGTTCATGCGGAGAGGCAAGACCGTTGTCGCGGGAGGGATGCACCCTTCCATGATCCCGGACGAGGCGTCCCGACATTGCACTAGTTTATGCATTGGGGAAGCGGACACCTTATGGCAGAATATTGTTCACGATTTCCAAAACGGACAATTAAAGCCGTTGTATAAAGCCCGCCAATGTCCTTCTCCAAATGAAATATCCAGTCCCAAGCTTGCTGTTTTTGATGAAACGAAATACGACTGGCATGCATCACTGGTTTCAATCACCCGCGGATGCCCTTACAACTGCGGTTGGTGCAATATCCCGATCTATCAAGGACGAGAGATACGCTTTCGGCCGATAGACGCAGTAGCAGAAGAAATCCGCAGGTTATCCGGCAAGGAGTTCTATATAACCGATGATGTAATCACGTGGAACAGGGAATCGATCAATACATATATGCTGGAACTCTGTGACAGGATCAAAGACTACCGGGTGAGCATGTTTTTGTCCGGTTCTCCGGCCATGAACAGGGACGCAAAATTTTTAAATGCCCTGGCAGGAGCGGGATGCAAAAACATGTACGTTGTTTTTGCAAGTGACGCCTACAGCAAGATGTTCTATCAAAAGAACAAGGCGATCTGGGACAAATGTACGGATCTCGTCGCTGCATTGGAAGACCGCGGAATACGTTTTTTTGGTTCTTTTAGTGTGGGCTATGATTTTGTCGGCGAAGAACAGTTTGATCGGATACTGGAATTCTGCGAACAGGCCAAGATTAAAACAGCAGAGTTCTTCATCGCAACACCCTTCCCGAATACGCCGTTCTGGCACCAACTGATCGAGGAGAACCGCCTGATAAATCCCATTAATTGGAAAAAATATAACTGTGCAAACGTTGTCTTCAAGCCCAGGGTTCTTACAGAAGAAAAACTGCTCGACGGTTTTTTGTATCTTTGGAACGAGTTTTATAAAGACGCTGATTATCGCGAGTACCTGGCGACCTTCCCCTCCTTATATCAAAAAGCCGAACATCTGACAAAATCTCAGCGCAGGTAAGAGGATTATTTCGATGTCTCGGGGACATACCGATTATGACGCCGTTATTGTTGGAGCGGGCATCGGCGGCCTTACGTGCGGATGTTATCTTGCGCAGGCCGGCATGAACGTACTCATCCTGGAACGGCACAGCCGCCCCGGCGGATACTGCGCATCGTTCAAGAGAAAAAATTTTTTGTTCGATGCCGCGGCCCATTCATTCGGCGGCTATCGGGACGGTGGTCTCGCCAGGCAAGTTATCAATGAGCTGAACATTGATATACTGATCGCACGTCATGATCCGACCGACGTCATCCTGACGCCTCACAGTCGGATTTCATTTCATGCCGAGAGAACCAGTACAGTTTCTGAATTTCAGGCTGCTTTTCCTGGTGAGGCCCGGAATATAACGAATTTTTTTTCCTTTATTGAAAATCCTCCCGCAGCAGCGTTAGCCCTCGCGCGAAGGCGAACGTTCCAGGATCTCCTGGACGGTTATTTCAGAGATGGAAGACTCAAGGCCGTACTCTCGTACCCTTTATTAGGAAATTGCGGTTTGCCACCCACGTCTCTGTCGGCATTTATCGGCGCCAAGATTTTTCGTGAATTCCTTATCGACGGGGGCTATTATCCCGTCGGAGGAATGCAATTGCTTTCGGACGCGTTCGCAACCCGTTTTTCTGAGTACGGAGGCGAGCTGAAGTGTTCCTGTGAAGTAAAACGTATTCTGCTGGATCACGGAACCTGTGCGGGCGTGGAACTGTCTGACGGCACAATGATACCGTCGAACATCGTGGTTTCCAATGCAGATGCGCGGCAGACATTTTCCGTCCTTGTCGGACAGAAGCATTTGCCCGGAGCGTTCCTGCGCAAACTATCGAACATGGCACCCTCGCTTTCTATGATTGTTGTCTATATGGGAATCGACCCGACCGCAGGCCAACTGCCGGACAGAGGTGTCAATCTCTGGTATCTACCCCATTACGACCTCGACTCCCTCTATCGCAAGGCTAGAGCCAACCATGCCGACACTGTATTTATGCTGCGAGTTGGTCCCAACAAGAATAGTATGGTGGCTTTTGCACAGGCTAGTTTTTTAAGTTTAGATTATTGGAGAAAGAGCAAAAAAAAGCTGTTAGACCACTATATCTCCAGAATAGAGAGCTGCATCATCCCCGGATTATCAAAACAGCTTCTTTATCGAGAAGCTGCGACTCCTGCTACGCTTTATAGATACACTCTGAACTCCCAAGGTGCATCTTATGGGTGGGATGCCACAGTTGAACAGCTTGCTGACCGTGATTTTTACCGGCCCCCGTTTGTTCGAGGGCTATATTTGGTTGGTCACTGGACAACACAAGGACTCGGTATCACAGGTGCAATTTATACAGCTCGCGAAAGAGCAAGATGGCTATTGCAGGGTGCAAAAAGGAAAAGACTATGATACAATAAATAGGCTATGAAAAAAGAAGCCTACCTTAAGCAGGAACTATCCAATTTAAACCATAAATATTTGCCGCTCCTTTTCCTCTTTGGGGCCGGCACGGATGTCGCACTTTCTCTTCTCGATTTTATTGTCACCCCCGACAATTTCTCGAAATTTTTCCTTATACGGGCAATAACGGCTGTGCTTACGATCGGACTGGCAGTGCTTGTCAGATCAGCCTCTAGTTCCCGCTTCGATACAGCAGCTCTCCTTGCAGCTACAGTAATCACAGCTTCAATGCTCGAAGCAATGATCCTTCGCTTTGGTGGCCATCAATCCAGTTATTATGTGGGAATGCTCCTTCTTATGATATTCGTTTTTGCTTTCCTTCCGATATCGGCCAGAATGACCATCCTCATCAATAGCATAATCTACAGTATATATCTCGTCCCAATTTTTATATATGACCAAATATCGAATCCGAGAACCTTTATTACTAATAACGTATTTCTCATCGGTACATTTATCGGCAGCACCGCATGGCGCCACATTAATTATCAAC
>Ga0154501_1029_pt2 | contig 11029 bp, 12 predicted proteins | sample RifGroD2_FD_115980 | JGI IMG/M metagenome (GOLD analysis project Ga0154501, IMG submission 115980) | Nitrospirae bacterium GWD2_57_9 | reverse complement strand
CGTCATGCCGTGGCCTCCCTTCTCGGATGTCTGATGACAGCCGAGACAGATAGCGGTAGTCCCCTGGTAGGGTTGCTTGGTCTTGGGATTGACGTCTTTGGTATTCGGCTGGACAGCGAGAATGAAGTCTTCCGTTTTTGCCTGATGAAGCGAGTGGCAGCCCGTACAGGACAGACCGTCGTGGCCGCCCGCGGCAAAGACAAGGGCGGGGAGAGCAAGGAATGCTGCAGCGATCAAGAAACTGTTCCATTTGGTCATGGTACCACCTCCTGAGATGTTTTCCCGGCTGGGGTCTTCAATTACTGTAAACAGTTTTTTTATTTTGCATAACCTGTGTGAAGGGAGAAGATTCTATAATCACGCTTCAATCATGGTTGTCATGACGGGAGGTGTTCGCCTCGCGTGCAGCCGTCTGAAACTTAAGGCTTCTGATGATTAACTCTGCTGTTAAAATGGTAATAGAAGGGTAAGAGCTTGTCAACGGCGGTGAGAAAAAACAAAAAGGCCGGCGTTAAGCCGGCCTTTTTTCTCAAAACGTTATCTGCTGCAGCTCATCCGTCAAGCTGCTTTTTTGAGTTTATCCAGGATCTCGTACAGGACCTCCTTATCAACCTTCATCTCGTCCCGCAGATCCTTCCGAATCCCGGATGCGATCATACCCCGCAGTTCGGGCAGGATGCTTTCCAGCTCCGTGATCAGCAGGTCTCTTTCTTTGGGTTCAAGATTTATTTGCATACCTTCTCCTTATTTCGGCAATACCGCCATCCGGAAAAGGGCCGTCGCGGCGGACCTTCCCCTCGCCCTTTTTCGCCCTCTTCCGTCCCGTCTTCTGTATAATAACTCGGTTTCCTATCGAGGCAACAAAAAAGAGACTGGACAGGTCCTTTTTCCGTCCATTCAGCTCATCTGGCCTCGCTTTTCTCTGCTATACTTTTCGCCGGAGGGACCCGGGCATGGAGAAAACAAGCAAAACGCAAAGAAAGTCGGAAGCGCTCTTGCTTCAGGAACTGGGGGAGAAGCTGGTCGGCCTGACGGACCAACACCTCGGCAGGCTTGAGCTGCCCGAGGACATTTGGAATGCCGTGAAGCTCGCGAGAACCATCCGAAAACGGGGCGGGCTGAAACGCCAACTGCAGTATATCGGCGCCTTGATGCGCAAGATCGACGCTGCCCCCCTCCGGGAGGCTATCCAGGACATCGAGGAGGGGACCCGCCGCCAGGCTTCTCTGCATAAACAGCTAGAAGCCTGGCGGGACGAGCTGATCGGGGGGAACGACGCGTTGGCGGAAGAGCTTGCATCCCGGTTCTCCCTTGACCGTGCGCGTCTGATCATCCTTGCGCAGACGGCTCGCGAGGAGCAAATAAAGAAGGACCCTTCTCCCGCTCCGGCCCGCGCCCTCTTCCGGTATCTCCGGGAGGTTGCCGTCCAAGGTTGCTGAGAAATCCGCTTATGCTGAACAGCATCGGTGGGAAAAGTTTTCCTCGGTCTCTTCTGTTTCCCGGTGTTAAGAGGTGTTAAGATCCGAAGAGTCATCTCGCATACCGCTTCCTCGGGAAGCGGTTCATCCTTTCTGCGGAATCTCCTTGGCTGCGGCAGTGCTAATATTGAAAGAGAGGCGACTCTGAAAGGGGGTGGTTCCATGACCGGACTTTTGGAAAAGATAAAAGGGCAGCAGAAACGGGAGACGCTGACCGAGGCCTACGAAGTTAGGGCGTTCCGGGATGAAGGAGAGCAGCCGGGACTGTTCGAGATTTCTCCGCCGGTACCCGATGCTCCTCATCCTGATCCGGGCGCGCTGCAGCTAGCGAAAGGCCGTGTGCTGGGGCATGGGGAACAGCGGGTCGTTCCGGACGACTGTCAGTTCGGCGACAACGACCTTTGCAACCCGGAGACCTAGAAGCCGGACCGCTTTCTTTTATGCGGGGAAGAACAGCGGCGGTATGCCGGGAGGATGCCCTGCTCGGTCCTGTTCGTAAGAGCGAGACCCATGCACTCGCCGAAGATGAGTGAAGGACCGGAGAGGGGCGAAGAAGCCCAGGCTGCATGACCGCTATTTCTGTCCGCTGGCGCCACATCCTGGCCAGAAGGAAGTGGTTGCTTTGTGTGCTTGAGAGGGACTGCTTTCTCGGGATCTCCCGGCGAAGGTGGTTGGGACGATAAAACCGAACCGCCTTTGTTCTTCAAAACTTCTTTTACGCGCGACTGCGTCAGCTGCGCTACATTTCCCTGCTTTCATGCGCGAGTTCATAGGCCTCGGCGGGATCGCTCGTAAAGTCCACGCCCAGTTCCTTCAGGTTGTGCAGGTCTTCGAGCATGCTTTCGATCGCTTCGGGCGAAACATCATAGTCGTCAGCGTGCTCTTCTATCCAGTCGATCACATCGCTCCAGCTGTTCCAGTCCTTGTCATGCTCGTACACTGCCTCGATAAGTGACGGCCCGTAGTCGTCCCCCCACTGCTCGGCCTCGCTGATCTGGGCTCCTTGAAATCGTGCCATGCCGGAAGTCCTCCCTCGGATCAATTGCGCTTTCTAATCAATGTTAGCATTACCGGCGTCAGAGTCAACAGGCTGAAAAAATTTTTGAAGCATAAAAATAAATAAATACTACCAAAGTCAGCTTGTCGATCAGGTAGATCTTCCTCCGTTTCTGCTCCCTGCTCCTCTGTTCGCCGAATATCGGCACACCATTTTCTATTCTTATTAGATCAGGATCAGATGAAGGGCCACGGTCTTTCCGCCATGCGAAATTATTATACCGCAAGTACAGTGAGACGGACATTTTCGGAGCAGAAAAGGCGGGTGTGTTCAGAAAAAAGGCGTTCGCAAGACCTGCTACTACAGCGTCAGTTCCATGCCTGCTTCCATGCCGTAGCAGCGGACCCGCGAATTTTCGCGGCCCGCGATCCGGCGGCAGTCTTCCACGATCCGGTCCAGCTCATCATCGGACCGGTCCTGGTTGTGATGGAACAGGCCGAACTCCTTGACCCCTGCTTCCATGGCGAGACGGAGGGCGTCGGTATAGACCGAATGGCCCCACCCTTTGGTGATCTTGTGCTGTTCCTGGGTGTATTCGGCGTCGTGCACCAGGATGTCGGCGTCCCGCGCAAAACGGAGATACTCTTCGTAGTCGCAGCCGCCGGAATGACGCAGGGTCAGCTCGTTGTCCGTCAGGAACACGAAGCTCTTGTTGTCCTCGGTGAACTTGTACCCGATGCCCCGGTTCGGATGGCTCAGCTGGATGGGCGTGACCAGCACGGGCCCGATGGCGAAAGGCTCTTCGCAGACGGTGCGGGGAATGATGGCGGCCTGCAGCTGCGTGAAGTCGACGGGGAAATAGGGCGCGATCATGGATTTTGAGAGGACCTTCTCGATGGACTGCTGGGTGTAGGCGCATCCGTACAACTTGATGGCCGTCTTCTTGCTGTAAATGGGCTTGAAGAAGGGGAAGCCCATGAGGTGGTCCCAGTGGGCGTGGGTGAAGAGAATGTTCAGTGCCGATTCGCCGCTTGCCAGGAGCTTGTTCCCGAGCTTTCTGATCCCGGTACCCGCGTCAACGATGATGATATCGTTGTCCCTGCTCCTGATCTCGAGGCAGGTCGTGTCGCCTCCGTATCTCTGGTATTCCTTGCCTGAAACAGGTATCGAGCCCCGTGCTCCCCAGCAGGTGATCTTCATTCTGCCTCCGTACGTGGTCGAGATCGAAGCTCCCCGTCTGCTTCCGGGTCCTTGGGAGCCTAAGAACGCTACTTTGGATAAAACCTCCCTGTTACTTCGTTCTACCGTCTCCTTCGCCGCCAAGCCCCTTCTTCTCCGTCATGTCCCCGAGATAACTCGGCAGCTCGACTCCCGCCATCTTCGCCACGTCATGGAGAGGGGGAATGCTGCGGACAAGGCTTGAGAGGAAGTTCGAAGTCGAGGAGCCGTTGCCGTTCCCGCCCGCCGAATCCCAGACCGTGACTTTATCGATCTTGATGTTCTTGATGGCCTCTACCTGCATGGAAACGATCTGCTCGATCTTCTCGGTCATGAGCAGCGTTGCCACCGCCCGGGCATCGCCGTTGCAGCTCTTCACGAGATTTTGATAACCGGCTGCCTTGCTCTCAAGCACCTGCCTGATGCCCTTTGCCTCGGCTTCGTACTTGAGCAGGATGCCGTCGGCTACGCCCTTTGCCTCGCGCCGGGTCTTCTCGGCCTCGGCCTCTGCCGCGATCTCGATCTTCTTCTTGCCGATCTCCTGCTTCACGACTTCTTCCGCGTTCAAGCGCTCCTGTTCCGCTCGGTACTGGGCCTTCTGGATCTCCACCTCGGCCTCGCGCTTTGCCACCTCGCCCTTCTGCAGCGCTTCTGCCTGCCGCATGGCAAGTTCGGCGTTGGCTGCGGCGATGTCGGCCTTGGCCTTGTTCTCGCCCGAGACCGCCTCCGCTTCCTGTCCCTGGACGTACACCCGGCGGTCGGCCTCTGCTTTTTTCTTTCCCTTTTCGGACTGGGCCACGTTCTCGGCGATCCGGATCTCCTTCTCCCGGTTGGCTTCCGCTTCGCCGACCGAGGCCGCGGTCTCCTGCTGCTGCACGAACACGCGGCGGTCAGCGTCGGCCCGTTTCTTTCCCTTTTCCGCCTCCGCCGTGTTCTCCGCGACCTTGATCTCTTTGTCCCGGTTTGCGACGGCCTGGCCGATGGCGCCCATCTTGTCCTGATCGGCCACATCCACCTTCGCGCGATTGATGGCCTCTGATGCCGCCTTCTTCCCGATGCTCTGAATATAGTCGGACTCATCGGTAATGTCCGTGATGTTCACGTTGATGAGGTACAGGCCGATCTTGTTCAGTTCCGGCTCCACGTTCTTGCGGATGGACTCGAGGAAGCTCTCGCGGTCCTGGTTGATCTGCTCAATAGTGAGGGACGCAACGGTGAGACGGAGCTGGCCGAAGATGATCTCCTTGGCCATGTCCTCGATCCTGGAGGGCGGAAGGTTCAGGAGACGCTCCGCAGCGTTGTTCATGATGCTGTTGTCCGTGCTGATCCCGACGGTAAAGGTGCTCGGCACATTGATCCGTATGTTCTGGAGCGAGAGCGCGTTCTGGAGCGGAATGCTGATGGTGATCGGCGTCAGACTCAGGTACGCCGAGTCCTGGATGAGCGGCCAGACCAGGGTGCCGCCTCCGTGGATGCACCTGGCCGACTGGCCCTCTCCCACTTTTCCATAGACGACCAGGATCATGTCCGAGGGGCAGCGTTTGTACCGCGATGCCAGGAACACGACGGTTGAAACGACGAGAACGATGAGAGCCGTGATCGGCAGTACCCAGAGACCCATTCCGTACATAAGAACCTCCATAAAAGCGAAGAATTATCCGCCCGCAGGGAACCAGCGAACAGAGAAAACATCAAAGAAAGGCATTTGCAGGCCGGTGCGCTTTCTTTTTAAAAGGCGCTGTCCTCTCTGGGAACCCGGTCGTGCGGAACGTTATATTTTTTCAACCACGACCGTGCTGCCGTTCACGGCCGCAACCCGGATCCGTTCTCCGGTCCTGAGCTCGTCGCCCTTCCCGGATACGGCGTCGAACTCGCGAAGGCGGCCCTTCATCGTTATCTGCACTTTTCCGGTCCCGCCGCTCCTGATCGTCAGATAGACCGTGCCCTGCGCGCCAACCGCAGCGGCGTTGTCCATGGTGCCGCTGGACTGGAGCCTCTTGACCGCGGAGAATATTTTGCCGATGATCCAGACCGATGCGAGCCCGGCAGCGACCGCTCCGATCAATGCGACCCCGTTGCCCGTCCGGTTCTCCCGCAGCAGGGCAAAACCCACGAGGCCGAACATCATGAAAAACGCGGTAAGACCCTGGAGCGTCAGCAGCTTGAAGCTGACGTCGGCGTCGATATGGTTGACGTCCGCATGGCCCACATCGATATCCGCGTCGTCGAGGTCGCCCCCGCCCAGCAGTTGCATGATGAACCGGACTACGAACAAGCCCCCGCCGGTAACCGCGCAGACCAGAAAGAAGATCTCAAGCCCTGTCAGTCCAGAAAGACCGTTCATGCCGTTCCCTCCTTGAAGCCGAAAATGTTCTTGCGCTGCAACAACAATTGATTATTCACTCGGGGATGAAAGGACTGGGTGCACGCCGGTAAATCGCTCTCTCGTGCAGGCTCAGTGTTGAACATCGTGAACGGATTAACGAGAGGAAAGAAGCCTGATCGATACGGCTTAGATTATATAGGGAGGCCGGCATTTGGTCAAGGACCAGGATGGGGTATTTTCAGGGTATGCTTTGAATTCCGGGGTAAGCCCATTCCCGGCGTTTTTGGCAAAAAAATACTCGCAAAAAAGCGGTGGACCGAAGTCCACCGTTTCAAGTCATTTAAATATGCTCTTATTTTTTATTGAAGGCTCTTGAGCCGGGCAATCTCGGCGTTTCTCCAGTCGGTGATCGCTTTCCACGGCCCATACTTTATTTGTGCATCCGAGAAAGGCTCACCCGGGTATCTGCAGCCCACGAACCAGGACGCAGGCTTGCGCAAAGAACCGGGAATTCCGTCGGACTCGGTATGGCAGAACATGCCGTCAGCCATGCCCGACGGATGGGACTGGTCGTTGATGTAAACAGCGATATCGAGAGCATCTTGGGATGACAGTGTTTCGGGTTTTCCGAAAGGCATGAATTTCTTTATATAACCTGCCAGGTTCTGGCTGTTGTAAAAAGCAGCGCCCCGTGAATAGGAGTCCGGGCCCCACATTGCCGGAACGCGGGGACGATTTTCTCCGGGCCGGTATTCGCCCAGCCCCGGACCGTCTTTGTCATGGCAGTTGGCGCACTGTCTGCCGTAGAGCGTTCTTCCGCGGCTGGGAGAAGCCTGCATATTCGCCACATTCGCATCCAGGACCGGAAGCGCTGTTCCGGGAAGGTTTACCCATCCGGCGCCTTTCATGTTCGGGTCCGTAACGCCTGCGGCTAGCCAGTTGATGTATGCGACCATGTCGAGCATCACCGGGTCGTCTTTCGACAACACCTGCTCGGTGTTCATGCAGTTGCGGAAACAGTCGATGATCGAATCCTTCAGGTCGCGGTTGTAGTTGAGCGGGCGGAAGTAGGGCAGGCCGGCGTATTTGTCAGGGGACTGGTACATAGGCGTGCCGGAGGGCACGTGCCCCCCCGTAAAGTGACAGCTGGAGCAGGCGATGGAGGTGGTTGAGTAGGGTTTGCCGTCCGGGAATTTCTTGAACCCGTCGGGCCCCAGCGTATTACTGGTATGATGTATCCACTCGTATCCGCGTCTTACCTCAGCGGGCGCCGTATCGATCTTACGGCAATTGTACCACGAAGCCATGGCATCGCAGTCCGGCTCGACAATGGCTCCATCGAAGCCGAGGTTGTCGGCAAAAGCAGTTGATGCCGACAGAAGAACAGTGAACAACACAACCAACTTCTTCATAAAACACTTCCCCCTTGTACATATTAGAATTTTGACGCGATGAAGCCTCTTCAGATGAAAGAGCAGATTTAATGATTGCAACACTTTCGAATCGGTGAAACAAATACTATGCGAATATGCAGAGGATGTATGTGACTTTGTCACAGAGAGAAGAGCTTGCGAGGTGGATACAGAAAGTTGCTGATGCAGCAGGAGAAAATCTGATGGCGCGGGGGCTTCCGCCCGTACCGGTCACAAGGAAAAGAAAGGCGCAGGACGCGGGGAGCCGCGTTGTGCCTTGGCCGCCTGAATCCTGCAGGAATAGGGTGTGAAGCGCACTGCGGGCGTTCAATTCCGCCCGAACGGGAGTGATGAACCGCCTCCTCTTCGCTCCCTTCAGAGTCGCCGCATGTGTTCCGGCATCAACGTCGCGGCGTTGCCCTCTTTCACGAACTTCCGGATCAAGGCGACTGCCCGGTCCCGGTCAGAGGGCATCCGAACGCGGAGGGGCAGATAGTTCGAGGCGTGATTCGCGAAGAATAGGCCGCGCTTCATATCGGTATGCTCCAGCATAGCGGCAAGTTCCGTCAGAAGGGCAAAGGGAGGGGGAAGCTGAAACATGCCGGACCGCTCCAGATCAGAGAGCGGGGTGCCGGGAACGACCATGGTCGTGAGGGCTCCAACATGATCGGGCTCGATCCGGGAGAGCAGGCGTCCGGTCGCACGGGCATGCTCGCTGCTCCGCGCATTGCCGCCGATGCCGAGCAGGACCGTCACCAAAAGCTTGATGCCCGCTTCCTTCACGCGCCTCCCCGCTTCCTCCAGCTGCGCTGCTGCCGCGCCCTTTCGCATCCAGGCGAGCCGTTCGTCGTCTCCCGATTCAAGCCCGAGGTAGATGATGCCGATTCCCTGCGCCCGCAGGGCCGCCAGTTCAGCCGGGCTCTTGCCCAGAATGCTTCCTGCGTTCGCGTACATGCCGACCCGGGTCAACGCCGGCAGATACGTTCGGAGAAACCGAAGGAGGACGAGCAGGTCCTGCTGAGGCGCGGCAAGCGCGTCGCCGTCCGCAAGGAAGACACGTCTGGCGCGGCTACAGGACGAGCGCGACCCCCGGAGCTCGTCCTCCATCTCAGCGATGGTGCGGACACGGAAGCGTTTGCGTTTATAGGCCGGGCAGAAGATGCATTGGTTGTGGGAGCAGCCCACCGTGTATTGTAGGATCAGGCTGTCCGCCTCGCTCGGGGGCCGGATGATGGTTCCTTGGTAGGTCATGGCATTATGTAGCACGAAATCGGGTGGATTGTATAGAAAATTTACCTTCCTGGTCCTTCCGTGCTAGGAATAATGATGGCGGTCCAGGGATCGCGGTATATTTAGAGGGAGCCTTTTATTTTGGAGGTCGTCATGGTCATACTCTTCGACGTACTGGGAACGTTATTCTCGCTGAATAAAGTGATGGACCGGTTCAGGGATCAGGGGATCCCGCAAGAGGTCATGGAGCTCTGGTTCGAGAAACTGATGCAAACGGCCATGGCCTCCGCGTTGACGCGAAAATATTTTCCGTTAGACGTACTGGCGCGCTCGACTCTGCTGCAGGTCTTCGCGCAAAAGAAGGTCCACGAGAAGCAGCTGGAAAGGATACTGACCGCTCTGCAGGAGATCGAGCCCCATGGCGACGCGCGCGGTTGTCTTCGGACGCTCCGCGATGATGGTCATCGCCTGGTCGCCCTGTCGAACTTGAGCTACGACGAGACCGAGCGGCTGCTGCTGCGGTCCGGTCTGTACGGCGAGTTCGAACGCTTCTATTCGGCGGACATGGCCCGGGCATGCATGCCCCATCCAGCGTTGTACGAGCTGGTGTTCAGGACAATGTTCGTCGGCCCCTACGAATCGTGCATGGTGGCTGCGTACGGCTGGAACGTGCTCGGCGCTCACGCGGTGGGCATGAGCACGATCTACATAGAGCGGGCGGAAAAACTGTGGCCCTTCCCGGGAAGCCCCGCCGGCTTTATCGTCTCGAACCTGCGCGACATCCCGTTCGCCGTGGCAAGCCGGCTGGAGCACGAAGGCTTGAAAGAAGCGGCGTAAAATCGTAACCACAGAGCACAGAGACACAGAGAAAGATGAATACACTTTTAAACCGTAACTGCCCTTTGTTTCCCTCTGTGCATCAGTGTCTCTGTGGTGAATACTTTATTGCAACTAAAGTTTCGGAATTGAAAGCCACGCCAATATGAACCCTTTGATCGAAATGAACCACCCAAAATGATCAACTCTCTTCAATCTTAATTTCTAACTCCTTCTTTTTTATATATAACTAAATTGGCAGCGATATTGCTCTATTACGCCGGACCGGCTATACATCACGCTGGAACTTCGCGATCGACGATGAGGAGGTAAGAATGAGAAGAATTTCCGGGACAGCAATGGCTCTCACCTTTCTGCTGCTGGGTCTTGCCGCAGGATTCCTGTTCGGCAGGAGCACGGGTTTTGAGACAGGCAGCGAGTGGGCGCTTGTGCAGGCCGATATACTGGCGCGGGAGGCTGGTGTATTCATGCCTGTATATCTTGATGACGGTGCCTTCAGGGTAGTGATCAAACAGCCGCGCGGGCTGTACAAACGGGCATGGCAGCAGGCAGACCTCTACGAAGAGAAAATGGCGGTCAGAACCGCCAAGCTCGATCCTGCTGATCAAAAGGGAGCGACGACAGCAGGAGCCCGGTTCTAGTTCTCGGTTCCAGTTCTGGCTTGAGAGGGAACAAAAAGGTCCGGGCAGGATGAATGCCCGGACCTTTTTTCGCCGGTCGTCAAATTTTGCTGGCAGGAAGGGAGGCTTTGGGGCGTCTCCTTGTGAACATTCGCCCTCTTCACGATGAGCCCATCGTTTTGAGGACCTCATTTTTTATATACTCGATCACCCGGTCTACTTCTTTTTCCATTCGCTCTTTTCGCTGCCCCTCGATTATATACCCCGCATCGCGCAGCTTTCCGGCAAAACCTTCGCGCCCGTGCTTTTCAAGAAATTCACGGGGTATCTCCACGGGGGCTTCCGCATCGTTCATGATGGCCCAGGCCAGGGTCCAGGCACGGGCGACGTTGGCGATGTCGTATCCGCCGCCGCCGAGGGCGACCCACCGCGGCGCCAGGTCCCTGATCTTCGCGACGGCTTCGCAGAAACCGTTCGTAGTGCAGTTCAGGTGCGCCAGGGGATCGGAGCGAAACGTATCGACCCCGAGCTGCGTCACGATGATGTCCGGCTTGAAAGCCTCGATGAGGAACGGCACGGTTCCGTCGAAAGCGCGCAGGAAGAGTTCATCATCCGATTCCGGCGGCAGCGGGATGTTGGCGCAGTACCCTTTTCCGCTTCCGGTCCCGGTCTCGTACTCGAAGCCGGTGCCGGGAAAGAGCGCGGCGCCTGTTTCATGGATAGAAATCGTCAGGACCCGGTCGGTAGCGTAGAATGCCTCCTGCACACCGTCGCCGTGATGCGCATCGATATCGATATAGGCGACCCTCCTTCCCTTGTTCACCAGAGACAGGATGGCGAGTACCGGATCGTTTACATAGCAAAATCCCGAGGCCCGGGCCGCCAGGGCGTGATGGAGCCCACCGCCGATG
>Ga0154501_1092_pt1 | contig 11047 bp, 7 predicted proteins | sample RifGroD2_FD_115980 | JGI IMG/M metagenome (GOLD analysis project Ga0154501, IMG submission 115980) | Nitrospirae bacterium GWD2_57_9 | reverse complement strand
CATGGTTCCAGAATCGTAGAACGTGAAAACCTGCGTCTTCAAGCACCTTTGTCCTGACACCATCTTCCACTCTTTGTTCCTGATGCTGACCACCATCTAATTCAACAACGATCTTTTTTTCCAGGCAGACAAAATCGAGAATATAGTCCTCAAATGGATGCTGTCTGCGAAATTTCAAGCCCTCCATCTGCCTGCCACGCAATATTCTCCAAAGTTTCCTCTCTGCATCAGTCATACTGAGACGCAATTTGCGCTGGAGCTTGTTTTGAAGAACGCTCTTATTCGTTTGCCCCTGCACTTAAACCCATCCCCACCCCGGCCCTCCCCTTGAAAGGGAGGGTGCATATGCCTCCCCCCTCTAGGGGGAGGCATGTAAAAGCAATTTACATCTTCACGCTCTGCTTCAAATCATCGGCGAAAAGCTTGTTGGCGCCCTTCGCTGCGCAGAAGCTTCCGCACATGGTGCAGGAATCTTCGTGCTCCGGCATGCGGCTTTTCCTGATTGCCAGTGCCTCCTGAGGATAGAGCGCAAGATCGAATTGCTTCTTCCAATCGAGGTCGCGCCGCGCTTTGCTCATTTCCATGTCGCGCGTTCTTCCCTTCTCGGGATATTTGTTCATGTCCCCGATGTAAGCCGCTATCTTGGCCGCCTGGACGCCCTGGCGCACGTCGTCCTCGTTCGGCAAGGCAAGGTGCTCGGCGGGGGTGATATAACAGATCAAGTCCGCGCCGAACCGGCTCGACTGTGCCGCCCCGATGGCAGCAGTAATATGATCGAACCCGGGCGCCACATCCGTGGATATCGGCCCGAGCATGTAGTACGGAGCGCCTCCGCTCATCCGTTTCTGGAGCTGGATGTTTCCCTCAACCTCGTCGAGCGGAACATGTCCCGGACCCTCGACCAGCATCTGGCATCCCATTTCCCTGCCCATTTCCGCCAGCTCGCAATTGATGATCAGTTCCTGTATCTGCGCGCGGTCGGAAGAGTCATGAATCGCGCCTGCCCTCAGACCGTTGCCGAGCGAGAGGACCACATCGTATTTCTTGAGGATGGAGACCACGCGGTCGAATTTTTCATAGAGCGGATTTTCCCGCTTGTTCGCGATCATCCAGGCGACCATGCTCACCCCGCCCTTGCTGACCAGGCCGCCGTAGCGGTATCCCTGTTTCCTCAGCCGCTCGATGGTGTAGAGATTGATGCCGCAGTGGATCGCCATAAAGGCAATTCCGTCCTCGCACTGCTTCTCGATCAGATCGAACAGCATTTCTTCGTCAAGCTTGTTCGGATTGCCGTACTTCCTTCCTGCCTCGCAAAAAGCCTGGTACAGAGGAACATTCCCGACCGGGATATCCACAGCTGCAACCACCTCGCGCCGCACCCGATCCAGATCGCCACCCACCGACAGTTCCATGAGTGTGTCCGCTCCGGCCGCGGCCGCAGTTTTTGCTTTACTGATCTCCGCCGCGTAATCGATGATGTCCGACGAGGTGCCGATCGAAGCATTTACTTTCGTCGCAAGCCCTTTGCCGATACCTACGGCTTTCGGCTTTCTGATCGTGTTCCAGGGAATCACGATCTTCCCCTCCGCAACCATTCTTCTGACGTAGTCGAGCGATACGTCTTCAGCAACGGCAACCACCTTCATCTGTTCGGTAACAATTCCTTTACGGGCGTTTTCTATTTGTGTTGTCACTGGTCCACTCCTAAGGTTTTATTCGATGCGGCATCTGATGGCCGCACGTGCTGCTGGTGCCACAACAGACAGCATTACCTCTCTATGACAACACACAAATTGATATTCTCTTCATGATTATTTCTCCTTCCGCGCGAATATTCGAATGAGACGTCTCCTGGCTTAGGACACCCTACTCACTGGCCTTCCCGGGTAATTTAACCGTTTAAACCGTTTGAACTGTTTAAACCGCTTAAACTGTTGTTGCTCGCCCAGTGGCATTTCCAGTTTTCGTTTCCATTACAGTTGCGCGACAGCAGGGGAATTGCACCCCTTTCCGCTTTCTCATTCGGAATCTACAGAACCGTTCAAACAGCTTAAGCCGTTATCTTAAGCATCTCATCCATCTCTTTTTCCGTCTCACGAACCAGGGACGCTATTCGATCTTTTTCCAGGCGCGCTCCTGCTTCCAGAGATGTCAGGCCGTCTTCAAATACCTTCACGAACAGACGGTTTACCCGGGCATATCTTTCCTGCATACCGCGTAGCTCGATCGTCTTACCGCTCCATATACCATCCATGCGGTTAAAGAGGATATTGGTGGTTTGTCTCATGATATCGGCAAGGCCGGCGACTTGAGGGTTTTTAAAATAAGCTGTCCCCTCATAGGAAGAAGGTCCCAGTGAAAGCCTGTTTTCTTTTTTGAGATCTTGATATGCCTGGGTTCCCTCCAGAACGATCTGGTGGTGGTAAAGAACGTTCGCGGTAACGGCAAGATTTTTGAGCAAATCATTTTTCTTCAAAAACTCCAGGTTGATACGCAGATCTTCAGGCGTGGAATCCGGTTCGAACATGATAAACCCGACATTCGGCTCAATGCCGTGCTTTCGAAGGATCGCGAGCGCTTTCTCATTCTGGGACACGGTCGTCATTTTATTCATTCGCCTGAGCGACTCGTCTTTCCCGCTTTCGAGCCCGATCAGAATGTGGCGCAGACCCGCATCCACCAGTGCGCTGATGGTTTCATCATGAATATCATTGACCCGTCCTTCGATGCCGAATCGGATGTTTCTGGGCTTCAGGAGGGCGGCAATTTCCAAGGCCCTGTCCTGACCCACCCGGCCGGGGCCGAAAAAGTTGGGGTCCGTAAAGTAGAAATCCCTCAGACCACTTTCCCTGATGATCGCATCTATTTCCCTGGCAATGTTCTCGGGGCTCCTCCCGCGCCAGGGGTTCCCGGTCCCGTAAAAAGAATTAATGTAGCAGAACGTGCACTTCCCGTAGCACCCGCGGCTGCCGAGCAGGTTCACTTCGGAAAGCCGGTTCATGGCCTCGGTACGAACGGGAAAAGGGAGGCTGTCGAGGTCTGCGACAGGTTCCGGTTTTTGAAGCCCGATGCCTCCCAAACCGTCGCGAATCGCAAGACCGGGGATGCAGGGAGTGAAGTTTTTGAATGATGCTGCATCTGCCAGATCCGCAAAGGGCTTCTCAAGCTCTCCGACAATGACCGAATCAACCGCATGTCGCTGTTTCAGAATATTTTTGTATGAGATCGTGGCATAAAAACCGTATGCAGTTATGGAAGATACCTGTCCATCTCTCTTCATGGTATCCAGAAAATCGAAGAGAGCATGATCATTCTGCCAATGGTAGACGAGGTGAACTCCGAGGATGTCCGGCTGAACAATACGCACTCTTTCCATGATCGCGGCGTAGGAAAGCTTGTCAAGATACCCCTCCACGATCTCAACGTCATGTCCCTTTTCTTTCAGCATCCCGGCGGCATAACCGCTCTGAAGGCATGAGGAAAGAGGAGTGTTCGCGATATCATTGCAGCGTTCGGGAGCAACACTGCGCGGATGTTCCAGCAGCAGGATCTTCATACGGCAGCACCGACTTCCTGCCACATGAACACGTTTCTAGAGAGATGCAGCGCTTCCAGGCGGTATCTGAATGCATCGAACGGTTGCGGGTTATAGTAGGTCGGATAGAGCAGATCCGTATCCGGCCTTATGACTCCACCCCCTCTGGCCAGCGCTTCCATGCGCGTTCCGGGCAAAATGCGGATATTATTCAAGACAACAGTCCCGAGATTTTTCTTGTTCCCGTGCTGATCATAAATCCGTTCCAGGAAGCGCAGACCCTTGTCACAGGTTTTTTCCGTCTCACCCGGGACATTGACCATAAAATGGTAAACGGTGAGCACATCGGTTTTTGCGGCGATCTCCGAGGCCCGCAGGATATCCCCTTCGGCAAGCCTCTTGTCGAGCACGTCCAGGGCTTCCTGGCAAAGACCGTCAGGCGAAAATGAGAAACATTCGCACCCCGCTTTTTCAAAAAGAGCGGCATTTTTTTCGTCGAAATTATCTTCCCGCATAAAGCCGTCCCATTTGAGCTTCAATTTCCTCCGGATTATTTCAGCACAGATTTCTTCAAGATGATTAGCGGGATAATTTATGATCGGATCGGTAAAGTGAAAACGCTCGATGCCGTATTCCTTATTCAAGGACTCCATTTCATCCACGACGTCCCGTAAAGGACGGCAGCGTAACCGTCTCCCCTGCAGTACGGGATAAACGCAGTAAGCGCAGTGAAAAGGACAGCCGCGCTTCGTCTCGATCCCTATCGCAGGCACATACGCATTTATTCCGGAATAGAGGGATGGATCAAGCAGGTTCCTGTTCGGCCTCACGTAATCACCCATATCGAGACCTTGAGACGGAGCGTCGATTTTTGCCCCGGCCCCATTGCGTCTGCAGAGCCCTCTTATCGAGGGAGGATTTTCCAGGGAAGCAAGGAGGAGCGGCAAGGAATCTTCCGCTTCACCTACTATGCCGTAATGAAGCTCAGGCACCTCGCGCATCAAGCGTTCGGGAAAAAGAGAAAACGCAGCGCCGCCTGCAATGATCCATGATTCCGGCATGACTGCTGCAACAAGTCTGGCAGTGACCAGGAACGGAGGCACAAGTGAACTGGTCTTGTTCCCAAGCGGATCGATGTTCCGGAGCGATAGCCCGACGACATCAGGCTTAAAGCTAAGCAGTTTGCTCTTCACCGCGCCAAAGGGGTCCGTCCCGGTGTTCATGTCGAGGATATCGACCGTATAACCGCGGTCCTGCAGGGAGCCGGCCAGGATGACGATCCCGATCGGGTAGACCCTCTCTTGTGATGCCCCCTCCACGGAAAGCGTTTGTATGAACAGGACCCGCATACACCCTCAAAGACACCCTCTCCTTCAAGGAGAGGGCCGGGGTGAGGATGGGTTTTCTGTTCCAGGAGACCCATCCCCACCTTAATCCTCCCCTTGAAGGGGAGGGAATTTGTGTCAACCTTGATCGTTACTTGAAATCACTCCAGAAGTATCAAAGCAAAATATTTTACGAATTCATCTTTACTCGCAAGCGTTCTCAGGGATGCTCCTGCCCGCTTCGCAGTCTCAAAAACATCAATGCCCGCGCCTTCCATCGAAGGCCTGGCATTCACGGTGTTCGTGCATGGTCCCCTTTCAACACAGGATTCACACAGGGAGCACGGACCCGCCCAAAAAGAAAAAGCCTTATGGAAACCGGCCTTGAAAGCCGCCCGTTCGGCCTGCAAGACTGCCAGCTGAAAGTTCCTCGTCGGAGGTTCCCCTTCCAGGAGGAGGGCGCGCTTATAGTCTTTCACGACCTCCCTCGTCTTGTCAGCGGAAGGACTGTTGGGAGGACAATGCGGGTCGCCGTATCTGTCACATCCAAATTGGCACCGGAGGTCCGTCCAACCCGGGATATGAACGTCCTCTGTGCTTATGCGATAGACTTTGAAACCCTGAGCACAAATCATTGAAACCAGAAGATCTGTCGGATCGAGTTGAAGAGCGCCGAGTGCTGCCGTATCTTTTGCGGCGAAGAGGACGGCCGTATCGGTCTTGAGCGGCACAAGATCCGTACAGGAAAGCTCCAGTTGAAGCAGCTGTTCCTGAACATACTTTCCTGAAAAGACCCTGCCGTTATACGTATTGATGAACATATTCAGGTCGCTCAGCGCGGCCTTTTCCGGGTAGTGCTCCCGAAAAAAATCATGGATCAGGAGAACGCCCTGATCGCCGAGACAATCAGCTGCCGACCGGAGGATATGGGGCAGCTCTTCCTCGGAATATGCGTGAAGTATGTTCGAAAGAATGACCAAGTCAAAACTTTGTTTTTTAACGGGCCATGGTTCCAGGATATTTGCCGGGCAGAAGTGCGACCTGTTGCTAAGCCCCCGCCTGGACAAGAACTCGCGGGTCTGGTCAAGCACGTCCGGCAGGTCGATGAATAGGGCTTTCGCCTCAGGAAAATGTTCGAGAACGGTTGCGGCAACAGCGCCTGAGCCGGCGCCCACGTCGAGGATCTCACCTTTTACGGAACCATTCTCGAAAAACCCGACTAGTTCATGCGCCTTTATTTTTGCAATGCCGTCCATGGCGCGGATATATTTTTGCGTACGCCTGTTTCTCTCGGAAGGGACCTCATTCCCGGTGTAATCTACCCTTCCCCCTTCCTGGACGCATTCTTTGAGACCATTCCAGCCCGGACGCAGGTATTTTCGCCAGAGGATGGAATCGCCCTGATACTGATCCTTGCCGCGCAGCAGATAATCGCTCGAAAGTTTTGTGTTGAAATACCGTTGTCCCGCGCTCACAACGAGTCCCATTGCACAAAGAGCCTGGAGAAATCGTTCGACACCATGCGGATTTGCATGAAGCGCTCCGGAAAGTTCTTCAACGGTCGCCCCCGCCCCCACGAGTGAAAAAAGGTCCATTTCAACGGCCGTAAAGAGGACCTCCGAGAACCAGTAACCGGTGGCAAGATCCTCGAGGTACTGCGGTCCCGTATCCTGGGCATCGTAGGTCTGATATGGCAAGGTCTTGTTCATAGCCTCCGGCCGAAAATCAATAAGGATATAAACCCATCCCCACCTGACCTCCCCTTGAAGGGGAGGAAGTATTAACCTTCTCCCCCTTCAAGGGGGAGATTGAGAGGGGGATGGGTCATAAGGTGGACGCAAATATTTCACGCTAACAATACAAGTTTTGGAAACAAAAGTATAAAATGTACCGTCGGCACCTTGACATTAATTAACGATGTCATCCGAAACCCCGGCTTCGCCGAAGGTAGCCATCTCGCGGTAGATCTTCACCCCCGCCTCGATCATCAGCATGGCCAGCGCCGCGCCGGTACCTTCTCCGAGTCTCAGATTCAGATCGAGGATCGGCGAAAGGCCGATCTTTTTGAGCATGCATCGCTGGCCGATCTCCACCGAGGAATGACCGGCGAACATATAGTCTGCGGTTTTGGGCTCGAGCTCGTATGCGATCATCGCGCCTGCCGTTGAAATGAACCCGTCCACAACAACAGGGATGCGTTCGGAAGCAGCCGCCAGGATAATCCCGGCAATACCCCCGATCTCGGTCCCGCCCACCTTGGCCAGCACATCGATGGGGTCCTTGGGGTCGGGCCGGTTCTTTGCGATGCACTCCTCGATGATCGAGATCTTGCGCTTAAAGGAATCATCGCTTATCCCGGTGCCCCTGCCGGTCACGTCGCTGACCGGCGTTTTGGTGAAAACGGATGCAATGGCGCTCGACGGCGTGGTGTTGCCGATGCCCATATCGCCGGTCCCGAACAGGTGATAGCCCTTCTTTGCATACTCCAAACCGAGATCGAAGCCCGTCTGGATGCACTTTTCCGCCTGCTCCCTGGTCATGGCCGGACCTTTATGCATATTCGCGGTGCCGCGCATGACTTTTTTTGAAACGAGGCCGGGTACATCGCCGAAATCATAGTCCACGCCGATGTCCACCACGACTACCTCCGCCCCGGCATGCCGCGCCAGCACGTTGATCCCCGCTCCGCCGCGCAGGAAGTTAAGCACCATCTGAGGGGTGACCTCTTTCGGGTAGGCGGAAACACCTTCGGTTGCAATGCCGTGATCGCCGGCAAAGGTGAAAATGACCTTCTTGTCGAGCACGGGCATTTTGTTCCCGGTCATGCACACAACCCTTTTCGCAAACTCCTCGAGCCTGCCCAGACTTCCCAGCGGCTTTGTAAGATTATCGAGACGTTTTTGGGCCACTTCCGCGAGCGCTCCGTTGACTGCTGTGATCTGCTTCAATATATTTTTCATTTTTTGGTTTCCTCAATTCAGTTTATGATGCGTAGCATGGGTACATCGTTTGAACCTCTTAACGGTCTCATTCTTGTCGGCTCAATAACAGCGTAAACGACTTAAACTACTCAACACCAAACTCTTGAGGCTGGTCTGTTTCTTTCGATCATTTTTCCCTCCTGCGAGTAATTTGAATTCTGGAGTGAGCGCATACCCCGCAGCTTGCTGTCGTGGCTGGCACGCGAACACGATAATTATCTCACCCTCAGAATCGAAGCTCCCCCGGAGTTTACTCCGTGGAACTTCAATAAGACGTCTCCTGGCTCAGGACAACCTACTTGCCGGCCTTCCCGTCCCGCTACAAAAGGACAGTGGCGTACCCGGCTTTCGTTTCCTTTACAGTTGCGCGACAGCAGAGGGATCACACCTCTTTCCGTTTCTTATTCCTTATGTAACAATCATTCATGACACAGAAGGACAGAGATAACAGCTATGAAAGATCAATGTTCTTTCACAGGTCATCAGCGAATTCAGTGCCAAAGATTCTCCTCATACCTGATATACGTCCCGGACTCCGGCGACGACCGCACTTCATATTCACGTCAAAAGCCTGATCCAGCATGCCGGGGGTCAGCACAACCTCCGGCTTGGCCGATCCGATCAACGCGCCGCTCTTGATCAGCATCACGACAACGGTTAACGGCTGCTATTTTTAGTTTTTATCTGTGTTCATCTGTGTGTTCGCGAAGCGAACCTGTGGTTGCAAATTGCTTCCTGCTTCGCCTATCGCTCCAAAAAAAAATCCCCAGTCTTCTCGGAAGACTGGGGATTAATAGGGAATATTAACCCACACAGGATCTTAGCGCCGAAGACTGTGCGAGAACATCCAAGCAGGTCTTCTGGCTCTCCCCTCTCTGTCCGCCTTCCCGACCCTGTTCAGGTCAGTGGCTTGCTTCGGCAGAGATTAACTACAGGATCACAGCGGCGGGTCCGCTCCCGATTTTAACGGGATTCCCTTAGCCTGGATGTGGTCGATTCAATTATAGTTGCTTTTATAGCATACGTAAAAAGTAAAGTCAAAAGATTTTACGTCTGTCTCGCGCAAAGCCGCAAAGTCGCCAAGAAAGGCTTAACGCCGCAGAAAAAACAGGAAACCTAAACCGACCCGTGCTTTTGCCTTGGATTTATCTGCGTAATCTGTGGACAAAAAATCTTAAAGAATTGAAGCTGAGCTATCCGCAGATGGCCGCAGAGGCCGCAGAGGAAACGTCGTAATCTTTAAGATTTTTCTCCGCGACTCCGCGTCTCGGCGGTACATTCTGACTTCTTACGGCTTTATCAAAATTTTGCGGTTTCCTTTGCGCCTTGGCGGCTTTGCGCGAAAATAGTGTTTATAGTTAACAGCCGTCAATCGTTCTTACGGTTCTCAGGAATTCCCGGGACTTGAGCCGTTTGCCTATAATATGGAAGAAATGCGCCGAAAAGGCCTGGTCCAGCTCCTGCATGATCCCCGAAGACGGCTTGAGCCTGCAGACCTTGTCCATATCCATCCGGAGCGCCTGGTAATAGAACCCCACCGCGCCCGAGGTAAGCCTGATCCGGGCTTCGCCGGACGATACCACGCAGTCCATGCACAGGACGCCGCCCTTCATGCCCTCGAAGATCATCTCCCCTTTCGGCTGCGTCCCGCAGGACAGGCAATGGTCCAGCTTGGGCTGATACCCCAGGAGCGACAGGAACTTGATCTCGAAGATCCTGAGCAGGAAGGCCGGGTCCTGGCCGAGGTCGAGGAGGTGCAGGATATGGGACAGGAGCAGGAAGGCGGGGGCGTTCTGTTGCCCGAGCGGCGACATTTCGCGCACCATCTCGAGCATCACCGCCCCTGCTGCCGCGCTTCCCAGGTCGGCGCCGATCGCGGAATGCTGCTCGATGATGTCCGTAGACTCGATGCGGATCAGCTCCTGGTGCTCCCGCTCGTAGAGATGAAGACGGGAGTACGTGAACGATTCCAGCCCCGCGCCGAAGCGCTTGAAGGACTTGCGCGCGTTCTTGGCCACGCCCTTCAGCATGCCCCGGTCGAGGGAGAAAAAGGTAACGAGCTTGTCCGCCTCGCCCAGGTTCATATGGCTGATGATGATGGCTTCGGTCTTGGATTTCATAGCAGAACAGGAACTTTTCACCACGCATTAACACGGCCCTGCTGCGAATTATGCGGCCGTTCAGGGTTCTCGCACCCGGCGGGGCGAAAGCGCCGGGTGATGGACACGGATAAAGCGAATTGTTCAAGAAACGTGACCGGGTGATGTTCAGAGAACGTAAGCATTATACACGGTCGGAAGGAGAGAGAAAAGGAGGAATAAGCCCGCCCAAGGGTCGCCTGAAGATCCATCGCATCTACTCCACGATCCTCGCCGTTACCTGCCGCACCGCTGACCTGCCGTGCTCATCCACGGCCCGCAGCACGAATTTCCCGGGCTTTGGTTTCCAGAAGAACGCCTTTCCGGCCTCTGACACTCCCAGGTACTCGTCATTCAGGAACCAGTGCAGTTTACGGGCATCGGCATCGGTGACCGCGGAGAGAGGCACCCGCTCTCTGTCAAGGGTCGATGCGCGAAGGCTATACACCACCCCTTCCCGGGGTGAGGTGATCTGCGGCCCTGTTCCCGTTGCCGATGTATCCTTCATCCCGCAGCCCGGCTCATATTCCGGTGGGACACGCCGGGGAATCCCTGTCTGCTTGAAGATCGCAAGCAGGTCTGACGGCCAGAACTCATACACGGCGTATCTGGTTCCGGGAGCACCTTCCATGCACGAACGCAAACCCGTTCGGATGTTCACGGATATCCTGCGGTGAATATCGCAGGTCTCGATAGGCGACTTTCCAGGAATGAACCAGGTCTCCATGGTCCGTTCGCAGGCAGGGCCCGGAATCTTGCCGGAGAGAGCACATACTTCCACTCTCGCGATGTTCAGGTCCGCCAGTCCCCTGCCGGCAAAGGAAGCGATTCCGGGGGCCTGCGATTGGAGCGAATCCGCGATCTCGAAAAACAAGGGAGCTGCAGCATCCCGCCCGATGAACGCGGGATTTCCCTGGCCGTCGAAGTTCCCTATCCAGACGGCAAGTACATAGGGGCCCATGATCCCGATCGACCAGGCGTCGCGAAAACCGAAGGATGTCCCGGTCTTCCAGGAAACCCTCAGACGGTCGCGCACCCAGTCGTTCCGAAATCCCTGGTAGGGAGGCG
>Ga0154501_1020_pt1 | contig 11056 bp, 11 predicted proteins | sample RifGroD2_FD_115980 | JGI IMG/M metagenome (GOLD analysis project Ga0154501, IMG submission 115980) | Nitrospirae bacterium GWD2_57_9 | reverse complement strand
CGAGTCCCGATCGTGAACCGTCCGCCGCCGGGCATTGCGTCGCGGGCATTTGCGGCCAGGTTCATGATGATCCGCTCGATCTGGACCTGATCCGCGGCGACCATCAGGTCGTCCTTGCACTGATCGAGACGGAGCTCGATATCGTCGCGCAGCAGACCTGCAATTATCCGTTCCATGCGGCCGATGATCTCGTTCAGTTTGAACGGCAGCAGCTGTACCGTCTGTTTTTTACTGAAGGTGAGCAGGCTTTTGGTCAGGTTCGAGGAACGCTCCGTGGCCGCCAGGATCCGGTCCACGTTCTCCCGCAGGGGATCATCCTTCGCCATCCGGAGATAGAGCAGGTTTGCGTATCCGACGATCGCCGTGTTGATGTTGTTAAAATCGTGGGCCACGCCGGCGGCAAGCCTGCCGATGGCCTCCATTTTTTGCGCGTAGCGAAGCTGGCCCTCGAGCTCATTACGCTGCGTCACGTCCCGGTCGATGCCCCGATAACCCGCGAACCGGCCCGCCTGATCGAAGAACGGGATGCCGCTGGTCTCGAGAATGACCAGACGGCCGGTCTTGTGGAGATTGGTGTTCTGGAACATCAGAAAGGGCCTGTTATTCCTGGTAAGGGAAACGAAAAAGTCGGCGGCCCGACGGGCTTCTTCACGGGGCATGAAGTCGAAAAAGGTCTTTCCGACCACCTCTTCCGGCTCGTACCCCAGAATATCGCGTATCCTCGGGCTGACATAGGTATAGACGCCCCGGTCGTTCATCTCCCAGACCCAGTCGCTCGTCGTCTCGATCAGGTTCTTGAACCGTTCCTGGCTTTCGCGAAGAGAAACCTGCACCTGTCTCGCGCGCTCATAGAGCAGTGCATTTTCTATGGCAACGGCCGCCTGACCTGCCAGGACTTCCAGAAGCTCGAGATCGCTCTCGGTATAGGCTTCCTGATCGCCTTTTCTTCCCAGGGTCAGAACACCCTGAAGCCGGCCCTTGAAGATAAGGGGCATCAGCAGTTCCGCGCCCGTTTTTTTCATGAAGGCGCCGACAAAATCGAATTCCTCCCCGGCCTGTTTCTCTTCGAGTTCTTCGAGGATCACCGTCTGTCCGCTCTTCTTTACCCATTCGACGATCATCCCGTCCAGGTTTCCCTCGGAACAGCGAACTTCCATCATGCCGAGGCTGACCTGCCGGGTATACACGCCGTCCGTGCCCTTCAGGAACAGGCAGGCATTCTCGACGCCCAGGCTCGTCCTGATGCTGTTCATGAGGTAATCGAGCATTTCGTGAAAATCGAGGATCGTCAGGACCGCCTTGCTCGAATCCTTCAGCACCTGCTGATAATCGAACTTTTTCTGATAGACCAGTTGCTGAACCCAGCGCCTGATGTTGCTGCTGAAGGGAGTGCCGAAGAAGACGAAACCGATGAAGAACAGGGATACGACGATGGTCAAGGAGGACCCTATGAGCGGCTCTAATAGGACGAAAAATCCGATCTGTATTCCGGAAAAAATACTGCCCAGCAGGAGGATCGTTACGGTCCGGGAAATGATGATACGGATATCGAACAGCCGGTGCCGGGTGATGGCATAGAACGTGAGCACCACCCAGGGCAGGCTGAAATAGGAGCCCAGGCCCGGTTCGAGTCCGAAACCGCCGAACAGCTGCAGCACGCCGGCGAGAAGCGCTCCGCCTCCGCAAAAAATAAGGACGCCGTGAGCGAAATAATTGAGCTGCGCTTTTTTTATCCCCGTAACGCGGCGCCTGAGCCGGTAGACTTCGTACATGACCCATCCGATGAGGACAAGCCCGATGAGCCTGAGCGGTTTTGCAAGCGGGCCGGAATGATCGATGAAGGGAATCAGACTGTAATTCCCCCGTTCTATCAGGTCCGTGAACAGGCTCACGCAAAAAACAATGAACCAGAAGGGGTACAGGATGAGCCCGGCCTTGCGGGCTGCCTGACTGCGCTCGTCGCGCATGTAAAAAACGAACTGCAGGCCGGCGGGTATCATCATCCAGCTGAACCAGTTCGTCCTGGCGAGGACGGTAACGTCCAGACCATAGGAAGCCCGGACATACATGAGGCCTGTTATTAAGGAGTAAGCAGCCGTGAAGAAAGAGAAGGCCGCAACGGATTTATTGACCGGGCTGTTCCGCGGATTTTGCTTTACCAGAATGAACGAGAGAAGGATTTCCAGCGTCCCGATCAGGATCAGCGGAAATCCTATTAATTCCAGTAGCTTATGTTGTTCAGCGGAAATCAGCATCAACGCAGGCGTCCTTTTGATCGGCATGAGAAATGCAATTTATTGTTCATCATATATCAGATTTTTTTTAATGTAAATACCTAAGTCGGGGTATTTTCAGGGTATCAAGCTCAATTTATAATACCAAAGCTTGACAAATGAATTGTTCGTGTATATTCTTTAACAAAAAAATGCAACGGGAGGATCTCTTGAAAAAACAATTAATTAGACTGTCAGTATTCATTCTTTTAGTCTGCCCGGCCTTGTCGCAGGCCGCTCCTTTTTCTGTGGTCGGGCCGCGAGCGCTCGGTATGGGCGGTGCATCCGTCGCTGCCGTTAATGATTCGACCGCGGTATATTGGAATCCCGCCGCTCTTGCCCATCACAAGAAGGTGGACATTCGGATCCCCGTTGAAGCGGCCGCGCAGGACCACATCGGGCTCGAGGACAAATGGACCGAGATCAAGGACATTTACTCGAAGGTCCAGGCCCACGACCCTGTGGCGATCAATGAAACGATCAGGTTGTTCCAGGAACTGGACAGACCGGACACCGGCGCTGATCTGGATGTGTCCGGCGGTCTCCTGATCTCGTTCCCTGTTTCCGGATCATCAGCCGTAGCGATCAGCGGCATGGCGCTCTGGTATGCCGGGCTATTTCCGTCGATCGATACCCTGAACCTCAGCCCTGATCCGGTGAGCACGAATTTCGTGGGCAACAACGAATCCATGGTAACCGGCATCGGAATCGGCACCACCCAGCCCGCCCTCTCCTTCGCCACCTCCCTCGGAGAGTCCTTCTTCATAGGCGCAAATGTGAAGATGATCTATGCTGAAACGTATATCACGTCGCAGACCATGACCTCGAACTCGTTCGACGATTTCATGGATGATCTGACCGACAGCAAGACCGAGAGCAGCGAGGCGTCCATCGACATTGGCGTGCTCTTTGCGCCGGTCGAGAGCGTCCGGATCGGGATCGTGGGCAGGGATTTGAACTCGCCCTCATTCCCGGTTCAGGGAAGGATCGCGCAATCCACCGGATCGGGCGTGAGCAGCACTGTGGCGACGGGCGAGATCGAGTTGGAACCGCAGTACCGGGCGGGCGTCGCCTGGCAGCCTTATGAGACGTTCACCCTGGCGGCAGACTACGATCTGACGCGGAACAAAACGCTCACGCCCGGGTACGAAAGCCGTATGGCGGCCGTCGGGCTGGAGAAAACGTTCCTGGATGAGTACTTCAATATCCGGCTGGGCGCGAACAGGAACATGGAGGACAGCAGCGCAAAGACGGTCTATACCGGCGGCCTGGGGCTTCGGCTGTTTGCCCTGCGGCTGGATCTGGCAGCGGGGTATGACTTTGACGAAAAACAGGGGGCGGCATCGGTGAACCTGGCGCTCCGGTTCTGAGCGCGAGCCCTGGAAAAGATGCAAAAAGACAGCTGCCGAACGGGCAGCTGTCTTTTTTTTGCGGTTTGAGAACATACGGGGAGGAACGGCTACGGAGTGGAGTTACAGCCTGGGCAGCGGCTCCGAGAGCAGTCCGCCTACCGTGAACTGATAAAAGCCGTCGGCATCACGGTTCTTGAGGAAAGAGAGTACGGCCGATTGCTCATACGCAAGCCGCGCTGATGGTTTAAGCCTGACCGTAAGATTGATGATACCACGTTCGCGCATGACCATGTCGCCCGTGATCTGAACTTTAAGTTCCCGTCCTTCCAGTTCCAGTTTCCGGATCATCATCCGGTCGCCTTTGATATCCGCTTCCAGCCACCCCTTGTCGAAATCCAGGTCCGGGATGCTGAATCCTTTGATCTTGAGTTCCCGCGATGTTATGCCCTTGATCCAGAGACGTCCCTTCCCCGTATCATTGTTCAACTCGAGGTTTCCGCCTATTTTCCCGGTCAATTTGAACCCGGAATTTTTGAGCAAGGCATAGGAGGAAACATCAAGGCCGTTCGCGTCCAGCATCAGATACTGGCGGCCCGAGCCCTGCTGCATCTTCACGAGCAGTTCCCCGCCGTACGCAGCTGCCTTCATATTGACGTAGAGGGCGCCTCGAAGCAGGCTCAGGAGCGAGACCGAAGTGTTGACCGACGCACTTTCGAACAGGACCTTCCCCTGCCGGTCCGAGAGCACGACATCGGAGAGAACATAGGAGTTGAAGAAACGGGGGCTGATACGGCCTACCGACAGGTCGAGAGGGGTGCGGAGCCGCACTTCCGATTCGATTCTTGCCTTGACCCGGTCAAAGGGGAACAGGAAGAGAAGGAAAAGCAGGAAAACCGCGAAAAAGTATCCGGCGAAGGAAAGCCTGCGGATAAGTATTTTTTTGTCCAGCATAGCGTTACCCGGCGCTCGATACGAGGATCGTCGTGTTCAGGAACTTCGGGTTATCGAAACGCGGTTTGAAGTAGAGTTTTCTGATGCGAAGCGTCGCCTTTTCGAGCTGGTTCACATAGTTCACGACGTCGTAGAGCGTGATATTGTCCAGCCGCACCTCGACGATGCTCTCCTTGAAGGTTCCCGCCTGCACCCCGGCCTGCGGTTTGAGCGACACGATCTTGCTGCTCAGGTTCGTCCGCCTGGTTATGTTCTCGATCTCGGTCAGCAGGGGCCCGCGCTGGGCCGCCGTGGCCTGCAGCTGCTCCAGCCGCTTTTGCATCTCGAGGTACTGGTCCTTGAGCAGCCGTATCTCGGCGAGATCGCGTTCCTTCTTCGGGATCGCGTCCCTTTTGCGGGCCAGGTCGGCATACAGCGGCGACAGCACGAATACATACAGCAGGATCAGCGCCGCGGCAATGCCGCCATAGATAAGGATCTTTTTATCGCGTTCTTCGAGTTTCAAAAAAATACCTCTATAAATTAACCACGGATGAACACGGTTTTAAACCACAAGTCTTTCGTATTCAAGCTTGGGCCTTGCAAAATTTATTAGCAGACCAACCCGCAGACCGGATATCTTCAAATAGTTCAGGAGCTGAGCACGATGAATATCTTCGATTCTCTCGACTGATTTGACCTCAACGATCACTTTGTCTTCAACAACGAGGTCCGCACAGTAAATCCCGACTTCCTTCTCTCGGTATAAAATCTTGTACTGTTGCTGCGCGACAACGTTTTGCTTTTTCAGTTCCAGATCCCAGACGAGTGCGTTTCCATATACCTTTTCCAGCAACCCGCAGCCAATGTAATTATGAACATTGAAGGCAGAATCTATTATCTCCTTCGTGACGTCCTTGTGAAGCAGTTTATCCTCTATTGTCATGTATTGACGTAAACCGTGTTCATCCGTGGTTAACAAAAACTCGTAGTTTCTGGGCAATTACAGGCTTTGTTTCAGCTTGATATCCAGCCGGAACTTCACCTTGTTGTCGGTGCCCATCCGCGTGTCCAGCACATTGATCTCGCCGAAAAGCTCCGACTTCTGCAGCTCGGCCTTGATCTTGTCCACCGCTTCGAAGGAGGCCGCTTCTCCCTGGAGTTTCAGCCGGTCTCCCTCCATGTTGAACTCCTGGAACCCGACGCGGATCTCCTTCGGGATGCCGTCGGTCACCGCTTTCATGGCGTCCAGCGCGGACGTTCCTGTCCCGAGCACGCCGAATTTCTTCCGGGCGTCGTCCAGGCTGCTGCGCAGCTGCCTCACGGGGTCGCCCACGATCTTCCCTTCGGGGACCGCCTGCCGGTAGAGCGCCTGTATCTCCCTGTCCAGCCTGCCGTAGGTCGTTTCGATCATGTAGAATTTGACGCCGAGGTTCACGAGGAAGAGGACCGCGACGAGGATCGAGGCGATCAAGACTGTCCGTTTTCTCCGGCGCAGGCCTTCATCGATCAGATGATAGGCGAATTCCTGCTTGCGGAAATTGACCTGCTCCGAGAGCGCGAGGCCGAGGGTAAGGGGGTCCGATGCCTTTTTCCCTCCGAACTCAGGTGAGAGCTGCTCGACAGTAATGCCGAGCTCCGCAAAAAGGGCTTCATGGTCCGGGCAGAGGACGCAGATCTTTTCCACCCGCTCGTTCTGTTCGATCTCGATTGCCTGGAGCGTATGGCGGATGCTTGCGGTGGAACCGGAAAGCGAGAAGCTCCGGAGCCCCTTCACGGTTTCTCCGCTCCGAAGGCAGATGTCGTTGCCGCAGGACAGGATGGTGCACCCCTCGGCGGTCATCATCCGGGAGAGGGCATCAAGACCGATGTAGGACGGTACGATCACCTGGGGATCGATCCCGGCGGAGGCAAGCAGGTCGAGGTGCTTCCGCAGTACCTCCTTCGGCAGCATGATGCCCAGGACCGGGGCCTCCTTGGGGGCATCGGCGGCCTCCTTGCCGTTCTGGAGAACGACATGATCGATAACGACATCGTCGAGATCGAAGGGCACGAGGTCCTCGAGCTCGAAGGGCAATGCCTTCTCGACGCGCTTCCGGTCCGAAAAAGGGAACCTGACGAGGCGCTGGGTGAACAGATGACCCGGGATGGACGAGATGATCCGGGCGCCTGTCCATTCCCGCGCCTTCTCCTTCAGGATGTCCACGAGTTCGACATCGGTGGCAAAGGACCTGCTGAAGGAGTCCGTCAGTTCCTTCTTGCGGAAATCCTTCTGAAGGACCGAGGCGGAGACCATGCCCTTCTCTATTTTAAGACCGACGATCTTCACAATTCTTTCCAGTAATAAACAGTGCTTCCGTTCACGATAGCCTCGATGGTCTTGTTATAATCGCCCACCATTGCGGAAGCATAGACCTTATAGTACCCGCTCGATTTGTCCGTTAAATAACTAAAGATATTCAAATTTTCGATCGACGTGCCTGACAGCATTGCCAGTCTGCCGGTGGTTGTCAGGTCCGCAGCAGTATAAGGATTGTTCAGACGTTCTTTTACGATCATTTCAGCAAGATCAGCGCTTATTCTCATGCTCTGGAGGACGTCCGAAGACGCCGTATTGATATTGATCTTATCGCGCGTTACGGGACTGACCGTTAGGCTGTTACGGACCTTGTCAAAATCTTGCGCACTCATGTACTGGCGCAGGCCCGTCAGGAGCGTAAGCGTGTTTATCTTGCTCTGCGGGTCGGACATGCTGCGGTACACAGCAGCATCAATTTGCTTGTTCTCGAACAGCCTGGCAACCATGCTTTGGGGACCTTTGTAGCTCTTGACATCATTGACCCTGATCTTGCCCGACTCGTCCTCCCACATGACCGTGACCCCCTCGATCAGGGGTACCGGTTTCCATTCGCCTACAGGGATATACTGGCGCAGAGTCGAACCGCTCGATCCCCTGAAGGCATTGATCCCGGACAGAGCCAGGAAATAGGCGCGCTGGCTGTCCCGGAAATTCGCGGCGCTGTTCAGACTGATCCGTGTGGCATAGGAGAACTCGAACACCAGCGCGATCAGGAGCGCGGTCACCAGCAGCACGATCAAAAGGGCCACGCCTCGGTTATTCTTTGGATGAAGCAGCCTCATCTCTTCCTTCTGTTCGTTCTCTCTTTTCCCGAATTCCTAATTCTTAATTCAAAATTCTTAATTGCAGTTCCTAGCTGTTTCCCAAGTCCACACTGGTCGTATAGACTTTGCCCGTGTTCATCACGACCACGATCTCCACTGCCCGGGGAAGAACCTGTCTGGTCGTCCAGCCGTTGTCCGCCCACAGGCCCGAACGGTCCATGAACCTGAACCGGATGCTTTCCACCCGGTCTGTTATCTCGTATTCCACCTCATTGTCCAGACCGGCTGATTCACTGTCCAGTTCGCGCTTCTCTCTCCGGAAAAGACTGTACCCCTTGCTGTCCGGTTTTTCCTTTAAGAAATAACTTACTTCCCAGAGCTCGGTCTCTGTGGAGTTCTGCCGGGGCCGGTAATTGGTCAGCGTGGTCATCGTGATACTGTCGTGCCTGACCTTCTCGCCCCCTCTCGGAGATTCTTCGGTTAGCTCTTCCTTTTTGGACTCAAAGATGCCGTTCGTTCCTTTGACATAGGCATTGGCTATATCGGACGAAAGGCGGGTCAGTAATATCCGCGCCAGGTCCGTTTCGGCCCTGATCGACTCCGCCTGCTGCACGCTGTTGCTGGTCGTCGTGAAACTCACATAGATCACGGTCATGATCAACGATACAATCGCCATGGCCAGCAAAACTTCGAGGAGCGTGAAGCCGTCCGGTTTAGAATTTCGGGTTTCGGATTTCAGTTTTTTTTTACTACTCATAGCTCACCAGTTCCACCTGCTCCTGGCGGTTGCCCTCCTGCCACCGCACCGCGACCTTGATCTCGGTAATGGTGATCGCGCCGCTTCCCGTGCCTATGGCGAGAGGGGAGATGGTCTTTTTCCAGGTATAGTCACGGAACTCTTCTTCAGGGAACGTGTCCTCGGCCTCGCTCTCCGCGGGTCGGGATGCCTTGTTCTGCAGCATCTCGGTCATCTCGCGCTTCGCCAGCAGCGTCGCCGTCGTGATACGTTCCGCCAGCATCACGTCCTGTGTGCTCCTGTTCTTGACGCCCAGCAGCGTCACCAGCACCATGCCGAGGATCGCGACCGCGACCATGACCTCGAGAAGGGTGAAGCCGCGTGAGCGACGAGGGACCAGTGACGAGGGACGAAAATTTTGTCTTTCATTCCTCATTCCTAACTCCTCATTCCCCATTGCTCAATTTCTCATCCACATACCCGTCGAGGAGCTCGGTATTCCCTGTCAACGGCTTTACGAATAGGGTAAAGTCATCTTCGCTGCCGTCGCGAAGATGGATCATCGTGTGCTCCACCCAACCGTCGGGTGTGAACAGCATATAGGTTTCGTCAGGACGACCGGTCACTTTTATGTCCCGGAAGGTTGTCTGGCCGGACAGGCTTCCTTCTCCCGCTAGAGCCGACTGCACCCGTCTGAATTCCTGAGTATTGTCTGAGGTTTGAGTCAGGACCTCTGCCCAGTAACGCCCGTCCTGGATATCGAACATAAGACGATAAATTTTCTTCCTGACTTGGGCCTCCTCATGGAGGAAGCGGATCATTCCCGTGAGATGCCTGGCGCTCCGCTTCAGGTTCGCCTCGCCGATCTCCCCCAGCCGGGGGGCGATCAGCGTGATCATGATCGCCAGGATCGCGATGACCACGACAATTTCGATCAGGGTAAAACCGCGCGATCCACGAGTAATTAGCGACGAGAGACAAGGGGTTAGATGTTGCCCTTCATTCCTCATTCCTAATTCCTCATTTTTAATTGCCTTACTGCATTTTCCAGCTTTCAATGTCCGTGTTGTTCCCTTCTCCGCCCGGCTCATTGTCGGCGCCATAGGAGACGATCTCGTACTCTCTTCCCTCGCTGCCCGGCGAGAGATACACGAATTCCTTGTTCCAGGGGTCCTTGGGGATGCGGGCGGGCTTCAGGTAGCCTCCCTCGCGCCAGCGTGTGGGAATGCGTCCGGACTCAGGCTTCCTGATCAGCGCATCGAGCCCCTGATCGGAAGCCGGATAGAACCCGTTATCAAGCTTGAAGGCATCCAGCGCTCCTTCGAGCGATCGGATCTGGACCTTTGCGGTCTCGATCCGTGCCTTGTCCTCCTGCCCCATGATCCTTGGCAGCACCAGCCCCGCCAGCAGGCCGAGGATGATGACCACCACCATGATCTCGATGAGGGTAAAACCTTTTTGATTCTTCATGAACAACCTCCTTGAATCTTTTCTAACCACGGATAAACACGGGTGCGGCTTTGCCGCACGCACAGATAAAGATTCAGATCAGGGTACTTATTCTCGGTTTTATCTGTGATGCGAAGCCCGTGTGAGCGAAGCTCCCGTGGTTACCTTCGCTTCGGATCTTATCTTACACCCGAGCTCATCTGCAGGATCGGCAGCATGATGGCGATGACGATGAAACCGACCACCAGCCCCATCACGAGGATGATCACCGGTTCGAGCAGCGACATAAGCGCCGTGATGCGCGTTTCCACCATGCGGTCGAAGGATTCGGAGATCTTGAGCAGCATCTTCTCCAGTTCCCCGCTTTTCTCCCCAACGCTGACCATCTGGACCACCACCGGCGGGAACAGGCCGCTCCGCCTGAGCGGCTCGGCAATGGATTCTCCTTCACGCACATTCTCGCGGGCCCGTTGAATGGCCCCGGCCAGCACGGTGTTCCCCACCACGCTCTGCACGATGTCGAGCGCAGCAAGCGTCGGGACCCCGCTGTGGAGCAGCGTTCCGAGCGTGCGGGTGAAGCGCGAGACGGCTATCATCTTGATCAGGTTGCCGAAGACCGGAAGCCGCAGGATCCCTTCATCGAACCGGGCCTTGCCCGCGGGGGTGGCGAAATACCGCCGCAGGTAATAAAAAGCAGCGCCGAACGCGATCAGGATCGCCCACCAGCCTTTCGATACGATCTGCACCAGCCAGAGGAGCGCGATGGTCATGAAGGGCAGCTGCTGCCTCATGTCCTCGAACATTCCGACCACGCGCGGCAGAACGAAGCTGAACAGGAAAAAGAGCACACCGACCCCGATCAGGCTCATGAGCGCCGGATAGGCGAGTGCGGCGGAGAACCTGCCCCGGAACCGCACCTGCTCGTCCAGAAAATCGGCCAGCCGGGCGAGCGTGATCTCGAGCGTGCCGCTCGCCTCGCCTGCCGAAACCATGTTCACATAGAGCGGTGAAAAGGCCCTGGGGTTCGCCTTGAGCGCGTCCGCCAGCGACGCGCCTTCCCGGACGGAATCACGGACGGACGACAGGGCCGACTTCAGGGCGGCCGCCTCCTCCTGCTCCACGAGCACCGACAACGCCTCCATGAGCGGCAGGCCGGACGAAAGGAGCGTGGCAAGCTGGCGGGTCGTGTTCGC
>Ga0154501_1062_pt5 | contig 11100 bp, 8 predicted proteins | sample RifGroD2_FD_115980 | JGI IMG/M metagenome (GOLD analysis project Ga0154501, IMG submission 115980) | Nitrospirae bacterium GWD2_57_9 | reverse complement strand
GCATTGCATTTTAACGCGTGATCCTGCCCGATCTACGTTGTGGGTCTGCCACTCACCGGCCAGCTTCGCGACATGTGACTTTTTCGGGCAACTACGCAGACGGTCAGGCACGACCTCGGAAACGATCACATTGACAGTATCGGGGACGTCCTGCTCCGGGACAGGCTCATGGACCTGGACCGGACTCCTGCATTGGTCATAAATTGTAAGACACGCGGCGGAAATAGGTTTCCTACATGAACGAGAAGACGAAACAGGTCTTCTCGTTGTTCCCTGCCCTACCCCCCCTCCCGCCCGATAAGCTGTATCCCCGCCACATAGCGGTCGTTCTTCTCCTTATCCGTTGCGCTCCACCGCACGACGCCGGCCGCTTCGTTCACGCTGTTCCTGAACCGGATCATGCTGCCGGGCTTCAGGTGGTGTGCCGTCCTGATGCGCGTTCCCCGGTCGCTGATATCGACGAGGTCACCTTTATGGCAGTCTTCCTTCTCTCCGGCATCGGAAGGCACGGTCACGAAGGTGATCTGTTTTGCCGCTGCCTGCCTCCTGCGGTCTCTTCTTCGCTCCGCCACCCGCGTCTCGAGCTCCTCGAAGTTCTGGAACGCGTTCTCGTCCTCCCGGTTCAGCGCATCGAGCACCCGTTTCACGCGGAACAGGTCGAAGGGCTTGGCGAGGAAGAGGAAGGCGTTCTCCCGGATCGTCCTCATCGCTGCCGCATCGGGTTGGCTGCCCGTCATCATGATTATTTTTGTTTTCGGGGACAGCTGCCTGATCATCCTGAGCATGTCGACGCCGTTCCCGTCGGGCAATTGAATATCGAGAAAACAGAGATCGAAGAGCCAGTCGCCAAGGGCCTTGAGCCCGGTCCGGGAGTCGGGCCTGGTTATGATCTCGGTATCCCGGTCCTGGAATGCCGCCGAAAGGCTGTACCGGATGAGAGAATCGTCGTCCACGACCAGTATGCGTTTCATGGTTTTTCCCCTTATACTCCGCTGCTTATCATCAATGCTACCTCAGAACGAAAAGAGATTCCACTGCATTCCCGCATAGTCTTCCCCGCAGTTATTAACAGTCTTGCAATAGATAGCCATCCCCGAAGGGATACGATTTCTCAATAATAAATAAACTGTATTCCCGCGCGGGACTGACAAGTTGAGGGGTGGATCCAGATCATTGATAATGCTCTGGCAGCAGCGGATGCCTAATGGGGAAAGCTCAAAAAAAGCGGAGATACTTTTTGCTACTTTTCGCAGAAACAGCATAGGATGCGGTACCGGGTCATTGACAGGCCATATTGGCCGAGCTATGCTGAATATAAAGTCTCACAAGAAAACTGTTCAGCCGCAGAAATCCATTACTAAGGGAATAAGAACTGGAGAGCATGAAGCGATCACTTTTTGCCTTCGTCATTCTTTGTGTCGGTGCAGGCATCCTTGCAGCAGCCGGTTGCCGCGAACCACGGATGAAGGATCCGGCAAAGGCCGAGCCCGGCCGCACGCTGCTGATCGGCCTGATCCCGGAGCAGAACATCTTCCGGCAGATGGAGCGGTATGAACCCCTGGCCGCCTACCTCTCGAAGAAGACGGGGATGCACATCAAGCTCACGGTGCTCACCCGGTACGGCAACATCCTGGATAATTTTCTCGAGGTCGGGATGGACGGTGCTTTTTTCGGGAGTTTCACCTACGCTCTGGCGCACGCCCGGCTGGGGGTGGAGGTGATCGCCCGGCCTGAAACGCCTGCCGGCGAATCCACTTACCACGGCCTTATCTTCGTCAGGAAGGACAGCGGCATCGCCTCGGCGCGGCAGATGCGCGGAAAACGGTTCGCCCTGGTGGACCGGGCAACAACAGCCGGCTATCTCCTTCCCCTCGCCTATTTCAAGAAGCACGGGGTCGATCTGCGGACCGGGCTGCGAGAGACCTATTTCAGCGGCACCCATGAGGATACCATTCTCGACGTTTTGAACCGGAAGGCGGATATCGGCGCGGCCAAGAACACGGTCTTTGAGCGGCTCGCGGCAAACGACATGCGGGTCCGCAGGGACCTGGTCGTGCTGGAGCAGTCCCCGGACGTGCCGGAGAACGCGCTGGCGGTCAGAAAAGACCTTGATACAACGGTAAAGCAGAAATTGCGGAAAGCGCTTCTGACCATCCAGAACGACAGCGAGGGACGCGCCGTCCTGGAGACGTTCGGCGCCCGAAAGTTCATTCCCACCACTGATTCCGATTATGAGCCGGTCTATCGCTATGCCCGCCAGATCGGCCTGAACCTGGGAAACTATAATTACCAGAATGATTGAACCGGGACAGGATCGTGTGCGGAGCGAAGCGAATAATCCGCTCTCCACCCGGTCCCGTTCCGTGTCCTGTTCTCGTATACCATGAAAAAGAAGATCATAATCGGCCTGACCGTCTTTTCACTTATTTTCCTCGCGAGCGCGGTCTATACCATCGCGACGATCGAGCACGCGACCACACGCATGGACAACCTGATCAAGCTCCACCAGGTCGAGATCCTGCGCGAGCATCTCCTCATCCAGATCAAGCGGGCCCAGTTCGATCTCTACCTCAAGAACACCCCCTATGCCCGCAGCATGGACACCATCGTCTCGCACGTGAACGCGATCAACGACATCATCACCACCTGCTTCGACTGCCATCATGCGGAGCAGGTCGCCGGCCGTCTGGGCCTGCTCAAGCGAAGGATCGTGGACTATGAGAACGGCATGAGCAGGGTTTTTACCCTGCGCGCTAATACCGCCCGGCTGAGGGCGGAGGAGGACGGCGCCTTCCGGATCGGGGCCGAGCTGATCAACGAGGTGGAGGGCATCACGCGTATGGCCAACATGAAACTGGAGGAGCGGACCCAGGCGGCCTTCCGGGAGATCACCAGGACCAAGGCGATGCTCTATCTCCTGGTCGCGATCGTGCCGCTTGCCGCGATCGGGCTTTCCGTCTTCTTCATCCGGGGGTTCACGCGGCCGGTGAACGAGCTGCTGACGGCCACGCGGCGGCTGCAAAAAGGCGATCTGGAGTACCGCATCGACGGCCTGAAGGACGAATTCGGCGAGGTGGCTGCCTCTTTCAATGAAATGGCCCATTCAATCAGGGAGGACCGGACCCGCATGCAATGGACGGAGCAGCTCGTCGTGCTCGGGGAAATGGCGGGCGGCCTTGCTCACGAGATCAAGAATCCCCTTGCCGGCATCAAGGCCTCGGTGGATGTCCTCTCCTGCGATCCGACGCTCGGCCCCGAGAACCGGCTGATCGCGTTCAAGGTGGCGGAGCAGATCAGGCGGATCGAAGCGCTGATCAAGAGCGTTCTCAATTTCGCACGGCCGCCCAAGCCGCAGCTCATGCTGGTCGACATCAACAGCATACTCGACGCGACGGTGGCGCTCACGGAGCGGCATCCGGCCTTCATGGGCGGGAACGGTGAGCCCCTGCAGATCTTCAAGGATTTCGACCGGCTGCTCCCGGAGACCCTGGCGGACCCGCTGCAGCTCCAGCAGGTGTTCTTCAACCTTCTCCTGAACGCCGCGGACGCAATCGGAGCTGACGGCAGCATCACCGTCCGATCGTCGCGCACCGCGGCTGGCTCGGTCGAGGTCAGCATCACGGACACCGGGAGGGGGATCGATCAGGCCGTGGCCGGCAAGATATTCCAGCCTTTCTTTACGACGAAGCCGAACGGAACGGGTCTGGGCCTGGCGATAACCAAGGGGCTGGTGGAGCAGCACGGCGGCGCGATCGCCGTGCAGAACAACCGGGGCCGGGGGGTCACCTTCACGATCACCCTGCCGGTCCGGATGGCGCCGGAGGTGGTTGCGGCATGAAAACACCGGTAAGGATCTTTCTGGTGGACGACGACGAATTGATCGTGACCATGCTCACGCGCGTCCTGAAAGGGGACGGGTACGAGGTGCGCGCCATGACCTCGCTGCAGGACGTGATCGCCGAGATCCGGTCCTGGGCCCCGGCCGTAGTGCTGCTCGACATCCGGCTGCCGCTGCGCAGCGGGATCGACATCCTCAAGGAACTGGTGGAACAGGAACTGCCGACCCAGGTCGTCATGCTGACCGCGGACGACACGGCCGAAACGGCCGTCAAGGCCATGAAACTGGGCGCTGTCGATTATCTTACCAAACCGTTCAATGTGGACGAAGTCAAGATCGTGCTCCGGAACATCGTGGAGAAGGGCCGCCTGAAGCGCGAGGTGGACTACCTCCGGAAGGTGCATTCGGAACTGTTCGACAAGGACATTGTGGGGGATTCCCAGCCGGTCCGGGTGCTCAAGCAGAAGATCGAAAAAATGGCCGACGCGGCCGTTTCCACCATCCTGATGACCGGGGAGAGCGGGACCGGCAAGGAACTGTTTGCCCGGTATGCCCACCGCCTGATCCATCATGACGACCGGTCAGGCTGCCTGCCCTTCATCCGGGTCAACTGCGCCGCCCTGCCCGAGAACCTGCTCGAGAGCGAGCTGTTCGGACATGCCCGGGGCTCCTTCACGGACGCCAAGACCGACAAGAAGGGCCTGTTCGAACTGGCCCAGGGCGGTTCGATCCTGCTGGACGAGATCGGGGACATGCGGCTGAACCTGCAGGGCAAGCTGCTCTGCGTGCTTGAAGAGCGCACGGTGCGGCCCGTGGGCGGCACCGCCGAGGTCCCCGTGGACGTGACCGTCATCGCGACGACGAACAGGAACATGTCGGAGGCGGTGGAGCGGGGAGAGTTCAGGATGGACCTCTTCTTCCGGCTGAGCACCTTCTACCTGCATGTGCCGCCGCTGCGCGAGCGCGTGGTGGACATACCCCTGCTGGCGCGCCACTTTCTTTCGGTCCTGACGAAGCGGTACAACAAGAAAACGATCAAGAGCTTTTCGCCCGAGGCGGAGAAGATGCTGATCGCCTACCCCTGGCCCGGCAACATCCGGGAACTGCGGAACCTGATCGAACGCCTGGTGGTGCTCGAGAGCGCGGAAATGGTCGGCCCGGAGCATCTGCCCGGCTGGCTGACATCCGCCGCGGCCCAGTCGAGCCGTGCAGCCGCGGACAAGTTCGCGCTGCCGGAAAAAGGGGTGCGCCTCGAGGACGTGGAAAAGGATTTCATTCTCCAGGCGCTGGACCGGACGAAGAACAACAAGGCACAGGCGGCCAAACTGCTGAATATCAGCTACGATACCCTGCGTTACCAGGTCAAGAAACTGGGCCTGGAATAGCAAGCCCTAGGCGCCCTGCGCGGCCCCGTGGCTGCCGGGTTCAGCCGGCAGGAACTGGATGCCCGCGCGGTAGCCTTCCTCGTTCCCTTCGCTGGCGCTCCACCGCACAGTGCCGATACATGCGTTCTCGTCGTCCCGCGCGATCCTGAGGGTAGACCCGGTATGCAGCGGGTACTTCGTCATGAGGCAGAGGCCCTCCCGGCTGACGTTGATGACGCTGGCGGTCCTGATAAGGCCGGGAGCCGCGACCGAACAGGGGTCCGGCACGGAACGCTGTTGCCGTTCGTACTTTCGCTGGTTGCTCTTCAACCCCAATCCCAGCCCGGCGCCGTCGTCATGGGCGACGGTGCAGGCAGCGGGATTACCGCCGGCAAGGAGACAGTTCACCAGGTTTTTTACCTTGAACAGGTCGAAGGGTTTGGACAGCAGAAGCCCGGACTGCGAGAGGATATCCGAAAGCATCTCCCTGGTCACCTCGCCTCCGGTCATCATAAGGATGCAGGTGCCGGGAGAAAGCTGCCGGATCCTCTTCATGATATCCACGCCGTTTCCATCGGGAAGGTGGATGTCCAGGCAGCAGAGATCAAAGGCAAGGCTTTGGATCTCCCTGATCGCTTCGGCCCCGCTTGCCACGGTCGTCACGTCGGCAGATGCGCTCTGGAGCATGTGCGCGAGCGAGTACCTGATCAGGAATTCATCATCAACGATCAGGATCTTTTTCAACGGAAACACCCTCGGGAAGATTCGGCGCAGTCCGCCGCTGCATGAACGGAAAGCAAATCCCGTACCACCGGCACCCGGGCAGCATTCGACGGAAATAAGCGCATTTCGTCCCAGATTCTTGCAGAGAGTATGCACCGCCGCAGCGGGCGGCTGGTGAAATGACAGCTTAACATGGTTTTTTCCCCGCAGGGGAGAGCCCCTCATACCGGAAAGAGACGATGAGAAGAAGACTTTTTCTTGCAGCTGTTATGATCTTTCTGCTGACCGGTGCAACCGGTGCCCGGAACCGCATTTGGCAGAGCGAGTACACGCTCTCCGGCGATGTGATCCAAAAAAGCCCGCGCAAAGCCCGGGGACACAATAATCTGGGGCTTGCCTATGAGAGCATGGGCAGGACGGAAGCGGCCATTGCCGCCTATTCCCGGGCCATTGCCCTGAACCCCGGCTATTTCCCTGCCCGCAACAACCGGGGCCTCCTGTATGCGCGGCTCGCCCGGCTGGAACAGGCGGAGCAGGAGTTCGTTGCAGTGCTCCGGCTGAAGCCCGACTATGCCCTGGAGCGGTACCGGACCGGTCTTGAGCCGAACAACGAGACCGATACACGGCGCATCTCCGCCGCCTTTGCCCATTTCAATCTCGCCCTTTTCCTCCGTGATAGGGGGAAGACCGGCCAGGCGGCCGAACAGTACCTGCTGGCGCTGCGCTTTGCGCCCGACTATCTGGACGCACATCTGAACCTGGGCATAGCCTACGGCGAACTGGGTCTTCTCGACAAAGCCATCTCTCATCTTGCCCGGGCAGAGCGCCTCGATCCCGGGAATGCCGTGGTGCATCATAACCTGGCCTATGCGTTGAAGCTCGGGGGGCGCACCGTCGAGTCCGCAGCGCATCTGGAGCAGGCGAAAATTCTCGCCCGCTGATCTCCGCTTTCCTTCCGCTCCCCGTCTTCATCATGCAATATCTCAATTCAGCTTATTTTCCCCCCCTCTGTATTCTCCATCCTCAGCACGGTCTCGTTGAATTCCGGAGAAAGCATTCCCCGTCCCGCCATGGCGGGATTGCGGGGCGCCCCCAGCGCTTACGAGCGCTTGCCGCGAGGCTCGCACCCAATGTTTTCGAGTGCTCCGCGCGAGAATAGGGTGTGCAGGGTGTTCCAACTTTAGAATCAAGATTCCCTGCAGATGCCTATAGGAACCTTCATTTGCTGCAGGGAGCTTCAATACGAGGCGGCTCCATAACAAACTGCAACTCTCCACAACTTTCATTCTTCGCACTGGTGAAATTGCCGGGTAGGAGCTGGTGTTTTCACCGGAAGTTCCCCCCTTCTCTTTGGCAGGCCGAAACAGCCGATTGAATAATCAAGCATATTTGCAATCAAGGACATGGCATGTTCGTTGCTATGTGCATGATGATCCTTCAGCTCTAAAAAAAATGAAAAAGCCAGGGAACTCACATTTCTTCACCGCAGCACTTTTCGGACTGGTCTTCGCCTTCGCCGCCATGCCGGCAGCGGCGGGCGTGCAGCCGGTCTACCTGTATAACCTTGCCGATTTTACCGGCACGGTCGCCTACGACAGCCCGCGCGTCGTCGCTGACCGGGAGCGGAACGAGATCTATGTGCTCTACCGGAACACGGTCAGGGTATTCAATGACGCAGGCATGGAGGTCTACCGCTTCGGCATTGCCGACCCCGAACGGATCCAGGACGTCGCCGTCAACGCCGGCGGGAATATCCTGACGCTCGTCTCCCGAGGCACGGAATTCCGGGTGACGCAAAGCAATTACCGCGGAGAGCCGCTGGAAACGACCATCAGCGCGGGCGACGTGAAGCAGCTTTTCCCTTCCTTTTCACCGAACCGGATGGTCTACCATGACGGCCTGCTCTATCTTGTCGATATGAACCAGATGCTGATCGTCATCATGGACGAGCAGGGCCGCCGGGTGCGCAACCAGTACGATGTGGCCGCCATTCTCAAACTGGAGGAAGAGGAGCGAGCCGACAGCGGCATGGGCGGCTTCAGCGTGGACCGTGAGGGGAACATGGTCTTTACCATCCCGGTCTTCTTCAAGGCTTACCGGCTGTCGCCGGACGGGTCCATTGCTTCATTCGGACAACCGGGCAGCGTCCCGGGCAAGTTCAATATCGCGCGTGGCATCGCGAGGGACAGCAAAGGGAATTATCTCGTCGTGGACGTCGGCAAATATGGCGTCATGATATTCGACAGTGCGTTCCGGTTCGTGACCCAGTTTGGGTCGGACAAGGGCAGGCCCGGGGAGCTGATCTCTCCCCGGAACGTCGAGGTGGACGCCCAGGACCGCGTGTATGTCAGCCAGGCAAGAAACAAAGGGGTCAGTGTCTTCCGGTTGCTGTACGACTGATCCGGCACTATCAGGCAGGGCATCCCGCCTGCATTAAGGAGGTGATGACACAAAAAAGGAACGAAAGGGATGCCAACGGAAAGGTGCGGCAGTTTCAGTGCAAAATTTGATCACAACTCCTCCGTACAAGGTAAACCCATTGCGAGATGGGGGCACAAAGCCGACGGGTCCCTCCGGGACGGCCGGGCTGCCGGAGAATACATGGAGGATACGATGAAAGGATTGAAATGGAGTATGGCCGTTATGACCGCAGCCCTGCTGGTCGTCGGCTTCGGCAGCATGGCATTTGCGTTCCATTCCGGCGGCGTCGCGCAGTGCGAAGGCTGCCACAGCATGCATTCCGCCCAGAGCGGCGCGCTCCTGACCAAGAGCGATATCGGCTCCACCTGCCTCAACTGTCATGAGAACGCGGAAGGCGATACCGAGCCGACCAGATATCATATCAGCACCCGCACCCAGGACCTGGATGCGGGAAACGGCAAGGCGCCTATCCAGAGATCGCCGGGCGGCGACTTCGGCTGGCTCAAGATGTCCTACACCTATGTTACCCACGGAGATACGATCAACGAGGCGGGCGCGAGCCACGGCCACAACATCCTGGCGGCTGATAACGGATATACCGAGATCGACGGCGCAACAGCTCCGGGCGGGACCTTTCCCTCGGCCCAGCTGACCTGCACCAGCTGCCATGATATGCACGGCCAGTATCGCCGGTTCGCGGACGGCACGATCAAGACGACGGGCCTGCCTATCGCCAACTCGGGCTCCTACAATGACAGCGCCGATCCCATCTCCGGTTCCACGGCGGTCGGCGTTTTCCGGCTTCTGGCCGGCAAAGGCTGGACCCAGGACGGTATTCAATTCGTTGTGGATCCGCCTGCAGCTGTCGTGAACAAGAACTACAACAAGAGCGAGGACGTGCTGCAGGTCCGCGATGCCTACGGCAAGGGCATGGCTGAGTGGTGCTCAACCTGTCATCCCGACATGCATACCAACTCGGGCAGGCTGACCCACCCGGTATCCCAGAACCTCGCCAGCCTCACGGCAACCTACAACAGCTACGTGAAATCGGGCGACATGACCGGCAGCCAGCTCACGTCGTTTAACTCGCTGGTGCCCTATGAGGAAGATACTCTCAATTATGCCACGTTGAAGTCCATCGCTTCCAACAATGCCAAGCAGCAGCCCGGCCCGACCGTAACCACCTCGGACGTCATGTGCCTTTCCTGCCACCGCGCCCATGCATCCGGCTGGCCGGATATGCTCCGTTTTGAGTACCAGAGCGAATTTATGGTGTACAACGGCCTCTACCCCGGCATTGACAACGCCGCTGCCGGCTATGCCATGGGCCGTACGGAAGCTGAAACCAAGGCCGCCTACTATGACAGGCCGGTCTCGGATTTCTCCATTTATCAGAGAGTACTCTGCAATAAATGTCATGCCAAGGACTAGAAACTGCCTTCCTGTCTGCTGGATCAATCGTTAATTCTAAAGGGCTGGCGCATTTGCCAGCCCTTGTTTTTTTATCATCACATACGATTAGGCGCTTTCCCGCGACGTTAAACCTAAAGTCGCCCAATACCTTCTCTCCTGGAAGGGGGTGAATAGACGGAACGGGTAAAGCCTCGGACTATTCATCAGAAGGCGTGTTCTTTTTGGCACCCTTCTGAATCTTAATGAACTTTAGCGTTTAGAAAAGAAAGAAGCAACAGAGTGCAACCAAAATTCCTGCATCTTGAGATATATTAAAAAAAGTATTCTTTTCTTTCCTCAGTAATCCCAGACAAGTATCGATGACCGTGTTCTCAGGGGGGGAGATGGTCCAAAGAGATATCTTTGCCGTGATCATTCTCATTGCCTGCTCCCTTTTTTCAGGGTGCCTGATGAGAAGCCTTCCCTTTCAGCCCTTGTCCGGTACGGAGGGCCTCCTTTCGGTTTATCTTGATCCGCTCCAGCAGGACGCCGAAGGTCTCGTCTTTGAGATAACCAGGGTTGCTGCCGTGAGCGAGGACGGAACGCACCACCCGCTCGTTCCCGCGATTACAGGCTTTCCTGTGCAGGACCGCAACCGTCAACGTCTACTAGCTTTCGGCAACGTTCCCGCCGGCCGGTATCAGGGCATCGCCTGCACCGTACAGAAGGCGGTCCTCAAGCGCGGAGACGGTTCCGCGGAGCTCCTGACGGCTGAGGCACCGGCTACGGCCGCGGTCACCTTCGATCTTGCCCCGCGAACAGCAGCCATGGTCAGCCTGAACCTCGTTTATCCGGACTCGGTCAGGACCGGGTTCGCCTTCGATCCCGTCTTCTCCGCAATGGTTCCAGACCGTCCTCTGACCGGCTTGACCGGCTATGTGGCCAATGCCGGCGACGGCTCACTAACCCTGTTCGACAAGAAGAGGATGCAGGTGGCAGGCGTATTGGCCACGGGGAGCAGGCCGGTCTCAATCGTGCTCGATCAGGGCCGGAAACGAGGCTATGTTGCGGATGCAGGCGAAGACCTGGTGGAGGTGATCGACCTGGCGGAGGGTCGTATCATCAACAAGGTCCGTCTGAACACGGGTGATGTGCCGGGAGAACCGGCGCTCACGCCGGACGGCGGAATTCTTATCATCCCCAACGGCGGCGCGGATTCCGTCACGTTCCTCGATACCCGGACCCTCCTTGAACTGGCCCGGATCCCGGTTGCCCAGGGACCTCGGTCGGTTCTGCTCGACCGGACGGGACAACGGGCGTACGTGTTCAGTCCGACGTCAAATATGATCTCGGTGATCGACG
>Ga0154501_1028_pt7 | contig 11105 bp, 9 predicted proteins | sample RifGroD2_FD_115980 | JGI IMG/M metagenome (GOLD analysis project Ga0154501, IMG submission 115980) | Nitrospirae bacterium GWD2_57_9 | reverse complement strand
CTCATGCCGGTAAAGCCGCGGTTCACGATCATCACGCCGTTCGCCTCGGGCACGATGGCAACGATGCACTCGAAGCAGCCGCAGGAGGTCATGGGTGCGTCCATGATACTGTACGCGTTGAAGTACTCCAGCGCCTGGTGAGAATTGGTGTAGACATACTCATCCACGCCCTTCCAGCGTCCCTTGACCGCGTCCAGCGTCTCGCCCTTCGCAACCGGCTGGTTTGCTCCGTTCGGGTCGATCTCATAAGCGGCCTTCGCATCGAGCCAGTTGTAGGCGCCGCAGAGGCCGAGCCGTTCCGGAGAAACAACGCAAACATGGTTCGGCGCGAAGCTCTGGCAGAGAATGCAGGAGTAGAAGGTGTCAACTGACTCGTCCGTCATCGAGGCCAGGCGGATATCGCGTTCGAGGTACGCCTTCCGTGCTTCATCAAGCTTGGCCTTCACGTCGCCCTCATCGACATAGAGGGTGACCTGCACCTTGTCCACGATATTGTTGAATTTGTGCTTCAGTTGCGTGGTCAGGATGTCCCCGAAGTGCCTGAGCTGGTATCCCTCGTTCAGGGCGGCCTTGCTTACGCGGAACCAGTTCTGGTCGCGCTGGCCCATGTGCCAGATGCCCTGTGCTTCGTTCACGAAATGGTGGATCTTGCGCTCGAGCACGGGCTCGAAGTCCTTCTGCATTTTGCGTCCGGCAACCTCGATATATACGCCGAGCGGCATCATGCCGCCGTTCTTGTAGCGGGCCTCAGCGTCCTTGCCGATAATGGTAACCTTCCCGTCCTCGACCTTGTCGAGGTCCACGGAGTGCAGCCATTCGAAAGCCGGCGTGCGCTGCCCGCCGAACTCGATATGCATGTCTTCCTTGCGGATGCGCTCGCCCTCGAAGGCCGGGCCGAAAGCAACCGGAATCGGAGGTTTGGACACGGTGATCTTCAGTCCTCGCACCTCGATGCACTTTTCGACGATCTTTTTCGGATCAAGCTCCTTGGCAACTTCTTCGTAGATGGTGACCCCGGTTACCTCAATGGTCGGGATGTCGGTGTTTGCGACTGCAGGAAAGCCCATGTCGATCGCGCCGGCGCCTGTGGTCCAGATACGGTCGTTCAGCGGACCAAGCACCATGACGAAAGCGAACACTTTGTCCTTGGAGTACTTGAGGATCTTCTGGAAGTCTCCGCCCTTCATGCCGCCGAACGTGATGCCTGCCCGTGCCGCCCAGTTTACCGCGTAAATGGCATGCTCCACTTCCGGCCCAAGGGGGACGAGGCGCGTGTCCCATCCGAGCTGCACGCCCTTGCGAAGGAGCTGCTTGGTCATGCTGTCGCCGTTGACGTTTCCGCACAGGAGGGTCAGAATATTTTTTTGCTGAAGGTCCCGGGCGATTTCGAATGCCATTTCATCGTTGTCCGCGGCGCCGACGATCACCACGTATCCAGGCATTGAGCCGTCCACAAGCTGCACGCCGAGATTCCGGAGAATCGTGTCCGATATGAACCCGTTGTAGGTCAGCCCGATGGAATCGTCCTTCACCGGCTCCTGGCCGTAGATGTACCGGATGGCCATGATCATTTCCTGCGCAAAGAGCGCGGCCATGCCGGCATCAAGCGCTTCGCCCAGATAGGGTTTGTACAGTTTGTCCTCGGGCGCTTCCGTCAGAAGCGGCTTCACGTTCTTCTCGAGCGCCGTCTTCATGTCGCCCACGGTCCTGACCTCGAAGCCGGTCATGGCGAACATCTGCGGCAGGAAATACGCCGTATCAGGGAACTCGAACTTGAAGTCCGCACCCTTCTCTGAGATGGCCTTCTCCACGAGGGCCTCGGCCTGCTTCACATAATAGTGGGCGCCCAGTATGGCACCGGTGGCTATGACTTTTGACATCGTTTGCTCCTTTTAAAGAAATCCTAATTTCTAATTTCGAAATCCTAAGAATATCGAAATCCGTTTCTCGGACTTCTATTTGTTTCGAATTTCGGATTTCGAAATTCGAATTTGCTCTTACTAAGCTCTTGCCTTCAGGAAGGTCGGGAGCTGGTTCGCTTCACGCGGTCCCACGGTGATCTTCCAGCCGGGCAGTTTCTCTTCAAGGGCTCCGGAGAGCACTGCCACGTAGCCGGGGATGATGAGTTCTTTGTGGGTAATGTTCTTCTCGACGCCGCTGTCGGCCACGAACTGCGCTATCTTGCTGGCCGTGAATTTGCCGGCGGCCCAGGCGGTGAGAACCGACAGCCCTTCGTTGTCCATGACGGCAAGCCAGGAGGGAACCTTGCTGTTCTCCACTTCGCCGCGAACGATGAAGTAGGAGAGGGAGAAGTTCGTCGTGATCATGAGCGGCGAGTTCTCCTTGGCGTCGCCGACCTTGTAGATGTTCTGCGCCACCTGCATCGGCACCTGCGGGTCGGTATAGATGTTCTGCCGGAGCGACAGGAGCGCCAGCATCTTCCATTTTTCCACATTGTTCACAACCACGATGGAGCCGTACTTCATCGTCGCAATGGCGGCGATCATGGTCTCGGCAACGCTGTTGTCCCTGGTAGCGAAGGTGATGACAGGGTAGCCAAGAGGCTTGAAGTTCTTTTTAATGGCAGCGCGGCGTATGATCGTGAAATGCTCGATCATGTCCTTGGCCTTGCGCGCTCCTGAGTCGAGGACGAGATCATCCACGCCCATCGCCTTCACCTTTTCGGAAAGGGCGGTCAGCGCATCCAGTCCTTCGGCGGCAACAGCGAGAGAAGCCTTCTTTTCCTTCGCGATCTTTGCCATGGCTTCGGCATTCTCTGCCGTGGCAGCGTAGATCAGCGGCTTCTTGTCGGCGCAGTGAGCAATGCCGGCTTCGATCGTTGCCGGGATCTTGCTGACCAGGATGATCGGCACCCCGGGTGCGCCGTCCACCACCTGCTTCACCACAGAGGCAAACTTGGCTGCGTCACCGCCTTCATCGGTCACGGCAATGGCGTCCACGCGCAGCTTCTGGCCCACGCGGTCGATCTCGGAGGTCTTGACCGCCTCGATCTTCTTGGCCGCGGCATCGCCAGCTTCAGAGGCCTTGATCGCCACAGCGAAGGCGTTGGGATTGAAGAATTTCTTTTCGTGACGGAAAAGGCAGATCTCGTCGCCGACCTTCACGGCCTTGTCGCCGGTTCCGATGGTTATGCCGCGGATCGGCGGGGCAGCGGACTCGCCAAGGATCTTCTTGGCATCCTCGGATGCGTCGGGACAGGCATCGAGACTCGCCTGCTTCGCGGCAAGCTTCATGGCAAAGGCAAGGCAGGTCGGATGCCCGCATTTCTTGCAGTTCGTTTTTGGGAGATGCTTGAATATTTCAACACCTGAGAGCGCCATTATAAACTCCTTTCGGGATCAAATCCTGATTTCTAATTTCTAAATCCTAAACAATATCGAAATTATAAATTCTGTTTCCGTTTCACTCTGTTCAGGATTTCGGATTTCGTGCTTGCCTTTATGCCAGTTCCGCGATCAGTTCCTTTGCCTTTGCCGCTGCACCGGGATGGCGCATGATCAGCATGTCTGCTCCTGCCGTGATCATGGCCGATGCGGACACCGCTTCCCAGGCGAGGGCGCGATCCTCGAGGCCGCCCCACTCGGGCAGCTCCGCTTCGGACGCCATCGTCTCCTTGACCTTCCAGACGTTCAGGCCGATGTCGCAGACGATCGGGGTCTGCATCATGGGGTCGTTCTGGAGAAGCGCTGCCAGCCGGATGCGCTCCATCACGCTGTAGGTATACTCAAGGCCATAGCCCAGGGCCGAGGACATGGGATCCATGATGATGCGTTCTTTATCGAAGCCCATCTGGGACAGAAGGATGTTCAGCTGCTTGGCAAGGTTCACGTCCAACTGGCTCATGGCGATCAGCTTGTGGTCGTTCGCCATGGCTGCCGCGGCCACGGTCTTGTAGTTCTCTTCCACGGCCTTGCCGATGGCGCAGTTCTTGCCGCGCGTTGCGTTCGCCACGGCCTGGAGCACCTGCGAGTCCTTCTCTGCCTGGCCGCTTCCCAGGATCACGAGCGGGATATCAATGGCCGCCGCAACATCGGCTGCAACCTTCGCAGCTTCTTCCGGCGTCTTGTTCTTCTGGTCGGGATGAGTTCCCATCAGCCTGAGCGCGACCATGTCTGCTCCGGCCTTCTGGCAGAATTTGGCCCAGGAAACGGGATTGGCAGCATCGCCGCCGATGGCCTTCTTCAGGGTCTCCGGCCAGTCATCGGGAGCGATGTCCATCACTTCCAGAGCGATGGCAGGCTTGTTCGGGAACGTGCCCTCGAACCCGAGGAAGGGGAGCGCCGATGCGCCGCCGATGGTAACGGCCTTTGCGCCTGCTCCGAGTTGTACGTTGTAGATCTTGCCGCTATAAGTTTCTTTAGGTATAACGAGCGCCATGGAAGCCTCCTCGAAAAAGTTTCAATATACTATCAGAATCGTTCAGGCAGAGCAATGATAAAATGTGTGAAAAGGTAACAAAAATAGAAACTTAGAGCTTTACATTGTCTCATTTTTCAAATTTTGTACCGTTTCTTACATATCCAAATACGAGTGTGCATACATCTTCTTGCCCATGATCACTTCCACGGTCTTGACCGTGTCCATCATGTCCTTGTCGAGCGGATCGATGATGGCCGCGGACAAGCCCTCGTAGATCAGCATGGTAAGATAGTTCCTGTTGATGATCGGCCGGACATGCTTCGGCGCGCCGTTCGAGATGTTCGAGAGGCCGACCACGGTCTGCATGGGCGGGTCGTTCAACTGCTGGAACATCTTGATGGCCCGGATGGCCTGCCGTCCCTGGTCCTGCATGGTGCAGAGTTGGAGGATGAGCGGGTCGAGGAAAAGGTTCTCCATGGGGACGCCGTTCTCCATTGCGCGAGCCATGATCTCGGCCGCGATGCCGCAACGGTCCTCGGCGTCGGCCGGAATGCTGCCCTTGCCCAGAGTGAGCGCAATGATCTTGGCGTTGTATTTGCCGGCAAGTTCCATCATCGGGAATCGCTCGGGCTCGTTGGAGGTGGAGTTGATGATCGGCACGCCCCATGCGTTGTTATGCGCCTTGAGCCCCGCCTCCATGGCCTTGATGTTCGTCGTGTCGAGGCAGAGCGGTTTTTCCACGACTTCCTGCAGGACCCTCACCGCCCAATCCATGAGCTCAGGTCCGTTCTCTTCGGCAGGACCGATGGAAATGTCAATAAAGTGCGCGCCTGCCTTGGCCTGGGCTACTGCCAGTTCCTGCAGCGGTTTAGGGTCCTTCTTGCCAAGCGCTTCACGGACCTTTTTTGCGATAACACTGATCTTTTCTCCGATTACTATCATGGTTCAGTACATCTCCTTTCGAATCTGAATCAAAACTATTTTTAACCACAGAGGAACACGGATACATATCTCACTCCGGAATCCGCACTCCGCACTCCGCATTCGTAAGCAGCTTGAGCAACTCCTCGGCCTTCTTGCCGTCGATGCTGCCCTTGTCCCGGGCAACTTCGACCGTCTCCCGGGCCAGTTCCTTATAAAGACCGGCAAGGTGCGGAGCCTTGCGCCGCATCGCTGCAAGATGGCCGCGGACGGTCTCGCTGTCTCCCCGCATGATCGGACCGGTCAGGGCATCGGGAATTCCCAGCGCCTCTATATTAAGAAGCGTCCCCTTGATCAGGGGAAGGACCGCCTTGAGTGCTTCCTGTTTGTCCGCTCCCAGCGCCTGGTAGAACTTGAGCCCGTACCGGACCAGCGCTACGAAGTAATTGGAAACGGCTACGGCGCCCGCATGATACAGCGCGGCTGAATCTTGGTCAGAACTCCATTCGGGCATCACCAGTTCGGTGCCGCCCAACGCTGTTACCAGGGACCTCGCCGTCTCCCGTGCCATGGGGTCTGCCTCGACCCGGAAATAGGAGCCCGGAAGGGTTTTCACGCCCTGCTCCCTGCTTGCCAGGGACTGGAGCGGATGAAGGACCGCGCGAAGAGCGCCGGCCTTGACTGCCGCCGAAAGAAGCCCCAGCGAATGGGCCCCTGACATATGTATGACAACCGACGCCGGCCCCAGCGCTCCTGATGCCGCTAGTGTTTCGCAGACCTGCTGGATCACCCGGTCGGGCGTTGTGATGAAGACGAGTTCTGCACCGGAAGCTGCTTGTGCTGCATCGGTAGTTGGCTGCCCCTGTCCGATAAAGGACGCTGCCTGTGCTGCTGACGCGGCGGACCGGGCAGCGACCCCCGTGACGCGGTATCCGCCCTGCTTCAGCAGGTAGCCTACTGAGCAGCCCACGCGGCCTGCGCCGATGATGGCGACGGTTCTAGCGGTCATGGTCTAGGGGATCAGTTTTTCCAGTATGGCAAAGTAGTCGGAGAGCGCCTTTGAATCAGCGGGAAGCTGGATCAAGGGTTTGCCGTTCAGGTCATATTCAAAGATCATTTCGTCCGCGGGCACGAATCCCGCGAATTCCACACCCTGCTGCGCTATCGCCTGCTGAAGCGACTTGTCATCGCTGGTCCCGTCCTGGACCCGGTTCACGATCAGCACCGCGCGCTTGACGTTCAGGTTCAGTTCCTTCACGAGGTCGCCGATGCGGCCGGCCGTCATAACCCCCCGGACCGACGAATCGCTGATGATGAGGAGGAGGTCTGTATCCTGGGTCGTACGGCGGGACAGATGCTCCAGGCCGGCCTCGTTATCCATCACGGTATAGGGATAGGTGTCGGCCAGCTTGTCCATGTATTTGCGGATGATGTTGTTCGCAGCACAGTAGCAGCCGGCGCCTTCGGGCCTTCCCATCACAAGCAGGTCGAAGCCTTTTGCCTCGATGATCGCCTGCTGTATCTGGTAGTCGAAGAGCTGCTCCATGCTCATGCCGCCCGGACGGGGCGCCGTGGACTTGACCGCTTCGAGGGAGGTCTCCCGGAGCTTTCCCACGGTGGCGTGGACCTTCACGCCGAGCACGTCGTTCAGGTTCGCGTTCGCGTCGGCATCTACTGCCAGGACCGCGCCGCGCTTATTCTCTGTCAAATAGCGGATAGTGAGGCCGCAGAGACTGGTCTTGCCCGTGCCGCCCTTGCCTGCAACTGCTATCGAAAAACCCATTTTTTACTACAAGCTCCAAATCCCAAATTTCAAGCTCCAAATAATATCCAAACTTCAAATCCCAATTTTCCAAACTGTTTGTAATTTGTTTCTTGAAATTTATTTGAGATTTGTTGTTTGTTATTTGGAATTTTTATTTACGTTGTATTTCTTCCGGACCTCTTCGATCTTGCCGCAGGCCATTTTGCCTTCCGGGCAGGCGGCATAAAGACAGCCCGGTCCGGATTTGGCGAAGATCGTGGGAGCGGCCTTCTTCACGTGTTCCAGCATTTTTTCGGCCATGATCCGGATCTCCCACTGGGCCCGGTTGCAGCACCGTACCCTGAAGAAATGCAGGAGCTCGCGGGCATTCATGGTAACGACGATCTTGGTCTCTGCCGCGTTCGGAAGCAGATACCGCGCATCCTGCTGTCCGGCCTCGCCCTTAAACCCAAGCTCCTCGAGCCGCTTCAGGACCTTGGTGTAGTTTGCCTGGGCCTCGTCCATGCAGCGTTCGAACTCCCTGACGAGAGCCGGGTCCTGTTTGATGCTCGGCGGAATGATGTAATCGAATTGTTCTTCTTTTACATACCGCTGGCTTTGCTGAGAATAGGACGCCACGCGGTGACGGACCAGTTGGTGAGAGCAGGCCCGGGAGATACCTTCAATGCCGAAGGAGAACGAAACATGCTCAATGGGAGACAAATGTCCGATGGCCGCCAGTTTCTCCACAAAGGCTGCCTGGTCCTTGGCCTCTATCTTCTGCTTCAGTTCATCCACGCCCGAGGGGCTATAGCACAGTTTCGCCGCCATGGCGACGACCTCTTCGGGCTCGGGAGTATACCTCAGGAGAACCACATTTAATGCTGCTTCAGGCATGCTGTCCCCTCCTCTTAGAGCGCCCCCCGACACCCCGATATCGCGAAAAGGGGATGAAAAGATGACGAAGGAAAAACATTATATCGGGCACCTATCTTATGAGTCAAGAAAAATGAAATAGTTTCGAACAAATTTTTTTTATTAACTTATAAATTTCATTGATAAAAAAGTCGTATGATACGAAAGGTAGCTAAGGCATTGTTACCAAACTGCACGCTTTTTTAAGGGAATTACTTAAAACTATGCTCTTCGGAAGGGAACGTCCCGTCTTCAACGTCCTGTTTGTATTCTTTAACGGCCTTTAACGCATGCTCTCTCAAATTAACGTACTTCTTGACGAATTTCGGCGTGAACCGCTCAAAAAGGCCAAGGAGGTCGTGAATGACAAGTACCTGACCGTCGCAGTCGGGCCCCGCGCCGATGCCGATGGTCGGGATGCGCAGTTCCCTATGGATCTCGGAGCCGAGCGAGGCGGGAACGCCCTCGACCACCACGGAAAAGGCCCCGGCATCCTGCACTGCCCGTGCATCGGCAAGGATCTTCTCGCGCGCAGCCTCGTTCCTGCCCTGCACCTTGAATCCGCCCAGCATATGCACATACTGGGGAGTAAGCCCGATATGGGCCACAACGGGTATGCCTGCATCGACAATGGCGCGAATGGTGTCCGCCATCTGGCTACCGCCCTCGAGCTTGACCGCCTCGGCATTCGCTTCCTTCAGGAACCGGCCGGAGTTCAGGACCGCCTCTGCTTTATGGGTCTGGTAGGATAGGAACGGAAGGTCCGCCACCACCATGGCCGATTGAGCAGCCCTCGAGACCATCTTCGTGTGGTAGATCATCTCGTCCATGGTCACCGGCAGCGTACTCGAGACGCCCTGCACCACCATGCCGAGCGAATCGCCGACCAGGATAATGTCGATCCCCGCCTGGTCCACGATCTGCGCCGTGGGAAAATCATAAGCGGTCAGCATCGTTATCTTCCTGCCTTCCGCCTTCTTCTTGTAGATATCGAGAATGGTCGTTTTCGGCATAGGTCCTCCTGAGGTTACTTTCTCCTCTGTCTCTCGACCGCAGACCGGATCGCATCAGCGGAATAGCCGCGGAGGATGATCCCCTCAACATCTATGACCGGCACTCCCCGGGACCCGCCGCTTTTGGCCAGCATTTCTGCGCGCTTCCCCTCGTCCTTCTCTATATCATATCGGACGAGGCTGACGCCCATGTCCTGGAGCAGTTCCCGCGCTTTGGTACAGTAGGGGCACCAGGACGTCTCGTACAATATGACATCGACAGCGCCGTAAGCCCTGGTCGGTTCTTTGCGCAGGATATCGCTTTCAGCGGCAAAAACCGGGAGAGACAGAGTAAGCAGCACGAGAAGCACCGACAGAATCAATCCATTTCGTCTATTCCGCATTCCGCACTCCGAATTCCGCACTCATTACACCTGCGGCCTTGGATAGAGTCCCGCGGCCTTGACAATGCCTTCGATGGCGCTTTCCCACTCGATGGCCTGGATATGCACGCCTTTGACACCGGGCGTTTCGAGCGCCTGCTGGATCAGCTCGATGGCTATCTTGATGCCTTCCTGTTCCTGCAGTTCCTTCATCTTCTTCTTGTCCTCGCCGGCTGCCGCCTTGGCCTTGTTCATCCTGTCGATCATTTCCTTGGGCACGGAAACGCCGGCGACCGAGGAGTCCATGTACTTGAGCATCATGGCGCTCTTCGGTACGATGATACCGGCAAGAATGGCGGTCCTCTCATGAAGCCCCATGTTCCGGATCTTCTCCATTTGCTTGCGGAACAACTCCATGTCGTAGATGCCCTGGGTCTGGATGAAATCTGCTCCGGCGTTCACTTTCTTGAGCAGGTTGATCGGCCGGAAATCGATGGGGTCGCCCATGGGAGTCCATGAGGCACCAACGAAGAACTGGGGGGCGACCTCGAGCGGATCGCCGCCTTCCTGCTTGCCTTCGTCGCGCATCTTCTTGAGGATGCCCACCAGTTGGCACGTGTCCACGTCATACACGTTCTTGGCTCCGGGATGGCCCTTGAGCTTGCCGGCCGCGCTGAACTTCTGATGGTCGCCGGCAAGACAGAGGCAGTTCTTGAGGCCGAGGGCCGCTGCGCCCAGCAGGTCCGCCTGGATGGCGATCCTGTTCCTGTCGCGGCAGGTCATCTGCATGACCGGCTCGAGCCCGTTCTGATATGCGATCGCCGCGGCAGCGATCGAGGAGATGCGCACCACCGCGGTCTGACAGTCGGTGATGTTCGCCGCGTCGCAGAAGCCTTTCAGCAGCTGCGCCTTCTTCACGACCTCATGCCCGTCGGCGCTCATGGGAGGCCCGAGCTCGGCCGTGACCGCCGGCTGTCCGCTGGCGAGAACTTTTTCGAGTGTGCTTCCACTTTTCATCTATCAACCTCCAAAGGGATAAAACCTGTTTTTGCCACAGAGGTCACCGAGGTCTCAGAGGAAGGCAAAGGACAAACCCTGAATTAACTTCATTCTTTTTCTCTGTGTTCTCTGTGTTCTCTGTGGCTGAATGATTTTTACTGTTACTTCCCGGTCTTCGCCGCTTCCTTTTCCTCGAACTCACGGATATGCTCCATGGAGATGCGCCGCGGTCCGCCGTCGCGCGACGTGGACCAGTTCCGGGGCGGCTGGATCTCGGCCAGCTTCTCGAGCTTTCCGAGCTTGGTCATCCGCTCCACGATCTGGAACCAGACGCAGTCGACTTCCGGACCCACCTCGCACTTGCCTTTGTTCGTGCCCCCGCAGGGCCCGTTCATCAGTGTCTTGGAGCAGCGCGCGATGGGACAGAGCCCGCCGGTCAGGTGCAGGATGCAGTTCCCGCAGCCCGCGCAGAGCTCCTTGAACACGCCCGGCGCTTCCACGGCGCCGTAGAAGGAGGTGTTGATCCCGGGATAGACCGGCACCGTCCCGGTCCGGTCCGACAGGAAGTTCACGCCCACGCCGCAAGCCGTGGACAGGACGAGGTCGTACGACCTCACCTTGTCGAGAGCCGGCTCGAAATACTCCGGCTCGCAGTGGCGCATGACGCCCATGTGGTCCACTGTCATCTGCGCGCCTTCCTGCGATGCCTTCATCCGGATAAGCGACGCGATCGTCTCGGCCTCCTTCTCGCCGCCGGCGTGACAGATGGCC
>Ga0154501_1025_pt5 | contig 11119 bp, 12 predicted proteins | sample RifGroD2_FD_115980 | JGI IMG/M metagenome (GOLD analysis project Ga0154501, IMG submission 115980) | Nitrospirae bacterium GWD2_57_9 | reverse complement strand
CCGCCCCGTTGTCCGGGGAGGACAGGCATTTCCTCAACTGGACGGCGATGGGATCGCCGGTCACGATCTCGACAGCGGTGATCTCCCGCGAAAAAAGGTAGGTATAAAGCGGAACAAGTTCGTCTCCGCTCAGCATCTCGGAGAGCATGGCCCTCCCCTTGCCGGACGGCACCAGCCGGGAGAACCCGATCCTCTTTGCTCCTATGTGAGATCCGAAGGCGACCACGCTCTTCAAGTGCCCGGCGTTCAACCGCGAAAGCGTGACGTTCAGGGTCACCTCCAGACCGCAGTCAACGAGCCGCTCGATGCCCTCGGCTGCGGACGCGAAACTGCCGTCTCCCCGGATCGCGTTATGGACGTCCTCGGGCCCCTCGATGCTCACCTGCACTCCGTTCACCCCGAGCTCCGCGAGCCGCTCTGCCCGAATGCGGTCCACAAGCGTTCCATTGGTAAGGATATAGATGTCGAACCCACGGGACTTGACCGCCTCCAGGATATCGAACAGGTCATGGCGAAGGAAGGGCTCGCCTCCCGTTATGTTCATGCTCGGCTGGAAGACCATGCCGTAGCTGTCCGACCATTCCTTGATCATATCCGAAGCTTCCGCAACGGTTCTGGTTATTACGGGCAGGGACAGTTCCTCATGGTTCCGCTCTCCCTGGTAACAGTGGCGACACCAAAGATTGCAGCGTTCGGTCAGATGCCATTGGATGAAGAATTCAAAGGGCTTGTTCGTTGCCATGGGGAAAAGGGGGGAATACCTTTTTCTCTGTGACCGGCGACCGGGTGCCGATCAGGAGAAACCAATATGGCCGGTAGGGGAAGAACGGGCAGGAACAGGACGGTGAAGCCCCGGCCCGTCTTCCCTGCCGGCTTCATTTTCGTTGCTGACCAGCAACTTAGCTCTTTCAGCCTTTTCATTTGTGGCATACCGTGCCGGGATTCAGCTTCGCCATTTCTTTCACGGCATTCCAGAAAGCCGCCTCTTTTTCAAGCGCTTTCGCAGTTATCGGCTTATCCATCCTGTTCCACCTCCTTTCCCGATATGATACCAACAATGATAGCACAAAAAAACGGCGCGCTCCCCTTATACCCGCCATGCCGCCGTCAGCAATTGCGCCGCCTGCCGGTCCAACATCCAGGTCAGACACCCCTGCACGGGCTCGACGAGCCCGGCCGGGTACCTCTTCGGATTCCCGTCCTCGACGATCTCATGCACGACACCGGCCTTCTTCTTCCCGGCAACCAGGAACAGCACCTGCCGCGCATTGTTCAGCACGGGAAGGGTGAGCGTAACGCGGTCCGGCCCCGGCCGGGCGAGACTGACGGCAAGGGCCAGCCGCTTCCGTTCGCGGACATGCATCGAACCGGGGAACAAGGAGGCCGTGTGGCCGTCCTCGCCGGAGCCCAGCAGGACGAGGTCGAAGGACGGCAAGGCCGGCCCAAAGAAGGCCTCCAGCTCCTCTTCATAGGCCTCGGCAGCGCGGTCAGGCCCGGCCTCTGCCCGTATGCGATGGACGTTCCCGTCCGGGAGCGGTACCTGTGCGAGGAACGTATCGTGCGCCATGCCGTAATTGCTGTCACGGTGGTCTGGAGGCACGCAACGCTCGTCCGCCCAGAACAGGTGTACCTGCGGCCAGGGCATCGCTTCACGCCAGGGCGCGGCAGCCAACAACGAATAGAGCTGCCGCGGAGTGGATCCTCCGGAAAGAGCGAACGCGAACCGACCGCCCGAAGCCACACTGGCATGGGCGAGGGACAGGATGCTGGCAGCCGCACCACGGCTCATTGCGGCGATATCAGGAAAGATCCGGACGTCGGCCCTTGCCCCGCGTTTCATAAGGGCCTCCAGGACCGGCCATCCTTCCCGATCAATTGCCGGGCCTCTGCCGGCCCTTCCGACCCGGCCGGGTAGATCGAAAGCGGGAGCTGTTTCCCCGATTCGATGGCTTCGAGCAGCGGCGTCAACGCAGACCAGGCCAGCTCCACGCTGTCCTCGCGCATGAACAGCATATGGTCACCGATCATGCAGTCGAGCAGCACCCATTCATAAGCATCGAGCAGAACCCCCCGGGGATAGGAATAGGTCATCTGAACCGGGTTCAGACATACCTTGGTACCCGGCTGTTTGGTCTGAAAGGTAAGGTTCATTCCCTCGTCCGGCTGGATCTTGAGCACGATCATATTCGGTTCGATGGGCCCCCCCACGGAGTCGGGGAACATCGAGACAGGCACTTCCTTGAAATGAACGGAGATCTCCGTCTTTCTCTTCCCAAGCCGCTTCCCGGACCGGAGGTAAAAGGGAACTCCCTGCCACCGCCAGTTGTCTACGAACAGCTTCATGGCGGCGTACGTGGGCATGGTCGAGTGCGGAGCCACCCCCTGCTCGTCACGGTAACCGGAAAAGGGCTGTTCCCTGACGATCCCCGGGCCATACTGGCCGAGCACGATCTCTTCATTCAGCCGGTCAAGGGGAGGCCGGCGCAACGAGCGAAGGACTTTTGCTTTTTCGTCCAGGACCCGGTCCGCCATGAACTGAGCCGGGGGCTCCATTGCCGTGAGGCAGAGCAACTGGTACATGTGGTTCTGGAACATGTCGCGGAGGATGCCCGCCTCTTCATAGTAACCTGCCCGGTGCTCCACTCCCAGGGTCTCGGCTGCGGTGATCTGCACATGATCGACGTACCGCCGGTTCCAGAGGGGTTCGAAGATGGAGTTCGCGAACCGGAACATGAGAATATTCTGGACCGTCTCCTTGGCCAGGTAATGATCGATGCGGAATACCTGGCTTTCTTTATAATAGAAATGGACGAGTTGGTTCAATTTGCGGGCGGAAGCGAGGTCCTGGCCGAAAGGTTTCTCGATCACGATATGGCTGCAGCCCTTATCCTCCCGGGAAAGCCCTGCTGCGCCCAGATTGTGGATGACCGGAGCGAAGACCTGGGGAGGAATGGCGAGATAAAAAACGCGGTTGCCCGTTGTCCGGTGCTTCCGCTCCAGTTCCGGGAGGATATCGATGAGGTCCTCGGTGTAGGACTTCAGGGCCCCGTATTCGAAGGTGGAGTAATAAATATGGTCCTGGAGTTCGTCCCAGACGGCCGGGTCGAAGTCCTCAGGAAAGGCTTCCCGGACCGAGTCCCTCATGAGCATGCGGAATCGTTCGGTCGTGAACCGGATGCGGCTTGTTCCGAGGATGAAAAAATTTGCCGCGAGCATCCCGTTCTTGAAAAGCCGGTAGAGGGACGGGAAGAGTTTGCGCCGGGTCAGGTCGCCCGATGCCCCAAAGATGATCAACGCGGCCGGAGGAGGCACCTCGATCTCGCAGCCGGCGACCATACGGTACTCCTGGACCACGCTTCCGCGGACATGCTCCGGCGACGTTCGCTCTTGCACAGTGCGATCATTCATGACCTAGCCCGGACAAGCCGGAACCGACAACTTCATCGACACCGATAAAGGTATGAAAAAAGCCCTGAAAAACAGGACATGATTTTCCTTCATGGTCCTTATCGTCTTTTATCAGTGCCAGATTTTTTCTCGTTTTGAGATGAATTTGATTCAACTAACTAGGCGATCTTGCGTACATCCTCCTGCCCTATCATTCCCTTCCAGTCAGCCGAGAATTTCTCCATGCCTTTATCGGTGAGGGAATGGCGGATATCGTAGGCCAGCCACCGCCGATCCAGGCCGATCTCGGCATAGGGGATCGGCTTGAGCGATCCCGACGGATACTGGTACTCCGGGCGCGGTAGAGGCATGCCCTGTTCTCCCCAGGCTTTCAGGATCTCGAAGGGAGCGGTAATAACGTCCGATCCGAGCTTGAGCGCATACAACAGATGATCAAGCGTGCGTACGCTCGCGGTCAGCACCTGCACATGGCCGTCCCCCAGTTTATAGAGAGCAATGATATTCGCGACCACGTCCATGCCGTTCTCGCCCTGGTCGTCCAGCCGGCCGACAAAGGGCGAAACAAAGACCTGCCCCTTTGTGGCGCCGCGCGTTGCCGCATACACCGCCGCGGCCTGCTGCTGCGAAAAGCAGAGCGTCATGTTGATCCGCATTCCTTCCTTCACGGCCTGTTCTGCTGCCTTCAGCCCCTCCAGGGAGCAGGGAAATTTAATACGGGCATTCCGTATCCAGGAGTACATCTCCCTTCCCTGAGTCAGCATGGCCTCGGCCGGCGTCGATCCGTCGGCAAAGACCTCGACCGATACGGAGCCCTCCGGGACCAGGCCGGAGATGGTAACGACCACCTGCCGGTAGAAATCGAGGATCTCCCGCTCCGTGAACTTCATCCCCTGTTCCAGCCGCCTGCGGGCTTCGGGGTTCTTCGATATCAGGGTAGGATTTGTCGTCTGGCCGTCGAGAAAGCCGAGCAGGTCCCTGATCTCCAGGGTCTCCGCGGCGTTCCCGCCGTCCAGAAAGATTCCGGTCTTCAGCTCTTGAGGTTTCATCGTTGTCACCACCTTATCCGCAATATGCTCTTTTGGTTTTTCCTTATTTCTCTTCTTTCACATCATGACCGCCGAATGCATGCCGGAGCGCGGAAATGACCCGGCCCGTATAACTGGGGTGTTGGAGCGATCTTAGCCGGAAAGCGAGCGCCTCCTCGATCACCGGCACCGCCACGCCCAGTTCCCTTGCAGCATCCACGGTCCACTTGCCCTCGCCGCTCTGCGCAGCGGAGCCGGAAACCTGGTTCAGATCGGGGCCGTACTGTTCATAGGCTTCCTTGAGCCAGCCGGTCAACCGCGATTCGATCACGCTCCGATGGTTGTAAAGGTCTGCGATCCTGGTGAGATCGAGCCCCAGCGGAGACTTCCGCAATACCGTGAAGCCTTCGGCCAGCGACTGCATCATTCCGTACTCGATCCCGTTGTGCACCATCTTCACGAAATGACCTGCCCCGCTCTGCCCCATATAGGCGTACCCATTCTCAACAGAAAGGTCGCGAAAAAGTATCTCGTACCGTCGGAAGACATCCTGTTTTCCGCCTATCATGATGCACGCCCCCGTTCGCGCCCCCTTCGGGCCTCCGCTCACGCCCGCGTCCAGAAGCTCGCAGCCCCGTTGCTCGAGTTCACGAGCGCGACGGATCGACTCTTGGTACGGCGAATTGCCCCCGTCCACGACCGTATCACCCTTGCTCAGGAGCGGCACGAGTTCCAGCAGAACGTCATCAACAGCCTGATGGGGGACCATGATCCAGACCAGCCGGGGAGGGGAAAGCGATGCGGCCAGGTCCTTGATCGCAGCTGCCGGACGGGCGCCCTGGCGTGCGATGGACTTCACGGCCTCCGCGCTCCTGTTATAGACCACAACCTCATGGCCCTTCTCCAGGAGCCGCTCCGCCATGTTGTAGCCCATTTTGCCAAGTCCGATGTATCCCAGTTGCACCGCATACCTCTCTTCTCAAGAAACTATATCCCTGGCTAGAACTATCTGGGTCAAATCCGGACATCCGGAACCAGACCCTTTCCACAACGAAGAACCCGAAGGGGGTGTTGAAGAGAACAAGACCGGCATTTTACTGTTAAACGTTTGCACTTCGTGTGCGTCGTGGTGAATATTCCTGCCCTTTCGCGAAAAACAATGATGCTGTGATGCTGCTCACCCATGTCAAAGCTTGGTTCCCGGTTCAGTGAGAATTTAGCGCTTCCGATTTCGATAGCCGTTCGGCACATTCGCGTTCTATCTCCGCGATCTTGCCCACGCGCCGGACATGGCGTTCTGCCCTGGAAAATTTTGCCGCAAGAAAAGCAGCGACGACCTCCCTGGCCAGTTCCGGGCCGATGACACGCGCCCCAAGGCAGAGAACGTTCATATCATCGTCTTCCACCCCCTGATGGGCCGAGAAGGTATCGTGACAAAGGCCGGCACGGATACCGGGGAATTTGTTCGCTGCCACCGCAGCACCCACGCCGCTGCCGCAGATCAGCACGCCTCGCTCCGCTTTTCCCTGAAGCAACGACCGGGCAAGGGCGCGGGCATAGTCGGGATAATCAACGGCATCGACGCTGTGGGTTCCGAGATCCTGCACCGTGTGCCTTTTCGCGGACAGCTCTTGGACGAGAAAGTTCTTGAGATGATACCCGCCGTGGTCCGCGGCGATCGCGATCATCATAGTGGATCCGCCTTGTCCGCGCGCATCTTACGGCAGTTTGAAGATACGCCGCGTATATTACTTTCGTTCCCCGGGAAGGACCGGTTGCAGAATAATAAAAGGATAGCATATCAAGAAGGGAAGTCAAGGCAAGGGGAATGGGCCGAGAACAGCTGAAGCAACCCTATGCAGTCGCGGGTTCTGCTGCCCGGTCGATCGTGGCGAGGATATCGCTCGCTACCTGGCGGAAGCTGAACGGTTTTGATAAGAATTGGGAAACGGATGCAGTCTGGAATCGGGGCATCACATCGGGGAGATAGTCGCCGGTCATGACATAGACCGGGAGCTCCGGAAAATGCCTGTTCACGTAATCGACCACTTCGTAGCCGTTCATGACGGGCATTTTCAGGTCGGTCACGACGACATCAACATGCCGGTCCTGCAGGATCTCCACGGCCTGCCTGCCATGCCGGGCGGTGACGACTGCCGAATCCTTGATACAGCCGCAGATCGCTTTGGAAAGCCCGAAGAGGATAAATTCATCGTCATCGATGATCAGGATGCTTTTCATTCTATTCATTGTTCCTTTTCAATCTGATTTTGAGCAGCACCAGAGTGCGGGCAGGGCGAGAGGAGAAAAGCCCTGCGTCCCTTCCCTTCTCGCCTGCCGCCATTTCGTGACGTGGAGCGCGGTTCAACACATCCTGCGGTCAAGAGCTATGCTCATGATGCAGGCCTTGCAGGAGAACTCACTCCCGGAGGGTCTGCTCTTGCTGCGAAGGATGCATACCCGGTCGGTAACCATGTCCCTGAACAGTTTGCAGTAGACGATGGTGAGAACGTCCGGCTCGTTGAACTTCTCTTCGTAGGTGTTTGTCCTGTCGTAATACCGTGCCATGCGTTTACTTCGAACTGCGCCCTTTGGAAGAGAGCGTTACAGCATTCCCTCCAGCGCGATGTTCTCGTCCCTGGTGATGTTCCGCAGCTTGTTCAGGGCCTTGTTCTCGATCTGCCTGACCCGTTCCCGGGTGATCTTGTACTCCTTGCCGATGCAGTCCAGGGTCTTGGGTTCTCCATCGTTCAGCCCGAACCGCTGCTCGATCACCCTGCGCTCGCACTCGGACAGTTTTGCCAACCATTCATTGATGTAGTCGCGCCTTCGAATGTTCTCGGAGTAGCTGTCGGGCAGGACCGCCGCGCTGTCCCTGAGCACGTCCTCCAGGGTATCCTCATCCTTGTCCCCGATGATCGTATCAAGCGAGAACGTCTCGCGGACGACCTGGGAGATGCTGCGGACCTTTTCCACTTTCAGCTTCATCTTTTCCGCGATCTCCTCCATCGTCGGCTCGCGCTCCAGTTCCTGGGTAAGGTGCGTCACCGTCCGCTTGTACTGGTTCACGATCTCGGCGACATGAACGGGCAGCCGGATGGTGCTCAATTGATTAACGAACGCGCGCTCGATGTACTGCTTTATCCACCAGGACGCATACGTGCTGAGTTTGAATCCCTTGCGGTAGTCGAATTTCTCAACGGCCCGGATCAGGCCAAGGTTGCCTTCTGCAATAATGTCCGAAAAGGACAGGCCCCGGTTCACATATTTTTTGGCAATGGCCACAACGAGACGCAGATTTGCCTCGATCATCTGAGTGCGCGCCTCCTGGTCCCCCTCGGAAATCCTTTTGCCCAGCTCCTGCTCATCGGCAAAGGTCAGGAGCGGAGACTTTCGTATTTCTTTCAGGTAGCATTTCACGGAGTCGACGGTGCTGCTTTTCTGTCCGCGAACCCCCTTTGTCCGCTTTCCGGTTCCGTCGTCGGAATGCTCTTCCCGTTCTTCGCTCTCATGTTCGCTGGAACGCTCCCTGGTGTAACGGTCCTCCACCTCGGTCGCGCTGTCGTATCGGTCCATCACCATCAGGTCATCAACCGGTTTCATCCAATCGCTCACAGTTCCCTCCTCTTGCGGCCGGTTCCTTCGGAACCCTTCGCGTTGAAGCTGTCGTATTTTGCTGTCATCATCCGCTTGCAGGCTGGCGGAGATCTTTTTTGTTCTCGTTTGAATTATGTTGCGGCAGAACCAGAACAGCCAGTGTGTGCTTCATGCAGATGTCAGGAAGTCTGCGCAGTCCCCCCTTACCTCCGTTTTTCCGGGTCAATTTGGAATAATGCTCAGAACATAGGCCCCGTCGGGCGGTGCAGAGGGCTGCTCCTTGGCCCCTGCCTTCTCGCCCTTGAGCCGCTTCATGATCCTGTTTGTGACTTCCTCGACCAGGAACGGTTTCTCAATGCATTCGGTTATGCCCAACGAACGGAGCCGCTGGCCTATCTCGGGCGAGCAGTCGTTCGACATTGCATACACCGGGATTTCCGGGAAATGCTTCTGCGCGTATTCTATGAACTGGTAACCGTCCATCTCCGGCATGTCGAGATCGGTAAGCACGAACTCGATCCGCGCCGATTTCAGGATCTCGATCCCTCTCTTGCCGTTGCGGGCGGTCAATACCTTATAGTTCCGTAAACCCATCGTCAGCCGTATTACGAACACATCAAGAAGGTACTTGTTGTCATCAATGAGGAGAATATTCTTTTTCATGCACCACCCTTGATAAGTCAGGCAAGCTGACTTGAAATACTGGTCACCATTTCAGCCAGGTCGAACGGCTTCTTCATGCATTGGACCGCACCCAGCGGCAGCAGACGGTTCTCGAGTTCCGGGATCCAGTCGGCCGTCATGACGATGACAGGCAGATAGGGCTTGGTCTTCCGGATATACAGCAATAACTCGTACCCGTCCATCATCGGCATGCGCAGGTCGGTCACGACGACGTCGATCTGTTCAGAGTCAATGAGGGAAGCTCCCTGCTTGCCGTTCTCTGCGGTCAGTACCTTCCAGTCGAATCCGTAGCAGCACAACCCTTCGGCCAGCGACTGAAGTATCTGCTTTTCATCATCGACAAGCAAAATGTTCTTCATGATGGTCTATGTAATAGCAAGGGCTATGCCATGACAGCACGTCAACGTGAAGAGTTATAAATCAGCTGGTTACAGGAAGGGTCAAATGCAGGGAAGCGCAAAGAGTTGCAGTGCATGTTCAATATGGATGGGTCATTTTGAACGGGGGGCTATTTTAGGCCGTATTCCTTGATCTTTCTTTTGAGCGTCGAGAGAGAGATGCCGAGAGCTTTCGCGGTCTGGGTAAGGTTGCCGGACAACGTGCGGAGCGCTTTCTGGATATAGCTCTTCTCCATCTCCTCAAGCGTGGTCAGAAGTTCATCGGATGCGCCAGCGATGCCTGTCGATGCTGCGGGCGCTGAAACAGTACTGGCTGGAGTCTCCACGAGCAGCGAGGGGCGCAGTTCCGTTCCATGCTGCAGGATGACCGCTCTCTCCAGGATGTTTTTGAGCTCGCGCACGTTGCCCGGCCAGTCGTAACGCATCAGTTTCTGCTGCTCCACATCGGAAAGCACCGCGTGCCGGTACCCCATCCGCTTCAGCAGCGTGGCGCACAGCGGCTGGATGTCCTGACGCCGCTCTCGAAGGGGCGGCAGGTGGATGCGGATCACGCTGAGCCGATAGTACAGATCCTTCCGAAAGGTCTGGCCGAGGGATTTTTCGAGATCCACACCCGTGGCGGCGATGATGCGCACATTGCCCCGCCGGAAGGACTCTCCTCCCAGCCGCTTCAGCGTTTTTTCCTCGATCGTGCTCAAGAGCTTCGCCTGGAGGTGCAGGGGCATTTCGCCGATCTCGTCCAGGAACAGCGTTCCTCCCTCGGCCATCTCAAAGATGCCCTTTTTCGCAGTGACCGCTCCGGTAAAGGCACCCTTATCGTAACCGAACAGCTCGGCCTCGATCAGGTTTTCCGGCAGGGCCGCGCAGTTGATGCTGATAAAGGGGAAGCTGGCAAGCTTGCTGCGGTAATGAACGGCCTGGGCTGCGAGGGTCTTCCCCGTGCCGGTCTCGCCCGTGATCAGCACCGGCGATTCCGACGCCGCGGCAAGCTCGATCAGCCGGACGGTCTCGTCCAATCCGGGACCGCCGACCAGCACCGCTTCCTCGATCTCTTTTTCCCTGCGGTAGGTCTGGATCTGCTCGATCCCCTCCAGTTCCGCGGTTCTGAAGGCCCGCTCCACGGTCAGTCCCAGATCGTCCAGTTCAAAGGGCTTGGTGAGGTAGTCATAGGCTCCGGCCTTCAGCGCCTTGATCGCGTTATCGAAGCTGGGGTAGGCGGTCGCGAAGATGATCTTGATCCGTTCATTGAACTTCAGGATGGCGGGACAGATAGCCGAGCCTTCCGCATCGGGCAGTTGCTGATCGAGCAGAACCACATCGATCGGTTCACGCTCGCAAAAGGCCAATCCGTCCTTTGCGGTAAACGCGGTCAGCACCTGGACGGCGTCCCGGGAGAGATAGTCCTTGACCGCTTCGCAGTAAATTTTATCGTCGTCAATGACCAGAAGATTTTTTTTCCTGTTATGCTGAACGTTCAACGGTTCCCTCCGGCAGATAGATATCCACGACGGTGCCTTTATCGACGCGGCTGCTGATCTCGATGAACCCCTTCATGCGGGAGACCAGCTTCCGGGATATGACGAGACCAAGGCCGGTACCGTGTGGCTTGGTGGTGTAAAACGGTCTGAAAAGATCTTTCTTTTTCTCCTCCGAGATGCCCGTTCCGTTATCCGTAACCCGGATATTGACCATGTTTCCCGTCCGGGCAATGTTCAGAACGATCTCCGGCTCAGGCCTCCCTGCCACTGCATCGGACGAGTTGACGATGATGTTCAGCAGCGCCTGCTGGAGCGCCCGGGGGTCGGCTGCGATCGCTTCCGCCGCCGGTGGCCCTGCCACCCGGAAGGTTATCGCCTTCTTTTCCAGGTCCGCGGTCACCAGGGGCAGGAACTTCTCCAGGAACGAAGACATGGTTATGCTCCTGATCTGAAGGTTCTCGTACATATTGTAGCTCTTGAGAGAGGTGAGCAGGTATTCGATGCGTTCTACCTGCGATATGGCCTGTTC
>Ga0154501_1069_pt1 | contig 11201 bp, 8 predicted proteins | sample RifGroD2_FD_115980 | JGI IMG/M metagenome (GOLD analysis project Ga0154501, IMG submission 115980) | Nitrospirae bacterium GWD2_57_9 | reverse complement strand
GACACGGTCGTGACGCTGGGCAACAAGGTCAAGGTCGGCGGAAAATCTCCCTTCCTCGTCATCGCCGGGCCCTGCGCAGTCGAGAGCAGGGATCAGATGATGAAGACCGCCAGGTTGCTCAAGAAGATGGGGGTACCCGTGCTGCGCGGCGGCGCCTACAAGCCGCGGACCAGTCCGCACAGCTTTCAGGGTCTGCGGGAAGGCGGGTTGGAGCTGCTGGATGAAGTGAGGAAGGAGACCGGACTTCTCGTGGTAACCGAAGTGGTGAGCCCCGAACACGTGGGTCTCGTTGCCGAACATGTCGACATCCTGCAGGTGGGCGCCCGGAACATGCAGAACTTCGACCTCCTGACCGAGGTCGGCAAGATCAGGAAGCCCGTGATCCTGAAACGTGGTCTTTCGGGAACCCTCGAGGAGTGGCTGGGCTCGGCAGAGTACATCCTGCTCGGGGGGAACCCGAATGTGGTGCTCTGCGAGCGCGGCATCCGGACTTTCGAGACGGCCACCCGCAATACGGCGGACCTTGCCATCATCCCGCTGGTCAAGGAAAAGACCCATCTGCCCATCATCTTCGATCCGAGCCATGCAACGGGCAAGAGGAACCTCGTTGCACCCCTGTCCCTTGCATCGATCGTGGTCGGCGCTCACGGCGTCATGATCGAAGTCCATCCCGAACCGGAACGCGCCCTGTCCGACGGACAGCAATCGCTCCATTTCCCCGAGTTCGAGAAACTGCAGGGCCGGCTGAACAGCCTCGGGAAATTCGTAAAGCAGAAAATGCAGGGACAGGGCACTAGAGCTTGATCACCACCTTCGTGACCCCATCGCTCTTGTCATCAAAGGCCTTGTAGCTCTTCAGTACATCCTGGATTTTTATCACATTGCGGATGATCGGCGCAGGGTCGACCCGGGCATCTCGATGAGATGCAGCAGCTGTTCGTTGTAGTTCTTGACCGGGCACTGGCAGAGCCTCATCTGGAGTTCCCGGTTGAAGAACTGGTTCAGCGGGAATTGATTGTAGGCCCCCATGCAGACACCCGGTATGCCGAAGGTCGAGAACTTGCGGGCTGCCTGCACTATCCAGTTGATGACCTGCAGCGGGTTCTGCTTTTCGTAGACCGGGTCCTTGATCTCCGGGGCCTTGTAGTGCCCCACTGCCCATATCCCACGGCGCCGAGATCGCGCCTCTCCCCTTTTGATGGTCTGGACCGGATCGTTTTTCTCGAAGTTGATGGTCTCCGCTCCCCAAGCCTGGGTCTTTTCGAGGCGTGCCGGTTCGTGATCTATAGAAAAGACGCGGGCAGCACCGCGAAGGAACGAGCTCAGCACCGCAAAATAGCCGACCGGTCCTGCCCCGAAGACCGCGACATCGTCTCCCAGCCGGACGTTCGCGATGTCCGCTTCGAAGTATCCAGTCGGAAATATATCGTACAGGAAGATAGCCTGTTCGTCGCTCAAGCTGTCCGGCACTTTAAGCGGTCCGGTGTTCGCATAGGGTACGCGGACATCCTCCGCCTGACCGCCGTCATATTCCCCCGGCTTCTGGGTGTAGCCGAAGCACCGCCCGTCTCTCCGTTCGGGTTGGATCGATTTCTGTCTTCCTGCAGTCATCTAATGCTTGATTTTTGCAATGTTCTGTACTATGCTCGTTATCATATTTTAGGGGGGTGGGTCAATTGAAGGCAGTTGTCAATATCGTACTTGTCATTGTCTATCTATTTCTGTTCTCTTTCCGCGCCTTTGCCCAGTCTGCTGAAGAGAAGTCCTTTCTCTCAATGTACTTCAAGGAAGAAGATCTGGTGGTCCAGTCCGCAACCCGGAGCCCGCAGCCGTTGTCGCAAGTTGCCGACAACATGACGGTCGTGACCGCGGCCGACATCGAACTGATGAACGCCCATACGCTCGCTGAGGTGCTGAACACGGTCGCCGGCGTCGAGGTCTGGATGAGCGGCGGGCCGGGCCAGAAAGCGCAGGCAGATATTCTGGGCTCGTTTGAAAGGCATGTAACGGTAATCATGGACGGAGTTGTCATGAACAGCCTCTGGAGCGGCATCGCGGAGATCGGCATGATCCCGGTCCAGAATATCGAAAAAATAGAAATCATAAAGGGCCCGGCTTCGTCAGCCTGGGGCTCCGCCCTTGGCGGTGTAGTAAACATCATCACCAAGGCGGGAAGAAGTGTCGATCAGGGCGGTATAGTGTATGCCTCGATCGGGGAGAAAAATTTCGGCGACTTCAGAGCAGAGGCGCGCGGCAAGCAGGACCGCTTTGGATATTATCTCACGGCCGGTCGGCTCCAGTCCGATGGACTTACTCCGCATCTGAGTGTTTTAGAACATAATGCTTACTCAAAGCTGAGTTATGATATCGCGGAGAATACGGATATTGCATTGTCGCTCGCATATGCCGGGAGCCGGCGGGACGATTATTATAACAATTACTGGCCAGATCCTACATGGGCCGGTTCCGGCGACAGCCGGAATGGATATTTTCACTCCGCCTTTGCCGTCAACTCCAGGATTGTCAACAATGTCGACCTGAACATTTCTTTCTGGCTTAATAATCAATATACAAACGACGGGTCAACGGATCTCGCTACCTTTATTAAAACTTACGCCAAGGACAAAAATGAAGGATACGGAACGAGTGCAAAACTAGCCTGGAAGACCGATCGGCAGACGGTTGTGTTCGGTACTGATTCAAGCAATATGACCGATAAAATATATGTGCTCCCCAATGGGGAACAGAGTGTCAGGAAATGGGCGGTTTATGCGAACGACACGATGTCTCTGGGCAGACTCACCGTTATTCCCGGCCTCCGGTTCGATTCGACCAACTCCAATGGAGACGTGACCAGTCCGAGCCTCGGGATCACGTATGGGCTTGATAAGAGCACCATCTTCCGGGCGTATGCGGCCAAAGGATTCAGCATCCCGAAAACGGGTGAAACGTTCGGCTATCTCAACGGCTGGATCGGCAATCCGAATTTGACCATGGAGACGGTCTGGTCCTTTCAGGCCGGAATTGAAACAGCCGCGCTAAAATACGCTTGGCTGAAACTCTCGTTTTTCCGAAACGAAATACGAAACCTGATAGACTATGTCGTTCTAGATACAGGGGACATTCAATTTCAAAATATCGGCCATGAAAGACGCGAGGGCGTACTGATCGAGGCGAAGACCAAGCCTGTTTACAATACCTCGCTTTCGGCCGCAGCGGAATTGACCAGTGCGAAGGACCGTGATACCGGAGAAACGGTGCATGGCGTTCCTGTTCAGGTCTATGATATCGGCGTCAGATATGATGACCAGAGCTCTCTCAAGGTGCTGCTCCAGGGCAGGCACATAAACTGGAATGTACGGGCCGACGACGTGACGAAATACCATTCGATCCTGCTTGATCTCAACGTGATAAAGAAAGTGCTCGAGCGCCGGGATGCGGCACTTGAGCTGTTTGTGAATGCTCATAATCTTCTCAATACGACTCAGTATGCGACTGCATTATTCCCGAACCCGGAGCGTTGGTACGAAGGGGGCGTGCGGTACCGGTTTTGAACCCAAAGGTCGGGAGTTGAAACCAATCTGATCCAGGGGAGGTGATATAATATGCAGAAGCGTATCACGGTCATCAAAAAAGGAATTGGGAGGGCCCCGAACGCCATGAGATGCTGTCCGGGCGGAGTTGGATCAATGAAGACAAACTAGCAATGTCTTATAAAGGGGAGAGTGAATGCTCTCCCCTCTTTTTTTCTATGCCACTTTCTCTCTATTGCATACAATTCGATCACCCGGAATCATCGGATCAGGTGATCCTGTTCTCGACGCGAACCGCAGCGACAGTCGCTCTTACGCGTGATGCCTTGAAGGACCTCGAGCGCAATGCGCTTCCCGTAGAGGAGAAGGAAAATCTTGCTGCACTCGGCCTCATTGTCCGGAGCACCGACGAAGAAAAACGCGAAATGCTGGCGTACGTCGATGAGATGAACAAGCTCAACGCATCGATAAGGCCTGTTGTTGTGATGAATCTCGATTGTAATCTGGCGTGCGCCTACTGCTTTGAAGGCACCCGCAAGGGAAAGTACTATCTATCAGAAGAAACTTCTGAAGACCTGGTAACGTTCATAGATAAGCAGTTGCCCGGCAAAAATGAAATCTGCCCGACATTTTACGGCGGCGAACCGCTCCTGAATGCGGAAATGATAGCGAGCATATCGGAGAGGCTGCGCTCGCTCGCGGACAGGCGAGGGGCCGCATATGCATTCACGATGATCACAAACGGGACGCTACTGACCAGGCACACGGCAGAACGGCTGAAATGTCTCGGTCTTCGCAATGTGACGGTTACCCTGGACGGACCTCCCGAGGTTCACGACAGTTCCCGGCCTTTCAAATCCGGTTCAGGCTCGTTCGATACGATCGTACGAAATATACGGGACGTGTGCGATCTGATAGAAGTCAATATTGGGGGCAATTATACGAGAGAGAATTACCGGGTGTTCCCCAGGCTGTTCGATGCACTTCTGAATGAAGGACTCGGCCCGCGATGCGTATCGTCCGTCGAGTTCAGCCCGGTGTTTAACGAAACAACAGAATTCGTGCCTCATTTTCGGGGTGGATGCGCTTCAACGAATGAAGCATGGATCGCTGAGGCCGGAGTGTTTCTGCGTCAAGAAATTCTTTCCCGGGGGTACCGGACCCCTGCGATGCAACCGGCTGTCTGCATGATCGAATGGCGCGACCGATTCGTGGTCAACTGGGACGGCGGTTTGTATAAATGCCCCAACCTGATCGGACGCAAAAATTATTGTATGGGTTCGGTAAAATCCGGAATCCTTGACTATAACGTGATTCACAATCTCGGGAACTGGAAAAATGAGAGCTGCCTCTCCTGTTGCTATCTGCCGCTCTGTTTCGGCGGATGCAGATTCATGAATCTGACGAACCGCGGAGCGGCGGAGGGCGTCGACTGCAAAAAAGACTTTTTTGACAGGTGCCTGGAGGCACTTGTGCTGCAGGAAATGATATACCCGAATACAGTCACGACGTGATGGTCAATTCCCGTTTTTTCTGATATGATTATCCGTGTAGTTTTCCCCCATGAGTACTGTCTCCCGAATAATAGGCATCCCTACACTGCAGTTCCTTCTCGCAGCAACGCTCTTCATGCGCCTGATCTTTCCGTTCTCTCCTGCGCTGGCCTCCGAAGTCGTCATTATCAAAGACTCTGAAATAAAGCCTTACCGGGACGCGATCGAGGGGTTTAAAAGCACCTGCGGCTGCGGCGTGCGGGAACTGAATCTTGCAGACCCCGGCGCCATCGAACAGGCCCTGAAGCAGCATCCGGACGCCGTGCTCGCGGTCGGGACCCGGGCCTTCAGAAGAACCAGGGCGATCACGCACCTGCCGGTGATCTATACCATGGTGATGCCGTCGGAGACGGCGGATCGCCAGGGAAGCAATGTGTCCGGCGTGAGCATGAATATAGCTCCGGAAACCTATCTCTCCACGATGACGGCGCTTTTTTCCGGCGTAAAGAGGATCGGCCTGCTCTTTGACCCGGAGCACTCGGGTCCCTTCGTCGAGCAGGCCGCTGCCGCGGCGTCGGCAAAGGGCGTCACTCTCGTCACGAAAACGCTGCACGATCCCCGACAGGCGCCGGAGCTCCTCGAACGCATGAAGGGCAAGATCGATATCCTCTGGATGCTTCCCGATGCGACGGTCGTCAACGCCGAAACCATTGACTACCTGATGCTGTTCTCCTTCCGGCATAATATCCCCCTGTTCTCCTTCTCCGAAAAATACGTGGAGAAGGGCGCAGTCGCTGCTTTGCGGATCGATCCCAAAGACATGGGCGCCCAGGCGGGTGAAATGGCCCGAGGCCTGTTCCAGGGCGGCAAAGGCCCGGTTCATACCTTTGCCAGGCTCCCCCGTCTGGTCGTAAATATGAAGGTCAGTGCAAAAATAGGAGCGGCCATCAATGGCGAACTTGTCCGAGATGCGGAAAAAGTTCAGTAAGCGGATCAGCATGTTCTCCGGGAACAGCCTGGGAATCAGACTGCTCAGCGCTTTCATCGTCATCATAGTGATCGTGCTTTCACTGTATACGGTTTTTTCCATAAGCCGGGAAGAGAGCAAGGCGCGAGGGAACCTCGTTAACAAAGGGGAGATGCTGGTGAACCTTCTTTCCTACGGTTCCCGCATAGGCGTTTTTGCCGAGGACAGGGATCAGCTTACGGATGTAACGGCCGGTTTCCTGAGTGAACCGGATGTCGTTCTCGTTGCTATTTACAACGAGAACGGAAAAGCTCTGTACCTGTCGAACAGGGGACCCGCGGGCAGCGAGCTGTCGCCGGAACTGCCCGCCGGGAGACCCGCTGTCCGGCCACAGGGTAGGGAGATCGCAATCGAGGAAACAAGATCCGTGATAGAGTTCATAAAGCCCGTGATCCTGAGGGTCTTTCCAAGGGAGGAGCAGTCGCTGTATTTCAGCGAAAACGGGCAGGCCACGGAACGGGTGATCGGCTATGTGAGGATCGTGATGGGGAAGGAATCCCTGGATCGTGAGGTCCTGGCGATCCTGGCGAGGAACGCGGTCATTGCCCTGATCTTTATCGTCGCCACTGTTGCCCTCGTCTATTACCGGGTGAAAAAGGTAACCAGACCGCTGGAAACATTGACGCAAAAAGTAAGGGCCCTCGGCGAAGGAGGCGAGATCTCCTACGTTCCTGTAGAGACCATGGACGAGATCGGCAGGCTTGCGACGGCCTTTAACAATATGCTGGACGAACGCAGAACCGGGCGCGAGGCCTTTCAGAAGATCCTGATGGAAATACACGACGGCATCGGGGGAATAACGACGAACATCTCTCTCCTATCGGAACTCGCACGGAAAGCGATCTCCCCTGAAAGCGTTTCGCAGGCGCTTGCCACGATATCCAGTCTGTCCAAAGAGGGGATGGCCGAGATCCGGAGTCTCATGTACAGTCTGGACAGAACGAATATGAGCTGGGACACGCTTTCCGCCGAATTGCGAAGCCGGGGCACCAGAACGCTCGATCCCCATGGGATCGGATTTGAGATGGTTACGGACATCGAGGAGGGCACCGCTCAGCCGGCAAGCCTTTTGTGCCTGCATCTTTTCAGAGTCTACCGGGAAGCGCTCACGAACATCATCAAGCACTCCCGGGCCACCACTGTCAGGACGAGCATTCTCGTGCGGCAAGGATATATTGTTTTCGTGGTGCGGGACAACGGCGAGGGGTGCGAAGACTCGGCATTCTGCAGGAATGGAAGAGGTATTTCCCACATAAAGGCCCGAGCTGCCGAACTCGGGGGCAAAGCTACGATAACCGGGGACAACGGCACCCGCGTTCAGATCGAGATCCCGATTTTAAATAGACATAAAGCTTTCATGCCGTAGAGGCGCGCAAGACAAGGTCTGACCATTTGAGCTGTTTGAACAGTTTAGGTGCGGACAACGGTTTTTACCATTGAAGCTCCCCGAAGCAAATGAACGTTCGTATAGGCATCTGCAGGAAATGTTGATTCCTTAAGTTGTAAACCATAATCGTATTCGCTCGCCAACCCGCCCAGCAACTGCGGGGAAAGCGCTCACTCCGGAATTCAACCATTACTGGATTTGCTCTATCGGATGGAACCGTGCGAATCGCTTTCCCGCACGCACTTACTCTGTATCGCAGGGAGGCACCCGTTCTGTCAGTTTTGCCAACCGGGCGGGAGTGAGGCCGGACGTCAGTGTGTAGCCTTCCCTTGCATGAGCATCTTTCTTTTTCATCAACAACCACTCCTTCCCCGTGCTCTTGGGAAGGCCCTTCATCTGCGCGATCGCGAAGGTGCCCTTCAGTTTTCCCCCCTTTAGTTCAAAACTGAGCCTGCCCTTGTCGAGTGCCGCTGCGGGATCGTCCGTCTCGAGCGGCACGAACTCCCCGGCATCCCAGACAATGACCGGGCCAGCTCCGTAACTGCCTTCCGGAATAATGCCCTCGAAATCGATGTATTCCAGAATATGGTCAGGCACCATCAAGGCGAGCCGTTTGTCCCTGGGGTCCAGGGAGGGTCCTTTGGGAACAGCCCAGGACTTCAGTACGCCTCCGATCTCGAGCCGGAAATCATAATGCAGCCTCGATGCCCGATGTTCGTGTACGACGAACCGCAGCGGTTTCCTCCTCATGGTACCCCTCCTAATGCCGTGAAAATTGTTGACAAAGAATGCCGCTATCTATAATATTCTACTTCCACTAACTATTTCGTTCCGGCCATGTAATTTCTGTATTACTTAAGTATACTGCAAGCGAGGACGCTTCATAACATGATCAAACTTTATAACACGCTTTCCGGCAAAAAAGAAGAGTTCATTCCGATTAATCCAGGCAGGGTAACCATGTATGCCTGCGGCGTGACCGTGTACGACTACTCGCACCTGGGACATGCACGGGGGGCGGTCATTTTCGATCTCGTGCAGCGGTACTTCCGGCGCAAAGGTTTTGATGTGAAGTATGTGCGGAATTTTACCGACGTTGATGACAAGATCATCAATCGCGCCCTTCAAGAGGGTATCACTCCTTCCGAGGTCGCTCACAAATACATCGAGGCCTATCAGGAAGACATGAAGCGGCTGGGCGTGGGCCGCCCTGATGTTGAGCCGAAGGCAACGGAACACATCAGTGAAATGATCGAGGTCATCAGGGGGCTCATCGCGAAGGAGCACGCCTACGTTCTGGATGGAGATGTGTATTTCCGCGTGACCAGCTTCAAGGAGTATGGCAGGCTTTCGAAGCGGAACATCGAGGACCTGAAGGCAGGCGCGCGCGTGGAGGTTGATGAACGTAAGACCGATCCGCTCGACTTCGCGCTCTGGAAGGCATCGAAACCCGGAGAACCTGCGTGGGAAAGCCCCTGGGGACCGGGAAGGCCCGGATGGCATATCGAGTGTTCAGCCATGGGCTTCAAGCACCTCGGCGAGACCTTCGATATCCACGCGGGCGGCAAGGACCTCATCTTCCCCCATCATGAGAACGAGATAGCTCAGAGCGAGGCTTTCTCCGGCAAAAAGTTCGTGAATTACTGGATACACAACGGCTTCGTCAACATCAACCAGGAAAAGATGTCCAAGTCTCTCGGCAATTTCTTCACGATCCGTGAGATCCTCGACCAGTATGACGGCGAGATCGTCCGGCTTTTTCTCCTTTCCACGCACTACCGCAGTCCTATCGATTTCTCCGATACCAACCTGAAGGACGCGCGGGCAGGCCTTGACCGCTTCTATACCATGAAAGAGGGGATCTCGAAGTTCGTGGCCGGGAAAAAAGCGCCGGGCAGCAGGCCCGAGGAGCTTATCGAGACCACTGACCGGCACCTCTACGAAAAGATCCTGACCCTGCCCAAGGCCTTTGAAGAGGCCATGGACGACGATTTCAATACGGCTTTCGCCATCGGCCTCATCTATGATCTCGTACGGGATGTCAACAAGTTCCTGGCTGAGGTCGACAAAAAGAACGAGGACGCAGCCTACTCGATACTGTCGTCCGCAGCTGCGTCTTTTGAGAACGTCAGCAGGACACTCGGCATCTTCCTGCGGCAGCCCGAGGAATGGTTCAAGAAGGGCAGGCTTGGGGACAGCAAGGTTACCATCCCGGTCGAACGGATCGAGGAACTGATCCATTTGCGGAACGAGGCGCGCGCTAAGAAGAATTGGGCAGAAGCGGACCGGATACGGAAAACCCTCGATGAGGGCGGAGTGGAGTTGTTCGACCGGGCTGACGGAACAGTCTGGAAACCGAAGTAGGTCTTGATCGCTCTTCAGTCCTTGATTTCGCCACAACCCGGCGTTTTTCGTCGGCGTCAGGACCATCTATGCAGACAGAAAAAATAATCGGGATCAACCCCGTGATCGAGGCGCTCCGTTCAGGCCGACCGATTCAGAGGATCCTTATCGCGGAACAGCGGAGATCCGACAGGGATACGGCTGAGATCATCCGCCTCGCCCGGAGCCGGGGTATCGAGGTCAGGATGACAGGCCGCGATGCCCTGAGCCGGGAGGCACCCCAAGGCGTACATCAGGGCGTAGTGGCGTTCGCAGCAGCTCATGCCTACTCCAGCCTGGATGATATCCTGAAAATACCCGCGGAGCGGGGAGAAACACCGCTCTTCCTGATCCTCGACGGGGTCGAAGACCCGCGTAACCTCGGAGCCATCCTGCGGACAGCCGAGGCAGCAGGCGTTCACGGTGTGATCATTCCCGAGCGCCGCTCTGCCGGCCTGAACGAAACGGTAGCAAAGGCAGCCGCCGGTGCCCTGGAATACGTTTCGGTGGTCAAAGTGATCAATATCGTCAACACCATCGAAGAGCTGAAAAAGAACGGGGTCTGGGTGGCTGCAGCAGAGGCCGGCGGCGACATGCAGTATTGGGACGCCGATTTCGTCCGTCCAACCGTTCTTGTGCTCGGCGGGGAGGATAAGGGCGTCCGCAGACTGGTAAGGGAACATTGCGACTATACTCTTTCGCTGCCGCTGATGGGCCGTATATCTTCTCTCAATGTTTCCGTTGCAGCGGGCATAATGCTGTATGAAGTGCTGCGGCAGCGGAAAAAGAAAAAATAGAGAGCTTCAGGCACTGTCGTGGGGATGATTTTCTCCATTCCTCAGTGAGAGAGGGCTCCTCCCATTGCAGTCCTTTTTAATTACCAGCCGACAAAATCTTTTTTCTTGACAAATCAATACACAATCCCTTATAATTCCTATTCTTTGGGCGGGATAGATTGGTTTTTATAGTCCATCTTTTCAAGGAAATCGGAACGTTACGTTCAATAATTCAATTACAGGTGTGGTGCGTCCCCAGGGGTTCCGCCACCGTAACTCAGTTGGTAGAGTAGCTGATTTGTAATCAGCCTGTCGTGGGTTCGATTCCCTCCGGTGGCTCCACTTTACTTTATTTTTGCTAAATTAAAGAGCTGATTGCAGTATCGTAATAAGCGTTTAGGCCTGTTTTGTACCGGGGAGGTGCCCGAGTGGCCAAAGGGAACAGACTGTAAATCTGTCGGCGTCAGCCTACGGAGGTTCGAAACCTCCCCTCCCCACCATTTTTTGGATTGCATCGGCCAAAGGGAACAGACTGTAAATCTGTCGGCGTCAGCCTACGGAGGTTCGAAACCTCCCCTCCCCACCATTTTTTGGATTGCATCG
>Ga0154501_1067_pt1 | contig 11211 bp, 13 predicted proteins | sample RifGroD2_FD_115980 | JGI IMG/M metagenome (GOLD analysis project Ga0154501, IMG submission 115980) | Nitrospirae bacterium GWD2_57_9 | reverse complement strand
ATGAGACCAACTACGGAGATCAGGAGCGGGGGCTTACCCTTTCAGCAGGATACCGTCTTACCGGCGCCCTGCAGCTCCTTTTCGGCGAACGCATCAGGAAGGTTGAGATCACACGGGGAGCGGTAAAGGAAATAGCCTTCATCGACGACCGCTTCACGTCCGCGGAGATCCCCGGCATAGACGGGTTCTTTACTCACGCGCAGAGGATCGGCCTTCTGTTCAGTACGCTTGATTCTCCGACGTTCCCTGCGCGCGGACAGTATGCCAGGATCTCCGCCGAATTCAGCTCGGAAGCCCTCGGCAGCGGCGAGAATTTTCGGCATTACGACATAGAGGCCAAAGGCTATTTCCCGACGGACGACGAGGCGCGCTATATCACCGTGGTCCGGGGGGCATATAACCAGACCCTGGGCAGCAACGTCCCTTTCCTGGAGCGCAGCATACTGGGCGGGGAAACGACCTTGCGGGGGTACGGACGGAATCGGTTCATCGATGCCAGCTTTCTTCTTTTCAATATCGAGGAACGGATCAGGCTGTTCCGGTGGCGGGTGTTCAATGTGAATGCGGACTGGGAGCTTGCTCCCTTCATTGACATCGGCACCGTTGTCGAATCCATCCTCAATACCCGGTCGAAGAACCTTCAGTTCAACCCCGGCATCGGTTTTCGCGCCATCGTCAGACCCAATATCGTGGGCAGGGTGGATGCGGGGTTCGGAAGCGAAGGGGTAGCGATTTTCGTGGGACTGGGGTATCCGTTCTGAGCCGATCAGCTGAAAGATCAGGGAAAAGCGGGATGCGGATTATTGCAGAACCAACCTGCGTCGGCTATAATACCGTCATGGAGATCAGGGACACCTACGAAGTGATCATCGTGGGAGGCGGCGCGGCCGGGCTCGTGGCCGGGCTGTACTGCCAACGGGCTGCGCTCAAAACCGTGCTGTTCGAAAAGGGGCTGATCGGCGGGCAGATAGCGATCTCCAAGGAAGTCGAGAACTATCCCGGCGTCAAGGACATCACCGGGTTAGAACTGGCGGAGAAACTGGTGGAGCACACGAAGGCTTTCGGCCTGAACATCGTTCAGGAGGAAGTGGCGTCGCTGACACCGGGCACGGATGTGCACACGGTCCGGCTTGCGAACGGCCAGACATATCAGACGACAGCCCTGATCCTCGCCTCCGGCGGCTCGGCGCGCAAGCTCAATGTGCCGGGCGAAGCTGAATATTTGGGACGCGGAGTGTCGTACTGCGCCACCTGCGACGGGCTCTTCTTCCGGGGTAAGACCGTGCTCGTGGTTGGCGGAGGAGACGCCGCGGTAGAGGAGGCGCTCTTTCTATCGCGGATCGCGGGCAAGGTGTATCTCGCGCACCGTAGGAGTCCGCTCCGCGCAGGAGGGCTGCTCCAGAACCGGCTCGCGGCAGAGCCCGCAATCGGGCTCGTGAAGAACACCCTGGTGACTGCGATCTGGGGAGACGGGAACGTTGTTACCGCCGTCTCGACAGAGAGCAGCGACACCGGGAAAAAAGGGGAGCTCGCCGTGGATGGTATCTTCATATATATCGGGTACACGCCCAACACTGCACTGCTCCCTCCCGAGGTGCGAAAGAACGAACAGGGATTCGTGATAACGGACGAGAAGTGCGAGACGAGCGTGCCCGGCATCTTCGCCGTGGGCGACCTCAGGAAGAAGTTCGCGAACCAGATCGTGATCGCGGCAGGGGACGGCGCCACCGGGGCGCTGGGCGCAGCCCGCTATGTGGAGATGAAGCGCAGGCAGCGGGAATGAGTGCAGAGAAAGCCATAGAGGCCATGGCAAAAACAGGTTCTATAACGCTGTGTTCACAATGGACAACAGTAAAAATATAGAAGGTAACCGAGGCATGAATTTTGGAGAGGGCACATTTTCCGTAGATGCTCTTACGAAGCTTCATTTGCTGCAAGAGCTTCAATTCTCTTAATTCCGTACTCCGCATTCCGAATTCCGCACTATCGTTACTTCTTCTCCGACAGGAATCTATAGACCGCTGAGAAATCAAGCTCTCCCAGCCCCTTCCTGACTGCCAGGGCATACACTTCTTTTGCCGCATGCGCCCCGGGAGCTGCGGTTCCCGTTTCAAAGGCTGTTTCCGAAACCAGCTGCATGTCCTTGTGCATCCACTTGAGCGGGAACTCGGCATCATAGTTCCCGGTCTCCAGTTTTGGCCGCTTGAGCGCGAGGAAAGGCGCTGCGACGGGCGAGTTCTGCAGGGTATTGAAAAGGGTCTCTTTCGCAATTCCGAGCGATTCCCCGAGTACGAGCGCTTCGGCATAGGCGACCATCGCCTGGGAGAGCATCAGGTTGTTCACCATCTTCATCGATGTACCGAGGCCGTGTCCGCCCACATGGACTACGGCCTTGCCCATTGCTTCAAGGAGGGGCCGGGCTTCCTCGACATCAGTTTTTTCCCCGCCCACGAAGAACAGGAGCTGTCCCTGTTCCGCCGGGACCTTCGATCCCGCAACGGGGGCGTCGAGGAACCTGACTTTGTGCCGTGCTGCTGCCTCGGCCATGTTCCTCGAGAAGGAGGGGTTCACGGTGCTGCAGTCGATCCAGAGCGAGCCGGCTTTCAGATGGTGCAGGAAGCCCCGGTCCCGGTCGAGCGCAGTATGTGCGACAGCGTCCGGAGTGGAAAGCATGGTGATCAGGATCGGCACCTCCTTTGCGAGATCGGCCGGGAACGATGCCCATACCGCGCCTGCCTTGATAAGCGGCTCTGTTTTCTGCCGGGTCCTGTTGTGGATGATCAGAGTGTGACCGTTCCTGATCAGGTTCGCAGCCATCCTGCTGCCCATGATGCCCATTCCGATGAACCCGATTTTCATGACACCCTCCTCGCAGGATTCCCTTGCCCCTTCTGCGGTGCTGCCCGGCCCTTACCTACCGGGATGGCGTTCGACCGGGCTCCGCTGTCTCTGTGGTTGCTGTTGCTGTTTCGGAACAGCCGCGCGGGGACCAGGCGCCGGCGCCGGTCTCCTGGTGATCGTTCGTGGCTGCTGCGACCTGGTGACGGTCAGGTCCTGGGGAGGCCGGTTCTGGAACACCGATGCTCCCTGCTCCCTGACGAGCGGCCGTTCGTTCTTCAATGTTTCCGGCCGGCTTCTGCGGACCCTTTCCGGGGGCTGCTGCATCGGCCGTTGCGGCTGCTGGGCTGACGGCGCGGTCGTCGGCCGCTGAGCAGGCTGCGGCACGGCACGTTCACGTCGCGTTGTTTCCCGGCGGCCTGAGGTGAGCGCGGAATCTCCGGGAACCGTCCGTCGCTCCTGCAGCGATCCCGACGCTTGCCGCCGTTCCGGCGCCGACCGCTGCCGTTCCCGTATTTCGGGAGGAGCGATCGTGACAGGCCGTTCCGGCCGCTGGCGGGGCGGAACGATACGGGCATCCTCTCCGTGCCTCTCACGCCCGGCGAAGGGATTCTGGTCGACCCGGACCGGCACCCGTCTGCCGGTGCCGAAACTGTCACGGCGGACCGCAACCACGGAATTGTTCACCCGGGCGTTCCGATAGTGCCTGTTCACCACGACCATGTCGATGTTCACGGTAGTGATGTTCACGCTTCCCGGCCCGTAATACCCGTATCCGTAGTAGACCTCGCCGGGAGCAAGCGGCACCCAGGCGACATAGCTGGCAGTCACGACCCAGCCGACATACCCAGGCGCCCAATACACGGCTCCCCGGGCAGGCGGAACCCAGCACCAGTGCGCGCCGGTAAATACCCAGCGCCCGTAATGGGAGGGGGCCCAGCCCCAGGGATCATAATCCACCCATACGTAATTACCCCTGATCCAGACCCAACTGCCGTAAGAGTAGGGCGCCCATCCGGCGGTCACGCGGGGGAACCAGACATATCCGTAATCGGCCGTATAATCCCACCGGCCGTGCCGGTCGAGATCGGAGGAATATTCATGGAGCTCTTCCGGCAGATACCGTGAACTGATGCTCCAGGAAGACACCACCCGGTCGCGGTCCAGGTTCCACCGCTCCCAGTCGTCGGGCGCCGCGATCGGCGATACTTCGGCATTGTGGTCCCCGCGGATAGTGAGCGTATCTCCCGCGCTTACTCTCGTGACGCCGGCCCTGCTCTCCGCATATACCATGCCCTTCAGCACGGAGATCTCGTTCACTCCGTCCTCGGTCACGTCCACCATCATGATCGAATTGTCATAGCTCCGGAGCGAGACGCCCGGGGTATCGATCTGGATGATCTCGATACCGCCCTGCCGGTTATTGAGATACAGGTGGCCTTGATCGAGATAGAACTGACCGGAGTTCCGTTCGAGGGTAAGGATGTCCATTGCCGTCTTCCCCTCGACCCGTGCGTATACACCGCCCTGGATCTGGAGCTCGGCCCTGCTTCCTTCAGGGGCCCATAGCCGGTCATGCTCGTGCATCGGCAGATTGATCGCGGCCGGCGTCCAGTCTGTAGTGTCCTGGATCAGGACCTGTATATCTCCTTCGATCAGGCTCAAACGCATGGTTCCCAGGTCGTCATCCGCGCGGCCGGACAAGGGGACCAGCAGCAATCCGAACAGGATCAGGGAACGGACGATCATCTTCATATTTCCTCCCGTTTCGCACTAGACCTTACAGCTTGTAACTTACAACTCGTTCTCCTGCTTGTCAACAGCCGGGACCTGAGTCCGGGCAGGGTTCATTTTTTGAGACACCCGATCCGGGGAATAGTTGCAGAAAGCGCTTTCACAAGCCGTCCCGATGTCCTTGACATTGGTTGCGAGATGCGTAAAAATAAAACATGAAGAAAGCGATCCTTCTTGCCCTTTGCAGCGTGGTACTTTTCTCGTGCGCGCCTGTGCTGAACAGAAGCTACCTTACCGAAGGGGCTCGTGAAGTCTCATTCAGCGCGCTGAGACAGAACCCCGACGCATACAAGGGCAGGGTATTCGTCTTCGGCGGCGTTCTCATTGAGACGAGGATGACCGCGGAAGGTTCACAGGTAGAAGCCATGCATGTCCCGGTGGACCGGTACGGGTATTTCCACGACCGGGGGCAGTCGGAAGGCAGGTTCTACGCGGTCCTGCCGCAGAACGAAGGCATGCTCGACCCGGAAGTTTACACCAAGGGAAGAAGGGTATCGATCGCAGCGGAGTTCCTGGAGCTGCGAAAAGGCCGAATCGACGAGATGGAGTATCTCTATCCTGTCTTCCGGGTTCGGCAGGTCCACCTCTGGCCCCGGGAGCGAACATACTATCCGGCATATTATTACGATCCCTGGTTCCATCCCTATCCCTACTATTATTGGGACCCCTGGTGGAGATATCCTTATTACTATAACTATTACAACTATAATTACCGGCCGGGCCCGCCTGTATACCGGCGGTCGCGCCCTCCGAACCAGCCGCCGCCGGCCCAGTCTCCCCAACTCGAACAGCGCCGCTCCCTGCCTGAACGCGTTCCCGGCCCCGGGAGAACCGAACCGGCGCCCGAACGCCGGCGCTAGGACATGTCCACTGCGTGGAGGCACCTTATGAAAAAAACAGCGTTCCTCGCCTTCGTTCTTCTTCTCTCGATGATCGTATATGCCCGGAGCGGGAGCGGTCCTCAAAAGGTCCTGCGCGTCAGCGACGGGAAGGTGGTGGCGTTCGACCAGATGATCGACGATCTGAAGAACGCGTCCCTCGTGTTCGTAGGAGAGATCCATGATATCCCCGAGCACCACCAGGCCCAGCTGGACATCATCAAGGCGGTGCATCAAGCGGACCGGGAGCCGGCCATCGGGCTGGAAATGTTCAGGGCTGAGAACCAGGCCGTCCTCACCTCCTGGTCGCAGGGGAAGATGCCGCTCAAGGAGTTCCTGGTATCCTATTATGACAACTGGCGGATGCCGTGGCCCCTCTACCGCGACATCTTCGAGTATGCCCGCGAGCATGAAGTGCCGCTGCGCGGGCTGAACATCCCCGAAGGAATATCCCGAAAAATAGCGGAGCGGGGCTTTTCGTCCCTGACCGCTGACGAAAGAAAACAACTGCCCCCCGGCATCAGCTGCAACGTCGATCCCGCCTATATGGAGTTCATCAAGCGGGCCTACTCCGGTCATTCCCGACATCAGGACAAGAATTTCGTGAATTTCTGCGAAGCACAGATGGTATGGGACAAGGCCATGGCCTGGCATGCCGTGGGGTACCTCAAGAAGAACCCCGACAGGAGCATGGTCATCCTTGCCGGGATCGGTCATGCGTGGAAACGGGGGATCGCGGAGCAACTGGAGGGGAATGGAAAATACACCTTCCGGGTGGTGCTGCCGGCGATCCCGGGCCAGGTGGAGCGAGGGAACGTCACGGCTGAGGACGCCGATTACCTGCTGCTGGAATGAAATGCCGGCCGGGCAGGCCCCGGCCGTCCTGCTGGAGGCTTCCGTGCGCTAGGCTGCCTTCTTCTTTGAAATGCTTTTGATGAACTCTTCCACCGGCACGGCCGGGAACGTGGTGAACTGCACGGACCCGCGCGACCCGAGTTCCAGCGACATGCGCATCACGGTCTCGTTGTCCGGAGCTTCGACGATGTTCGCGAAATCGTAATCGCCGAGCAGCGCGAATTGCTTCTCGATCTTTATTCCCATTTCCTCGATCTCACGGTTCACTTCGAGGATCCGTTCGGGTTTCTGTTTGATGTGTTTCCATCCTTCGTCGGTCAAGGTGCTCAAGATGATATACGTAGGCATTCTGGTCATCCTCCTTTTGGCCGCCGGCTCTGCCGTATTGCCGGGCATTTAACCACGGTCTTTGCTTAATTATAGCTTTATTTTCCCGCTGACGCATGTTACAGTAGCGCTCATGAAAAAGCATGCTTTTGCACTCCTCGTCTGCTGCCTGGTGTTCCTCTCCGGCCGCTCGCATGCTTCGGCCTTCGATGGACCGTTCCAGGTCAAAAACCAGTTTCCGCTTTTCCTGCCCGTGAACCAGCCCTACCTCGAACCGGCAGCCACCGGGGATTCCCTGTCGTTCAGCGTTTCCCATTCCAGTGTTTATATGATCGAAGACGCCGACCGCTGGAGCGCCCGGCTCGATATGGAATTGACGGAATTGAACCTCCGGTTCAGGCGCGACATTCCCGGCCTCTTCGAGCTCGGCGTCGATCTCCCCGTCCTCCGGGCAACAGGCGGATTCCTGGACCGGCCTCTTGCATGGTATCACCGTACCTTCGGCTTCGGAGATTACGGCAGAAGCGAAAGACCGGACAATGATTTTGTGTATGCCGTGGACAAGGACGGCGCGCCTCTGATCCGGGCGGACAATGGCAGGACCGGTTTGGGAGATATCAGGACCACGGTGAAGAAAAAGATCTTCCTGGCCGAAACCGTGGTGAGCATCCTGGCCGACGTTGAATTGCCGACCGGAAACGCCCGGGTCGGCTACGGCAACGGAAGCGTCGATGCAGGCCTGGCCCTGCTGCTCGACCGCGGATTGACCGACGAGGCCCGGCTCTATGCCAACGTGGGCGTCGTAATGCCCGGAAAGCTGAAAGCCTATCAGACCGTGGACCTGGAGACGTTCTATTACGGAGGGGCAGCCGTGGAATACCGCTACGATCCCGACCTGACCCTGCTGGCCCAGGTCATGGCCGCTTCGTCGCCCTATCCCGAAACAGGCATTTCCGAAATTGATACGCCGGGCATCCTGCTGGTCCTCGGCGGCAGGTACTATCTCGGCCGGGGCAGCCTTGAATTTTCCCTGACCGAAGACCCGAACACGAGCGGGGCTCCGGATTTCATCCTGAACCTGACCTGGAAGCAGCGGCTCTGAAGGGGGGAACCTTTCCCTTGATTTCAAACCCGCGCTGTGCTATAGAAATATAAGATCGAGTGATGTTGCAGGGTGTCTCTCCATGAGATCGACAGGAAAGACAAAAAAACAAAGACGGGTTGCAGCTGCCGTTCCGCGGGCGAAAAGCTGCTGCGGCACGCTGAACTACCTGGCCGAGTGCCGGGGCGCGGGTGCCATGAAAAAAGCGGATGAGCGGCCGATGCGGCAGGTATTCGGCGCAGTCGGAACCGTCAGGAAACTGCCGGCAATCGGATGATCGCTGACGCTGTTTCCGGCGGGGAGGAGATGGTTCGTGTGTGATCTCAAGGCGTATATCAGGAAGAACGGGAGCGAACGGGAGGAATTGCTGCTCGAGTCAGTGAACCAGGTGCGGAGCGAAGGCGACGAGGTCATCCTGCGCAATCTCTTCGGCGAGGAAGTCCGGGTCCGGGGACTGGTGCGCGAAGTGTCGCTCGTCAAGAGCCGTCTTGTCGTTGAACAGGTTTGACCACTTAGCCCTATCATCCCTCGCCTACCTTGTCAATCTTTCAACCATCCAGCCGGCTCCTGGTCCGATCAATTCCCTTTTTGGGAGTCAGCCTCGCGTTCGAGCTCTTCTTTGCACTCGTAAAAAGCGTGAATCATCAACGAAGTTCCCTGACCTACCAGTTCTTCCCTGCCCGGGGGAAAGTGCAACATTCTGCTTGCTGTTCCCGGTCCTTTCAGATAAGATTGAATAGGCCCGAATCGTTATGCCGAACATGCTCCAGGGGCCGCGCATCGACAGGAGAAGACCTTCATGCCGGACATGAGCAAAGTCGGTTCCTCCCGCTCCACGACCACCCGCTCCGCCTGGTACCTTGCCGGAGGCTGGACCGTTTTGATCCTCCTCTCCCTGTTCTGGAGGAGCGGGCAGGTTCATGAGATCAACCTCGATAAGGCCCGGATCGAGGCAAGAAGCCTGTACGAATTGAACCTGGCTTACCGCGCCTGGGCCTCGTCACACGGCGGGCTCTACGTACCCCTTACAGACCAGTTCCAGCCCAATCCCTACCTTTATGTTCCCGACCGCGATATCATTACCGCGGGCGGGAAAAAACTCACTCTCGTAAACCCTGCATGGATGACCCGTCAGGTCTTCGATATGTTCCAGGCCAGCTCCGCTCTGCCGATCCGGAACCACCTGACCAGCCTCAAGTACCTGAACCCCGCGAACCGACCGGACGCATGGGAGGAAAAGGCCCTCTCTGCCCTTGAGCAGGGGAAGTCGGAGGTGAGCGAGGTACAGACCATCGGCGGCCAACCCTATATGCGGCTCCTCAAACCGTTCCTTATTGAGGATTCCTGTCTCCGATGCCATGAGCAGCAGGGGTATAGGATCGGAGACATCCGGGGCGGCATGAGCCTTGCCATCCCGCTTAAGGACCACCTGGCAGCGGAAAGAGACGAAAAGAGAATGCTGGGAGTCACCCACTCTCTTTTTTGGATGATCGGGATGGCGAGTATCGTCCTGTTCAGAAGCAACATCCAGGCCGGTCAGAAGCGGCTTGCCGAGAGCGAGTCGAAATACCGGCTGCTCTTCAAGAACAATCCCTACCCGACCTGGGTCTACGACCTCGAGACCCTTGCCTTTCTCGCCGTGAACGATGCGGCGATCGAGCGCTACGGATACAGCCGGGAGGAGTTCCTGTCCATGACGATCAAGGACATCCGGCCGCCGGAAGAGGTCCCGGCGCTGTTGAAGAACGTATCCCTTGTGGGCGAAGGCATCGACCATGCCGGTGTCTGGCGTCATCTGAAAAAGGACGGGACCATGATCTTCGTCGAGATCACGTCGCATGCACTGCTGTTCGACGGCAGGCGGGCGGAACTCGTCATGGTCCAGGACGTGTCCGAACGGAAGCGGCTCGAGGAACAGCTCCACCATTCCCAGAAACTGGAGGCTGTGGGGCTGCTGGCGGGCGGCGTGGCTCATGATTTCAACAACATTCTGACCGCCATCATCGGCTACAGCAGTCTCATGAAGATGAGGCTCCGCGTTGACGATCCCGAGACGCATAACCTGAACGAGGTGATCGGTGCGGCTGAACGGGGGGCCGCCCTGACCCAGAGCCTGCTGGCATTCAGCAGGAAACAGATCAACAATCCCAGGCCTCTGAATCTCGGCCGGGTGATCGAAGGCACCGGCAGGCTCCTTCGCACACTGATGGGCGAGGATATCAAGATGGACATCCGGCCGTCTCTGGAGCCGCTGACCGTCGTCGCCGACAGCGGCCAGCTGGAACAGGTCCTGATGAACCTGGCCACGAACGCGCGCGATTCGATGCCCGCCGGAGGCCAGCTGCTCATAGAAACGAAACGCGTGCTGCTCGACGACCGCTTCGTTGCGGCCCATAATTACGGCAAACCCGGAGAATATGCCCTGGTCTCGATTTCCGATACGGGCACGGGCATGGATGCCAGGACCGCCAGCAGGGTCTTCGAGCCTTTCTTTACGACCAAGGAGATGGGCCGGGGCACCGGGCTGGGGCTGTCCATCGTATACGGGATCGTGAAACAGCATGAGGGGTACATTAATGTTTACAGCGAGCCGGGCAGGGGAACGACGTTCAAGATCTACCTCCCGCTTGCTTCGCTCTCCGGAGAGGAATTGGCGCGGATCAACAGGATCGATGATCCCCGGGGCGGGAGTGAAACGATCCTCGTGGCGGAGGACGACGCCTCCCTGCGGCAGCTGGTCCAGTCCGTGCTGACCCAGTTCGGGTACCGGGTGATCGAAGCGGTGGACGGGGAAGATGCAGTGGCAAAGATCAGGGGCCACAAGCACGAGATCGATCTGCTTCTGCTCGATGTGATCATGCCGAAAAAGAACGGCAAGGACGTGCATGAGGAGGCACTGAAAATGATGCCCGGCGTACCGACGATCTTCGCAAGCGGCTACACCGCCGACATCCTCCACCAAAAGGGGATTCTCAAGGAAGGACTGAATTTCCTGAGCAAGCCCGTGTCGCCGAACGAGCTGTTGTCCAGAGTCCGGGAGGTATTGGACAGGAACCGGTAACAGTTCTATCCTGCTGCAGGAAAAAGGGGGAGCAGATGCAAAGAACGTTCCTCATGGTTCTCGCATTTTCGCTTTATGCGGGAATCAACAGCTGTGGCCGACGTCGGCGGCGGGGAGGTACTCTTCTCACCTAAGGGCGCAGACAAGGTGTCTTACAGCCACGAGACCCATGTTACAAAGGCAGGCTTGAAGTGCTCCGACTGCCACTATAAGATCTATAATACCCATGAGGCGAGCAAAAGACGAACCATGGACGAGATGGAGAAGGGCGTATCCTGCGGAGCATGCCATAATGGTTCGCGAGCGTTCGATCTCAAGACGAATTGCGGCAAATGCCATAAACCGTAAGTTACGTA
>Ga0154501_1042_pt1 | contig 11336 bp, 8 predicted proteins | sample RifGroD2_FD_115980 | JGI IMG/M metagenome (GOLD analysis project Ga0154501, IMG submission 115980) | Nitrospirae bacterium GWD2_57_9 | reverse complement strand
GCGATATCCCCCGTATGGAGCCATCCGCCCCTGAGGGTCTGCGCCGTCTCTCCCGGTTTGTTCCAGTACCCCTTCATGACCTGCGGCCCTTTGACCACCAGTTCGCCCACTTCGCCCGGCGGCAGGGCTCTGTCCGGATCAGCAATGTCCATGATGCGCGCGTCCAGGTCCGGCCAGGGCAGTCCGATGCTTCCGATCTTGCGCCTGCCGAAAATCGGATTGGCGTGCGTGACCGGGGAAGCCTCGGACAGGCCGTACCCTTCCACGATCCGCGCCTTCGTCACCTGCTCGAAGCGGTCCTGTACCTCCCGCATGAGCGGGCCGGCCCCGCTGATCGCGACCTTCAGCGAGGACAGATCATATTTGCCGATATCGGGGTGATTGCCGATGGCCAGGTACATTGCCTGGATGCCCGGAAATATCCCGGGACGGTATTGCTGAATGGTCTGAAGCACGTCCTTGGTATGGAATTTCGGAAGGAGGATCAGTTCCGCACCGATGAGGATGCCCAGGTTCATGGCGGTGGTCATGCCGTACACATGGAAGAAAGGGATGACCGACAGGATCTTCTCCGCTCCTTCGGTCCTGAGCGTGAGCCACGCCCGGCTCTGGGCGGCATTCACGACGAGGTTGCGGTGCGTCAGGATCGCGCCTTTCGGCACTCCCGTGGTTCCGCCGGTATACTGCAGCAGGGCGATGTCGTCGGGGAGAACCGGTGCGCTGACCGGTCCTTCCGGGGCCTTCCTGACGAGGCCGAGAAAATCGTGAACGGGAGGCACCCGCTTCACGGTGACCCACTGGTGCTCGAGCCTCGCCTTTATCGGGTACAGCAGGTTCTTCGGGAAGGGGAGAAAATCCCTGATGCCGCACAGGATCAGGTGCTTGACGCCGGTGCGGGGCAGAACAGGAGCGATAACAGGATAGAACAGGTCCACTGCAACGAGGGTCTCGGCGCCGCTGTCCTTCAGCTGGACCTCGAGCTCGTGTTCATGATAGAGAGGGTTCGTCGGAACCGCGATCGCCCCGGTCCGGACCGTGCCGTAATAAGCGATAACCATCTGAGGGATGTTGGGGAGCATGAGCGCCACCCGGTCTCCCTTGATAACCCCCAGTTCCGTCAGTGCATGCCCGAACCGGTTCGCCAGGCGATCGAGCTCGGAATAGGTGATCTTTCTGCCGTAGAAGTGAAGGGCGGTGTGGTCGGGGAACTTTGCGGCGGTCTCGGAAAGGACGGTTCCGAGCGGGATATCGGGATAGGACAGGTTTGGCGGAACGGACGGCTCGTAAAATCTGATCCAGGGACGGCTGGTATCTCGTTCTTTCATGACGGCTGCCATAGACACCTCCCGGAGCCAAGCTCATGATGCGAGGATAATCCCGGAGTAATAAACTCTTATATCCTCACTTCTATTATACCATAGGCCGACGTGGTCCGGTCAGCGTTGCCTGCTCTGGCCCTGGCGGGCAGGGACACGGCCTTTCGGCCGTTCCGGGCGGCGCGGCGCCGCCAGCCGCTCCCGCTCGCTCCTCTGTTTTTCCTCGGCCGTTCTTCTTATCTCCCTGACGTACATGGTCTCGTCGGCCCATTCCACGGGGATCTTCTGACCGATGTATTTTTCGATATCTTCCAGCGAATAAACATATTCCTCATCGGCAAGGCTCACGGCCTTTCCGCTGGCGCCCGCCCGCCCGGTCCGGCCGATGCGGTGAACGTAGTCCTCCACATCCTGCGGCAGATCATAGTTGAAGACATGGGTCACGCCTTCCACGTGAATTCCGCGGCTGGCAACATCGGTTGCCACCAGGACAGGCAGTTGTCCTTCCTTGAAATCGGCCAGCAGCCGGAGCCGCTTCTTCTGGATGATGTCTCCGGTGATAGCGGCGGTCTTCCACCCGTTCCGGTTTAGCCGCTCCACGACCATGTCCGCTGCGCGCCTGGTGTTGACGAAGATCAGGGCGCGGGCCGGCTCCTCCTTCTTCATGATGCCGAGCAGGAGCGGTATCTTTTCGTGCTTGCCCACGTGGTAGAGTACCTGCTCCACGCGCTCCACGGTCAACGTCTCGGGAGTGATCGAGATCTTTTCGGGGAGGTTCATGTGCTCGTAGGCGAGCTCCATGACGCGGTAAGAAAGGGTTGCCGAGAACAGCATGGACTGGCGTTTGGTATAGGGCGGCATCTTCTTGATAAGATACCGCAGGTCGTCGATGAAACCCATGTCGAACATGCGGTCTGCTTCGTCTATGATGAGGTACTGCGTCTTCTTCAGATTATAGACGTGCTGTTTGAAATAATCGATCAGTCTTCCGGGAGTCCCGATCAGGACGTCCACGCCGCTGCGGAGAGTGTCCATCTGCTTTTGATAATCAACGCCGCCGTACACTGCGAGGAACCGGAAGCCGGTGAACTGGCCGAGCCGCTCGGCTTCATGAAAGATCTGGTCCGCAAGTTCCCGGGTGGGCGCAATAATCAGCGCTTGAGGGGAGCCTGCGCAGTCGACAACGGGATTCCGCGTCATGCGTGAGAAGAGCGAGATAAGGAAGGCAGCCGTCTTGCCTGTGCCGGTCTGGGCCTGTGCCGCGATGTCTTCGCCCCGAAGCGCACGCGGGATAACCGCTTCCTGCACGGGCGTGCATGCAGAGAACCCCGACTTCTCGACGCCCTGCTGCACTTCGTAAGGTAGATCCAGTTCACTGAAGTTCATACATCTCCAATCATTCCTGCAGACAATTCGTCAACAACGTAACGCTGCAGTATACCACAACAGGGTCAGTGAGAGAAAGTAAAATAATGTGGGGAGCCTCCAGGAGATGGGTACTGGTTTGCGGAGGATTGACTATTTTATGGCAGCGCGAGCTGCTCCTTCGAAGAGCGGAGGTGCGTCAGGGATGTTACCTCACCGCGAAAGAAGAACGGGCAGGAAGCAGGCTAAGGACTGTTACTCGGAAGGAGCGCTTCTTTGCTGGCAAAATCGAGAAAAAATGCCGGCAGCACGGTACAAGTCAATTTTGGTCCTGTTTTCGAGGCGCTGTTGTTTTGCCTTTGCCGGGCAAAAGGCCAAAACTATTAAAAGTTGTAAAAATGTCTATTTCACAATAAAGTTTGTACCATTTTTATTGGGTTCAGATTTACTGTTGATAAATTGTCTAACCCACGGAAAGATAATTTTTTATTTTTTTACGTTGACAAAAGATACACTATCGTTGTATATTTGTCTACGAGGAGAACGAAACGTGCTGACAAAACTCTTCTCTTCAACGAGAGCCGGACTCCTCGGCCTGTTCTTTAACAATCCGGATGACAAGTTCTACTTGAGAGAGATCGCCCGCCATATCGGCAAGGACGCGGCGGGAATCAAGAGGGAACTAGATAACCTGGTCGAGATGGGGCTGCTGTCCAAGGAGAACCGGGGAGTTCAGAAATACTACTTCGTCAACAAGAACTCGCCGATCTTCTCGGAAATGAAGGGGCTCATCTTCAAGACCACGGGGGTGCAGGGGGCAATGAAGGCCTCCCTCTCCAGGCTCAAAGGCGTCCATGCAGCTTTTATATATGGATCCTATGCCAAGGGCACCGAAAAAGAGGACAGCAACATAAACCTCATGGTCATAGGCCAGGCGAACATCACCGAACTGAACGATATGGTGATGGGCCTGGAGGAAAAACTGAAGCGAGAGATCGATTATCTGGTCTTTGACGAGCAGGAATACCGGAAGCGCAAGGAATCCAGGGACCCCTTCATCCGTGATCTGCTGAAAGGCAAGAAGATATTCCTGGTGGGCAGGGAAGATGAGCTATAACGCGCTGAAAGAAATGGGCATCGTCGAAGAACGGACCGCGGAGATCGCCGAGGTAATCGCCCTGGTCACCCGGGCGGAAAGGGATCTTTCGACGAGCAAGCTCCTGCAGGACAAGGACGAGGAATGGTCTTTCGCCGCCGCATACCAGGCCATGGCCCGGTCGGCACGGGCACTGATCCTTTCCGAAGGCTTCCGGCCGAAAGGTTCGCGCAGCAGGGACACGCATAAGACGGTCGTGACGGCCTCGGGAATCCTGCTCGGGGAACAGTACAAGAGCATGATCAACAAGTTCGACCGGATGCGCAGAAAATATCAGAACTTCATGGAAGAGGCCGGCAGGATCATATCCCGGTACGAAGCAGCCCAGGCGATCAAGGACGCTGAAGAGTTCCTGGGCCTGGTGAACGGCAGGATCAGGGAAAAATATTCACAGATGTCACTGCTGAACGATGTTCCTCAGCTTGTATCAAGATAAGGCCGCAGGAGTTTAATTCGCGGTATGCCGAAAGGGGGTGGACAAACAATGGCAGCCAAGAAAAAGGCAAAGAAGAAGGCAACCAAGAAGAAAGCGACCAAAAAGAAGTAGTTTTCATATGCTGTCCCCACGTGGGGCCCGCCGGGGGTGAAATGCCCCCGGCGAATTTATCGCATTTATCGTAATCTTCTATCATCGTTCCCATACCCGTTTCCTGGTCATCATCGCAGCGTATTCAGGCCGCAAACTCATTTCAGCAGCTGTGAAAGGGGGTGAAGAATAATGGCGACGAAGAAAGCCCCGGCAAAAAAAGCGAAGAAAACGACCAAGAAAAAATAAGCGACCCAGCCATGGGGTAATTATGATACATTCAACTCAGGCCATGCAGTTCTGCCACGAAGATCAATCTCTTCGTGGTTTTGTTTTTTCAGCGGATTGACCCGGAATTCAGGCCGCAACGGCAATCCCGAACCCCTATCCAGGAATGCGCAAACGGAACTACATCAAGACGGACCGCAGTTCGCTATCGGCACGCAGAAAAAAACTGCTCATCGCCGGGGCTGCCCTTTTCGGCGTCTATCTTGCCGCGGCATTTGTTTTTGGCGAAATGGGCCTGGTCAAATATTATCGAATGCGGTCGCAGTATCGGCAGCTCAACCAGGACATCCTGAGCATGAAGCAGGACAATGAGAAGCTTCTGAAAGAGGTCCAATCGCTGCGTTCAGACCCGGATTGCATCGAACGGCTGGCGAGGGACAAGCTCGGGCTTGCACGTCCGGGCGAGATAGTGTACTATTACAAAGGAAAGTGATCTTTTCCCGTTCTGGTCCCGCGGCGGGCTGACCCCGGCGTGGATACGCGGCCGCAGGGATCAGGCAATAACGATCCCCAATCCGAACGTCATCGATCCTCATGTCCGACCACCCACTCTCCATAGCCTTTGTCTGGCATATGCATCAGCCTTACTATAAGGATGATATGACCGGGTCCTACATCCTGCCCTGGGTGCGAATGCACGGCATCAAGGACTATTACGACATGCCCGCGCTTCTCAATGACTTCCCCGACATTCATCAAACCTTTAATGTCGTGCCGTCGCTCCTGAAGCAGATCCGGGACTATGTCGAGAACGGGGCCACCGACAAGTTCCTGACGCTCACCCTCAAGCCCGCGGCCGACCTTGCCCGGGAGGACAAGGTCTTCCTGCTCAGGAATTCCTTCATGGCGAACTGGGACACCATGATCAAACCCTATCCCTCCTACTGGGCGCTGCTGGACCGGAGGGGGTACAGTGTCTCCCCCAACGATCTCCTGAACGCGACCCGCTACTTCACGACCCAGGACTACCTCGATCTGCAAGTCTGGTTCAACCTGACCTGGTTCGATCCCTTGTTCAAGCAGAACGATCCGCTGCTCAAAGGGCTCATTGAAAAAGGATCGGGATTCACCGAGAACGAGAAAGTGCTCCTGATCCGGAAGCAGCGTGAGGTGATGGCGCTCATCATCGGCGAGTACCGGAAGCTGTCGGACAGGGGAAGCATCGAACTGACGACCACGCCCTTCTACCACCCCATCATGCCGCTGCTGTACGATACCGATCTTGCGCGGGTTGCAACGCCCGATATCCATCTGCCTGCCCAGCGCTTCGCCCATCCCGAGGATGCGCGCGAGCAGATCGCCCGGGCGATCGATTATCATGCCAAACTGTTCGGAGCGGCTCCGGCGGGCATGTGGCCTTCGGAAGGTTCCGTCGCGGAAGAGATAATACCGCTGATCGCCGATGCGGGCATTCGCTGGATCGGCACCGATGAAGGCGTCCTTGCGCGCTCCCTGGGCATTCACATCGACCGCGATTTTGCCGGGGTCATGAGAAATCCCGGGGTTCTCTATAAGCCCTATCTCGCGGGGAAAGGGGACAAGCGGGTCTCCGTGGTGTTCCGCGACCATACGCTGTCCGACCTCGTCGGATTCGTCTATTCCAAGTGGGATTACAAGAACGCGGTCCACGACCTGATCGACCGCCTGCACCGGGTCAGGAAGAGCCTTTCCCCCGGACCGCATCTGGTCTCGGTCATCCTGGACGGCGAGAACGCCTGGGAGTATTACCAGAACGACGGCAGGGATTTTTTCCTCTATCTCTATGAAAAGCTGAGCCGGGAGCAGGGACTCCGGTGCGTGAGTGTCAACGAGTACCTGAAGGAGCACCCGGCGCAGGACACCATCGAGCGGCTGCATGCGGGGTCCTGGATCAATGCCAATTACCGGATCTGGATCGGGCATGAAGAGGACAACCGCGCCTGGGACCTGCTGGGGCAGACCCGTGCGGCTCTCGTGGAATATGCCTCGCGGAACGGCGATCCGCAAAAGCTGGCCCTGGCCTGGGAGGAGATCTACATTGCCGAGGGCAGTGACTGGTGCTGGTGGTACGGGGATGATCATTACTCAGAGAACGACGAGGAGTTCGATCTCCTGTTCCGGACCCATCTCACGAACGTCTACCGCATTATCGGCCTCGATGTGCCCGACGATCTTCAGATCTCGATCCTGCGCGAGGACCGGCAGGCTTTGCCCACAGTGGAACTGACCGCCTTTATTTCGCCGGTCATCGACGGCCAGGTTACGAACTATTTCGAGTGGCTGCCGGCCGGTTTTTACGACGTGAACCAGGGCGGCGGCGCCATGCACCGGGGCGCTTCGATCGTCACGTATATTTATTACGGGTTCGACCTGAAGAACATGTTCATCCGCCTGGATTCCGGCGGAAGCCTTAAAGATGAAAAAGTATCCGATCTCGCTTTTTTCATCAACTTTCTGAGCCCGAAAGGTCTGGATATAGAGATCAGGATCGTGCCGCGGGAGCGGAAGGTGACCGCGGCTCTTTACCGCGGCGAGGACGGATCGAGAAAGCAGGCTGGATCCATTAATACGGTTGCCGCGAACGAAGTGATCGAGCTTGCGATCCCCTTCGATCTCCTGAAGGTAAAGCCCAACGACGATATCCATCTTTTCGTGACCGTGGAGCGGGCCGGTTCCGAGGTCGAGAAATGGCCTTACCGCGGTTACATTCAGTTCAAGGTCCCTACCGATGATTTCGAAGCCATGATGTGGCAAGTGTAGCAAAAGGTCGCCCTTCTTCCTTACTCCTCTTCGTTACCCATTTTTCTCTAAGAACCGAATACGGATAACTATGGTCTATTGAGATCCCGTCAAGGGTCGGATATGCAACAGATCGTATCCCCGCGAATCGGATAAAAGCCAAATCTGCAACGAAATGGTAAAAAGCCCTTCAGAGAAATTCCCTCTCACTGGAGATATAGTAATAATAAATAGACAGGTTTTCAGTCCCAGACATGACCAACGGTAAAGTATCAGGAGGGGACAATGAGCATAAATCGAAGGGACTTCCTGAGAGTCTGCGCCCTGGGCGCTGTCACTACGGCAGGATCGCGCTATTTCGGGATCGCTCAATCGGCCCAGACAAATCCGGCCGGCATGGATTCACTGGAATTCATCAGGTCTACCTGTTCTCCCAACTGCACCGGCGCATGCGGATTCAACGCCATGCTCCACAAGGGCAGGATCCAGTCTCTGGTCCAGGCGGCCGATTATCCCGAGAAAGAATATAACCCGCGGGGCTGCCTCCGGGGCCAGTCCATGCTGAACCTCATCTACGGGCCGGACCGTCTCAAGCAGCCGCTGATCCGGGCAGGCAAACGGGGCGAAGGCAAGTTCAGGGCCGCAACCTGGGACGAAGCGCTGGACCATGTCTCGGACAAACTTGCCGGCATCATGCAGAAATACGGCCCCGAGTCCGTAGCAGCAATGATCCAGGTCCCGGGAACGGGGTACGTGCACAAGGGCGCGCTTATGCGCCTCGCCTCGATGTATGAATGGAGCGTATTCCATGCCTATACCATGAACGGGGATCTGCCCGCATTCTGGCCCATGACCTTCGGGGTCCAGACCGAGGAACTGGAATCGCTGGAGTGGACAAATTCGAAATATACGATGGTCCTGGGATCCAACGTCCTGGTCACCCGGGTGCCTGACGCGAAGTTTCTGAACATCAGCAGGGAAAAGGGCGGCAAGCTCGTGGTGGTCGATCCCAACTACAGCCCGACCGCTTCCAAGGCCGATGAATGGATCCAGATCAATTCCTCCACGGACGCCGCTTTTGCGCTGGGAATGGTGAGCGTGATCCTGAGCGAGAAGCTCTACGATGAAGAGTTCATAAAAACAAACACCGATATGCCCATTCTCGTGAGACTCGACGACCAGAAGAAGCTCCTGGCCTCGGACGTCGCTTCTCTCGCGGGAAAGGCGAAAGCACAAAAGAACAAGATCCCTGAATACCGGGAACAGTACGTTGTCTACGATAAGAACACCAACGGGTACGTCATCCCGAACCCGGAGAGCCTGAAACGGGACTTCGATCCCTCTCTCGAAGGAGAGTTCAAGGTGCGCCTCACGAGCGGAGAGAACGTGAAGGTCAAACCGGTGTTCCAGCTCCTCTCGGAATTCGTCGCCCGGGAGTATACCCCGGATAAGGCGGCGCGCATCATATCGCCGGAAGAGTCCCGGGTCCCCGCATACGCGGAGATGATCAAAAGGATCGGGCGGGAAATGGGCACGATCAAGCCGCTCCATATCGTCTACGGCGCCAGCAATTATCAGTGGTTCCACGGCGATCTCAAGGGGAGGGCGCTCTCACTTATCGTTACTCTGACCGGCAATCTGGGAAAGCCGGGCACGGGCATCTCCACCTACGCGGGCCAGTACCGGGTCCGCTGGCCGCTGGGCGCCTGGTGGGGCTTCAAAGACAAGAAGAACAAATGGGCAAATTATCTGCTCTGGATGAATGACGAGTACCGGGAGAGCGACGAGTTCAAGACATATAACAAGGAGATCCCTCATCCGAAGAACGGGATCAAAGCCTTTATTTACGGCTGGGGCAACCCCTTCGACCAGCACAACATGTCGAACCGGATGCGCGAGAAGGCAACGAGCGGCGAACTGGAGCTGATCGTCACGACCGACTTCCAGATGAGCACCTCCTGCCTCTGGTCCGACGTGGTGCTGCCCGGCGTGGCCTGGTACGAAAAATACGACCTCACGGCTACCGTCTCCCATCCCTATGTGCAGCTGCAGCAGCCCGCGATCGAACCCCTGTTCCAGTGCATGCCCGAGATCTGGATTTTCAAGGAGATCGCGAAGAGGGTCGCCCGGAAGACGAACAATCAGGAGATCCTGAACACCATCGCCGACTACTATCCTGAGCCGGGGTTGTTCAGGACCGAAGAAGCTGCGAGGAAGGACGGCAGCTGGAGTCTGAAACTGGCGCGGCGGCTCGCTCACGAGGCTTCGCTGGATGCAGCCGGCCTGATGCTCAGGACCGGCGGCCCCCAGGTGGAGGGCATCAGCGTCGACATGCTGAAGAAAGGCCCGATTCGGCTCAATCTGCCGACGCCCGGCAAGAGGCAGCTGATGTTCTATGAGCAGATAGCAGAGCAGCAGCCGTTCCCCCCGGTGTCCTATCCCGCCCCGCTGCCCAAGACAGCGCGCTTCGTCAAGAGCGGTCGCATCGAATTTTACAAGGACGAGGACGTTTTTATCCATACCGGGGAGACGCTCCCCAGGCACAAGGACCCCTTCACGGACACCGAGAACAGGCGGGCGGGGGGAAGGAAGGGAACGTACCAGCTCGCGTTGATCACGAGGAACGCACTCTACCGGGTCCACTCGACGCACAGCAACAATATTACGCTGCTCGAACTGCAGGATCTGAAGCCGAAGGTCTGGCTGAACCCGGATGCGGCCCGCCAGCGCGGCATCCGGGAAGGCGATCACGTGGAGGCGTTCAATGACCGGGGCAGGGTGTATGGGTATGCAGTGCTGGATCCCGGGCTGCACCGCCAGGTGGCGGTCTTCGAGGAAGGCTGGTGGTCCCGGTATCTGCAGGGGACTTCCTATAATACGCTCACCTATCCCTGGATAAAAGCGGCACATCTCATCTATTTCACCCCGGGCATATGGGAGCCCACGACCGCCTGGAACGAGACGGCCTGCGAAGTGAGGAAGGCGTGATTTGAAATGATCGCAGATGCATCATGATAATCCAGTTTTCGCGCAAAGGTGTAAAGACGCCAAAAAAGAATTTAATGAAGCGAAAGGCCGGCAAGCGGAACCAGATAGCTCACAGGTCGGCACGAAGACACGAAGTAAAAAAAACATTGATTCATTTTTTCTTTGTGGCTTTGTGGCTTCGTGTGAAAAACTGGGTTTTGGTTTTGACTCCTCGTTTTCAGCAAGGGGGTGAGCCATGCGTAAGTTCGGAATGGTCATCGATCTCAACCGCTGCATAGGATGCAGGAGCTGCGCCGTGGTCTGCAAGATGCACAATTCGCTGCCGCCGGGAACCTGGTGGCAGCGGGTCGAGACTGTGGGAGCAGCAGAGCACATGATACCCGTGGGAGAATATCCCGACCTGTCGCAGGTCTACCTTCCCGTGCCGTGCCAGCATTGTGAAAATGCGGCCTGTGTCAAAGCGTGCCCGGTCGGCGCTACCTGGCAGCGGGAGGACGGCCTCGTGCTCGTGGACTACGAACGCTGCATCGGCTGCCGGTACTGCATGACGGCCTGCCCCTACGGCGTCAGGCAGTTCAACTGGCAGGATTCGGACGAGAGTTTCAAGGACGGGTTCAGGAGGGCCGGTTTCGACCAGAACTGGTTCGCGGACAAGGACTACCGCTACGGCTACCCCTTCGATCACCGGACCAAGGACGGCAGGCTTGTGTTCACCCAGAAGCGGCCCAGGGGCGTGGTCGAGAAATGCACCTTCTGCGTCCAGTACGTGGACCAGGGGCTCCTGCCTGCCTGCGTACGCGGCTGCCCCGGAAATGCCAGGGCCTTCGGCGACCTGAACGACCCGGACAGCGAGGTGTCCCGGATCATCCGCGGCCGGAATGTGTTCAAGCTCATGGCCGAACTCTCGACCGAGCCCAAGGTCTTCTACATCCCGCCGGCGCGCAAGTAGGGAAAAGGAGGTGTCCACTATGAACAGAAA
>Ga0154501_1064_pt1 | contig 11376 bp, 9 predicted proteins | sample RifGroD2_FD_115980 | JGI IMG/M metagenome (GOLD analysis project Ga0154501, IMG submission 115980) | Nitrospirae bacterium GWD2_57_9 | reverse complement strand
CCAGTCCCAGAGCCATGCCCAGCACGATCGCGGAGAACCTGCCTTCGCCCGCCACGCGGATGTTCGAAAGCCGGTACAGTCTCTTGAAGATATTGAGATCGAAGAGCACCATGATCCCCAGCGTCATGATCACGCCCGCGCCGGCCAGCTCGATCGTGCGCGTCTTTCCGACCAGCAGGGCGCCGAACAGGGACGAGACCGCGCCCATGGCCATGAACGACAGGGACAGGCCGAGGACCACGAGCAGGGGCCGAAGGGGGTCCTTTCTTTCCGCCCCCGCAACGATAACGGGAACGACGGGCAGCACGCAGGGCGACAGCACGCTGGCCAGGCCTGCCCCGATTGCCAGAAAGACCGATGCCATTCCGAGTTCCATCTATTTCACCGAAGCCAGGGCCGCGGCCAGCCCTTCGTAGCTCTGGATGCCCGGCGGGAAGTAGTTCGCGACGATCCCCTTCTTGTTCACGAGCACGACGGTCGGGAGGCTCCTGACGCCGTAATCATAAAACGCGCGCTGGTCTTCGGCTTTCATGGTGCTGACGGAAACGATGTTGAAACTGCTCTTTCTGTCTTTCAGCAGTTTCTGCAGAATCTCGTTCTGCGCTCTGCAGGGTCCGCCCATGGGGTTCTGGAAAAAAACGATGGTATTCTTCTTGCCCGCGCTGATCGTCTTCTGCAGATCGGGCGTGCTGAGCGGCGCCGCAGTGCCGCCTGCATGGGCAAGAGGGACGACCGCCATCACCAGGGCGGCCAGAAGGGGAAGGACGAAGAATCTTTTCATTGCGCTCTCCTTGATTGTCTGTTGCAAAATGAGCTGCATAATACCAAAAACTGAACCGAGCTGTCAATAAGCAGTAGACGGTGGCCTGCCCTCTGCCGGCTGCTTGTTCGTCGCTGTGTCCGTGACCGCCATGTCGAGCGCCATCTCACCGCAGTTCAAGCTCCCCGGTTACCCGGCCTTTGATTGTTTTCCGCCTTGTTCCCGTCCCTTCTCTGAAAAAAAACCATTGATCCCTTAAGACCGTTAAACGGTCAATCGACAGCATTCCGTCTGCCCGCAGCCCCATTGAAATAGAGTATTACTTTGATCCCTCGTAAAAAAGTCAAGTTTTTGTGACCGCGCTCACAGATTCCCGCTTCTTGCTCCCGTATCTTACCATCGTCTGAACGCACAAAGTACTGGAGGAGTTAGACGAGTGAAACTGTTCAAAGGATTCGTTGTTTTTGTGGCGATGAGCATGACGGCCTTGATGGCCTGCGGCGCGGACAGCAGCAGCACCGTCCAGGTCGCGACTGCGGGCAATGCGGTCCCCGGGCAGGGACTGAGCCAGGCATTGCAGCCGGAGGTGAACGAAAGCTATGTCTATTATGATATTTTCGGCGATAACGAGACCGATCTCCGGCGCCAGATGACCCAGAACGGGATCAAGTGGGACGACGGGAAAACCTATGATGCACTGACCACCTGGAACGTCAAATGGTACTATGACTACTACTGCACGACCGAGGGATGCACGGCCCGGTCCTTCCTGACCAAGGTGGACATAACCTTCCGGTACCCGCGCTGGAAGCGGCCCGAGAACCCGCCCGAGACCCTCGCGGCGAAGTGGGACAATTACATGGCCAATCTTATCATCCACGAGATCGGGCACCGCGACCTGGCCGTGGAAGCAACGGCGGAACTGGCGGAAGCAGTAGCCGCTCTTAAGGCGCCGGACCGGGCCGAACTGGACCGGCAGATCACGGCGCTGGCCGACCAAAGAATGACGAGAATGAACTCCGACGAAAGAGAGTATGATGCAACTACCGTTCACGGCAGCACCCAGGGGGCAGTTTTCCCATAACTAAGTCCTGGGCTTCCAGGCAGGCCGGTCACTCACCTATTCGTGACCGGCCTTTTCTTTTTCCCGCTTCCCATCTGGAAATGGTGCATCCCGCAGCTTGCTGCGAGCTTCAATCTGCTAAAGTTATTAATAGCATCTTTTCCGTTCTCCACTTTGTTTTATCATCTCAACTAAAATAAATAAAGTCGTAAAAAGTGATTTAACCACGGAGGCACGGAGAAAACTCGTAATCCTTAATCAGCTTTTCTCAGTGCCTCTGTGTCTCTTCTATGTTAAAAAGCAAGTCCCAATATCGGGACAGCATGGTTTTCAGGACGGTCTTTATATCAGCCTTGGTCTTCAAACAATCTTCTATGAGCAGACAGCCTTCGTTTATGAAGAGCGCTGCATACCGTTGACTATGTTTATAAAGCGTGGGTTCGTAGTCTGTGGATGAACAGACGATATCTTTCGATACGCTGTAGAGGACACACAACGATACCCACGGTGCTGCACGGTTTGAAGATCGGCTTCTATAAACTTTCGATCCTGCTTACTGAATGACGGCAGGCACGTAAGCCTGCTGATTTTTGAGCACGTACCGGATACGGCTGAGCAGCTTCCGGGCGATTCGGATAATGGCTTTGGTCTTTGTCATGTGTTTGCACAGTTCATTGAACGCCATCGTCAGTGCCGGATCCTTTCGGGCCGCGGTCCAGGCGCTTTCGATAATGGCAGCCCGGAGCTGGCCATTGCGTCTGTTGGTCATGCCGGTCTTGGTATCCTTTTCCCCGCTCGAATTCGTGTTGGGGATTAGGCCGACATAGCTGCAAAGCGTATCGAGCGTCTTAAACCGGTTCAAGTCATACAGCTCGGTCAGGAGCAGCATGGCGGTTAACGTGCTGATCCCGGGCACCGTTCTGAGGAGCGCGACATTGACGCGGTAGTCGCTGGTATTGGCCAGGGCGCGTATAGCACGGTTCAGCTCCGCAATGGTCTTCCGATGATGCAGAAGCTCCGCCAGATGGACCTTCAGCGCCACGTCCCCACTGGCCCGCGCCATACGGATGGAGTCGATCCAGTTAATGAAGCGTTTCGACCAGTGGCTGCTTGTCATATCCTCCGGGATATTGATGCCGTAGAAACAGAGGATCGACCTGATCTGGTTCTTGCAACGTGTTTGTTTCTTGACCATGCCCTGCCGGGTTCGAAGGAGGCTCCGGTCTTCGGCTTTGACTCTGGAGGGAACATAAATTCCCTCGAGTTCTCCGCTTCTGAGGGTCCTGGCCAGTTTGCGGCAATCAACCGGATCGGTCTTGGTTGCGCGCTCTTTGTCTTTCGTGGGGACATCGGCAGGATTGACCACGAGGCATTGGATGCCCTGCTCCTGCAACTGGTCATGGATCCAATAGCCGCAAAAGCCGGCTTCGTAGGCCGTCTTGTACGCCGCGCCCGGGAAATTGCGTTTGAGATAATTCACCAGCATCTCCGTCTTCGGAGGTTGAGAAAACGTTTTATGTTCGAACTGATCGGTATAGATACTGATACTCCAGCTCTTCTTATGGACATCCATGCCGACATAAATCTGTTGACCCGTGAAATCGAGTTTGTTAACGTGTTTCATGGCAAGTCTCCTTTCGGGAATTTTGTGTTTCTGGCTGATACACAATACCCGATTGGATGACTTGCCTTCTACTTTTTAATCATAACGTCTGTGGTGAATTTTGTCTTTTACGAATCTATCATCGTCATGAGATCGATAATAAATCTTAGAAGCATCATGCTGTTCATTCTTGCGCTGCTGCTGGCCTATGGATGCCAGGAGCGCGCCGACGAAAGCCGCCGGGACACCGCGACGATCGTTTTCAAGCACGGCAAGATGGCCGGCGACCCCCGTTCCTTCCGGGCGCTGCTCGACCGCTTCGAACAGGAGAACCCGGGCCTCCGGGTGCGCGACGAGACGCTGCCTTCGTCCACGGACGAGCAGCACCAGTTCTACGCGATCAATCTGCAGGCCAAAAGCAGGGACTTCGACGTCCTTTCCCTGGACGTAATCTGGGTTTCCGCGTTCGCCCGCGCCGGCTGGATCAAGGACATCAGCCATCTGATAACGCCGGGGGAGCGGCAAAGTTTTTTCCCTGGTCCCCTAGAAGCGGTCACGTTCAACGACCGGGTCTACGCCATACCCTGGTATATCGATGCAGGCGTGCTGTATTACCGCAAGGACCTGCTGGAAAAATACAGCCTGCCCGTCCCCCGGACCTGGCAGGAACTGGCAGCGACAGCCCGGGAGATCAGCAGCAGGGAGAAAGGCATCTACGGTTATCTCTGGCAGGGCAGGCAGTACGAAGGCCTGGTCTGCAACGCGCTGGAGTTCATCTGGAGCAACGGCGGAGAGATCCTGGAGCAGGGCAGGCCGGTTATCAACGCCCCGCGTAACGCGGAAGCACTGACGTTCATGGCCGATCTCATCGGGAAATACGGCGTAAGCCCTCCCCTGGTCACGACCGCGACGGAAGAGCCGACGCGTGAGCTTTTCGGCAGCGGCAAAGCCGTGTTCATGCGGAACTGGCCTTATGCCTGGGCTCTTTACAACCGTCCGGGTGCTGTCCTGAGAAGCAAAGTGGGGATAGCGCCGCTTCCGTCCTTCCCGGGCCACGAAAGCGCGTCCACGCTCGGGGGCTGGCAGCTGGGAGTGAACCGCTATTCACCCAACCCGAATGCCGCGGAAAAGCTCGTCCGGTTCCTGACGTCGCCGGAATCGCAGAAAAGACTGGCCCTGGCCGTCGGGTACAATCCAGCGCGCAGGGCGCTTTATAAGGACCCAGACCTGCTGCGCGAGCATCCCGGCATCGCGTCACTGTACGCCATCTTCATGAAGGCGCGGCCGCGGCCGGTCACTCCGTACTACCTGATGATCACCCAGGTGCTCCAGCCCGAGTTCAGCGCCGCGATTTCGGAGATCAAGAATCCCGAAGCGGCCCTCGCCTCGGCCCAGCAGCAGGTATCCCGGATACTGGAGATGGAACAATGAACCCGCCGCCCACGGACCGCGGCACCCCTTTTGTCGCGCCTGCTCTCGTTCTGCTCTCCCTTATCACGCTCTACCCCGTGCTCTCGGTCCTTGCGCTCAGCCTGCTGCACAAGCTTCCGCTCTTCGGCATATCCCGGTTCGCAGGCCTGGAAAATTATCGCTTCCTGCTGACCGACGACCGGTTCTGGAACGCGTTCCGGAACACGGTCTACTTCGCGGCGGTCTCTGTTTCGCTGGAGCTGCTGCTCGGCCTCGCGCTCGCCCTGCTCTTGAACAGAACGTTCCCGTTCAAGGGCATTGCCACGGCGATCGTGCTCGTTCCCTGGGCGATCCCCACCGTGGTGTCCGCCCGCATGTGGGAATGGATGTACAATACCGACCTCGGCATCCTGAACCATCTCCTGGGCGTCAAGATCAACTGGCTCGGGAGCCCGTTCTGGGCGTTGAACGCCGCAGTATTCATGGATGTCTGGAAGACCACCCCCTTCACGGTCATCCTGCTGCTGGCCGGTCTCCGCGTGATCCCGCGGGAACTGCTCCAGGCGGCCCGGATCGACGGCGCCGGCGCCTGGCAGTTGTTCAGCAGGATCACGTTGCCCATGCTCATGCCCGTGATCCTCGTGGTCCTCATCTTCAGGACCCTGGACGCCTTTCGCGTGTTCGACGCGGTATACGTGCTGACCGGCGGCGGTCCGGCCAATACCACGGAAACCCTTTCTGTCTACGCCTACAAGGTCTTGTTCCAGACACTGCAGTTCGGATATGGTTCAACGCTTTCTGTGGTCGTTTTCCTTTGTGTCGGCGCCATCAGCGTTCTCTATATCCGTCTGCTGGGGAGAGCCGGGCAATGAGCAACCGGCGGACGATCGGGGGAGCAAGCAGCGATAGCGGCCGCAACCATGCATGAGCCCGACAGCAGGAGGTGATGCCTCATGAAACGCTTTTGGACGGCGATCGCGCTGATCGCCGCCATCCTCTGGTCCCTCGGCCCGTTCCTGTGGCAGGTGGTGACGAGCGTGAAGCCGGACAACGAACTTGCGCTCCTTCCCCCGCTGCTGCCGTCAGCGCCCACGCTCGACCATTACCGCATCGTGGTCAACGGCACGCCTTTTCTCCGGTTCATGGCCAACAGCATGGTGGTTGCTTTCTGCAGCACGCTGTTGTCCGTTGCGATCGGCGCTCCGGCGGCTTTCGGGCTCGCAAAACTGCGGGTGCGGTGGAAAGGGCTTATCCTGCTGTTCATCCTGTCCGCCAGCATGTTCCCTCCCATAGCTACCGTCAGTCCCCTCTACCTGATCATGACCGCATTGCGGCTTCGCGATACGCTGCCCGCGCTCATTATAACGTACACCAGCCTTTCGCTGCCGCTCTGCGTCTGGATCGTGACCAATTTCTTCCGACGGGTCCCGGACGAGATCCTGTTCGCCGCGCGGGTGGACGGCTGCAGCCCGCTCCAGGCCTTCTGGCACATCATGCTTCCCGTGGCCGCGCCGGGCATCTTCACGGCCGCGCTGCTGGTCTTCATCTTTTCCTGGAACGAGTTCCTCTTCGCGCTCACGTTCACCGCAACGCCCGCCTCCCGGACGATCCCGGTCGCGATCGCGCTCTTCCCGGGTGTGCACGAGGTCCCCTGGGGAGAGATCGCCGCGGCCTCGATACTCGCCACGCTTCCGCTGATCCTGCTCGTCGTCGTGTTCCAGAGGCGGATCGTGGAGGGGCTTACTGCGGGAGCGGTGAAGGGGTGATTCGAGTGCGGAGTGCTGAGTGGCGAAGTGCGGAGTGACGAGTTCGGGGTTCGGAGTTTGGAGCGCGGAATGCGGAGTGGCTAGAAGGCCTTTATGACGACTATTCGCTTTGAGCGCATAACCAAAGCGTTCGGGACGACCGAAGTGATCAAGAGCCTGGACCTCGAGATATCCTCCGGCGAGTTCTTCACCTTTGTGGGCCCCAGCGGCTGCGGGAAATCGACGCTCCTGCATATGATCGCCGGGCTGGATGCGCCCAGCAGCGGCCTGATCCTGTTCGACGGCAAGCCCGTGAACGATCTGAGCCCGCAGGCGCGGGACATCGCGCTGGTCTTCCAGAACTATGCGCTCTACCCCCACCTGACCGCGTTCGAGAACATCGCCTTTCCGCTCAGGATGAAGAAAGCGGCCAGGAACGTCATCGAGGATGAGGTCAATCGCGTCGCGGGACTGCTCGGGATCTCGGCATCGCTCGGGAAAAAACCGAAGGAGCTTTCGGGCGGGCAGCGGCAGCGCGTCGCACTGGGACGGGCCATCGTCAGGCGGCCGAAGGTCTTTCTCATGGACGAGCCGCTTTCGAACCTCGATGCCAGGCTCAGGCTGGAAATGCGTACCGAATTGCTACGTCTCCACCGGGAGCTCGGGATCACCACGGTCTATGTCACCCATGACCAGTCCGAGGCCATGAGCCTTTCCGACCGGGTCGCGGTGCTGAACAGGGGAGAACTCCAGCAGTGCGACCGGCCCCTGGCGGTCTACCGCCGCCCCGCCAACGTCTTTGTTGCCGGATTCATCGGCGTTCCGGCCATGAACCTGTTCCCCGCCCGCGTCACCGGAAAACGGCCGCTGGCCGTAGCATGGGCGGGAATCACCTTGTCTCCACCGGCGGAACATTTTCCGCCGGCCGAGGACGTCCTGATCGGCATGCGGCCGGAGGACGTGATCGCCGGGCGGTCGCCGGACCCGGCGGCCCTGGAGATGACCGTCGAGCTTGCAGAGCCTTCCGGCCCAATAACCTGGCTGGAGCTGGCCGGCAGGGGCCTGAAACTGGCGGCCCTGTCAAGGCCGGAGGAGGAGCTGGTGCCGGGAGACCGCTGCTACGTGAAAATCATGCCTGAGAAGATAGCCCTGTTCGACCCGTCCTCGGGCCGACGACTCTGATTGACAATCAGGAGAAGGCCTGCTAAAGTGGGACCCGACATGATCGCGATCTCGCTACAGTCCGGCAGCAACGGCAACTGCATCTATGTGGAAACGCACGGCGTCCGGCTGCTGTTCGACGCGGGGATCAGCGGCGTGTCCGCTGCCGAACGGCTTGCCGTCCACGGCCGGGATATCCGTAAGGTGGACGCGGTCATCATCTCCCACGACCACGGCGATCACATCCGGCACGCGGGCGTGTTCCAGCGCAAGTATGGGCTCCCTATTTACGTCACGCCGGCCACCCTCTCGGCCGCTGCCTCCCGGTGCACCCTCGGAAAGCTCAAGGACATCCGCCATTTCCGGTCCTGCGACAAACTCGTGTTCGGCGATGTGGTGGTACACGCTGTGCCGACACCCCATGACGGCGCGGACGGATCGGCTTTTATCGTGGAGGCGCAAGGGAAACGGCTCGGGATCCTGACGGATCTGGGCCATGTGTTCAAGGACCTGGTCAGCCTCGTTTCTTCCCTCGACGCGGTCTTCCTCGAAAGCAACTACGATCCTGCCATGCTGGCCGCCGGTCCTTATCCCGCCTATCTGAAGCAGCGGATCAAGGGTCCACGCGGGCATCTCTCCAACCTCGAAGCCGCGGAACTGCTGGGCCGGGCGACGGAAGCCAGAAGGCTGAAATGGGCCTGCCTGTCCCATCTGTCCGAGCAGAACAACCATCCCGATGTCGCACTCAATACTCACCGCACCGTTCTTTCCGATTCGCTGACCCTCTATACCGCGGACCGCTACAAGGTATCGGACCTCTTCGCGGTGTGAGGACATACAGGGAAGAGCTTTCCCGCCTTTCCGGCGAAACCCCTGCCAACAGAAACAGAAGTGCCTATTTTTCTCGGACAGAAAGTTGCTTTTTTGTTATTATTAAGAACGGGCAACCTGTGCACCTTCCAGAACGGGCATAACTGTTCTCCGAAAGGGCCGCGATGACGGAGCAAAACGATAACGCCGGGCAGCAGGTGACCGGCCGCAAGGAAGCGGACGAAGTGCTGAGGAAAGAGCGCGATTTCACGAATGCCGTGCTCGATACGGTCGGCTCCATCGTCCTCGTGCTCGACCGGACCGGGAAGATCGTCCGCTTCAACCGCGCCTGTGAAGAGGTGAGCGGATACACGGCGCAGGAGGTCATTGGACAGTATGTCTGGGACCTGCTCATCCCCCCTGAACAGATGGAAGGGGTCAAGGGGGTTTTCCGTAATCTGGTCGCCGGGATGTTCCCGAACCGGTATGAGAACTACTGGGTCGCGAAGGACGGCAGCCGGAAGCTGATCGACTGGTCGAATACCGCTCTGCTCGCGCCCGACGGCTCCGTCGAGTTCGTGATCCCCACCGGGATCGATATCACCGAGCGCAAGCGGCTCGAAGCCCAGCTCCGGCAGTCCCAGAAGATGGAGTCCATCGGGACCCTGGCCGGCGGCATCGCCCACGACTTCAACAACATCCTCACCGCCATCATCGGCTACGGCAGCCTGCTCCAGATGAAGGTCCCCGAGAACGATCCCCTCCGTCATAGTATCGACCAGATCCTGTCCTCCGCCAACCGGGCAGCTGCCCTTACCCAGGGCCTGCTGGCCTACAGCAGGAAGCAGCTCCTGAAGGCGCAGCCCGTGAACGTCAACGAGGTCATCAGGAAGGTCCAGCTGTTGTTGACGAGGCTGATCGGAGCGGACATCGAGCTCAAGACCATGCTCACCGACAAGGAGGTGACGGTCATGGCCGATGCCGGGCAGATAGAGCAGGTGCTCATGAACTTCGCGACGAACGCGCGCGATGCCATGCCGGACGGCGGTTACCTGTTCATCGAGACCGAAGAGGTTACCCTGAACGAGGAGGCAGCGCGGATCCACCAGTTCGGAGGACCGGGAACCTATGCAGCGATCACGGTGACCGATTCGGGCACAGGCATGGATGAACGGACGCGGGAGCGCATCTTCGACCCCTTCTTTACCACCAAGGAGGCCGGCAAGGGAACCGGCCTCGGCCTCGCGATCGCCTATGGGATCATCCAGCAGCATAAAGGGACGATCAGCGTAGACAGCGAGGTGGGGAGAGGCAGCACCTTCAAGATCTATCTTCCCCTCGTGCAGGCTGACGTGAAGCAGGAGCTGCCCGTGCAGGTCTCCCCGATCAAGGGAGGGTCCGAGACGGTGCTTCTGGCCGAGGACGATGAGGTGGTGAGGGAGCTGACAAGTCATGTCCTGAGCCAGTTCGGCTATAAGGTCATCGAGGCAGCGGACGGCGAGGAAGCGGTCAACAAGTTCATGGAGAATCGGCATCTTATCAAGATGCTGCTGCTCGATGTCATCATGCCGAAGAAGAACGGCAGGGAGGTCTTTTCCAAGATCAGGATCTTCCAGCCCGAAATCAAGGTTTTGTTCCTGAGCGGGTATACCGCGGATATCATGCATCAGAAAGGCCTGCTGGACGACGATGTCGACTTCATCATGAAGCCGGTTCCGGTGAACGACCTGCTGAGAAAGATACGGGCGATCCTGGACGGTGACTGAGGATCCCGCCGGATATACGCACAAATCTTCCTCTTTAAACTTCCCTGCCAATCTGGTATATTTCTCCCTGCCGTCGGAAGCCGGCAGGGAAAGCACCAGGTTTCAAATAACAAATCCCCAATAATAACCAAATCCGAAATTCGCAATAGTCAACTGTTTCTCTGCACCATGATGTTACTCTGCGCTGACGCATAAAACCGGCAGGTGTTATGGGAGTTCTGGACAGCATCGGCAACACGCCGCTCGTAAGACTGGAATCGCTGAACGCCAATCCCCGGGTCACGGTCCTGGCCAAACTGGAGGGCAATAATCCGGGCGGCTCGGTCAAGGACCGTATCGCCCTCTGCATGATCCGGGATGCCGAGGAAAAGCGGCTGATCAAAAATGGCGACACCATTCTGGAGGCTACGTCGGGCAATACGGGCATCGGGCTTGCCATGGTCGGCGCCGCGCTGGGCTACAAGGTGCTCCTCACGATGCCTGAATGTGTCAGCATGGAGCGCCGGAAGATCCTGGAAGCCTTCGGTGCCGAGCTCATTCTGAGCCCGGGGAACCAGGGCACCGACGGCGCCATCAAGCTGGCGCGAAAGATGACGGAAGAGAACCCGGGCAGATATTTCATGCCCAACCAGTTCGACAACCCGGCCAACGTCCGGGCGCACTATGAGAACACGGGCAAGGAGATCATCAAGCAGACCAAGGGCGAGATCGACGTGTTCGTCGCGGGAATGGGCACGACCGGCACGCTCATGGGCGTGGGAAAGCGGCTCCGGGAGTTCAAGACAGACATCAGGATCGTGGGCGTCGAGCCGGTGCTGGGACACAAGATCCAGGGGCTCAAGAACATGCAGGAGTCCATCGTTCCGAAGATCTTCCACCGCCCATTTCCCGACGAGATCCTGAGCGTGAACGACGAAGAAGCCTTCACCACCACCCGGCATCTGGCGCTCCGGGAGGGCATCTTCGCCGGCATGAGCAGCGGGGCTGCCGTGTTCGGTGCGCTGACACTGGCGAAGCGGATGGACCGGGGCACGGTGGTCGTGATCCTTCCGGACCGC
>Ga0154501_1120_pt6 | contig 11449 bp, 10 predicted proteins | sample RifGroD2_FD_115980 | JGI IMG/M metagenome (GOLD analysis project Ga0154501, IMG submission 115980) | Nitrospirae bacterium GWD2_57_9 | reverse complement strand
CAACTACACAGCAACATACGATAATGATTGGTATAAGTTCACAATCTCTTCAGCAAAATCGTATACTATTACTCTTACGTTCGACGATACGACAGACCTGGACCTGTACCTGGTTGATTCGTCGAGTGAATTAATTGATTTGAGCACTACTGTGGCCACGGGGGGGAGCGAGACAATCACCTGGACATTAACATCGGGAACGTATTATATTCTCGTTGAGCCGTGGGCAACCGAGGGTACGGAAAGCTACAGCCTGACTATCAACTAGTATAACAAATTCAGTCGATACAGCCTGTATCAGTTATTATGGCACCGATAAGGCAGGCTTCGGCCTGCCTTTTTTACCAGATGGCTTGAAGGCCATTTGGTGCTGACTATATTTTTTTCATGGGCGCACGATTCGGCGTCCGTTTTGATAAATATGCTATGGGCATAACTACGTCGTCGCAGACGAGAGTGTGCGCACCAAAGTATATCAATGTGATGCAACGTATTGAAAAGCCGCGGGATGGTCTCCTGCGGCTTTTTTGCCGCCGCTTCGCTCTCAGTTTCATTTGAAGATGTTCGAGACACTTTCAGGAAATCTTGTTCAAGATTACCCGATGCCCGGCGTGCCAGCGCCGGGACGTGTTCTCCCCGTGTGATCTGCGAAAGCGCGTACAAAGATAAAGACAGGACGGTATTTACGTTTTTTATTTACTATTTCATGTTGCCTTTTCAACAGGCTTGTATTATCTTTTTATCGAACCATATGGCTTATCCAGAAATGCCGGGATCCGGAAGGGGGAGATGCGCATGAAACAGTATTTGCGGATTGTGGTCTTGTTCGTCGTTGCTGTTGTTCTCCTGCTGGTGTTCACCGTATTCAGAAAGGCTTCGGCTCCGGAGAGCTCGATCATCGCCGGGGAGAAGAAAAAGATCGAAGCGTCCCTCGACAAGAACCGTACAAAGGACCCGATCTACGCTGCCGGGGTCCAGGAAAAGCTCCGGCTCCTGGATTACCGGATCGCCGTTGCCTACAACAAGGAGAACAAGCCCGATGATGCCATCACCGTGCTGCAGAAGCTGATCGCACAGGAAGAGTCGAAGAGCGCCGGGGCAAGGCGGTCCGCCAGCTACGAGAAAGAGGCCAACTACTATGAGGCCCTCCAGGCGGCCTATGCGCTGAAGCATGACGATGCCGGAGCTGAGCGGGCCAACGACCGGCGCAGGCAGGCTGCAGCCAGGGCCGAAGAGGCAAAGAAAAAAGAGCGGCTCGAGGACGGAAGGTCCGTCGGGATAAACGGGGAGTAGGTCACGCAGTGACGAGTTCACGTTATTTTTCAGGGAGGTTGCGTTTTGAGAAAGCTGAATAGCTTGATGCTCGCAGTCGTGTTCGCGCTGGCAGCGGCTGCCTGCGCATCGGGACCACCGAAGCCGATCAAGGCCGATGAGATGAAGGACCCCGGCCTGGGCATGATCTATGGACAGATACAACTGCCCGATCCGGAGTGGCGGATGAACGTGGTCATGATCAAGATCATCGGGAAAGCCTACGTCGGCAGGCACGGAGAAAAGGTCCACGTGGCGAGGGACGGCCGGTTCGTGGCCGTGAACGTAAAGCCGGGGAAATACATGATGGACGGGTTCATCATCGGGGATATGAGGAACTATCTGGGCAAGTCGGCCTTGAACTATACGGTGGAGGTAAAGCCGGGAGGCGTTCATTACATCGGCTCCTACAGATATGTGAGCCTCAAGGGAGGCAGCATCGTCCGCCCCGGATCCTTCGATCTGGAACAGAATCAGAGCAAAGCCGCCCATACCGCGCTGCTCGCCTGGGTCGAGGAGGCAACACGAGAGACGAAATGGCATAGTGCCGTAAAGAGAAAGCTTGGCGGACTGAACAAGTAGCTCCTGATGCGGCACCGTTTACGATTTTAACAAGGGTATATCGATTTTTCTTGGGAGACCGTGTCTGCTATTAAGAAATATCTCCTTCTGGCATCGGTCGTGGTGATCATGGCTGGTGCCGTTCTCGTCCAGGGCCCCATTCCCCAGGACCCGCGCTATCACGTCTTCGCCGACAAAAGAACGCTCCTGGGAGTGCCGAACGGCATGAACCTGCTGTCGAGCGTGCTGTTCGTTCTCGCCGGAGGATGGGGCATCGCGGTGCTGCAGCAGCGGCGAAAAGCGGGGGAGAGAAAGAGGGCGGACCTGCAGTACCTGCTTTTCTTCTCCGGCGTGCTGCTGAGCGGCATGGGCTCGATGTATTACCACCTCGAACCTGCCAACAGTTCCCTGGTCTGGGACCGGCTGCCCATGTCGATCGCATTCACCGCCCTCTTTTCCTCGGTCGTATCCGAATGCATCGATGCCCGGGCAGGAGACGCTCTCTTGTTCCCCCTGCTCACGCTGGGGATCTTCAGCGTGCTCTTCTGGGCCTGGACCGAACAGACAGGCAGCGGAGATCTCAGGCCTTATATCCTCGTCCAGTTCCTTCCCCTGGTCCTGATCCCCCTGATCCTGATACTATACAGGCCTCCCCGGGACTATGCGGCCGCTATCTGGGGTCTTGCCGTCCTGTACCTCATCTCGAAGGGCTTCGAGGTTGCGGACCGGCAGGTCTACGCGCTGACCGGTGCCGTAAGCGGGCATACCATAAAGCATGTCCTGGCAGCGGCGGGCACCGGTCTCATCGCCGCGATGCTCGATAGGAGGGAGGGGCGCCGCGAAACGGCATGATCACCTGTCGATGCGCGGAGGGCTCAGGTCTTGTCCAGAAGGTTGCGCAGTTTTTTCGTGAGCAGGGTCGGCGTAAACGGTTTTTGCACGAAGTTCATGTTCCCGCCGAGGAGGCCGTGATGCGCGATCACCTCGTCGGTATAACCGGACATGAAGACCACGTATATGCCCGGGCGCTCGCACCGCAGATCGGTCACGGAGCACCCCGGGTAAAAGATTGAAGACAGAAAGTTGCATTTCCTCTCCCGACTATAGCAGACTTCGTTGTACCCGCCTAGGGGTATTTTCAGGGTACTTACATTAAAAAAGCTGCATATTCGAAACAAGGCGAGTATCGGTTCGGCTGCGGTATGCCGGGACCGGGGCGGGAATATGCAGGTTTTATTATTTCCCCAATAGTTGTCTTTGATTTTTGCAGTTTTGTGTTGTATATTTGGGGGAATGAACAAGCCTTCCAATGAGATGAGAATTCTCGCGGATAATGTCCTGCGACTTTCGAAACTCCTTACCAGAGACCGGGAAAGCCTGCCCTCGCAGTACCTGAAGGACCCCGATCTGCGCCTGGCCTATCTTCGCTATTATCTTCCGTCGAACATGAAGAAGGTGCACCTCGCCCTTTCGGACCTGTCGCTCCATCCGGAATTCCTCCTGTCGAAACCCAGGCTCCGCGTGCTCGACCTCGGGGCCGGCCCCGGCACGGCCCTGCTGGGCCTGCTCGCCTTTTTCGCACAGCGGGCGCAGCGGCCCTCCCTTACCTGTGTGGCCGTCGACCGGGTCATGGAGAACCTGCGCATTGCCGAGGACCTGTTCAATTCGTACCGCACGAACAAGAAGCTCGACGCGACCTTGAAGACCATTCGCGGCGATGTGGAGAGCGCGGATTATGCCAGCGAGGACCCTTTCGATCTGATCATCTTCTCGAACGTGCTGAACGAGCTGTTTCCCTTTGACGAGGACCGGATAGCCCGGAGGGTAGCGATCGTAATGACTACGATCGGCCTGAACCTCGCAAAGGACGGGAGCTGCATAATCGTCGAGCCGGCCTTGCGGGACACCTCCCGCGAACTGCTCGAAGTGCGGGACGGTCTCGTGGCGCAGGGCGCCTATGTCTTTTCGCCCTGCCTGATGAGTTCCCGGTGCCCCGCGTCCGACAATCCCCGGGACTGGTGCCATGAGGACATCCCCTGGGAACCGCCGGCGCTGATCAAAGAGATCGACAAACTGACCGGCCTCCGCAAGGACTCTCTCAAGTTCTCCTACCTCGTTCTCAGAAAGGACAACAACTCCCTGTCCGATATGTTCGGTCCCGATGCCTTCCGGGTGGTCAGCGAACCGCTTATCACCAAGGGCAAGATCGAGTTCTTTCTCTGCGGGATGCGCGGAAGGAAGCTGGTGACCAGGCTCGACAAGGACCGGTCCCCTCTTAACATCCACTTCGACAAACTGACTCGCGGCGCCATCGTCAGCTTCGAGCGGCTGCGCGACGAGGGGGCCAGGTACAAGGTCGAACAATTGACCGAGGTCATTATCCACAAGCATCTGCAGGGATGACGGCAGTTCGGAGTGCGGAGTTCGGAGTCGCTGATCAATCTGGTAATTTCAAAACAGCTTCCTTGCAATTCCCTGCCATTTCCCCTATATTCTTTTTCCATGAGCAGATATCGACCGCCCCAGAAGCCCGGATCCAAGTACATCACTCCTGAAGGAAAGAAGCGGTTGAGCGACGAGTTCGAGTTCCTCTGGCGGGAGAAGCGGCCCGCAGTGACCGCTGCGCTCGCGGCCGCGGCAGCCGAGGGCGACCGTTCCGAGAACGCAGAGTACATCTATCGGAAGAAACAGCTGCGCGAGATCGATGCCCGCATCCATCATCTGAAGGAACGTCTCGAGCATATCGTGGTAGTGGATTCGAAGCCGAGCGATCCGTCGAAGGTATTTTTCGGTGCCTGGGTCCGGCTAGAGGACGATGAAGGCAACATTTTGGAGTACCGGATAGTAGGGCCCGACGAGTCGGACCATGCAAAAGGCCTGATCAGCATGGATGCTCCCATGGCAAAGGCATTGATGAAGAAGGGCGAAGGCGACGAGGTGACCGTGAAGCGGCCAACCAAGGGCGAGGCGGTGTATACGATCATAGCCGTGCAGTACGAGCCGTTCGAGTGACGTGCTGCTGAAACAACGATGTTGGACACGGGGGGCAGGGGCGGGTCAAGATAGCAATTCTATCGCTCCTTTAAAGGTACTTTACTTCGTCACATCTTGAAATTTGAGTCAAATTCTTGAGTCAAAACCAAAACCCGGCTTTTCACAGGTCGCCACGAAGCCACAGAGAATAAATGAACTCTCAGTTTTGGTTTTACTTCGTGCCTTCGTGGCTTCGTGAGAGATCGCCTTTGCCTTTTGGCTTTTGGGTCTTTTGATTCTGGTCTGAGGTTCACCTCGTTAATAGTTATGCCTGGTTTCTTGGATATACTTCAATAATCCCAATTTGACATACCATGAAATGAGATTGTTATGACCACGCAAAAGATCGTAATCAGAGACGAGACAAAGGCCGATGTTGGCGTCATCACCGAGGTAACTGTCGCAGCCTTTGCAACCATGGAGATCAGCAGCCACACGGAGCAGTTCATAATCGAGGCGCTCCGTTCCGCAAGGGCCTTGACCTTATCGTTAGTTGCGGAAGTGGATGGCCGTGTTGTGGGGCATATTGCGTTTTCACCTGCGGCCATTTCAGATGGCACTAAGAATTGGTATGGACTTGGTCCACTTTCAGTACTTCCGGAATACCAGCGCAGGGGGATTGGCAAAGCTTTGATACAGGAAGGGCTGTCACGGTTGAAGAAGCTGGGTGCTAAAGGCTGCTGTCTCGTGGGGCATCCGGAGTACTACAAGAAGTTTGGGTTCAATAACATTTCGGAACTTGTCTATGAGGGAGTTCCACCGGAAGTCTTTCTCGCAATATCTTTCGACGGAAGTATTCCGCAGGGCATTGTCAGTTTCCACGAAGGATTCAAAGCGGCTGGCCGACAAGTTGGCGGAGCGGACGGCTAACGCCGTTGCTCATCATGACGTATTGTGCCGGACATGGCACAGAACTTACAGGGTGCAAGTCCCCGTGCCAGGTACAAGCGAAGCCGAAGGCCAGGAGAAGGGCACAACCGCAAGGTTGTGTCTGAAGGAAGTTTGTAGGTCGGGAAGAGCGGAGCGAAACCCGACAGGTTTGATTATCGTTCCCGGATATCAATCAATTTCAGCGGTCAACAAACTTAGAAAGGCATTGGGTTTCACTTCGTTCTACCCAACCTACGCGCTGATCAACGGAAGACGGGCCATCAAGTTCCGGGGAAGCAAGATGAACTGCGTACCCTGCGGACAAAGAGCGAAGTGCATGCGGGATCCGAACTTGACAGAAACACCCAAGTGGCCTACTTTACGGGAGCAACCGAGCATAAGACCGAAACCTTCACCCAAAAGATGCGGCGGAAGATCGACTCTCTATCCGGCCGCCTTATCTATAGTAGAAGACTCGCTACCGCGGAGCCGGTGTTCGCTCATATCCGCTCAGTTCTTGGATTCGATCGGTTCGGCCTCCGCGGAAAACGAAAGGTCAACACGCAAAGGTTGATGTACTGCACACTTCATAATCTGCTAAAGGTACATCGATACTGGCCGGCTTTTGCGTAACAAAAAATGGGCAGCAAAGAGCAGACGATAAGAACCAAAGGGCCGACAAGCTGGTCGGCAATCTGAAACAATAATCCGAACAAGGAAAAAGGTCGAAGGCTGTTAAAGGAAGATCCTTTTAAATTTCTATTTTTTCTACAGACTCGTTAGCTGAGCATGCCCCAAGATTTCAGCAATGTTTTCGGGCGTCGGAGAAAGGATAGTATCTGCATGAAGCATATATTTTCCCTTGTTCTTGCACTGGTCATTGTAATGCTGATCGTCAACATCTTGTCCGAAGGAGTCGTGCCGGACGGAGTAGCTGTTGCGAGACAGGTCCAGGGAACAATCATCATCTTTACCAGTGAAGCGCCTGCAGGACGCTTGCTCAGGAATAACGACAGTATCGCAAAGAACGATCGGGTGGAGGTGCTGGGGAATTCCAGGCTTGAGCTCCGCTTGCCCGACGGAAACTACTTGAGACTGTCGGAAAACGCGCGTCTCACGATGCGAACGCTGCGGTTCGAGAAACGGACTCGCACCCTGTACTTGCAGGCGTTTCTCCACAATGGCAAGTTATGGGCGAGGATAAAAAAGCGAGGAACGCCCGACTCCTGGGTGGAGGTGCTCACCGGTACCGGCCTCGTCGGCGCAAGAGATACTGTTTACGCTGTGGATGCTGAGGAAGGCGCGAGCACTACGATCACCGTGTACGAAGGCGCTGCTCTGGCCGTAAGCGCGGCGAGGGAAGCGCCCAAGACTGTTGTCCAGACGACCGCGCTTGCGGAGGTCCAGCCGGTCAGCGTCCAAGTCTTGCAGCAGGTTTCTGTTTCAGCGCAGGAGGGCGTATTGCAGCCGCGGGATTTCGATCCGAAGGCTTCGATCAACGACTGGATCCGCTGGAACCTGCAGCGAGACGCCCGGGAGGAACTCGCGTCAATAACGGTCGCGCCTGCTTCATCGACCATCACCAGGGGGGCCTCCCTGCAATTTGCCGCCGCTGCGCATTATCCGGACAAAACCGAAAAAGATATCACCTGGTTCGCAACGTGGAGTTCGTCCGATGTCAACGTTGCGAAAATCGACCCATCCGGGATCGCTGCGGGAACAGAGCTTGGAGCGGCCAATATCTCGGCCGCGATCGATGATATGAACGGGGCCACCGTGCTCAACGTCAGCCGGGATCTCCTTTCCATCAAAGTGACGCCTGCCTCAAGATCGATCGTGAATGGCGGCGTTCAGCAGTTCACCGCTATGGGAACGTTCTCGGACAAGACAGTCAGGGACATCACCTCGTCTGCGGTCTGGAGATCCTCCAATACCAATGTTGCGTTCGTTGACGCCACCGGCCGCACCGTTGCAGGCAACGTGGCAGGGACCGCCGTGATATCGGCCTCGCTCGGAACTAAGCGCGGAAGCGCTACGCTCAAGGTCAGGCGTGATCTTATTTCCATTACGATTATGCCGGAGAGCGCGACGGTCATGGCGGGCGAGACACAGCGTTTCGGGGCCATCGGCAGCTATTCGGACAGAACCACACAGGACCTCACTGAAACAGTGGAATGGGAAACGTCGGACTACAGTATCGCGGAGATCGACCAGGCCGAGGCGGGCCGCGTCATCGGCAAAAACAAAGCGGGAAGCGCTACCATAACAGCCTCCTTCAAGAATAAATCCGGGTCGGGAACCATTACCATATACACTCTCTCGTCTCCGTGATCGTCCAACGGGGCCCGGATGTCGGAACAGTGGGGACATTGTGTCCGGAATGTCCGATCTCAACCTGCACGTCCACAGCGACGCGCGCCGACGGCCGGCGCGTGAGCCATGCGTTCTGTGCCAAGGATTATGGCAAACTCAGAACTAAAGAACTTGATAGCAGACTTGCTTGGCCGTTCGCGCTGGTGATCTTAGCCCTGCTCGCGATGACGGAAGAACTTCCAGTCTTTTTCCGGTCAGGTTCAAATGCAACAGCGGATTGGAAAAGTTTTATATATGTTACTACTGTATTTTCATCCTTGCCGCTAACGGCGTGGAAATAAAGTCGAAGAAGGTAACATACAACCGGGTCACGATCGACTCGCAATACGCCGTCTTCCCCGGGCGTTATTCGGACGAAAATAATGATAAAACGCTTTGCTTTTTTAGCTCTGTGCATTTTGCTTGGCGGCTGTCTGGCATCATACCGTAATGTTACTTGTGTTTTGGCAGCGCGAGAAACCGGCAACAATATTGCCGCAGCGAATTACCCGGTTCGAGTAATCTATCCATATGATCATTACGGTGTATTGTATGTCTGGAATGCGCCAAAAGCCGCCGAAGCGCAGCTTGACGAGAATGGGAGAGTCACAATGCAGATATCAACGTTCCACTCTCCTCATTTAGTCGTTGGATCTACAGTCTTTAAGCTTGATGAAACAGTGATAAAGAACGGTGGAGCCCCATTTAAATTCCCATACAGATCCACCGAAGAACAGTATCAGCGGGCCAGGAGCTTATTTAAAGCCTATCACTTGCCTTCTACGAGATACCCCGAGGTGGGCGTTGTTATCTCTAACCCGGAAAACTAGGCGGTTATATTTTTACCTTGAGAATTAAGGTTTCCTGCAGATGCCTGTACGAACCTTCATGCTTGCAGGGAGCCTCAATAACCGTAATCCGCTTAAATCACGAAGCCTGAAAAAATATTTGTTATTTGTTTCTGTTCTTCCCGGCTTTGGTCCGAAACCACATGATGCTTATCCATACGTGCGGTAAAACGTATTCAGGTGGAAACCGTGAACCTCATCCTCCTCTTTCCTGAAGATTTCATCGACACGACCCGGGTCCGCCTCCACGGCCGCAGGCTCAAACATGTGCTCGAGGTGCATCGCGCACAGGCCGGGGACGAGCTTGTCGTGGGGCTTCTCAATGACCAGATCGGTATTTGCAAGGTGACCCTGCTCGATGCTGCTGCAATGGAAATGGACGTGCAGCTCCGGCAGGAACCTCCGGCAGCACTTCCGGCAACGCTCATCCTCGCCCTGCCGCGGCCGAAGGTCCTGAAGCGGGTAATCCGGTCGGCGGCCGTGTTGGGCGTGAAGAAGATCGTCCTGCTGAATGCATACCGCGTGGAGAAAAGCTACTGGTCGAGCCCGGTCCTCTCGCCGGAAAGCCTTCGGGAACACCTGGTCATCGGATTGGAGCAGTCACGCGATACGGTCCTGCCCGAGGTCCTGCTCCGGCCTCTGTTCAAACCCTTTGTCGAGGACGAGCTACCCGGTCTTTCCCAAGGGACCCTTTCCCTGGTCGCTCACCCCGGTTCGCCTGCCGCCTGTCCGCGCTCGGTCCGAGGGCCGGTCACTCTTGCCATCGGTCCTGAGGGCGGTTTCATTCCCTACGAGATCGACAAACTCCGTGCCGCGGGTTTTAGCGCGGTCAATTGCGGGGAACGGATCCTGAATGTCGAGACCGCCGTTCCCACCCTGCTTGCGCGCCTCTTCTGATGCCTGCACCCTCGTTGTCCTGTTCCTCCTGTCCGGCCGCCCTCTGCATACTTTCTGCTTACTAAAGTAAAAAAGGAATTGGGCTAAAATGTAAGAATAGGGAATTATCAATTCCTCCTCGCTGTTCCCGATAAAACGCCGCATACCGCGACTTCGATCAGCCCGCCGTGGCGGTCCTGTCACGGGCGAAGACGTCTATGAAGTGGAGCATATTCTCACGCTTGATGACAGGGTACCTCGCCCTCCTGCTCCTCTCCGCAGGGGTCAGCGTGTATGCCATTCTTCAACTGCGGCATGTCCATGATATTGCCAACTCCATGATCCTCGTCGACAACTCCCTGCTCGATCTCCACAAGGGGTTGACCGACGCGCTGCTGTCCGAGCAGCGATACGAGAAGAAGTATGTGCTCATGCGGGACAGATCTCTGTTCCGGCGGTTCTCGGAATCCGCTGCCGATTTCGAGGAGCATCTGCACGAGGCAGGCCGGAAGGCCGACAGCCGCGGGCTCGGATCGGTCCTTGCGCGTGCAGGCGATCTGCACCGGGCCTATAAGGACCTGGTCTTTGCCGAAGCCGGCATGATCAGGTCCGGCTCCGCCTATTCCGCGGCCTGGTACCGTGCCGAGAAAGAGAGCGTGCTGGAGTCCCTGGGCGATGAACTGCAGCAGTTGCGTGCGCTGAGCCAGAAGAACATGGTCGATAAAGTGCGGCATTTGCGCGAGGCGGGCGCCCGGGCGACCGGGGCAGGCATGATGACGACCGCGGTGGCTGTCGGCACCGGACTGGTCCTGTCGGTCCTGATCACCGGGAGCATCACCCGGCCGCTCAACGACATGAAAATAAAAATGGCTGAAGTGAGCGGCGGGATACGCGACGTGGACCTGGAGATCAGCTCGCCTCCCGAGATCGCGGCCCTTGCCAGGTCCTTTACGGTAATGTGCGGCAAGCTGAGGGAGTTGGACACGCTCAAAACCGATTTTTATGCCCTGATGTCGCACGAGCTCCGGACCCCCCTCACGTCCATCAGAGAGAGCACGAACCTCTTCCTGGAAGGCCGGGCCGGCAGCGTGACGGAGAAGCAGAAAAAGCTTTTGACCATCATGGCCGAGGAGAGCGACCGTATGATCGATCTCGTCAGCTCGCTGCTCGATATATCGAGGCTTGAATCGGGTATGGTGGCATACCATTTTTCGAGGCGCGAGGTGAACCCGCTCATCCTCAGGGCCGTGAACGAGGTGCTGCCCCTGGCGGAGGCAAAAGGGATCCGGATCGAGACGAAGCTGGAGGATCTGCCCCTGCTCGATCTCGACGCGGAGCGGATCCTCCAGGTGCTCCGCAACCTGATCGGGAACGCCCTCAAGTTCACTCCCCGCGAGGGCAGGGTGACGGTTTCATCCCGCTTCCTCGGTCAGCAGGCGGCGGTTTCGGTGGCCGACACGGGGCCGGGTATTCCCGGGGACCAGGCAGCGGTCATCTTCGAAAAATACCGGCAGGCCGCCGTCGAGGGCCGGCAGAAGCTGCAGGGCAGCGGCCTCGGGCTGGCCATCGTCAGACATATCGTGCATGACCATGGAGGG
>Ga0154501_1170_pt8 | contig 11903 bp, 13 predicted proteins | sample RifGroD2_FD_115980 | JGI IMG/M metagenome (GOLD analysis project Ga0154501, IMG submission 115980) | Nitrospirae bacterium GWD2_57_9 | reverse complement strand
AACGCTGGCAGGTCTCATACGGGCGGAGGTCGGGAAGAACAGCGTCAAGGTGCAGCTCACCGGGGCCGGCGCGCTGCGCATGGATCTGAAGGTGTCTTTGGACGGTGGTACCCGCACGGGCCATTTTATCAATACCGGCGTGCCGCATCTCGTCTATCTGTCCGACGACCTTCAGGCCGAAGACGTGATAGCGACGGGTAGGATGACCCGTTACCACGCGCTGTTCAAGCCGGCAGGCACGAACGTCAATTTTATCCAGGTGCAGGGGCGGCGTAAACTCGCCATCAGAACCTACGAACGCGGCGTGGAAGGAGAGACGCTGGCCTGCGGCACCGGGTCTGTCGCGGCCGCGCTCGTTGCAGGCACCCTCGGTCTCGTCTCTTCTCCGGTCCAGGTGACCACGAAGAGCGGGGAAAAGCTGATCGTCTCCTTCAAACGCGACGGCGAAGGGTTCACCGATCTTTTTCTGGAAGGCGATGCGCAGGTCATCTGCGAGGGAAATCTGTATATATAAGCACGAAATGCTAAATCCGAAATTTTAAACAATATCGAACTTCAAATGGTAAAAAAATAAAGAAAAGCCGGTTTGTTGAATATTCGGATTTAGGTATTGTATTTCAAGGAGGCTGTCATGTTCAAAGGTTCGATGGTAGCGATCGTCACCCCGTTCAAAAACGGCAAGGTTGATGAAAAGGCGCTCGGTGATCTCATCGAGTTTCATATTAAAAGCGGCACCGACGTGATCGTGCCCTGCGGAACCACGGGAGAGTCGGCCACGCTGTCCCACGAGGAGCACCACCGCGTGGTGGAGTTCACGGTCAAGACCGTCAACAAGCGCGTGCCTGTTGTGGCGGGCGCGGGGTCAAACTCGACCTCCGAGACCATCGACCTCGCGAATTACGCGAAGAAGGCCGGAGCGGACGGCGTGCTGCTCATCACGCCTTACTACAACAAGCCCACGCAGGAAGGCCTGTTCCAGCACTTCAAGAAAGTGACCGACTCCGTGGACATACCGGTCATTCTGTACAACGTGCCGGGAAGGACCAGCGTGAACATGTTGCCGTCCACCGTGGCGCGTCTCCGGACGATCAAGAACATCGTCGGGATCAAGGAAGCCACGGGCGACTTGAAACAGATCAGCGAACTGATCCGGCTCTGCGGGCGCGACTTCGACGTCATCTCGGGCGACGATTTCACCACGCTTCCGATGCTTGCTATCGGCGGCGTGGGCGCTATCTCGGTGACGGCGAACATCATCCCGGGCGACGCGGCAGCAATGTTCGACAACTTCTTCGCCGGAAAGATGGATGAGGCGCTCAAGTTCCACTACAAGATGGAGCCGCTTCACAGCCTCATGTTCATCGAGACGAACCCGATCCCGGTCAAGACGGCGCTCGCCATGATGGGCAAAATCGGTGAGGAGTTCCGTCTCCCGCTCTGCGCCATGGCGGATGCCAACAAGGAAAAACTGAAGAAGGCGCTGCAGGAATACGGAGTGCTGTAGACGCGTTTAAGCGGTTTGAACGGTTTAAACCGGTGAAATTGCAAAAGGAGTTCCTATGATCAAGGCGGTCGTCACCGGCGCAGCCGGCAGAATGGGGTCACGCATCGTCAACGTCCTTTCGTCCTCGGAAGGCATTCGTCTTTCAGGAGCGGTGGAACGGAAAGGGCACGCCATGGTCGGGCAGGACTCCTGCGGGCCTGCCGGGCTGCCGAGCGGAGCAGTGCTGACTATGATCACCGATGATCTGGCTGCAGCCATCAAGGCCGGTGACGTGCTGATCGATTTCACCATGCCGGAAGCCAGCCTCGAGCACATCCGGTTGTGCGCTGAGTTGGGCAAGGCTTGTGTCATCGGCTCCACGGGCTTCTCCAAGGAACAGCTGTCCGAGGTGAACAAGCATGTGCAGAGGATCCCCTGCGTGCTTTCGCCGAACATGAGTGTGGGCGTGAATGTGTGCTTTAAGATTCTTGCCGACCTGGCGAAGATCCTGGGCCCCGACTTCGATCCGGAGATTGTGGAATGGCATCACCGGCTGAAGAAGGACGCCCCGTCGGGCACGGCCGTGCACATGGGCGAGGTCGTTGCCAAGGCGCTCGGCCGCGATTATCACAAGGCAGCGAAGTACCATCGCGAAGGGATCACCGGCGCCAGGACCAATGAAGAGATCGGCATGCAGACAGTCCGCGGCGGCGATATCGTGGGCGAGCACACGGTCTATTTCATCGGGATGGGTGAACGGATCGAGCTGACCCATCGAGCTCATACGCGCGACATGTTCGTCCGCGGCGCCGTGCGTGCCGCAAAGTGGGTCGTGGGCAAGAAGCCCGGCCTCTACGATATGCAGGATGTGCTGGGACTGAAATAGCCGATGCGGTGCAGTCGATCCGCAAGAAGGAGTATGCGCAAATGAAGAAATTCGTGTTCGTGTTGCTGTTGCTGGCCGCAACGATGACCATCCTGCCCTATACGTCGGGAGCCTTCTCGTCGGAGCACCCGGGCTGCAGCGGCGACTGCAGGGAGTGCCACAAGCTTGAGAAAAAGGATGCCGAGGCGCTCATCAAGAAATTGAACCCTCAGCTGACAGTGCTGGAGGTAAAGCAGGCGCCGGTCAAAAGCCTGTGGCAGATCGACGTGGATGCCGGCGAAGGCAAACGCGGCCCGATCTTCCTGGATTTTTCCAAGAAGAACCTGCTCGTCATCCAGCAGATCATTCCCGTGGACAGCATCGGAAAGCCGGCTCCCCAGCGAAAGATAGATTTTGCGAAGCTGCCGCTCCAGAGCGCCGTGGCCGTCGGGCCGAAGAACGCGAAGAAAAAGATCGCCGTGTTCACCGATCCCGACTGCCCCTACTGCCGCAAGCTGCATGATGAAATGAAGAAAGTGCTGGAGAAGCGGAAAGATACGGCGTTCTACGTCTTCCTCCGTCCGTTGCCCATGCATAAGGATGCCTTTAAGAAGTCCGAGGCCATCCTCTGCGACAAAGCAAAAGCGCTTGCCCTGCTGGACGATGCCATGGCGGGTAAAACACTTCCCGAACCTTCCTGTTCCACCGCAAAGGAACAGGTGGAGAAGAACAACGCTCTGGCCGATTCTCTTGAGTTCCGCGGAACGCCGACCATGGTACGCGGGGACGGACTGGTCAATTCCGGCTACCTTCCGGCAGAGCAGCTCTCGGCCTGGATCGACGGCAAGTAGCAGGCGGGGGCCGCCCCATTGAAACTGGTCAGATTTCTTACACAAGACGTCCCGGCTTACGGGATCGTGAACGGTGATGAAGTGGCTGAGCTGGAGGGGTGCTTCTTTTCCCCCTTCAAGACGCTCAAGGCCTGTCATTCTCTTTCCCGGGTAACGCTGCTCCCGCCCTGCCTCCCGTCCAAGATCGTGGCGGTCGGGCTGAATTACCGGGACCATGCGGAAGAACTCGGTTTCGCCGCTCCCGATGAACCCATCATCTTTCTCAAACCGCCGACCGCCCTGCTAGGACCGGATGACGCGGTGCTCTATCCCGCTTCGAGCTCCCGTGTTGATTACGAGGCTGAACTCGGCGTCGTGATCAAGGACCGCGTGCGCAATATCCGGCCTGATGAGGCGGGCGATCATATTCTCGGCTATACCTGCGCCAACGATGTGACGGCACGGGACCTGCAAAAAAAGGACGGGCAATGGACCCGTGCCAAATCCTTCGATACCTTCTGCCCGGCAGGACCCTGGATCGAAACCGATCTCGACCCCGGAGACCTGCTGATCGAGGCCTATCTGAACAATGAGCGGAAACAGCGGTCCCGTACCTCGAATTTCATTTTCGATGTTCCTTATCTCGTCAGTTTCATATCCCGGATCATGACCCTGTACCCCGGGGACCTGATCATCACCGGGACACCGGCGGGCATCGGTCCCATGCAGCCGGGGGACAGCATCGAGGTCAGGATCGAGGGCATCGGCAGTCTGAAAAATACAGTGCGGAGTGCGGAATAAAAGCATTAGGGCATCGTTCGCCCGGCGTTGATCCATGACGATCCGTGTTCAAATTTAAAATTGGTTTTTCCGGAGGAGGCTTGAAGGAAGTGCAGAAGGAGACTTACATCCAGGGGCTTTTTGCAGAGCGTATCGGCGGCAGCATGTTCGGCAAAGAGACCAAGATCTACAAGTTCGAGAAGATCAAGCGCGCGAAGCGGGCGGCTCTGGCAGCCAATCCGGGATCGGAACTGATCGACTTCGGTGTGGGCGAGCCGGACGAGATGGCATTTCCCGGCGTTGTCCAGGCCCTTCAGAAGGAAGCGGAGATGCCGGAGAACCGCGGCTATGCGGACAACGGCATCCAGGAATTCAAGGACGCCGCGGCGCGGTATCTGCACAAGGTCTTTGGCGTCAGCGGCATCAACCCCGAAACCGAAGTGCTGCACGGGATCGGGAGCAAGCCGGTGCTTGCGATGTTCCCGGCTGCGTTCATCAACCCCGGCGACGTTACCCTGATGACCGTTCCGGGCTACCCCATCATGGGGACGCACACCCGCTGGTACGGCGGCACGGTCATGAACCTGCCCCTGCTGGAGCAGAATAATTTCCTTCCCGACCTCGATGCCGTCCCAGCTGATGTCAGGAAAAAAACCAAGCTGCTGTATATCAACTATCCGAACAACCCGACCGGGGCAGGTGCGACCACGGCATTTTTCGAGAAGGTCGTGCGGTTCGCGAAGGAGAATGACATCGTCGTGGTCCATGACGCGGCCTATGCCGCGTTGATGTACGGTTCCCGGCCGCTCTCCTTCCTTTCCGTCCCCGGCGCCAAGGACGTGGGCGTCGAGATACACTCCCTCTCCAAGGCCTACAATATGACGGGCTGGCGCCTCGCCTTTGTCGCTGGCAACGAGCGAGTGGTAGCCGGCTACGGGAACGTAAAGGACAACTACGATTCGGGCCAGTTCAAGGCCATCCAGAAGGCCGGCATCCATGCACTGGAGCACCCGGAGATCACCGATGAGATCACGGCCAAGTACGAGCGCAGGCTGAAGGCAATGGCAGACGTACTGGCCGGCCTTGGCTTCAATGCAAGGGTCCCGGCAGGGACGTTCTATCTATACGTGAAAATGCCGAAAGGAGTCAGGAGCGGCAGGCGCTTCGCGAACGCCGAGGAATTCTCCGAATTCCTGATCACGGAGAAGTTGATCAGCACGGTGCCCTGGGATGACGCGGGCTCCTATATCAGGTTCTCCGCCACCTTTGAGTCAAAGGGCAAGGCGGACGAGCAGCGCGTGCTGGAGGAGTTCAAGAAACGGATGTCGGGTCTGCAGTTCGAGTTTTAAAACCTTTTTTGACACGGATAAAAGCTGAAAGGGCGGATAATGACGGATCAGGCAAAAAATAAAAGGCACCTTTTTTGTCCGATGCTTCCGTCTAAATCCGTGTCCCCATAAGTTCTATGCCTGTCACTGCTTATATCGGAATCGGCTCGAACGTGGGCGACAAGAAGGCCAACTGCCTCAAGGCGGTCGAACTGTTGAAGCAGGCAGGAAACGTGCTTGCTCTTTCGGCGCTCTACTACACCGAACCGGTCGGGTATCATGAGCAGGAGGATTTCATCAATGCGGTTGCGGCGTTCGAAACAGAACGCTCTCCCAGGGAGCTCCTGGACCTCTGTCTTCGCATTGAAGACATGCTGGGGCGGAAGCGGACCGTGCGATGGGGCCCGCGGACGATCGACCTGGACATTCTGCTGTATGGAGACGTGGTGGTGAACCTGCCCGACCTCGTCATTCCCCACCCGCTGATGGCAACGAGGAAATTCGTGCTGGTCCCGCTTGCCGAGATCGCACCCCAGGCAGCGCATCCGCTTGTGAAAAAAAATGCCTCTAAGCTTCTGAGCGAACTCAAGGATACGAGCACGGTCATGAAGTGCAGGCCGGACCGGACAGGGCCATGAGCAAGTCCGCCATTCATACTACGCGTTATATTGTGACGGAAGGCCCGATCGGCGTAGGCAAAACGAGCCTCACGACGCTGTTTGCCGACGAACTGGGCGCCCGCCTGATTCTGGAGCAGGCCGAAGAAAATCCCTTTTTGTCCGATTTCTACAGAGATTCCGCGCGGTACCGGTTCCAGACGCAGATGTTCTTTCTGCTCAACCGCTACCAGCAGCAGGAGGAGATGGTCCAGCCCGACCTGTTCACCCGCATCACGATCAGCGACTACCTCTTTGCCAAGGATCGCATCTTCGCTTACCTCAATCTGAACGATCATGAGCTTGCACTGTATGAGCAGATCTACAAAATGCTGGAGCCGAAGATCGTCCGTCCCGACCTCGTCATTTTCCTGCAGGCCGATACGGATACCCTGCTCAAGCGCATCAGGCAGCGGGGCAGGCCCTTTGAGAAGGAGATCAATCGCGACTACATCGCGGCGGTGAACGAGGCCTACAATCAGTTTTTCTTTCACTATTCCGAAACGCCCCTCCTGGTCATCAACACCTCGGACATCGACTTCGTGCATCGCCGGGAGGACCTGGACGACCTCCTGAAGCAGATCATGAGCATGAAACAGGGCACCCAGTATTATGTGCCCAAGGGAAAACGCTGACCCCTCTCGCTCTTCACCTGTCATATTTTGCATAGATACTCGTTTATGGCACTGCGGGATGGAAGAGGCCAGACCGTTAAAGCACCTGGCTGCTTAAAGCGAAAAAGAGGGCTAGGTGAATAAACAAAAAGGCGGGGCTGTTGCCCCGCCTTTATACTATCACTCAGTTTTGTACCTTGCTCTTACGGCGTGTGGTAGCCGTCCGCGTATCCCTGCGCGGTCAGATCGTCGGTGATTGGTGTTGAGGTCCCGGGATTGATTGCGGGGTCATGGCACTTGCCGCAGGCGTATCTCGGCGTGATGTAGTTGGAAGCGATCCATTTGCCATCACTGTTCGTTCTCGTCATGCTTGTCGCAAGCGCATCGATCCTGAAGATATGGGTCTTTACGTCGCCCTGCCGGCCCCAGGTTCCAGACTTGCTGGTGGCCGACTTGGTCGCCTCTGCCATGTGGCAGTCTATGCAGGTAAGGCCCCGGTGTGCATTCTGCATTTCAGGGGTTTTAACCTGCTTGCTGCCATGGCAGCTCATGCTTACGCAGCTCACCTTGATAGCGCCTCTCGCTTCGCCGGAAAGATGGTTATCCGTAATGCCAAGCAGGTTGGTGACCGCATCCACGACCTTGTGCGACCGTTTGTGCGGGTCGTGGCAGGTTACGCACTTCAGCCCCGCGTGAACACCGTCGCTGTTGTAGCCGACCAGTTCGTTATACTGCTCGTGATGGTTGATGAAGTTCGCCGGGGTGCCGTCGGAATTGGCCGCCAGGGCGCCGTTGGTCAGGAACTTGGGATTTGAATCGCCTCCGCATTCTGCATTATGATCGACCGCTGTTGTATTCTCAGCCCTGATATGGCACTTGGCGCAGATTTCAACACCACCCGTTAACGAAAGCACGTTCATTTTCGCTGCTGTTGTTGCGTGGTTCTGGCCGGGACCGTGGCATGCCTCGCACTGGACACCATCAAAGGTCCATGAACTGTAGTATCCGCCATGATTCTCTGGGCCCATTCCGGGATTTTTTGCCCAAGGCTCGGTACGGGAAGGAGCAGCGTTGGTGCCGGCATCCGTTCCGCAGTCGTAGCCTTCCGTTGAAACGATGCCGTTCGTGTTGTGGCATATCGCGCACTCATACTTTTTGTCCTTTCCTCCATTGTAGGCAGACCAGGAACCGTCAGCGACATTATACTGGGCCTTCGGTCCTGCCCAGACAAAGCCGGTGGAAGTGGTTCCGCCGGTCATAATGGTGTCCCTCAAGCCCCATCTGATCTTCCAGCCGAAGCCGCCCACCGTATAGTTGATGGCGGACCAGTCAAGAAGCCCGGCGCCATCGGTAACCCAGAGATAGTTCAAACTAAGCGTATTGATATAATCCGTCGTGGTTACAGGCCTCGTGTACAGACCCGGGAGCGTCGAATTATCCATTATGGCCCCTCCGGTATGCGTGTACTTGTAGGGATGGCCTGATTTCAAGAACTCCCTCTTGTCAGGAGCAACTGAACCATCGTGGCAGCCGAGACAGGTACTGGTGCCTATGTATCCCCTGTCAATTGCCGTGATCGACAGCCCTGTTGTTCCTTCTTTTTTATCAGATCCGCAGCCTGTCAGCGATGATAAAGCGAGTGTTGTTATTGCCAGCAAAAGAATAAAACGTTTCATGCTCTGAATCCTCCTTTTTAAAATTAATGACATACGCGGCAGGTCCTTTCGCCGCTTGCACTTTTCAGTTTGCTTCCGTCCCAGCCCTTGGGATGGGGGTTCACTCTTACAGCCTGTTTGGCGCTGTGGCATTGGAGACAAACATCGCCTTCCGGATGGCATGATTGGCAGGCCTGCAGGTTCCTTCTGGCTTCCCGGGAATGCTCCGAGTTCCAGATGAAGTCCTGTCCGACAAAGGTCTTGACATGAGACTTGATGTTCATGGTGTTGCTCTTCTGCCTGCTGTGGCAATCGAAACAGAACGTCGCGTCATGGCAGCGGTAGCAGCTTTGCAGGTTGTCGAGCCTGTTCAGCGCATGAATGCTGATCCAGTCGGAACGATGGCTCTTCGGCATGTATTCCCCTCGCCGCGACAGACTGCGCGTCAGGTCCGGCTCGATTCCTCCTCCCGTATGACAGTCGAGGCAAAAGGATTGATCGTGGCAATCGGCGCAGTTCGCGCCAGCCTTGACGGCAAAGGCACGATGCTCGCGCACCCACAACGCTCCGTGATTAGGTGAGATCCCATCGCCCTGATGGCAGGCAGTGCACTCGGCGATCTTCATATCGCGATAATCGATATGCGAGGTCTTTGCAGCGACAAGCTGGAACGCGATGATGAGGAATCCCACAACAGCCAGTCCCGCAACAGTTACTTGTTTTTTCATCGGATCCTCCTTTCCTAGAACTCAGCGTTGACAGTAGCAACGCCCTGGTATTGTTGGTCATACTTGACGTTCACATTATCTTCCGCGCGCACCATCAGAGATATAGTTTCGTTGAAACGGTGAGTGCCGCCGACCCAGTACTTCTTCACCGTCTCATCCTCAAATGTTTCACGGCGGAAGTCATCCCAATCGATCCCGGCCGAGACCGCCGTTTTCGAGGTGACGGAATACCTGCCGTTGAATCTGATACCGCTCAGTTCGCCGCCGTAGCCGTTTCGCCTGTCATAGCTGACGTTCAGGGCAAGGTCGGCGATCGGTCTTGCTGCGATTCCCGCCTCATACCGATTCGCGTCCTCTCCGTCATCGAAATCCTCTGCAGCATAGGACATGAATAGTTTATAGTCCTCGGTCAGGGCATATTCCGCCTTGATCAGGGATTCCTGGTACTGGTTAACAGCAAAGACGCTGTAGATGGATGTCGCGTCAAAGGTTGGGTAGCTTTGATAATATTCGCCGGTCAGCGTCAGACGTTCGAGCGGCGAGAATTTGATGCCTGCCAGAAGCTCACTCGTCGTTTCGGAGAGCAAATCGTATTTCGCCTCGCCGTACACGGCAATGCGTTTCGGCAGGTAAGTTGTTATGGTGATTCCGACTGTCTCGCGCGCCACATCTGAATCATCGGTCTTCCGCGCATAGGCCGCTTCGATGTGAGTAAGCTTGATCACGTCCGTCGAGATGCCGGCACCCATGAAACTGTCGTCGCTTCCGCCGATCTCGTTGCGGTCTCCGGAAAATAGCACATTTCGTCCACCCAGCAGGCGAAGACCGATGGGCCCGATGTTCCTGATATTCACCGTTGCACCGTCGATAAGGGCGGAGCCGGCGGGAAGATTGACAAAGTGTCTTCCGGCGACAAGGTCGACGTTCTGGACCACATCCCGATAGTCGAGATAGAAGTAGTACAGTCGTCCGAGCAGTTCCTCGTCGCTCTCTGCAGCATCGTCTGCCAAGCTATACGTTCCCCGACCGTATCCATGGATGGTGATCGTGTTTTCCTGATTTAATTTGGTAATGCTCATTTTGAGATATTCAGCAAACATCTCATCGTCCTGGCCGCTCAGCGAATCGTTGAACCAGAGAAATTGCGTCGAGCTTGTCGCACGCATGTCCGCGGCCTCTGCCGCCAGTGGCAGTACCAGCAGAAGCGCCAGAGACAGCAACAGGCAGGTACGTCTCATAGTATTTTCTCCCTTCCTCTTTTATAACCAGGGTCTCCCGCTCTTGGGAACATCAACCCGTGGCACGACTTCCATTTTCCCTCTTGGATCTTTCTTCCCTTGACTGCACCCCCTCTCTCGCCTGTCTGACCCTGTGGCTTTAGTATTATTCGATGGGACGATTTTATGGCTTTTGAACCATTGGCCGCAAGTAACATTACCTTCACGAAATCGGGGAAAATGTGAATTCGATTTCACATGGATTTTGAGAAAGATTTTTAAGAAGAGCAGTGAGCAGCGCGGCAGGATGTCAGAGAGGATTGGACAGGAAATCATGTCCGATTGCAGCAGCACGACCGTTTTGGCCTGTCTTCTAATGCCCCGAGCACGGCTGCCTCAATAAGCACCCAGGGCGATCCCACCTGTTTTTCCCACTTCTCGTCAACGTAGTAATGCGCGGGTACGCAATTGAGAGCTGCGGCCGCGATTGCATCTACACACTGCGGGCAGCCGCAGCAGCTTTTGTCAACTGCAAGGAGTCGGTCGAGAACCAGCAGGACACGATCTCTATTTGCATCCTTCACCGATACTGGTAAGCGCATGTGGTAACCCGTTCCCGAAAACGCAGTCTCGTCCATTCAGTGAAAACAGAACGCCTGCATTATAAGTTTCAAGAGAATTTCGTCAAGTAACATTGTTTTCACGTTCATTGCCGAAACGTGAAGAAAAATTTACATCAGGGGGAAACTGTTAAAGGGGCAGAGTGGGGGCGTGCATTGAAATTTGCAGAGTGGGGTGCATTGAAATTTAAAGTCAGGAAGAATTGCGCCGCTGGCGTCCAGCGTCAGCAAGCACCGTCCGTGGAGAGAGAAGAATCAGGTGGTACAAATCTCGTTCAGTTGAGAGAGGCAAGATGGGTTTCGAGAATTTTGAGACAGGTAAGCGTCTTTTCACCGTCCCTGGTAATGGTATAGGAACGGGCCTTGTCCTGCTCCACGATGCCAGCTTCCCGCAACATCTTTATATGAAAAATAACCTTGGTATGGTCGTCAATATTGAGTTCGCGCACCAGCTCCATCAGCCGTACCGCTTTTCTAGCTGCAATGATGCGCATGATCTTTCTCCTGATGGGATTGGAGAGCGAGCTCAGGATGCAGTCGAGATCGCCTTTAACGCCACAGGAATCGAAGCTCGCCTCCTCGATAACACGCCGTATTCTGGTCAAGAGGTCGTCGATCTTGAACGGTTTGGCAATGTAATCACTGGCTCCCCGCTTGATAACGTCCACTGCATTGTCGACCGTGGCAAAGGCCGTGAGCATGATCACTCGTGCGCGGGGCGCAACTTTTCTCAGCTCGGTCAGGACTTCGGCACCCCCTATTTTCGGCATCATGAGGTCGAGGAGGACCAGGTCGAAATCCTCGTCAACCGCCTTCTCGATAGCCTCGATGCCTGATGCCGCCTCTTCGGTCCGAAATGCCGCGCCTTTCAGGATCTCGACCAGATGGGACCTCAATTCCCTATCGTCATCCACGACCAGAATTCTTTTCATGATCCTCCCTCCCCGGAAGCTGAATCGTAACCGTCGTGCCCTTGCCTGCCGTACTCGCCACCTCGATCATGCCGTTGTGCTGCTTGACAATTCCGTAGCAGATCGAAAGACCGAGGCCGGTGCCGGCGCCCACTTCCTTGCTCGTAAAGAACGGATCGAAGACCCTCGACAAGTTCTCTGCAGGGATCCCGCTCC
>Ga0154501_1263_pt4 | contig 11910 bp, 11 predicted proteins | sample RifGroD2_FD_115980 | JGI IMG/M metagenome (GOLD analysis project Ga0154501, IMG submission 115980) | Nitrospirae bacterium GWD2_57_9 | reverse complement strand
ATGCGGCCCCGAGCCTTCCCGCCACCTACCTGTTGGACCGCAATGGAGTTATCGTCGAAAAATTCAGCGGGCTCCAGGTCTGGGATGCCCCGGAAATGAAAAACAGACTTCTCCTGGTGCTGGCTAAAAGGTGACGCGGGTCCAAAAACAACAAAGCCCCGGAGAGGGGGTTCTCCGGGGTGTTAGCACGATAAAGACATTTCCAACCGGTCGATCTAAGCGCCGGGGGATCTTTTATTAGGAAGCCTTCATTACATTCGCTGCTTGCGGGCCTTTTTCGCCCTGAGTGATCTCGAATTCCACCAGCTGCCCCTCGGACAGCGTCTTGTACCCTTCTCCCTGGATCGCAGAATAGTGTACAAAGACATCCCTGCCTCCACCATCGGGCTCGATAAAACCGTACCCTTTTGATTCGTTGAACCACTTCACTTTCCCGGTAGACATAATGCTTACTCCCTCCTTGCTGTTTCCGCGGTCGTTGGTGCCATCGTTCTGGTCGGTCACCTTTGGCGGAATACGGTTTACTACAGAAGGAAAAGAGCTGAACCCCATCCCCCACGCCCTTTTCCCGGCCAATAGCAGATCGAACCGCTTTACGCTAGTCTGAGAAGGATCAGATACAAGGTGGAACATTTGCTGCCCGGCAGTTTTGCTCTCCTAATTTAATTGAGGTAGCGGACGGGATTTACCGGAAGTCCGTTTACCCGCACTTCATAATGAAGGTGCGGGCCGGTGCTGGAACCGGAGTCACCCACGTAGGCAATTACGTCGCCTCTTTTGATGCGCTGGCCGGCCTTTACGTTCAATCTGGAATTATGCGCAAATAAGGTGCGTATTCCGTAGCCATGGCTGATTTCGACCATATGGCCGTAACCCGTTCCAAAACCCGCCTTGATAATGACGCCGTCTGCAGGCGACACGATCGGGGTGCCGGTCTGGGCTGCGATGTCCATGCCTTCATGGAATTTGAGGATCCCGCTGAAGGGAGAGTTCCTGTTGCCGAAAGGCGAGGTGACCCAGCCGCGAACCGGCCAGACAGAAGGTGTGGAGGCATACAGCGAACGTTTATCCTCGAAGTATTCTATCAGCATCTGCAGGCTCGTTTCCTGCCTGGACGCCGCTCCCTTGAGCTGACTCAGTTCCTGGTGCATTTCCTTTAGTGCTTCTTCCTGCTTCTTCTCCCCCATCGTGGTCAGGTTCTGGAGACCGAGTTCGTCCGGTCCTCCGATTCCGAGCACTTGCTGGGCCTTGTCCCGGGGGCCGAGGCTGACGGCGCGCCGCAGCTTTGTATCCAGGTCACGGAGCAGAAACATCTGACGCTTGTAATCGAGCATGTTCAGCGCGAAGTTCTGGACCTGGGCTTTCTGCTGCATAAGTTCCTCACGCATGGACTGCAGCTCCCATACCTTGTCTTTCACGTCATTATATTCATAGACGAGATAGAGCGAGAGGATCAGGACGGCAGCAACGGAGAGGAATGCGGATTTGATGACCGATTTCGAAATGCTTAATGTCCTGACGCGCGCATTCGGGCCGGGCAAAAACATAAACGTAAAATATTCTTTTTTCTTGATATTTCGGGACTTCCTAGCCTTCATCGTTCCTCCTGCAAAAGGCGCAGATAACCGTGTAAAGGGTAGCATAGATCGGTTCTTTGTGTCAAGATTTTAGTACTTGAAGCGAAGGCGTCCCTGCCCATATATTGTATAAAATCCATTATTTCCCCTATATATAGGGCAGGGAGGGTATCGGAAATCCGGAGAAAGATGTAAATTCAGGCGCTCGATGCATTCTGCTGCAGGGTTTGAGGGAAACAGGTTGAATCGCCGTTCCCGGCAGACGGCAAAGAAGGCTTTAATCCTTTGCGTTATCATGGAGCCAGGAAAGGTAATCGGGAGACCCAGCTATAATGGGGAGGGCAATGATCTCCGGAACGGTATAAGAGTGGAGCGACTTTACCCGGGCGCACAACCGCTCCATGAGCGGCTTCCTGCTCTTGCACAGAAGAAGGACCTCTTGTGCGTCCTGAGTTTTCCCCTGCCAGAAGAACAGGGAGCGTACCGGAGCTATAAGGTTGACGCAGGCGGCAAGATGCTCGTCCACGAGAGCAGTTGCTATCAGGGATGCCTCCTGCTCGGAACTTGCAGTGATAAGCACGATGATGCCGTCGGTCATGCAGGACCTCCTATCCGGTTGTTAAAAAACGTGGCGCACGAATCATTCCGAGGACGCGAGGGACTTGACCTGGAGTTTCGCCTCGGGGGCAGGTATGGCCCATCGGCGTCTTAGAACTTCAACGTACCAAGTCCCTTCAGGTCCAGCATCAGCTCATATCGGGTCTCGCCCGGTTTTTTCATAAAGCTGAGGCCAAGGCCCCAGCATTGGGAAGCATAATGAGCTAGGTATTCCCGCTGCGTGATCTGCTCTTGCACCATGTCCCGCCAGAACTGAGCGGACACGTCCCATTTGCCGAGTTTGGTCCCTGCTCCTCCGATCAAGTATCTGGTCTTCGGCTCTCTCAGGTATTGGTGAGAGACTTTGAATCGAAATCCGTCCGTCTTTACCGCAACGCTTTCCGAAGATGAAGAAACAGCATGGGTGTACGTATTATATTTTTCCGTGGCCGAAAGGGTAAGCAGTTTTGGTGTTTTGATGAAAAGCTCCGCAATTACTTCGGAACGCGCCTGGGCAGCAAGGGACTCGTCGTCGCTGCGTGCCTTGTTCAGATCGTAAGATTCGGAAAGCCTGAAGATCAGCACATCGAACGTCCTGAACTTTGACGCTTCCCTGTAATGGACCGTCACCCGGTTGGTCAGCGACAGGGACATTACATTCTGCTCCACAACGGTATCGACCGCATCCAACTGCGGCAGGTCGGCTTCAGCCACACTGGGCACGTAACTGTACTGAATGGCAGGTTCGATGGAATGCCTGATCCTTCCGAAGCCCGCTTCCTCATCGTTGCCGTATACCCGGGAGAAACGAGCGTTCAGGTCGGCTCCTGCGTAGAAATATTTGCGTTCTGCAGGTTCAGGTGAAGTGGCGCTTCGATCGTAAAAGGTTGCTCGTGCTCCTCCATACGGCGTGAGCGCCAACCCTTCATGCCCGAAAACCGCGGACAGCCGGGGATTGAAATCTGCCCGCATGATATCGTCGCCGCTCTGCTGAGAAAAGTTGGTTGCCGAACCTTCGAGGTTCAGGTGCAGCGGGCCGGCGATCTTCTCTTCGAAGACGGTATAGCGCAGTTCAGGGAGTTTCTGAAAAGTGTGCTCGTTGCTTTGTTGGGTCAGGTCGATAGCGTACTGCCCGAGCAGGTACAGCGATGCCGTATCCCAACGCTCGACATAGAAAAGATTTGAATCAAGGTAGGTCAGGGAGCGCGCCTCCAGCTTGTTCTCCAGGTCCTGAAAATAAGCGTAATCGCCGACCAGATTGAGGTCGGCGCGGAGGGACAGGTCCTCGGCCATCTCTTCCTGATGTCGAAAGGAGAACAGCCAGCGGGCATCGGGCGTTTCCGGGCTGTTTTTGGCACCGGCGCCATTTTGAAAGGTATCAAAATAGTTAAAGAACAACCTTCCTCCCGAGTGCTGGGAATTCACATAGCGGTATTCGACGCCGGAACCATGACCGTGTTGGTCGCGGTAGTCCGAATAAAAAGTCATATCCTGATAGTCCGAGATGGCCCAGAAAAAGGAATTCTTCAAAAGGAAGCCTTCGCTGGTGCTGTACCCCGGCACGGGTATCAGCAAACCGGTCTGGCGGCGGACCGGGAACAGGAGGTAGGGCGTATAGAAGACCGGGAGACCAATCATGTTGAAGGAAACTCCCCGGCCGGTCGCGTACCGGTCCATGTCCACATCGATCTCGTTCGCCTTTAGATACCATTCGCCTTCGTCGCAGGTCGTGAAGGTGCCCTTTTCAATGTGGTACTCGGTTTCCGACCTGCGTTCTATCTTTTCACCCTTGAGATGCAGGTTATCCTTGCTCATGAACAGGTCGCCGTTGTAGATCATGCCTGCTCTCGTGTTGATGTTGAACTTGAGCCGGTCAGCCCGGATGATATCCCCCTTTTCCTGGAGGTATACGCCGCCCTCGGCCGAGGCTTCGCCGGTCCTATTGTTCAGCACGATCCGGTCCGCTTCGATCAGCATACCGTCCTGTTCGACCTTGACATGGCCTTCCGCAACATAGATGTCGTTGGTCCGGTCGTAGTCGAGCTTGTCGGCCTTCACCGTTACAGGGATCTTTTGCGTCTTCTCTTCGGCCTGGCCGCTCGTCGCCGTTAAAAAGCTGAAGAGAAGACAGAGAAGCAGTATGCATCCGTTCCATGTTGTCATGTCAACCAGCCAGAACTTCAGCCTTTCATCCAGTTTCGCCAGGGTCACCCCTTGAGCGACGACAGGGACTGCGAGCACGCCGCATCAGCACAAATCGCGGCCCGGGCATCGCCGACCACATAGAGGGACCCCGTTATCAGGATCAGGTCGTCGGCCTCTGCTTCGGCTCTCGCCTTTTCTATCGCCAGGCCCACGTTGTCCGCGGTGTTCACGGAGGAATGCACTGCCCGGACCTCCGCAGCGAGGCGGTTCAGCTCCATTGCTCTTGCATAATCAGGGCGGGTTACGATCACCCGGTCGGCCAAGGGAACCAGCGCAGCAATGATGCCACGGAAATCCTTGTCGCCCAGGATGCCGAGAACGAGGATGAGTCTCCGGTATCCCGGCCTCAATTCCTCGATCGCTGCTGCCAGCGTCCTGGCCGAAGCAGGGTTGTGGGCGCCGTCCAGATAGATGTCCGGTCCCTGACATGCCAGTTCGAGCCGTCCTTCCCAGCGGGCCTCCGCAAGCCCCTTTCGGACCGCCTGGTCGCTCACCACGATGCTCGCTTCACAGAGGCATTCAACTGCTGCGAGGGCCAGACAGGCGTTGTCCACCTGGTGCCTCCCGAGCATCTGGATAGCGAGGCCGGGGCGGGACATCATGCGGCCTTCATAATCGAATCCGCTTCCCCTCCCCGGGAGCACACGGCTGGCACTGAAATCCCGGTTGGATCGGTAGATCGGCGCCTGCCTGCTTTTCGCCTCTGCCTCGATGACCTGCAAGACCTCCGGCTGGGCGGCGCCGGTCACCACGGGGACGCCGGCTTTAATGATCCCCGCCTTTTCAGCTGCGATCATTTCGAGGGTATCGCCGAGGAACTCGGTGTGTTCCAGGTCGATATTGGTGATGACCGAGACAAGCGGCGTGATCACATTCGTCGAGTCAAGGCGGCCGCCCATGCCCACCTCGATCACGGCGATGTCCACCTGTTCCTCGGCAAAGTACGTAAAAGCGAGCGCCGTGGTCACCTCGAAGAAGGTCGGGTTCAATTCGGCACCTGCTGCGTATCCTTTTCGCACCCGGTCCGCTAGTTCCACGACCTTTTCTTCGGTTATCGCCGTTCCGTTTATCCTGATCCGCTCCGTGAAGCTCACGAGATGCGGCGATGTGTAGAGGCCGACGCGGCATCCGGCGTTCGCCAGGATGCCGGCGATAAATGCCGACGTCGACCCTTTCCCGTTCGTGCCGGCAACGTGGACGCTCCTGAACTTCCGGTGCGGGTCGCCCATGATCTTCATCAAGGCAAGGGTGTTGGCAAGGGCCAATTTTATCCCATGCTTCTGAAGAGTGTAAAGATACTCTATGGTATCCAGGTATGACTGATCGGGCTGCTTGCTCATTGTGCTCTTGCTTTTACGGGGTGGACGTAGTTGGTGCCGAAACGGGCATCGCCGAGGGCGCAGGTGCAGGCGGTGTGCTGTCCACGGCCGGTGTTGTCGATGGTTGCGCGATCTTGGGCGCCTGCTTCATTTTCATCACAAAGGGGACCGGTTGTGCCGTGGGGAAGGAATCCAGGCGCTTCCGGCTGTAGCTTACTTTTCCGGCCTGTTCTATGCGCGCAAAAAAAGTGAGCAGTTCTTTGGCCGTCAGATCTCCCGATATCTCGCGCACCGTATCGGTAAACTTCAGCCTCCTGAGCTGGCCGTGCCCCCGCATCACGTCGTTGATCGCGAGAACCGAGGCCTCGGTTTCGGGAGTGACCGTTATGATCAGCGGGGCGATCCGCGGCGAGGGAGCTGCCTCGTGCGTCTTCGTCCCCGCAGTCTGGAGCACCGGTTGCTGGACGGTTGGTTGAAGGGCCGTGCCCGGAGTGGCGGTCGGAGCCGAAGCCTCGGACGGCAGGGATTTCTCGATGTTCTCGATCTCGATGTCCCGCTGGTTCTGCAGAATATTGACGAAGAGGAGCGTGCCGGCGCCGACGATCAGGAGAAGCCAGAGCGGCCGGTATATCAGCAGCTTCAATCTCCGCAATCCTGACGCCCCGGCCTTCAGCTTCTGTACCACGCCTTCAGGCGGAGTGATATCCTTCAGCAGCTGCTTCGTGTCGGCTACTTTCTTCATTGCCTGGAACTCCGAGCGGCAGACCGGGCAGGCATTCAGATGGCGAGCGATGCGTATCTGTTCGTATTTGAACAGGTGGCCCCGCAGGTATTTCGGGAGCGACCGTCTGGTATAAGTACAGTCTGTTTTCAAGGGCATCACCTCAATGTTGATACTGCGAATATGATATTGCGGATTCCTGCGTGCATTCCCAATGCTTCAGGCCAAGAAATACAGGCCCGCTCTCATCGATCAGTGACAGAAAAAGGGGTTACGTCCCCCCGACCCTCACCTGTTCGGCTGCAAGGGAAATACTGCCGAGAAAACGCTTTCCGATGGCTTCGAACCGCGACGGGGAATCGGTGACAAAAAACTTCCGGGCGCCCGCTCCCTGGCCGTTGCCTTTCCATTTGAGCCTGTCCAGCACCTGGGCCACTTCCTTTGCTGTTTCCATGGCGGAATCGATGAGGGTTATGCCCGGCCCCACCACCCGGGCGATGACCTGTTTCAGCAAGGGATAGTGGGTGCAGCCGAGGACCAGCGTGTCGATGTCCATGCCGCGGAAGGGTGCAAGATATTTTTCGGCAACGAGAGCGGCCACATCATTGTCGGTCCACCCCTCCTCGGCCAGTGAAACAAAAAGCGGGCAGGCATGGCTGTGAACGACGACCTCCGGTGCTATGCGTCTGATCGCTTTTTCGTAGGCGCCGCTCCCGATTGTGGCCTCGGTACCAATCACTCCCACCCGCCTCGTCCTCGTGGCGTCGACGGCAGCGCGGGCCCCCGGCTCCAGAACGCCGATCACGGGAAGGGGAAATTCCTTCTTCACGGCTTCGAGGCTGATGGCCGATGCCGTGTTACAGGCGATCACGAGCATTTTGATCTCCTGGGCAAGCAGGAAGTTCGTGTTCTCGAAGCTGTAGCGGGTTACCGTCTCGGGAGACCGAATGCCATAAGGCACACGCGCGGTGTCGCCCAGATAGATGATGTTCTCCTGCGGGAGCTTTGCCACGATCTCCTTGAGCACCGTGAGCCCGCCTATTCCTGAGTCGAAAATACCGATAGCTTTTTGCATGGTTAATAAAAATTCCAAATGAGAAATTCCAAATTGCAAATAAGCTCCAAAATGCAAATCTCAATTTCGAAAACGTCGCGAGTTTTGTTTTTTGTGCTTGGAATTTATTTGTAATTTGGTGCTTGTGATATTTGGTGCTTCACGATTCATTGCCGGACCAGGTCCAGCCGCCTGGCAAAGGAACGTGAAAGATCGATGTGCCCGGCGAGCGCCTGGGCTTCGCGACCATCGAGCAGGAAGCGGACCTGTTTGATCTCCTCGAAGTTCTCCATCAGTGTATTGACGACGGCGTAGACGGCCAGCAGTTCCTCCATTGCCGATGCCCTCATGCCGCCCTCGGAGACCGCTGCCAGGTCTACATAGGCGGTGCCCTCTGGATCGAGAAAAAAGCCGCGCACCAGCGCATCCTTCAGGATCGGAGGCGCTGCCTGCTGCCCGGTGAACAGTCCGGCCAGCACTTCCCGTGCCTGCGCCTGGATTTCGGGCTGCCGTTTCACGGAGCCCGTTCCCGGGGCAAGTATTCCGTTCTCGGGAAGATATTGGGTAACGGTAAGCGGTTCGTCAGGTCGCTGCAAGGGGACGGCCATGCCGGGGCCGGTGACCGTCCCGGCGCCCGGGCCGTTCCCCTGACGCCAGAAAAAGACGCCGGCAATGCCGGCAAGGATGACCACCATGACAATCACTGCCATGGTAAACCCATTGCCCGCGATCCTTCTATCGACCCGATCTGACATACAGTTCGATCCCTTTCGCGACGGCCTCCGCCGTTCTGGTCCTGTTCTCTTCCATGCCCGCCTCGATCAGGACCGCCGCCGCATCCACCGATGTCAGCAATGCCATCGGTGCCTGCACCGGCTCGGCGCTGTCGTTCCTGTTCAATTGCCGGGAAAGGGTCCTTCCCAGGTCGCCGCTCTCCCTGCCGTGCGCGGCCTGCTGCCTGCCCCAGAGCCGCTCCTGCTGTTCGCTCCCCGTTTCGAAACCGAGAAAATCCCTGCTCACCGGATTCTGTTCCTGGGAAGCCAGGGTATCATCCGGGTCCTGCATGAAGACCCGGGAACCGGTTCCTTCAGCCGAGTGGATACTCACAAAAACGACGGCTCCCGCCTGGTTGGCCGAAACTGCGCGCTCGTCGAGCGTCAAGGCAATATCACGGTCCCTGGTCAGTACCACCTTCAGGTCCCGGGACTTCTGCAGAAGCTTTTTGATCGACTGCGCCATCTCCAGCGCTATCGATTTCTCCTGCCCCTGCCCGGTCACGATGCCCGGATCCTTTCCGCCATGTCCGGGATCGAGCACGATCACGAACTGCTTGCCGGCCAAAGGCAGCGCCGGGCCGGGAACGGCGCTGCTTCGGGTGATGTCGAGCACGATCCGGTCCGGCGCCCGGAGCACGAAATCCTTTGCATCCCCGGCACCGGGGTGGAGGCGGATCAATATCTGCTGGCTGGCCGCATCCCCCCTGGCCTCAATGCCTTTCACCACGCTGTCGCGGATCTCCGGCAGGGAGGACTTGATCGTGAGCGGGCCGTCATAGGCGGTAAGCACCAGTGCCTGGGAATCGGAGGTCTTGGTCAGCACGTAGGGTGCTGCCGCATCGATCTCGAAGACGACCCGCGTGAAAGCGGCATAGGAAAAATACCGAACGCCTTTCACGGACAGTCCCTTTTCAGCGGCAGCCGACAGGGACGACGGCAGCACAAGGAAAAAGATAAAAATCACCTGCAAAAGCCTTCTCATACGAGGTGTCATACTAACATAACAAAAAGATTTGTGCAACAAAAAGGGTCGATAAAGCCACTGACAGAACAGTGAAATTTCCCTTTTCCAAGAAAGAACGGGAGAGCCAGAGGGCTGATCACGGACAGGATCAAAAACGAACGCTTTCACTATGAGGCACTAAGGCCCTGAGAAATCTTTCAGGCAGCATCCGGAGAAAGGGGGTTAAGAAAGGCTTCAGAAAAACTGTAATAATATCCAGAAATATCAATATCGGGGAGGCGCGAAGGAAATCATAGGGTGAAAATGTTGGTTTTAATCCGTTGAAAAGACCGGAAGAAGGGGGGGTAAAGCTTATTATCAGGATTTTCTCCGTGCCTCCCTGTCTCCGTCGTGAGAATATTGCTTTTAATCCTGTCACAGGCCAATGCAATTGCTTTCCGGCCCCTGCCTGTGTTAATCTGTGCGGCGATGAACGCCTTCAAAATATTCAGCGAGAACGGGATGATCGCGCTGTCCATGCGCGACAACTACGAGCACCGGCCCCAGCAGATCGAAATGGCCGCGGCCGTCGAACGCGCTCTGGACACGAAGACCCACCTCCTCGTGGAAGCAGGTACGGGGGTGGGAAAGAGTTTGGCCTATCTCGTGCCGCTCATCCTCTGGGCCCGCGATACGAACCAGCGGGCAGTGGTCGCGACCCATACCAAGGCGCTCCAGCAGCAGTTGGTGGACAAGGACCTCCCCTTCCTGAAACGCGTGCTCGGCGATTTCCGGTATGCCCTGGCCGTGGGCGGAGAAAACTACCTCTGCCTCCGCCGCTTTGACCAGCTGCGGATGGGCGACCTGTACGAGCAGAACGAGGTCGAACACCTGAACCGGCTCTTTGCCTGGTCAGCGATGACCAGGACCGGCCTCAGGAGCGATCTCCAGGCGGAACCGCCGGCTTCCCTCTGGGCAAAGGCATGCCGCCAGGCGGACCTCTGCTTCGGCAAGGACTGCTCCTTCCACCGGGATTGCTTCTATCTGCGTGCAAAAGCCATAGAGCAGCAGGCTCATCTTATTGTGGCGAACCACCATCTTTTTTTCGCGGACATGGCCACCGGCGGCAACGTGCTTCCCTTCCATAAGGCCGTGGTCTTCGACGAGGCCCACCAGGTGGAGGAAGTGGCAACCGATTACCTCGGCTTCGACGTGACCAATTTTTCAGTCCGCTACCTGCTCGACGGCCTCTTGAGCCAGCGAACGCGTAAGGGTCTCCTCACCCGGCTGACGGTCCAGGACCACGAGGTGCTGGTCATCCGGGGCATGGTCGACGGCCTCAGGGTCGTTTCGGACAATTTTTTCCTGAACCTGCATCCTTTTTTGCAGAAAGAGCCCGTGCTCCGGGTCAGGAAACGGAACCTGGTGCCCGACATCCTGAGTGAACCCCTGCTCGAGCTGCAGGACGCACTCCTGGCAGTCAGCGTCGAAAACCACGAAGAAGAGCTGGAAGTCAAGGCTTTTGCGGCACGGGCGGGCGCCATGGCTTTGTCGGTGCGGGTCAACCTGGAACAGTCCGAGGAGGGCTTCGTGTACTGGGCGGAGCGCGAGAACCAGCGCTACCGGCTCGTTGCCTCCCCCATCGACGTGGCGGACACGCTTCGGGAAGACCTTTTCGGGAAACTGGAGACCGTGGTGCTCACGTCCGCCACGCTCTCGGCCGCGGCCAGCTTCAGCTACATTAAGGGCAGGCTGGGGCTGGATGCTGCAACCGAGCTGCTGCTCGACTCCCCCTTTGACTTCCAGAATCAGGCAATGCTCTACATCGCTTCCAACCTGGAAGACCAGAAGGCGGAGGATTTTCAGGAAAAGTTCGATCACGAGCTGAGGTCCGTCCTCTCGGTCACTCAGGGCAGGACGCTCGTGCTGTTCACGAGTTACGGTCAGCTCAGGAAGAGCGCGGAAAGGCTGCGAAAGGAGATGCCGGACCTTGCGCTGCTTTGCCAGGGAGAGATGCCGGCATACCGGCTGGTGGAGCAGTTCAAGGGGATACCGAACGCGGTGCTGCTGGGGACCGCCTCCTTCTGGCAGGGCATTGACATCCCCGGCGACGCCCTCCAGTGCGTGGTGATCGCAAAGCTCCCCTTTGCCGTGCCCGACGACCCGATCGTCGAGGCCCGCATGGAGAGGCTCAAGAATCCCTTCTTTGAGTTCCAGGTGCCGCAGGCGACGTTGCTCTTCCGCCAGGGCTTCGGCAGGCTGATCCGTACCAAAACGGACCGCGGCGCGGTCGTCGTGCTCGATTCACGCATTACCACAAAAAGCTACGGAAAATGGTTCCTGCGGTCGATCCCGAAGTGCGGGATCACGGATAAGATAGAGGAGTTCAGGAAGTTCTTTGAAGGATTAAGGGAGAAGTAGCTCAACTTCAAAAACAGAGAGCATTCTCATAAAGGGACCACACCTTCCGAACCTGCGTCTCGCACGTTTTTTCTGTACAATCTTTCCGGATAACAAGAAATATCAAACCACAACTTCACCCCCTGGCTGCAAAGACTACATTTTTTCCCGCCATCGCGCGTTGACTTACGCTATACTATTTCCAAACAGGACTAAAATGGTGTTAAATAAGTTCCATGCAAGGAGGTAATTTATCTTGAATACCACAGCCATCGATTCATTAGAGTACAAGAATGATTTCTTCTCCATCGGCATCCG
>Ga0154501_1065_pt2 | contig 12260 bp, 9 predicted proteins | sample RifGroD2_FD_115980 | JGI IMG/M metagenome (GOLD analysis project Ga0154501, IMG submission 115980) | Nitrospirae bacterium GWD2_57_9 | reverse complement strand
AAAAATATAGACCAATATGGATTTGTTCTTTTTCCTGTTTGAAAGGGACCGCTTCATGTCAAATGCTCCTTGGGCAGTTATCAAATCCTGAACCCGACGAGGTGAGCCATCAAGCACGGTGGGAGCCTCAATTGGCAGTTAATTATTTAACCAGTGACGTCGAATGTATCAGAATTCGTCGGCTTTTTCAATAGTCACAGGCAGTGAATGTCATTATGAGGCCTGCAGGGAAGCCGCACATCGTGAAGCGAAGCGCGTGAGATTCGTCAGCCCTATTGATGCTGTTCGAAAATCTCTTTAAATAACGGCGCGATCTCCTTAAAAGCCTTGAGGACTGCGGGATCGAAGTGCCCGGGCATGGTGCGTTCGTCGCCCTCGGTGATGATCCTGAATGCCTTCTCGTGGTCGAAAGCCGGCTTGTAGGGCCGCTGACTTCGAAGCGCGTCATACTGATCGACAAGCATAACGATCCTTCCCTCAAGGGGGATTTCTTCGCCTTTGAGCCCCCGCGGATACCCGCGTCCGTCCCACCGCTCGTGATGGCTCAACGCGATGGTTGCCGCCAGTTGGATGTTAGGATAGTTTGAGCCGGACAGGATCCTTTCGCCGATGGTCGTGTGCGACTTCATTGTCTCGAATTCCTCGCATGTCAGCGGCACCGGCTTCAGCAGGATGCTGTCGGGAATCCCGATCTTCCCGATGTCATGCACCTGGCTGGCGAAGGCAATGGTCTGGACGAAGTCAGCGGACAGGTCCATAGCCTCGGCGACCCTGCTTGAATAGTACCCTATCCTCGCGATGTGAGCGCCCGTGTCCGTATCCCTCAATTCGGCGGCGGCCGTTAACTTCTGCACCAGTTCGTTGCTCATGTTTCTGAGCTCATTAAAGGCATCATCAAGTTCCAGCGTCCTTCTCCTGACCTCCTCTTCCAGGATCTCGCTGTGCCTGACCATAAAGTCCTCGGACGTCTTGATGGCCAGAAGGTTCTTCACCCGTATGGTCAGCTCCGACCTGTCGATGGGCTTGGAAAGGAATTCGTTCGCGCCGGCCTCCAGCCCCTTCAGCTTCGATTCCCGATCACTCAGCGCCGTCACGATGATAATCGGCGTGTTTGCGGTATCCAGGTTGGTCTTTATGCGCCTGCACGCCTCGTACCCGTCCATGACCGGCATCATGATGTCGAGGATGATGAGATCGGGCCGGTACTCAACGCTTTTGCGGACGGCATCAGCGCCGTTAGCGGCCGTTGCAATGCCGTATCCCATTGAGACGAGCCAGTTGACGAGAAGCTTGGCATTGGGCTCCTCATCATCCACAATAAGGATTTTTTCATTGCTCATCTGTCGAGCACCTCTCTCACCTTCTTCAAAAGGTCGTTCGGAGCAAAGGGTTTGCGGATCAGTTCCATCCCCTTGACGATATCCATTCTGCTGATCATGTCCGTGGTATATCCGCTCAGGAAGAATGTCCTGACCTCGGGACTCATCTTCTTGATATCCTCATACGCCTCTTTTCCGCTCTTCTTCGGCATGATCAGATCAAGGATAACCAGTTGGATGTTGCCCCTGTTCTCCATAAATTTCTCCACGGCCTCTTCCCCGTCCTCCGCCGGAATGACGTTGTAGCCGAAGGACTCCAGGACGATCCTTGTCAGTTTTCTGAGCGATGGATCGTCTTCGGCCACGAGGATGGTCTCCGTGCCGCCTTTAATGGCTCCGGAGGCCTCCGCCATTATGCCGGATGCAGCTTTGTCTCCGATGAGCGGCAGATAGATCTTAAATGCCGTGCCTTTTCCCGGTTCGCTGTAGCACTGGATGTATCCATTGTGCTGCTTCACTATTCCATAAGAAATCGCAAGTCCAAGCCCGGTTCCCTCTCCGATCCCCTTTGTGGTAAAAAAAGGCTCGAAGATCTTCGTCTTCGTTTCCGCGTCCATTCCTTTGCCGGTGTCGGTCATGGCAAGGACCGAGTACGCGCCGGGCTTGCCGTATCCATAGGCCGCGATATACGCATCGTCCATCTGTGCGGTTTCCGTTGCGATTGTCAGGCGTCCGCCTTTCGGCATCGCGTCGCGCGCGTTCGTTGCCAGATTCATCAGGACCTGCTCGATCTGACCGGCGTCGGCCAGAACAGTCAGGCGCTTGTCCGCAAGGTGGACCTTCAAATCGATGTCCTCGCCGATAACCCTGCTGAGCATCTTCTGGACGCCGGAAATGATGCCGTTGACATCAACAGGAATCATCTCCACGACCTGCTTTCTGCTGAATGCAAGCAGCCGTTTGGTAAGGGTTGCTGCCCGTTCGGCCGCTGCCAGCACTTCATACATGTGTTCCCGGGAAGGACTATCGGGTTCCATCTTGTCCAGCACCAGCCCCCCATACCCCATGACCACGTTCAGAATATTGTTGAAGTCATGTGCAATGCCCCCGGCAAGAGTTCCGACTGCCTCCATCTTCTGTGCGTGGCGCAGCTGCGCCTCAAGTTTTCTCCTCTCCGTTATGTCATTCATTGTTTCTATGACCGCGGTCACCTTCCCTGATGTATTTTTTATGGGATATGATTTGGCCTCTACATAGACATGATTTCCTTCACTGTCAGTGTGCTTATGAATGCATTCATGAGGCATTCCGGTCTTAAGGGTATAGGCAGGCGCGCACTCCTCGCCTTCCAGAAAGCAGGGTCTGTCAAAATGATGCGATACCGCATAACAATGTCTGCCGACGACGTCAAAATACTGCGATTTCGCCTGTTCGCAATACGCCTTGTTTGCAGAGACAATCCTGTATTCGGTGTCAAGAACGATCAAACCTTCACCAACACTTTCAAGGATATTTTTTGCAAATTCTTCGCTTTTTTGCAAAGCATCCTCAGCTCGCTTGCGTTCGGTGTTGTCTATGACCATTCCCGATATTAAATCGCCCTCTATAACAGCGCTCAGGATCACTGTTTTGGTTTTCCCCGTCCTTGTGAGAAATTCAAGATCAACATGATCCACCTTTCCGGTGCTTTTCAGCATCCCTGTCAACATATCCCGGTCCGCGGCCTTTTTGTATCTGCGCATTATTCCTTCTGTCATCATTTCTTGAGGAGTCTTAAATTCAAGGAGCGCCGTCAAGGCATTATTCGCGTAAATAAAATCCCCGCTCAAATTTGTTTTGAATATCCCGATCAGCGAATTATCAACAAGTGTGCGATATTTCTCTTCGGATTCCTGAAGCGCTTTTTCCGCTTTCTTGCGATTGGTTATGTCCCGGGCGATGCCTGTAATATTTACTACCACTCCATCTCTGATCTGGGGAGTCACTGACAATTCGCATGTTACTTCCCGTTCTGAATTTAAAAGCAGGCTCAACTCAAAGACAGGCTGCTGCTCGTCCCTTAAAGCTTTTTGGAAATGATCAAGTGCAAGCGGTAAGTCGCCGGGATGGATAATACTTCCAAAATGCTTGTCAAGCCATTCAGCTCGCGGCAAGCCGGTAATCGTCTCGAATGCAGGATTCAGCGATAGAAACGTTCCTTCCGTGGAGAGCGTAAAAATTGCGTCTTGTGCGTTTTCAACAAGGACGCGATAGCGTTTTTCAGATGCCTTTAAATCATCCTCAGCCTGTTTTCGCGTCTCTATCTCCGACCGAAGCAACGCAACCGCGCCCGTCAAATCCGCAGTACGTTCTGACACCCTTATTTCCAACTCGCCTGAAAGCCTCTTAAGGGAAAATAAAGTCTCGGACCGCCTGTAGGCCAAGTAGGCGCCGATACCGCTCATTGCGGCAGTAAAGGCAAAAAGGCCAAAAATCAATTTTCTGAGAGGCCCGTACACAACGCTTTCCGGCCTCTGGACGATGACGCCCCATCCCCATCGCTCGATTGGCTGGTAGGCTGTTACCATAAGCGCCCCATCGGGATTTTCAAGTATCTCGACGCCTGACTGCCCACTCATTACTTTTTTGACCGAAGGGAACGCGGTGTAATCAATAATCTTATCCACCCGGTAATCGGCGTGATGGACCAGATTGCCTTTTTTGTCAACGATATAAACTTTTTGATTTCCTGGAGCGGTTATGCGGGCGATGGAATCCCGTATATAATTATCAGTGGGTTTGAGTACGAGGATGCCGATAACGCTCTTACCATCCCTTATGGGCAGGGATATGGCAAACAGGTATTTCTGAGGTTTGCAGGCGCTGAGATAGTATTCAGAAACATAGGGTTCCCAATTCCTTGAAACTCCCTTGTACCAATCACGGTCAGAGACGCTCTTGCCGATTATCGCACTGTCTTCCGAGTAGTTCGCGAGCAGGATCCCCGTCCTGTCTGCAACAAGCGCCCCGCCGACAGAATAAATATGGTCAACGAAATTCTTAAGGTGCCGGGTTATCTTTTTCGTGTCTCTTTGTTTAATAGCCTCTTTAAGCAGCAGTCTCGTGGAAAAAAGACTGCCGTTGCGGATATCGCCACGCAGTTCGTCTTCGATATGAATTGCAATATTAAGAGCTGCCAGCTTGTTTTCTTCTTCAATATTTTTTCTGAGATGACCCGTGACGCCAATATAGACGAACAACGCCAGGCAGATGATAGGCACCGCCACGATAAGCGTGCCAGAGAGGATGATCCTCAATCGTTTTTCCAATATCCAATTTCTCACCACTTGACCCCTATCCTCAATCACACTTGCTTTTTCCAGGGAATCGTTCCCTGGGGAGCGGCATAAGGAGTAAATTACGAGCCAGTGGCGCTATTGCTGGATTCCATGCCGGAAATTTTCGTTATACCTATCCTCTGGCTGCGCGGTTTCATATTGGCTGCTCGATCTTTTAAGGGGAAGGACTTTTTAGTGGAGCCCCCTCCGGCAGGAGCCGGAGGCTCCCCTCAACATCGCGACCTCCCGGAACTGCTTACCCGCGACGCCTCATTCTTCACGGTCGCGAGGAAGCGCTTTCCACCCCCGGCGGGAGCCGGGGATGCCAAGGCGCGGGATAACCGGCCCCTGGAACTCGTGAAGTTTTTCAGGTGCGGCGAGTACGCTCTTTTCTTCCACACCCCCTCCTTATTCACAAGGGGCATTTGTAGATCAGAAGGACGTTTCTATTTTGGAGAATTAGGAGATTATCATTTGCCTCCGGAAGTTTAAGAAAAAGGATGAGAAGGAAATGCCTATAAGCGGAGGGAACCAATCCTTATATCGTTTCCACATCCGCCATTGTTACCCGTAAGACCTCTTCAACGGTCGTGATGCCTTCCACTGCTTTCAGCAGCCCTTCCTGACGGAGCGTTCTGGCTCCTCCCCGGGCGGCCTCGGCTTTGATTGCCGAACTCGACGCCTTTGACACGATCAGCCCTCTGATAGTATCATTCATTTCCAGGAGCTCAAACAATCCTATTCTGCCCTGGTAACCGGTGTTTTTACAGAATGTGCAACCCTCTCCATGATAGAGAGCGACTCCGTGATCGATTCCCAGCTCAGTCAGCAACTCCGGCGCTGCGGAAAAAGGTTTCTTGCAATGCTCGCAGATTTTCCTGACCAGCCGCTGAGCCACAATGCCGACGATGGACGATGCTATGAGAAAGGGCTCGACCCCCATGTCGATGAGCCTGCTTGCTGCGCCCGCCGCGTCGTTGGTATGGAGCGAGGAAAAAACGAGGTGTCCGGTAAGCGCCGCATGAACGGCAATCTCGGCTGTTTCCCGGTCCCGGATCTCCCCGACCATGATGACGTCGGGGTCCTGGCGGAGGATCGAGCGGAGCCCGCTCGAAAAAGTAACCCCTGCCTTTGGGTTCACTTGCAGCTGGTTGACCCCGGCGATCTGATATTCAACGGGGTCTTCCACGGTGATGATATTGTTGCTCTTCCGGTCGAGGGAATTTATGCTGGCGTACAGTGTCGTCGTTTTTCCGCTGCCGGTAGGGCCGGTGACCAGTACCATGCCGAAAGGACGTGCGATCAGTTTCACATAATGCTCCCGCATCTCCGGCGTGAGGTGAAGATTGTCAAAGCTGGCGATGATGGTGGCCCTGCTCAAAATGCGCATGACAATGGTTTCACCCTGAATAACCGGCAGGGTGGAGACGCGGATATCAACGGTGGTATCATCATCGTTTCGGAACGTCTCTCTTCCGCTGAAAATAGACGTGATAACGGGTCCCGAGGCTGTATGGGTCAGCCTCGCCTGAAACCGGCCGTCCTGGGGAACGCGCTTCTCGGCTATGTCCATATTCGCCAGGATCTTTATGCGGGAGACGATGGAGGCATGCATGTCCCTTGGCAGGGACCTCACATCCCTGATAACTCCGTCGATGCGGTACCGGATCTTAACGAGCGCGCCCTCGGCATTTATGTGGATATCGCTGGCCCGCTCCATGACAGCCTGGGCGAGGATCATGCTCACCAGCCTGGCTACGGGGGCGTCTTGGTTGGAGGATGCGGGCGCGGCCAGGTCCTCTTCTTTCCCGGGCTGCAGAGTCTTTTCGGCAAACGTCTTCGTTGCCGCCTCTATCTCCGGCGTCACCCCGTAGTACCTGCTAATGGCCCCGAGGATGTCGCTTCTTGTCGCAACTACCTGTACAACTTCCTTGGAGAGCGCATTTCTGATATCGTCGAGGGCGAAGATATCCAGAGGATTCGCCATTGCCGTGACGATTCTTTCCTTGTCGTTTCGCAGGGACAGGACGACAAGACGTCTGGCCATCTCCTCCGGGATGAGCCGCGCTATGTTGACGTCCACATATTCTTTTTCGATTTCTACATATTGGATATGGAGCTGCCTGGCGAGGATAGAGGCAAAATCGTGCTCCGTTACGAACCCGAGATTAACCAGTATGTCACCGAGTTGTCCGCCCCGTTTCTTCTGTTCGTCAAGCGCCTTCATCAACTGTCCGTCGTTGATCAGGCCGGCGGCAACCATCATCTCCCCGACTTTTTTCCTTTTCGGAGCATTCTCAGCCATGACAACTCCTTCGAGAGACGTTGACTAAGTGAATTTTTGTAGGGCAACCCTTTAGGGTTGCGGCTTTTCCGGCGTTTTGGCCCCGATATTATCGGGACCCCACAAACCAAGATGCAAGATGATACGAGGTAAAGCACGCCTTTCATCAAGCAGCAGTAGCGCCTCTGGCCTTACTGCCCGGAAGCTTTCGGCGGAGTTCCGTCTCGAACGATGGTAGGAGTAATAAATATGAGAAGTTCCGCCTCGTTTTCGAATTTCGAGGTTTTCTTGAACAACCACCCGAGCAACGGTATTTTGGAAAGAAACGGAACGCCTGACTCGGACCTTCCCTCGCTCTTGGTATAGACGCCGCCGAGGACTATAGTCCCGCCATCGTCCGTAATCAGTTCGGAATTCGCGGCCCGTCGTATGATGGTGGGAATGCCGTCTACCTGGCGAGTGAAATCCGGTTCCGACTTCTCCACCTTCACGATCATGGCGATGCGGTTATCATTCGTGATGATGGGAGTCGTTGACAGCGAGAGGCTGGCTGATATGGTTTGCACAGCCGCGGATACAGTCTGAACTGAAGCTGCATCGCCGACCGCGGTGGAGCTTATCGTCTTCACGGGAATATCAATACCGCTCGATATCTTCGCCTCCTTGTTGTTCACGGTCAGGACTTTCGGATTTGACAGGATCTTCCCGTTCCCCGTGGACTGCATGGCCGAAAGCTGCAGGTCGAGCGCGAGGCGGTTCCCCAGCTTGCCGAATGTTATGCCGAGCGCCCCACCCGAGCCGGGACCCACGGCTGCGGGAAGGTTCACGACATACCCGTTGCCGCTCATGCCGATATCGCCGGTCAGAGGATAGAAGATAGAGCCTCCTATTTGCGGCCGTGACGCCCCGGCTGCGCCGGTGGATCCTCCGGATATCGCGGTCTCGGCGCCTGTATATCTGCCTCCCCACTGGATGCCCAGTTCGCGGGCATAGTTGCTGGCCACCTCCACGATCTTCGCCTCGATCAGGACCTGCGGTGTGCGGGTGTCGAGATTTTTGATCAGGCGGTCAATTTTATCGAGGTTCAGCGAAAGGTCCTTCACGACGATCGCATTCATCCTGACGTCCATGGAGACCTTTGCTTTATCGCTCTTGAGCTTTTCCACGACCATCATCGTTTCCTTGCCGGCCGCGTATCCCAGCGGGAAAATACGCGTTTCCATGTCCTGGTCATGGACTTCGGACAATGCCAGAACACGGACAATACTCCCGTCCCGCACGTAGGTGAGCCCTTTCGTTTTCAGGATCGCTTCAAGCGCATCAAGGATCGCCACGTTCTTGATGCTCAGCGATACCCTGCCCCGCACGGTATCGGCCACGATCATATTCAGATCCGCAGCCTGACCCACGGCCCTGAGCACGTCCCTGATATCGGCATCCCTCAATTCCATGGAAAAACCGGGCGCACCGTTCTTGTTATCAGTACTCTCAGCGCGGAGGCCGGCGGAAAACAGAAGCAAGGCTGCCTGTATGAGAACAACGAAGCGCGTGCTTTTCTTTATATATGAGTATGAGAAAATCATTGTGCGGTACACCTCCGTTTATACGGAAAAAAACACCTGGACCTTCGCATCATTTCCCGGAGTACTTTTCAAGAAAGATTTCCTCGCGGCCTCCCGACTTGCTCCTGAGGACTACGCTGTTTCTCAGAATCTTCTCGATTTTCATGTTCCCCACCGTCTCGCCTTCGCGGAACGTTTCCCCGCCGATTATGACAATACTGGAGTCCGCGCTCGAAATGATGCCCGTCATGTTTCCGTTGCTCATCCGGACCGGGCGCCGGCGTCCCGTGCCCGATCGCTCCGCCGTCCCTCCAACAAAAGGATTGTCAAAAGGATCCCTGCCCCACTCCTCCTGAGCCGGAATGGCTGCCGGAGCGACGCTCTCCGAGGGAAAGAATGGATCCGCTTGAACACCCCGATTCTGCGCCAATGCGGGGAAGGCATTGAACGTCATTGCCAGGAAAATAAGCCATATGATCATCTGCGGTTTCCCCATAGCATTATTGTTCACTTCTCGACATAAGCGACTGCCTCCATCTTTGCCGCGCATACTGAAGCTGAATCCGGGCAAGCCTCGACATAGATCTTCCGAATGTTCACGATTATGGGCAGACTCTCAAGTCTTTTGAAATAATCCGCCAATTCCCGGTACCGCGCCTTGAGATCGAGATTCATGGATACTTCCTTATAGCGTTCTTTATCGATCTCAGAGGAAGGATAAACAGACACGATGTTCACTCCTGCGCGCCTCGCCTCTCCGGAAACATCCTCGAAAAAGAGGAAAACGCCTTTCGGGTTCACCAGTCTCCAGGCCTGCCCGGACGCCGATCCGCGGGCTTTGATCTCGGCATCCAGCGCTTTCAAATCGTCGATCTGCCCGGCTTTGATTCTTGTTTGCTCGCGGGTTCTCTCAACGGCTGCCTTCTGCCCGGTTACATACCGTTCCCCCATCGAATACGGGAATTGATAGAGCAGCCATGACAGCGCAACAAGCGCAGTAAGAGCCAGGATAAAGCGTTCCCGTGCCGTACGCTTCCGCCAGTAACCGGCAATGGTTGAAAATTTTCCAGTCATTATTTTTCGGTTTCTCCTCTTCTGGTTTCACACAAAATCTCGAAGCGGACGGAATCGCGTCCCTTGACGGTCGTTTTCTGCGCGTACCGGAGCTGCGGATTCATGAAAAACGCCGACTTGTCGAGAGCATGCATGAACTGCGCGAGAATCTGGTAATTGAACGCTCCGCCTTTGATTTTTACTTCGGTCCGGCCCGGCGAACTTCCTTCGAGACTGTCGAACCATATCCCGCGGGGTACGATCCGGGAGAACTGCTTGAACACCTCCGACCACAGAACTCGCTCGTTCAGGAGATCGCGAATGAGGAGATCCTTCTGCCTCGTAAAACCCAGGGCCGCCGCCGGTCCCAGCTCCTTCTGAAGGCCGGCCAGTTCCCGGGCGAGTTCCTCTTGCTTCATCACCAGGCTGGCCTGCTCGCTCCGGAGGTCCCAGGCGCGTTTCACCTGAAGCCCGAAAGCCGCGACCCAGAGAAGCACGAACGGCATTGCCAGAAGCAAAGCTGTTCTTACACGGGGAAAGGGTCCTTTTTCGCGGACAGGAAGCAGATTAATGAAGTCCTTCGCGTTCCTCATATCATGCCCTTCTGAGCGCCAGGCCGACAGCTGTAGAAAACCGCGGCGCAAGAGGCCCGAACAGCTCCTGAATTTGCTTTTCAGGACGTATTGCCGAAAAGGGATCGTCCGGTTCCACGATACCATCGAACGAATCGGAAATATGCTCTACGATCCCCGGCATGAGAGAACCTCCGCCGGTCAATATCGCCCGTTCGACGCGCTGCTCGCGGAAAGAGGCCTTGTAGTAATCCACCGACCGCCGGATTTCGAGAAAAATCCCGTCGATCCTGCTCCTGATCAGGGCCGCGACTTTGTCGCCGGCGTTCGGGGCAAGGCCGGTTTTCATTTTCAGATCTTCCGCTTCCTGCAGGCCGATGCCGAGGAGAGCGGAAATTGCACGGGTGATCTCCAGCCCGCCGGTTTCGAGGCAACGGCTGAAACGGAGATTATTGTTTTTAAAGATATTGATCTCCGTCTTTCCCGCGCCCAGGTCGGCCACGAGCACGTTCTGATCTCGTTGAAGCTCGCGCAGCCGGAGGACATTGCGTAGGGCGAGCGCATCCGCGTCGGCAGCCATCAGTTTTATGCCTGCGTCGGCAAAGGGCTTGAGGTGTTCGACCACGGCACTGTGGGGAGCTGCCACGATAAGAATGTCGTACTTGTCCACGGTGCCCTCAAGCTTCTCTCCAACCACGACGTATTCGATGATGGCTGTTTCAAGCGGGTACGAAATATACCGTTTTGATTCCCACCGCACGGCCTCGCGCAGTTCAGCAGGCGGCATTTTCGGAAGGGTGAGATGCCTGATCGTCAGGTTTCGGCCCGGGATCCGGGTCACCACGCTGCCGCCCGTTATCTTTTTTTCTGACACAAGACTGGCGAGGGCCGCAACGCTTCCCCCCGTGTCATCCTGGGACAGCGGCAGCTCGATCAGCTCCGCGGACAGGAGCTTCGGGCGCTTCCCGTTCTCGATCCGCACGACCTTTATGGATCCCGCGCCGATATCTACCCCAGTAACTTCATTCCGTCCAAAGAATCTCATTATTCACTTCCGCCTCGTATAGCTTCCTCTATTTAACAGCGTTTTGAGTCTCCAGCTCTTTCGTCGCCATTTGATATGCTGCCTTGTGCTTGAAGCCCTGCTTCAGGTATTTCCAGATCATCTTCACCCGCTCGAAGTCTTCCTTGCTGAATTCCCGAGCCTCCAAGTCTCCCATGGGGATTCGCCTCGGCCGGACATACCCCTTCTGTTCAAGATAGTAGAGCTTATGGCGGGGTATATCGATCTTGTTCAGGATTTCCGATGTCTTCATAAAGGTCACCTCTGCCTGCCTTTACCTATCGGCAGAACAGAGTAAAAGTTTAGGTTTATTTTTCTACAGTTTCAAAAAAGTTGCCGTTCAATTGATCAACTCCTGCCAGGACAAGGCAAGAATACCTGCCGGCTCTTCGAGCTGCACGTCGTCGAACCAGACATAGGATGGTGAAGCAGCGCCTCCTCCGGATGCCCTGTTCTGAATGTCGAAAGAGAGCCTTATCCGGTCGATCGTGATCCCGGGCAGGACGGTATATGTCGGGGTGACCATGCTGGTCCAGTTCACGGTCCGGATCTGCTGCGCATCCACCGGCCACTGAACTGGAACTGTGCCGTCTGTGGCTATCAGCTCGACAAACATATCCATTAGCTGCGTCTGAGCGTGGCCTCGGGTCTTTTTATACCACAGGCGCGCTCTTATCTGCCTGCCCGGCCCGATGGTTGCGGGAAGGAAGTGCTCACGGTAGCCTGCAAGATGGGCATTGGCAACGGCGCTCGATTCAGCCTCCAGGGAGCCGCCCGTCGAGGGAGGCGCGTTATCCGCGTGATACCGGCTTGTTCCCTGATTATTCGTATACTGATAGCACCAGGCAAGGGCCGGGTTTGACGAGCATGTGTTCCCAGGGTTCGTGTCCACAGGCACCGATGCCGGGGGAAAGGATTCGGTAAAACGCGTCAGGCTAGCCTCGTCCACCGCCCGCCGCACCGTTCTCACTGCGCTTCCAACAGTCCCGGTAGAGGTAAGACCGCACTGCGTAACCGGGGCATTGGTATGAGCCGCAATTGCAGACCCTGCGAACCTCCGCTTGCACCCGGTGAAGCTGCTTCCCGCAGT
>Ga0154501_1031_pt3 | contig 13028 bp, 10 predicted proteins | sample RifGroD2_FD_115980 | JGI IMG/M metagenome (GOLD analysis project Ga0154501, IMG submission 115980) | Nitrospirae bacterium GWD2_57_9 | reverse complement strand
CGCACCGCAGGTCCTTGATGTGCGTCAACTGATGGTTTAATTCGACGCCTTCGGCGATCACGTCGAGCTTCAGGCTGTTTGCGAGCGAGATGATCGAGGTTATGATCTCCTTGTTCTCTCCGCTGCTCGTGAGCTTGTTGATAAACGTCCGGTCGATCTTGAGCGCGGTTACCGGGAAGCGATGCAGATAACTGAGCGAAGAATAGCCGGTCCCGAAATCATCGATATGGATATGGAATCCAAGACCGCGAAGCCGGCCCATGGTCTCGACCGCGTTGTCGATATTTTCCATGATCATGCTTTCCGTTATTTCCAGCGCAATCGTATCCGCGGCGATCCCGGCCTCCTGCAGGATGGCTTCCAGCTTTGTTGCAAGGTCCGGCTGGGAGAACTGTTTGCCCGATATGTTCATGCTCATTTTCAGCGGCGGGTTCCGGGGGTATTGGCGCTGCCAGGTTCCCAGCTGGCGGCAGGCCTCGCGGAAGATCCAGTCGCCGATGTTGTTGATCAGACCGTTCTCCTCGGCCAGGGGTATGAATTCGGCCGGATACACCATGCCCCGCCTGGGATGTTCCCACCGGACGAGGGCTTCAAAGCCGATCAGGCTATGGTCCTTCAGCTCCATGATAGGCTGGTAATGGACGACGAATTCGTGGTGGTCGATCGCCCGCCGGAGGTCCGCCTCCAACTGCAGGCGGTCCAGGATATTTGCGTGCATGCGCGCGTCGAAGACCTCATAGCAGGAGCTTCCCCGGGACTTCGCCTGATACATGGCGATGTCGGCGTCGCGCAGGATCTGCTCAGGCCGTTCATAGGCTTCGCTGCTGAGTGCAATGCCGATGCTCACGGACGTGAAGACTTCGTTATCCCTGATCAGCATGGGTTCGCGCAGTTGTTCGTGTATGCGCTCCGCGATATCGACGGCGTCCTTGAGCTCGCTGATATCGTCGAGCAGTACGGCAAATTCGTCTCCGCCGAGACGGGCAACGGTATCGCCGGGACGAAGACAGTCGGATAGTTTGAGGCCGACGGCGATCAGCAGCTGGTCCCCGACCGTGTGGCCCAGGCTGTCGTTGATGGTCTTGAACCGGTCCATGTCGAGGAACAGGACCGCATAAAGATGGCGCTTATGCCGGTGCGCGCTCGCAATGACGTTCTGAAGCCGGTCCATGAACAGGGCCCGGTTCGGCAGACCGGTCAGGGCGTCGTGGAACGCATCGTACACTAATTGTTCCTCTACCTTTTTCCTCAAGGTAACATCGGTCTGGGACCCGGCGATCCGGCTTGCCTGCCCGTTCCGGTCGCGGACAGCGATGCCCCGGCTGAGCACCCAGAGAAAACCGCCGTCGCGGTGCATGATACGGTACTCGCATTCGAAATGGGGATTGCGGCCGTCCAGATGAGCCTCGACCCTTGCCTCCACCTCGTTCCGGTCGTCCGGATGGACCCTGCTGAACCATTCTTCGGGGTGATTGCTCAATTCCCTGTCGCCGTAGCCCAGCATGCCTTTCCAGCGCTGGGAGTAGAAGATCCGGTTCTCCAGCAGGTCCCAGTCCCAGAGCCCGTCGTTGGCGCCCCGGGCCGCCAGCGCGTACCGTTCCTCGCTTTCCCGCAGCCTCGCTTCGGCGAGTTTCCGCTCGGTGATATCACGGGTATACTCGAGGACATGGGACATTACCCCGGCTTCGTTCAGGATCGGATAGGTATAGATCTCGTACCAGACGGTCATGCCGTCCGAACCAATGACCGATTTTTCCTTTGCTGAAGAATCCCCGGAAAGGAAGGTCTTCTCGATGAGGCAGTCATTACAGATCCGCTCCCGGCCGTAAAGCTCCTGGAAACATTGTTTCCCGATGAGATCGGCCAGGACCACGTGTTTCATCTCGGCATACGCTTCGTTTGCCCGCACGATGCGGTACGATCGGTCAAAGATGCAGAAGGGATCGCGTATGCTGTCGAAGATCGTATTGAGGAATTCCCGGGACGTGACCAGATCAGCCTGCACCTGCTTGCGCTCGGCAATTTCCTGTTCGAGCTTGGCGTAGCCGTCTTTCAGCGCCGAGCTCATGGTATTGAAGTGCCCGGCCAGTTCACCGAACTCGGTCCGGTCCTGATAGCGGATGATATGCCCCAGGTCGCCGCTGGTCAGAGCCCGTGTGGCGGTCACCAGGGCGTCGACAGGCCGCGTGATGGAACGGGTCAGATTGCCGACGATGAGAACGCCCATGACGAACGTCAAGGCTATCGTAGTGAAGAGGATCGTCTGGACGCGCTTGATCTTGGACATGGCCGCGCTGGTGGTGGTTGAAAGTTTTTCCGCCGCCTCGAGGGACATCTTTTCGGTCCGGGACAGGAGACGGTTGCCGATCTCCGCTGCGTCCAGTTTGAGGCGGGTGATCCTCACTTTATTTGCGGAGGCAGTCATGTAGTTGCTGAGCGCCTCCTCATACTGAAGAATATCCGTCTGGATCAGGCCGACGCGGGTTATGATGTCCGGGGAGTGGTCTGCATGACACCGGCTGCAGGCATTCGCCGCGGTCTTGAGGCGCAGCACGTTGTCTGTCATCACGTCCGGGTCATGGCCCAGGTCGGTGCCGACCGTGTACAGCTCCGATTGGACGGTCTGGATCGAGATGATCAGGTCCTGCCGGAAGTCCTCGATCTGGTGCAGTTTGATCAGTCTGGCAAGGGTCTCCGTGGTGTTGCGGATGTAGACGGTAGCGATGACCGCACCGGTGGCGGAAAAAAGGAACAAGGCCAGAAGAGAGTAAATGATCTTACGTTTCATGCAGCGTGGCCACCTGATTGAGAGGATCTACAGCAGACATGCATAGCGTTTCCCGGACACTGAAAGACATGCTGAACAGTGAACTGCAACCACTTCAGGGCGACGCGGAGACGGCAACAATCAGGCAGGATACATCCTGCCCGCCTTCTCCGCACGTCACTGACTATTCTGCAGCTAAGGCCCGTTTTTTACGGCTAGATCTAATGATGGCGGCAGGATCGTATCCGGCCTCCACGTAAAGACGCACATACCTGCCGAGAACCCGTCGGATTATTCGTTCCGGTAGTTGTAGGTCCTGATATCGATGCCGGCATGCTTCACGAGCTCAAAAACAGGCTGGTAGTCCCCGGCCGTTGTTTCAATGAACCGAACAGCCCCGAGCTGCTCCAGGACCTGCCGGCCGTCGGGATCGAGGTGCAGGGTGAGCAGAGATTCTTTGAGTTTCGTTTTCAATGCGGGTTCAAGGTTCTTCCGAACGCAGAGGCCGTTCGAAGGGACGGCTGGAGATTTTGCTATAATGGTGAGATCACGCTGAATGCGCGCGTCATCCCTGCTGACGCGGTCATACATGCTGTGCTTTGCCGCGCCCACGTCGGCGTCACCGTTCAGCACTGCCTTTATCGCCGCATCGTGGCTCCCGGCAAAATAGAATTCGCTGAAGAAACGGCCGATGTCGGTGATGCCGTTCTCGCGGAGATAGGCCAGCGGGAAGATGTAGCCGGCGGTGGTCGCCTTTTCGACAAAGACCATCTTCTTGCCTTTCATATCCGCGGCGGTCCTGATGCCGCTGTTTTTCCTGACGAACAGATAGCCCTGGTACGTGCTGGTGTTATCGAGATTGACGGGGCGCGCAAGGGGAACCACGCCGAGTTTCCGGACCGCAAGAGCTCCCGTAAAAGAACCGAAAAAAGCGCCGTCCATTCGCTCGCTCTTGAACCGGTCAAGGATATTGCCGTACCGGCTCAGCATGGTAAACTCCACCTGCACCCCGGTCTTTTTTGAGAGGTATTCGCCCAGCAGCTTGAAGCGCTCCTTCTGCTTGAAAACGTTCATCTCGGGGATGAGACCGATGAGCAGTTTAGCCTGTTTCTCCTGAGATTTGGCGGGGCTGGAAAGAAGCAGCGGAAGAATGAGGACCGCAAGGAGGAATGCACGCGCACATGGGTTCATGCCTGACACCTCCAACAGCAACAATTTGTTCGATGCATTCCTTTTTTAATTCTTTTCACCTGAAAAGTCAACACATTTTTTGACGATACCAAAAAAAATTGTCGAAAGCCCTAAGAAACAACTTTCGAGCAGAGAGGGGGAGACACCGAGTATTATCAAGCATGCAGATCGTTCCCCTTCTTGCGCTCACACGGAATTCAGGGCACGCGCGAGCCATTTGACTCGGCGCAATGCCGGAGTTATTATGATGCACTGGGGGGACCATGAACAGGAAAAAGAAGCTGAGTTCCGATCATCCTCTGCGGAAGCTCTTTGCGAAAGCGGTGGACTTCGGGTTTGCGATGTACCCGGCTGAAAAGGACGGAGTGGATGAGTATATCCAGGACCAGATACTCTGCGAGTTCATACATATCGACAGCCTCTGCAGGATCAAGGATTCAGCGGGGAGCCCCCTCGAGGACATCGCCGACCTCCTCGCCGAAGGCGATGTCCGTCTCCATGCCTCCGATTTCACCAAAGAATTCACCGTCCATAAACATATCGGGGACTATACTCTCTTCATGCTCGGGATGTTCCCGATGGCGCTGGCCGGGCGAAAAGGCAAGGAGTTCCTGCTCGGGAGACTCGTGATCCCCGGTTCCAGCATGTATCAGCAGTACCTGTTGCAGGGTCAGCGCTCCTACAGTCTTGCCTCGGAATTTACGGACCACGATCTTTTCCGGAAGCTCGCCGCCAATTTTCTGCTCTATCGCAATGTGCTGGAATTCGCCGGGATCTTTCTGGACAGCACGAAGAACAGGGATTATCACCGGGCAAAAAAGATCATCGCCGAAATGGATTAACACAATGCAGCCGACCTTTCCTTCTGAGACTTTGACCTGATTGACACCGTGACGGCCAGGTTCTATCATCGTTCATATCAGCGGGGAGGGCCCTCGTTCAAAGGAGGTGCATCTTATGGCCATAGAAACTCCCAAGGTGTTAGACTGCAGTGTCACCGAATGCTCCTATAATACGAACAAGGCATGTCACGCAATCGCGATCACGGTCGGCGATTCGACCTGCGCGATGTGCGATACCTACTACAAATCCTCTCAAAAAGGCGGCGCCATGGAAATTACCGGCTCTGTGGGCGCGTGCAAAGAGGACGATTGCAAGTTCAACAAGTCCCTTGAATGCGCGGCATCGGGCATCCATGTTGCCAACCACATGGGCCATGCAGACTGTTCTACCTATTCACGCCGATGACCGACGCTCGTTCATGAAGCGGTAACTATTACCAGGCGACGCCCTCCCGCTGACTCCTTCCTGTCTCTGCGTACCCGTAACCGGTTCTCTCGCTTTCTCCCGGACGCGGCAGCACCGATCACCGCGCGCTTGAACCTTGTAATTTTACCGGATCTGTACTATCATCTCCTCAGGCCTGCTCGAAGAGAACCTTGCGAGCCGACGTGAGGCCGGGCATCCCGCGCAGACGAAAGCGGGTGGATCTCAAGTCAGGGGGGGGCGGCATGCTGACAAGCGGCAACATCACCAGAAATACGATCGCCATGGTACTCGCCGGCGGCAAGGGAGAGCGCCTGAGCCCCATTACCCACGGCAGGCCCAAGCCCGCCGTCCCTTTCGGCGGCAAGTACAAGATCATCGACTTTGTCCTGAGCAACCTCTTCAATTCCGGCATCCGACGGGCCTACATCCTGACGCAGTATCAGGCCTATTCCCTGAGCAAGCACATCAAGGATTCCTGGGGCAAATGGACCGGGCTCGGAGAGTTCTACGACACGATCTCGCCCGAAGTCACGAACATCAGCGAACAATGGTACCGGGGCACGGCCGACGCCATTTATCATAACCTCCGTTTCATCGAATCCTCAGGCGCCGAATATGTAGTCATCTTCGGCGGCGATCATATTTACAAAATGGACATCTCGCAGATGCTCCTGTACCACCGCATGAACAAGGCTGACGTGACGATCGCGGCCCTCGAGGTCTCGCAGCACGACGCATCGCGTTTCGGCGTCCTGTGCGTGGACGAGGACCTGAAGGTCACCTGCTTCCAGGAAAAACCGAAGGAACCTCCCCGAATCCCCGGCCGGAACGCCTGCTTCGCGTCCATGGGCAACTACATCTTCTCAACGGCCAAGCTGATCGACATCCTGAAAAAAGGCATTCGACTGCATGAGGACCTCGACTTCGGGAAACATGTGATTCCGATGATGCTGGAGCAGAAGGACAAGGTCTTCGCGTACAGCTTCTTCGACAACAGTATTCCCGGGATGGAGCCAGAAGAACGCGGCTATTGGAAAGATGTAGGCACCCTGGACTCCTATTACGAAGCCAACATGGACCTTATATCGGTCAGCCCCCATCTCAACCTCTACAACTACAGTTGGCCGATACTGACGAACCAGGGGAACCTGCCCCCGGCCAAGACCGTGTTCGACGACGAGGGCCGCCGCGGGCTCAACATCGACTCGCTCGTCTGCGGGGGCTGCATTACGAGCGGCAGTACCGTTCGCCGCTCCATACTCGGCCCGTCCTGCAAGGTTCACAGTTATGCTCTCGTAGAAGACTCGATCCTGTTCGAGAACGTCAGGATCGGCCGTCACGCGCGGCTCAGGAGGGCCATCATCGACGAGAACATCTTCATCCCGGAAGGGATGGAGATCGGATTCGACCACGAAGAGGACCGGATGCGGGGGTGCATCGTGACCGAATCGGGAATCGTGGTTGTGACAAAATAAGAGCGGCTGCGAATCCGAAGGGCGGGCAAGAAGATCCGGGATGATAAAGGGGCGTGGCGCCGGTTGGAAGATAACCTCAGCGGGCATAGGGAAGCGCAGTTCACCCGGGGAAAGTGCATGGACTGTGCAAAGAAGCTGTATCCCCGTTATTACGGCAAGACGGAACAAAAGGCATCGGAGGTACGATGAACACCTGCCTGCTGATCGGCATCGGCGCGATCCTTCTCTACGGCCTCACCGCGATCTATCTGTATCTTGGTTTCAAGAAGAAACGGTCTCTTTGAGGTTTTGCGCCCTCCCCGGAGGTCCTGGGAAAACTGGAAGAACGGCTGAATGCCGAGGGGAAACAGGTTCCCCGGTGGGTGATCGAAGGTCAAAAAAGACGTTGCACGCAAGGCAGCCAGTTCGGCCTGAAAGAACCCGGTCGCTAATGATGGTGTTAGGTTCGGGGTTTCCATTCCGCATTCCTCACTTCGCACTCCGCACTCGCTTCATCTGAACCCTTTGATGCGCTTCATCAGCCTTTCCCCCTTCGAAATGACGGCAACGCCCGAGGGGTCCAGGTGGCAGCCGCAGAAGTTCCTGTCCTTTTCCCGGTCAAAACCGATCTCTTCGCCCGGACCGATCACATTGAACTTGTCCACGATCACCCGTCGGAGGCGGCAGCCCTTCTGCAGCACGGTATGGTCCATGATGATGCAGTCTTCGATCGATGCCCCCTCCTCGATCTCCACATTCTTACGGATGGTCGAGTTCACGATACGCGCGCCCTTGATCACCACCCCCTCGGCGATCTCACTGTTGCGGATCTCGCCGCCGATGATCTTTGCCGCAGGCCCGTCATATTGGGGCGGATGTATGGGCCAGCGGCGGTTCCGCAGTTCGACCTTCGGCTCCTCGCCCAGCAGGTCCATGTGCGCCTCAAAATATGCCGGCAAGGTGCCCACATCGCGCCAGTACCCCTTTTCTTCATAGGCCCTGGCCCCCGGGATCAGGTTCTCTGCGAAGTCATAGGCGAACACCTTTCCGTTTTCGAGCAGGCCGGGAATGATATGGGCGCCGAAGTCGTGCTGTTTCCGTTCCTGCGCCTTCAGCAGCGAGTCGATCAGCACATCCCTGCTGAAGATATAGTTTCCCATGGATGCATAAACGCGATCCGGATCATCGGGCATCGGCACGGCATCGCGCTTGGGCTTTTCCTGGAACCCGGTGATGCGCCGGTCGCGGTCCGCCACAATGACGCCGAATGCCGCAGCTTGCTCCTTGGGAACCGGGCGGGCGGCCACGGTCACCATGGCGTCCTTTTCGAGGTGAAAATCGATCATCTGCCGGATGTCCATGCGATAGATGTGATCGGAGCCGAACACCACGATGATCTCCGGGTCGTAATCGTAGATCAGGTTGATGTTCTGGAACACCGCGTCAGCGGTGCCCTGGAACCAGTCGGGCCCCATGCGCATCTGGGGCGGCACCACCGTGACGAAATGGTCCCGCACCAGGGGGGACAGACTCCAGTTTTGACGCACGTGCTCGATGAGGGACTGCGATTTGTACTGCACGAGCAGGTAGAGGGAATAGATCCGGGAGTTGATCATGTTGCTCAGGACGAAGTCCGTGATCCGGTACCGGCCGCCGAAGGGCACGGCCGGCTTGGAACGGAATTCGGTGAGCGGGAAAAGACGTTCGCCCTTGCCGCCGGCAAGGACGAAAGCGAGGATCCGTGGATGAGCCATGATTCCTCCAGAGGGAAGCAGCGCTTCCGGTGTCTGTTCAGCCTGGCCGGTCAGCTGGAGGTGAAAAAAACTGCCTTGCTCGCTCTTACTGTTTCTTGAAGATGACAATGCCAAGGGGCGGCAGGGTCAGCGAAAGCGAATGTCCCCGGCCGTGACAATGATCAGGGCCTGCTTCCCGCCCGCCCAGGTTCCCGAAACCGTCGCCGCCATAGATCTGCGCATCGCTGTTCAGCATCTCCCGCCAGAAGCCTCCAAAGGGGACGCCGACCTTGTAATCGAAGCGCGGCACCGGAGTGCAGTTCATGACCACAAGCACGGTGTCATGGCTTGACCGTCCCTTCCGGAGAAAACTGATGATGCTGTTGTCCTGGTCGCTGAAATCGACCCATTCGAATCCCGCCCCATCGAAATCGAGTTCGTGCAAGGCGGGTTCGTTCCGGTACAGGTTATTGAGATCACGCACCCAGAGCCAGAGCCCGTAATGCGCCTGGAACTGCATCAGGTGCCATTCAACGCAGCCCTCATGGCTCCACTCCGCCCATTGGCCGATCTCTCCGCCCATGAACACCAGCTTCTTGCCCGGATGGGCAAAGTGATATCCGAACAGGAGGCGCAGATTCGCGATCTTCTGGCGATGGTTGCCCGGCATCTTGCCGGCAAGCGCGCCCTTGCCGTACACCACTTCGTCATGGGACAGCGGGAGCATGAAGTTCTCAAAGAAAGCGTACCAGATGCTGAAGGTGATGTCATTGTGATGATACTTGCGGAACACGGGGTCCGTGGAGAAATATTCCAGCGTATCGTGCATCCACCCCATGTTCCATTTCATGCCGAACCCGAGCCCGCCGACATGGGCCGGCCGGGAGACCATCGGCCACGAGGTAGACTCCTCCGCGATGGTCTGCACATCGGGGAACGCGCGGTAAACTTCCCGGTTCAGGCTCCTGAGAAATGCGATCGCTTCGAGGTTCTCCTTCCCTCCGTAGAGGTTCGGGATCCATTCGCCTTCCTTGCGCGCATAGTCAAGGTACAGCATCGAGGCGACCCCGTCGATGCGCAGGCCGTCGCCATGGTATTTGTCGAGCCAGAAGAGCGCGCTGCTGATGAGGAAATTGCGCACCTCGTAGCGGCCGTAGTTGAAGATGTAACTCGTCCACTCGGGGTGAAACCCTTTTCTCCAGTCCTGGTGTTCGTACAGATGCGTTCCGTCGAAGAACACGAGCCCGTGGGCATCGTCCGGGAAGTGAGAGGGCACCCAGTCCAGGATCACGCCGATCCCCTCCTGGTGAAGCCGCTCGATGAGCAGCATGAAGTCCTGCGGAGTGCCGTACCGGCTCGTGGGCGCGAAGTAACCCGTGATCTGGTATCCCCAGGAGCCGTAGAAGGGATGCTCCATAACGGGCATGAACTCGACGTGCGTGAAGCCCGAGTCCTTGAGATACTCCGGGAGATAGGCCGCCATCTCCCGGTACGTGAGCGACCGGTTGTTCTCCTCGGGCACCCGTCGCCAGGAACCGATATGAAGCTCGTAGACGGAGATCGGAGCGCTCAATGAGTTTCTCGCGTGTCGGTCCTTCATCCATGCGCCGTCCTCCCAATGATAATCCAGGTTCCAGACGAGCGAGGCCGTCCTCGGCGGCGCTTCCCAGGAGAACGCATAGGGGTCTCCCTTTTCCGCCTCATGATGGTGACGGGAACGGATAAGGTACTTGTAAAGGGTTCCATGACCGACGTCCGGGATGAACCCTTCCCAGATGCCGGACCCGTCTTCGCGCACCTTCAACGCATGCGCATGCTTGTCCCACTGGTTGAAGTCGCCCACTACGGACACTCCTTCCGCGTTCGGCGCCCAGACAGCGAACAGGGTTCCTTCCACTCCTCCCGCGGTCATCACATGGGAACCCAGCTTCTCGTAGAGCTTGAAGTGGTTTCCCTCCTTGAAGAGATAGATGTCGTGGTCGGTCAGAAGACTTACCCCGTGAAGAACATTCTCCTTTTTTTTGAGTTGCTTGGTCTTCATGTACCCTCCCTGACTATACGTTCCTTAGTATATCACATTCCCTTCACGTACGACAGCAGGCCATAAGGGCATGAACGCCCCGGCTGTCGGGGTTTGGACAACAAATGCGGGCGCGGAGCGAGCAGAAAGAAAAAGCGGTGCGGGATCGGTCAGGGGGGGCTGCCTGGAAGCTAGAGCGTCATCAGAACCTGTTCGTGGCTGTTCAACTCACGGTAAATCGCGTCTACCTGGTCTTTGCTCTCAGCAAGAAAGGTCACCGTCAGAGAAAGGTACTTATCGCCGCTGCTCAACCGCCGGGTGCAGGATATGCCGCTCTCGACAAGGTGGTTTCGAAGAATGGCATGGACAGCCGTGGTAAAGGCCTCGGAATTGAGGCCCATGACCTTGAGGGGAAAGGAACAGGGGAAGCACAGAGCAGTTTCCTTATTCTTCATTGTTCATCCTTTGCATCGAAAAAAGGACAGCGTCAAAAAAATACCATCAATACTATGCACCCGGATGCATGGGGTTCAATCAGATTATCGGTGTCAATCGGCGTTATGCGGCAAAAAGGTTAGCCGCGTTCGGCAGACCCCGCTTCAGCGTGCTCTACCGCTCCTTCTGGATCCCCCACTTCTTCCGTTTTTCCCAGAGGGACTTGCGGGTGATCCCCAGCAGGTCGGCGATCTGCTGTTCGTTGAACTCACCCTGGTATTTCCGAATGAACTCCTTGGTATAATCCTCTATTGAAAGCTTCTTCTCAAAAACGTGGCCCGCGAATGAAGCCTCGGTGCGGACGCCGCCGGGCAGGTGATCGGGTCCGATGATGTCCCCATCGGAGACCAGGATCGCCCGCTCGATGACGTTCTGGAGTTCCCGCACGTTCCCGGCCCACTCATAGCCCATCATGATCTGCATGGCCTCCGGCGATATCTGCTTGGCCTGTTTGCCCATATCATGAGAGTACTTCTGGAGATAATATCTGCTGAGGGACTGGATGTCCTCTTTCCGGTCCCGCAGCGGCGGGATCTGGAGCGTAATGACGTTGATGCGGTAGTAGAGGTCTTCCCTGAACGTTGCCTGCTTGACGGCCGCTCGCAGGTCTTTATTGGTCGCCGTGACGAACCGGATGTCCACCTTGTTGCCTTTGTTGCCGCCGACGGGACGGATCACCTGGTCCTCGATCACCCGGAGCAGTTTTGCCTGGAGCGCCAGGCTCATATCGCCGATCTCGTCGAGGAACACGGTACCGCCCTCCGCCTCCTCCAGGATCCCCTTCTTCGATGCCACGGCCCCGGTGAAGGCGCCCCTTACATGGCCGAACAGCTCCGTTTCGAGCAGGTTCTCGGGGATGGCCGAGCAGTTGATCGGCACAAAGGACATGTCCCGGCGCGAGCTGTTATGGTGAATGACCCTGGCGAAGAGCTCTTTGCCCGTTCCGGTCTCTCCGAGCAGCAGCACGTTGCTCTTGGTGTCCGTGATTTTCCGCACTTCGTTCAAGATGCTCTTGAGCGCCCCGCTCTCCCCGATAATGCTGCTGAAATCGTACTCCTTGCCGATCTCCCGCTTCAGCAGCACGTTCTCCGCCTGCAAACTCTTCTGCCGCAGGGCGTTCCGGACGATCTGTTTTATCTCCTCGTGAATGATGGGCTTCATGATGTAATCGTATGCTCCGGCGCGAAGCGCCTTCACAGAGGTATCGAGCGACGCGTAGGCGGTAACGACGATGAAGATCTGGTCGGGTATCAGCTCGCGCACCTTCGTCAGCATCTCTATCCCGTCCATGCCGGGAAGAATGATGTCCGAGATGATCACGTCGTAGGACTGCACCTCCAGGAGCGCCAGCCCCAGCTCGGCCGACTCAGCCGCGTCCACGTCGTAGCCTTCCTTGGTAAAGATCCGTTTGATCGACTCCCGCAGCGTCTCTTCATCTTCAACGATCAGTATGCTTTTGGACATGTACACCTCGGTTTAACGGTTTAATCGGTTTAAGCGGTTCAAACGGTTTAAACCGTTTATGCTTCCACCGGGATCCTGATGATGAACTTCGTCCCCCTGCCCTTTTCCGAATCGATCTCGATCGTGCCGCCGTGGTCTTTGATGATGCTGTAGCAGATGGAGAGACCCAGCCCGGTCCCCTTCGTCGGCCCCTTGGTGCTGAAGAAGGGGTCGAAGACCTTGTCCCTGACCTCGGGATCGATGCCGCAGCCCGTGTCGGCAAAGCTCATTTCCACCTGCCCGTTCGACTGTTTGATCGATATATCCAGGCAGCCGCCGTCGGGCATGGCGTCACGGGCGTTCAGGACCAGGTTCAGAAAAACCTGCTGGATCTGGTCGGGATCGATCTTGAGCGGAGGAGTGTCCTTCACCGCGGTGCGGATCTCGATCTTCTTGAAGTGCCGGTCATACCGCACGAGATTGAGCGTGTTCTCGAGGATGTCGCGAAGACTGGCGGGCACTTTCTGCCGGGGGTAGAGCCGGGCGAAGTCGCCCAGGTTCCGCACGATGCGCGCGATCCGGTGCACTTGTTCATTGATCGTCGTGAGCGAGCTTTTGACAAAGGGCGCCATGTCCTCAGCGTGCATTTCCTGCAC
>Ga0154501_1036_pt1 | contig 13115 bp, 13 predicted proteins | sample RifGroD2_FD_115980 | JGI IMG/M metagenome (GOLD analysis project Ga0154501, IMG submission 115980) | Nitrospirae bacterium GWD2_57_9 | reverse complement strand
GTCCGAGTCAAAACGCGATGCGCGCACCTTCTTTTCTGAAAAGACCTCGAGGTATACCTGGCTGCCTTTGGGTGCTGTTCCCGAAACACTGATCGTACCGCCGTTGCTGAGAGTGGTTTTGTCGATCTGGATGGTGACTGCCGAGCGCGTTGCTGGTCCTGATTTCTGTGCCGCGGAAACGGACTGCGTGAAAAAAAGAAAAACGAAGAACAAGAAAAGGTAAATCCAACGTGTTTTCAATTGCATGAATCGGTTCTCCTTTCATTGTAATGTTAATACTTTGGTAACTATATCATAGGGCGAAAACAGCTGCTAGATATTTTTCTTTATTCTTAATAGATAGTTTCATAAAATAATGCTTTCTTACATTGAATGTACTATGACGCGTTTCCGATACGAAGACTATCTTCCAATAACCCGAAGTCTAATATCTTGTTTACAATTGAGTTGCCAATTTTCGAAACTAAGCTTTAAAACTCCAGTTTTTAATATACATGCAACCGGAGTTTCACCTCTCGGCTGCTACCCAAGGCATAGAAAAATCTTGACTTGATTTTGGTTCTTTGCTATAGTTTCCGCAACAAAGTACTGTTTTTTTCATCATTTCCCAAGCACTTCTCCCTGGCAGTCGATTCAAGCAGCAGAAAACAGCAGTAGCAGCGGCAGAATAGTGGTTCAACCGGCAAGCCAAAAAACTATGCGCAAGTCCACTATACGCTCTCCATATCGCTATCACTGTAACGACGAAGCGGGTTCGCTGCTTCGCACGCCGTCGGCCGTCCCGTTCCAATTCATAAACCTCATTCAATATGCTTTCACGAGGAGCATTCGCGTTACCAGGTCCTGATAGGTTTCATGATTTTATGAAAGGGGGGATGCATTCGGTCTCTTAATAGCAGCAACTCAAGCAACAGCAACAACAGCAGCATCGTTTCAGAATCTGAATTCAACTAACTGAGAAGTGAAGGCGTTCCGGGGAGACCCGGGACCAAACTACATAAGGGAGGATAAACGATGAAGAAGTTTGTTGTGTTACTCGTAGTTGTGGCATTGACCTGCGTCAGCGCCATGGCATTCGCGGCGGAAGTGACCGTGGGTGGCAGCGTTGAGGTCAGGAGCAGGAATTTCTCGAATATGGATTTTAATGATGATGCGACCGACACCGACAAAACCAGCCATAAAGACACCCAGACGCGCATGAAGATCGACGTGAACGCAAAGGCCGGCGATGTAAAGGGTAAGCTTTCGCTCTGGAACGATTTCGAAACCTGGGGCGACAACAGCGTGAGCGCGACCAGCTTCGAGACCCAGCCTGGTTCCGTTAGCTCCGCCGCTACCACGACCCTTGTTGGAGATGATACGCCTATCAAGTACAACAACAACACCATCGGTTTCCGTGAAGCCTGGGTCAGCTTCAACCTCCCGGGCATCCCGGTGAACGTGACCGCCGGTCACCAGCTCCTGACCCTCGGCAACGGCTGGTTCTTCCGCTCCATGCACTTCGGCTCTGACGCCTGGGTGATCTCGAACCAGACCGGCCCGAACACGGCAGCTCTCGTGAACGTGAAGTTCGCCGAGAACACGCTGGCCAACGCCGACGATAAGGACGCTTATGTGCTGCTCGATGTCTTCAAGCTGAGCGACACGATGACGGTCGGTGCCGATATCACCTACCTGCATGACCGCAGCGACAAGACGGAAATCGTCAACCTCCAGAACCTGGGCGTGAACTTCAACGGCAAGCTCGGCCCGGTGGCCCTGAAGGCCGAAGTCGATCTGCAGATGGGCGAAGTTGACAATGCAGCCGGCGACGACCCCAAGTTCAAGGGCAACCAGGTCGTGCTCCAGGGTAGCGTACCCCTCGATCCTGTCACGGTTAATTTCACGGTTGCACGCGGTACGGGCTCCAAGGCAACTGATAATGACATCAAGGGATTCCAGAACCTGTTGGACGTAGACCCGCACTATACCGCGATCTGGGAGTATAAGGTCGGACATCCCGGTGTCGAGGGCGCCGACGGAAAACTTGGTGCCAAGAACTTCGGCTTTGCGAACACGACCGCGATCGGCGTGGGCGCAACCTTTGCAGCAACCAGCAATCTGACCGTTGGCGCCGATTTCTGGCAGCTGATGTCCTCGGAAGACATCCCCAATAAGGCTGAGGGCACGGGCACGACCGACGAGATCGGCGCGGAAATCGACCTCAAGGTCAACTGGAAGGTTGCTGAGAACCTCACCTGGAACTGGGTCGTCGGTTACCTGATGGCCGGCGACGGCCTGGGCAAAGATGACGCAACCGGCGTCCAGGGCGCACTCACCTTCAAGTTCTAAATCCAGCAGTATGCCATGCCGGTCTAAACCGCCGGCAGGGCTGTTAAACATAAGGACATCCCCCGGGAGGAAGCCTCTCCCGGGGGATTTTTTGTGACACACTCAGTTTTATGCATATTATTGCAATGGGATCGTGATCATGGGTCTCCAAGATAAGAAACAAAAAAATATTACTCATCAGGAGGGAAGAATGAAAAGACTGACAGTCATTGCAGCAGCGATCATGGTCGTGGGACTCTGTATCAGCAGTGCCTTTGCCGCGTCAACCTCAACGAGCTTGAACGCGGGCACGATCGGCTTTAACGTCGGTTTCGGCAACAGTGTGTTCGGCGACAGCGGGGTGGTGACGATCAACGGCAAGTACTTCGTGATGGACGACCTGGCCATCGTGGCCGGTATCGGCACCCGGGTGAGCAGCGGCGACAGGGATGCCGATTATTACAGCTTATCAGGCGGCGCGCGGAAATATCTCAAGACCACGGAACTGGCGCCTTTCATCGAAGCCAAATTCACCTTTGCCCGTGAGAAGGACAATACCTCGGGACCCATGGTCGATCAGACGGCTTTCGATGTGGGCGTTATATTCGGGGGCGAGTATTTTCTGCACAAACAGCTGAGCCTGGAGGGCGGCGTGGGACTTGGCTTCGGCAAGGTCGATATAGAGAATACCGCTCCCGCTGCTGATGAAGATTATACTTATTTCGGCACCCGCACCGTGGGTCTGAGCGCTAATTTCTATTTTTAGTTCAACAAGAGAACTTCAAAAATCAAAGCCTTCACCACAGAGACACACCTGCACCGTACCATTCATAACCCGGAAGAAATTTCTTCCGGGTTTTATTTTTTCTCGTTCTTAAACTGATAGAACCATTGTATCTATTTTGACGAAGCAGGACCCCTATGGGTTCTGCAGCTTTGCCGCCTTCACGACATGTTTCAGCAGCACTCTGGTGGTGACCGTACCTACTCCCCCGGGAACCGGCGTGATCGCGCCAGCCGTTTCCTTGGCAGGTTCGGTATCCACGTCCCCGAACAGCTTGTCACCCTCGACATTGATCCCCACGTCCATGACCGTGGCTCCCTGCTTGATGTAGTCGGGCGTGATCATCTTTGCCTTGCCTATGGCAGCGACGAGGATGTCGGCGCGGCGGCATACTGCGGGAAGGTCCTTGGTCCGTGAATGGCACACGGTCACCGTGGCGTTCTCGCCCAGGAGCAGCATGGACATGGGTTTACCCACGACCATGGAGCGGCCTATGACCACGGCCTCCTTGCCGCTCATCGGCACCTGATAAAAGCGCAGGATCTCCATGACCGCCTGCGGTGTTGCCGGTGGGAACCCGGTCATATCGCCTGCCATGATCTTGCCCGCATTTACCGGGTTGAAGCAGTCCACATCCTTCTGAGGGGAGAGAATGTATTTTACCACGTCCTCGCTGATCTGCTTCGGGAACGGCCGCATGACAATGATGCCATGTATGTTCTTGTCGGCGTTCCGCTGCTTCAGTATATTTACGAAATCGTCCTGGCTGGTCGTGCCCGGCAGCTGCTCGATGTCGCAGGCAATGCCGTTCTTCTCCGCCATTTTTTTTGCGCTGTTCGCGTAAGCCAGCGAATCAGCGGCATCCCCGACGACCATGATCTTGAGAGCGGGGTTGACCCCTTTCGCTTTCAGTTCCTGGACCTCTTTCTGGATGTCCTGGTCCATTTTTTGCGCGACTTCTTTTCCCGTCAACAGTTTTGCCGGCATGTTGTCTCCTTCGGAGTAAATTCCAAATATCAAAATCAAGATTTCAAACAAGCTCCCAGTGCTGAATTCAGATGCCGAACCCGGCTGAGCTTTATTGTCGCTATTTGTTTAGGATTAGGTGCTTGCTGTAAAATTACCCCATCTTCTTGTAGGTAGTTTCCATGACGCTCTTTTCGAGCGCGGCCACCTGTTTCAGAACATCCTGCATCCGGGTCCACGTCTCTTTGTTGAAGGCCTCGTCTTTGATGCTGTTCACGTTGATCTTGACGTTCAGGGCAGCGCTCTGGGCACAGGCCTGGGCGAGCAGAACGGCAACGCCTGCATCGCTTACAGCAGCCACGTTCCCGATGTCAGCTGCGCGCTGGGCCAGCGTTGCCACTTCCAATGATTTGAGACCGATCTCGAAGGGCACCTGGCAGGCTTTCTTGAGCGCCTCCTGCATTCTGGCGGTTCTCGCAGATTTTTCCGCATCCGTGTTCTTCGGCATCTTATACACGTCCGAGAGAGCACCGTATGCTTCCGTGTCTTTCTGGATAAGGTCCTGCATCTCGGACCTGAGCTTCTCCGATTCTTTCAGGAGCGTCTCGACCTGGGGCTGGACGTCTTTGTATTTTTCCTTGCCCAGGGTCAGGTTCGCAACCATGCTGACCAAAGCCGCGCCCAGGGACCCGGTAAGCGCTGCGACGCTGCCGCCGCCCGGCTCCGGTGATTTACTCGCCAGTTTGTCCATGAAATGCCGCAAAGGTTGGTCGATGTACATGGTCTGATGCCCCTCCTGAATATGTTTTGGAACTCAAAGAATAATAAAATTACCCTTTAATGTCAATATTAATTTCAACTGGGTTTCATCCTAGAACGCAGCCCTGCGCCGACAGCAGGCATCCGAAATTTTTCTGAACAGGTCCCTCGATCAAGTATTCGCTTGCTTGGGGGGCAAGAACTCCGCAGCTTTCTGCGGAAATAGATTGCTCCGCGTGCTTCGCAATAGATGTTCCACGCTTGCCGGCATGCGCATCGGGGCGGGGAGCGTCGCGGCTCGGGAAGGGTACGAAACAAGCCGCTTCGGGGAGGCAGTCGTTCAGCTGCGCCGCTATATTACATCATGACGAGAACGGTCATCATGGCAACAGACCAGATGACATCGGTCGGGATCTGGATCTCGCAGGTCGAGTCGAGGAACAGGTCCGCGCGCGCGGGGAATTCGTCGTCTTCGAGCCAGAGCGTCAGGATGACTGGTATCCTGGGAAGGGGGTAAAGCAGCACGGAGGCATCACCCGGGCGCTCGGTCCTGCCGCCATGACGTTGTCCCTTCTGCAGGAATCCTTCCCGGTTCTTTGCATACCGCTGAGCAAGAGCTTCGAGGGGCAGCACGTGCGAACCCGCGGTGAAGATCTCTCCGCCTCTGATAGTATGGAGCTTCACGACGCGGCCGGTACAGTCAATATCCCTGGCATGCACCAGATACCACAGGACCGAGAGTCTGAAGAAAGAACCAAGTTTTCCAAGCAGCAAATCGCTTCCCACAGCAGTGCTCGAAATAGTTCTTTTCTGGAGCGAAACCTCGAAATCCATGCCAAAGGATATTATCCGGTAGCTTCCCGAACGAGGATCAAAGTAAACAGCAGCGGCTCTGCACACCGCATCAGGCCTGAGTGTGCCCAGAATTTCCCATGCCTTGTCCTCTCCGGGGTTCTTGCTGTCCGTCATATGGTCCCTCCAAGGTCTCCTCTCGCCGGCCAATGCCGCTTGACCGTTAAGATTTATAGTAGCAGTTTCCTTTCCTTTTTTCAAAATCAGATGAACATCGGAGCTGCGGCAGGAGGAATGCCATGTAAGCAGTCGCAGGAATATGTTGCATAATTCCGACTCTCTGAGTTACAATGAGCCGCGTTTCAACAGCCATACCTGGAGGAGAATTATGTCGGAAGAAACAATGAGCATCATAGTCGCCGTGCTGTTCGTCGTGGTGCTGGCGTTGCTCAGGAACAACCTCGGCGGGGGCTGAGGGGCGAATACCGATTCCTTCTGTAGAAGGGATAAAGACGCCGGAAAGCAGGACAACCAGAAGAAAGACCGGTAACACAACGAAAGAGCAGCGGCTTATTGCGCCGCTGTTTTCCAGACGGAGAATCGTATGGTCGGTAGAAAACTGTATCAGCGGAAATCAAAGGTATATTTTTTTCTCGTGATGTACGCGATACTGGCGCTGGTCGGCGCAGCGCTTATCGCATGGTCTGTCTCGCGGAACCAGAACCCGTCCGCAGTCGAGGGATTCACTCTTATCTTCGGCGGGGGCATGGCGTATCTAACGTGGAGCAGGAGCAGAAAACCGCGGGTCGTGATCGGCGAAGAATACCTCGAGCTTCGCCAGCAGAGGAAGCCGGAGTTCGTCAAGTATAAAAGCATCAGCAATGCTACGAGAACGAAGGACCACCGGCTGGTTCTCGGCGTTCGGGAGGGACATGGGCTGATCAACCATTCCGTCCTGCTGAAGGACCTGGAGGATGGGGATGCGGAAAAGCTCACAGGGTTCTGCGAGAAAAAAGGATGGAAGCGGCGATAAGGTGCCGCACTCGGATTCCTTCCCGACATCCACCTGATTCCCCGGCATATTTTCCGTATTCAGAAACGAGGTCCCATGAACATTATTGACAAAATCAAGCAGGCTTTCGGCAGAGGTCCGCTCCTTAGCCAGGACCAAATATCCCGGTTCAGCCTCCTGCCCAAGGACCAGGCCCGGAAGGAATTCTGCGACACGGCTTATGAACTGTGTGCGAAGCGGGCCGCGGAATTCGTGAAAAGGGAGCTGGGCCGGGCTGATTCCCCTTACCAGGGATTGTCGTCAGCAGCCCTTTATCACGAGATCCTGGTCGTCACGTTCTGGCTCATGGACAAGGCGGCCGCTGACGGGAAAAACGCGTTTCTGGACGATCTTCACGAGCATTATTTTCGGTCCCATTCTGCCCCTGAGGGTTCCCGGGAAGAGCGGCAGAAGGGGCTGTCCGGCAAATATGAGCAGTATGAGGACTTCTGGAACGAGATCACCGGCCATTTCGACGAGTTCGGGCTCTGCGTGGTCAGGAACCTCTTCGGCACCGGGGAAAGCAGCAGGACGCGGGAAAGAACATTCTGGATCATTCAATACGCCGATGAAACGATCCAGGCATTTTCCCCCCTCAGGAAGGTTTCGAAAAAGCTGTTTTCCCTGCCCCCTTCCTCCTGATTCAGCACTCTGTGCTGTTTTTTAATCTGGATTGGGATGTTACATTTCGTAGCCGATCCGGTAACGTTCGTGTTCCGAAACGTAACGATATATTAAAAAACAACACATTACAAAAATATTCAGGCAATATATGTATTGGTAATCGAAATTTGAAAAAAACATCAGCCCGTTCAGTCACGTGGGCAGCGATGGTCTTGTCTCCTTATATAGAAATTAATTCTCCCGATCCTTTTCCATGAAAAATCATAATGTTATTTTTTGTTTACTGACAAAGAGAAGGTTTTTTTAGCGCCTGCAGCTTCAGCCGCTTCCCTGTTGATATCGTTCCCCAGCCTCTTCCCCAGCCTCGATTCAATCCTCCTTGATTTTGGTATTTTATTTGCTTCTAAAATAGCAATTATACGTGAAACACCTGTTTCCGCATGCCGATGATCATTGACGATACAATTCAATTCCTCAAGAAAGTACCGCCATTTCAGTTTTTGAACGATGCCGAGGTAAAGGTCATCGCTGAAAACCTGACCATGGAGTTCTATCGCAAGGATACGGTCATCCTGCAACAGGATGATCCGGCAAGCGATGCGCTTAGGATCATTAAAAAAGGCGGGGTGCAGGTGTCGGTCAGGACCGAGAACGGCGACCACATGATCATCGATCAGCGCGGTGAGGGAGACACCTTCGGACTGATGTCGCTCATCGGCAAGGACAGGCAGAAGACGACTGTTACGACGCTGGAGGATACCATCTGTTTCCTGCTGGGCAGGGAAAGAATCGTGAAACTGATCGAGTCGAATCCGGGCTTCACCGAGTATTTCCTTCAGTCCCATTTCACGAAGTACGTGGACAACGTCTATCGTGAAATGCACAACAAGAGCCTCTTTTACGGAAGCAGCGATCACCTCCTGTTCACGACGCCGGTGGGGGAAATCGCAACGAAAGATGTCGTCACGGTCCGTGACGACGCAACGATCAAAGAAGCTGCCTTGCAGATGTCGAAATATCGCATCAGTTCGCTGATTGTCGTGGACGGCCGCCAGCTTCCCGTCGGCATCGTGACGGACCGCGATCTGCGGGAGAAGGTGGTCGCGCGGGGCCGGAGCGTCAACGACGCGGTACGGGACGTCATGTCCCTCCCCCTGGTGCGGGTGGATGTGAAGGATTACTGCTTCGAGGCCGTGCTGAAGATGATCAAGCACAACATCCACCACATCCTGGTCATCAAGGAGGGACAACTGAAGGGCGTTCTCACGAACCATGATCTCATGTTGCTCCAGGGAACGTCCCCTCTGTCCTTTGCGAAGGATCTGGAGAGCCAGGAGACGATCGACGGGCTGGTTCCCGTATCGGTCAAGATCAACCGGGTGATAGGGCTCCTGCTGAAAGAAGGCGCAAAGGCAAGCAACATCACGAAGATCATCACGGAGCTGAACGATCGCCTCGTGCGCAAAGTGCTCGAGATCGCGGAAAAGAAACACGGCAGGCCGCCGGTGCCCTTTTGCTGGATCTCCTTCGGGAGCGAAGGCCGGAAGGAACAGACCTTCAAGACGGACCAGGACAACGCGATTATATACGCCGACCCTTCAACGCCGGAACAGGAGGAGCGGGCGAAAGCGTATTTTGGCCGGTTCGCGTCCTTTGTCCGGGACAGCCTGGTGCAGTGCGGGTTTCCCCTCTGCCCGGCCGACTATATGGCCAGCAATCCCCGGTGGTGCCAGCCGCTCAAGGTCTGGAAGAATTATTTCTCCTCATGGATCTCCCACCCCACGCCGGAGGCGATCCTGAGGTCCCTCATCTTCTTTGATTTCCGTCCGCTTTTCTGCGGCGAGGAGCTGGCGCAGGAGCTGCGCGAATTCCTGACGGAGCAACTGGCCGGCCGCAACCTGTTCCTGGCGCAGATGGCCGCGGCAACCACAAAGAACAGGCCTCCGCTTGGTTTCTTCAAAACGTTTCTGGTCGAGAAGGACGGCGAACACAAGTACGAGCTGAACCTGAAGCTCCGGGGCATCGGTCCGCTCGTGGACATCGTCCGGCTTTTCGCCCTCGAGACCGGCGTGCAGGAGACTTCGACGCTGGAGCGGATCGAGGCCATGAAAGGGAAACACCCGACCATGGACTCACTGGGGGACGAACTCGGGCAGGCCTTCGAGATCATCACGCTGCTTCGGATCCACCACCAGGTGGAGCAGCTGGAGCGGGGCGAGAACCCGGATAACTTCATCAACCCGAGCAAATTGAGCAACCTGGAGAAGAGGATCCTGAAGGAATCGTTCCAGGTCATTTCACGGATGCAGGAAGGCATCATCGACCAGTACGGACCGGGAATGGTTGGAGGATAACAGGGAACGATGTTCGGTTTTTTCGGCATAAACAGGACCCATCTCGTTCTTGAGGACGAAACAGTGCTGGACCTGCGCGCCCCCATTGACGAAGTCTGCTACGTGGTGCTTGATACCGAGCTGACCGGCCTGGATGTGAAGAAGGATTCCATCGTCTCCATCGGGGCCGTCAGGATGACGGGGGGAAGGATACACCTGGGAAGGACGCTCGACCTCATGGTCAGCCCCGAAACGTCGCTGACCTCTGCCAGCGTACTCGTTCACGGGATTACGCCCTCGGAAGTCGAGAACAAGCCTTCGATCTGCAGCGTCCTCGATGAATTTCGGAGGTTCTGCGAGGGGTGCGTCGTGGTCGGCCATTTCGTTTCCCTCGACCTGGCGTTCCTGAACCGGGAATGCAAGAGGCTTCATGAGCGCCGGATCGACCAGCCGGCGGTCGATACATGGCGGCTGCAGACCTGGATCCAGAACCAGACCAGCGCTGCTGCGCGGGACTTTCGGGACGCAGGCGAGAACGACCTCTTCTCCCTGGCGAAAAAGCACAATATCCCGGTAACGAACGCTCACAATGCGCTGGCCGACGCCTTCGTTACTGCGCAGCTCTTTCAACGGTTTCTGAGTGCACTGCCGCCCCTGGGCGTCAGCACCGTCAAGGACCTTCTGAGAATAGGAAAACCATAGGGGGAGGGGGTGAATATAAACAAAGAAATTCGAAGTTCAAATTGCAAATTTCACATTATCAATGGAGGAGGTTGCAAATGGCTAAAGAGTTGCAAGGTCTCGACAAAGACAAGTTGAAGCAGTACTGGGCCGTGAACGTGCGACTCACGGCGATCATCATGGGCATCTGGTTCGTCGTTACCTACGTCTGCGCGTTCTTCGCGCCCCAATTGAACCAGATCGTGATCCTCGGGTTCCCCATGGGATATTACATGGGCGCCCAGGGATCGCTGATCATCTTCGTCGTGCTCATCTTCTGGTATGCGGCCAGGATGAACAAGGCGGACAAAGAATTCGGCGTTGAGGAGGAAGAATAAATGGGAATGTCGAATGTGGGAAGCAAATCTTTTCTCGATAATTTAGGCAAGATCTACGGCATGTACACGGGCGGATTCATCGTGTTCGTGATCCTGCTCGGTATCGCTGAGGCATATTTCGGCATGTCGCCCAAGGCAATCGGTTACACGTACATGGGTATCACGATCGGCCTTTATGCAATGATCGGTATTGCGTCCAGGACGGCCAAGATCTCGGAATATTATGTTGCCGGGCGCTCGGTCCCGGCTATCTTCAACGGCATGGCAACCGGTTCGGACTGGATGTCCGCAGCCTCGTTCATCGGCATGGCCGGCACCATTTTCGGACTGGGCTATGACGGCCTTGCCTACATCATGGGCTGGACCGGCGGCTATGTGCTGCTTGCCGTGTTCCTCGGCCCCTACCTCCGGAAATTCGGCCAGTACACGATTCCTGACTTTCTCGGCGCCCGGTACGGCGGCAATGCCGCCCGTTCCATCGGCATCCTGGCTGCCATCACTGCTTCCTTCACCTACCTGATCGCGCAGGTCACGGGCGTCGGCATCATCATGTCCCGGTTCCTGAACCTCGATTTCGGCGTAGGCGTCTTCGTGGGTCTGGCCGGCATCCTGGTCTGCTCGATGCTCGGCGGCATGAAGGCCGTTACCTGGACGCAGGTTGCGCAGTATATCATCCTGATCGTTGCATACCTGATCCCGCCTACCGTGATGTCCTACAAGGCAACGGGCAATCCGATCTCCGAGATCGCATACGGCCAGGTGCTCCAGAAGATCGATGCCAAGGAAAAGGCGATCAATGCTGACACTAAAGAGATCGAGGTCATGGCTCTCTGGAAAGCGCAGGCGGACAAACTCGACGCGGACATAAAGGGCTTGCCTGCGAGCCTGGACGGGAAAAAAGCAGACCTGAACGCAAAGCTTGCGGCTGCAGCGACACCGGCCGAGAAAGAAGCTGCGGAGAAGGCCTTGAAAGCGCTTCCGGCAACCCCCGAGGCAGCAAAAGAAGCATGGGGAGCAGCCAAAACAGCGGCTCTCGGCAAATCCAAGCCGATCAAGCCGTACATCCAGCCGTTTGCGCGGCTTGATGCCAAGAACATGCTGGCGCTCACCTTCTGCCTCATGGTCGGCACCGCCGGACTGCCGCATATCCTGATGCGGTATTACACTGTGCCGTCCGTTAAGGAAGCGCGCACTTCCGTGGGCTGGTCGCTCTTCTTCATCTTCCTGCTCTACTTCACAGCTCCGGCCGTGGCTGCCTTTGCCCGAAACGAAGTGCTGAATAGCGTGATCGGCCTCCCGATCTCGCAACTGCCGGCCTGGATGGCGAACTGGGGCAAGGTCGGCCTCGTGGCATTTAAGGACATCAATGCCGACGGCTTTCTCCAGTTCTATGAGCTGACGATCGCGCCGGACGCCATCGTGCTTGCAATGCCCGAGATCGCAGGCCTGCCCTATGTGATCTCCGGTCTCGTTGCAGCGGGCGGTCTCGCGGCAGCGCTTTCGACCGCAGACGGTCTGCTGCTGACGATTTCGAACGCGCTGTCCCATGACCTGTACTACAAGATGATCGACCCGAAGGCCTCCATCACGCGGCGGCTCACACTCTCCCGCGCGCTGCTGGTTGTCGTGGCCCTCATCTCCGCGTATGTGGCGACCTTCAAGCTTACGATCATCGTGGAGCTCGTGGCATGGGCGTTCTCGATCGCTGCCGCATCGTTCTTCCCGGCGCTCGTCATGGGCATATGGGACAAGCGGGCGAACAAGACCGGCGCGCTCGTCGGCATGTGGGTGGGCTTCCTTTCCTGCCTCATCTACATGATCGGCAGCCGGTTCTACGGCCTTGACATCTGGGGCATCAAGACGATCTCGTCGGGCCTGTTCGGTATACCGCTCGGGTTCCTCACCATCTACGTGGTATCGCGCATGACCACGCCGCCGTCCAAGGAGATGCAGGATTTCGTTGAAAGCGTCCGCATCCCGAAGGGTGCGTCTCAGGCGCATGCTGAGTAAAAAGTGACAATTTCCACGGCGGCGGGATTCGTTCCCGCCGCCGCTTTTTAGTGACAGACAGGGGTAATTCCATTAAAATGGACGTCGGGTTAGTTTTAGCCGGGTGCAGAAGTTAACCTATTTTATACCGTGCAGGGACCATGAAAATATATATAATCCAGTTCGTCAATTATACGTTATCATTCTTCATGTGGATGATCCTCGGAAGGGTCGTCCTTTCAGTCATCAGCGGGAACCGCGTTACCTTCCTGACGGGTCTGTTTGAAAAGATCACCGAACCGGTCTACCGGATCACGAGAACAATAGCCCCTTTTGCAAAGGGAGGCTGGGTTCCCTTTCTATCGATCGTTCTCATCTTTCTCCTGAGAATAGTGCTGATCGTTCTATCCAGCCCGACCGGGGCTCAACAATAACAGATAAAAACTGCG
>Ga0154501_1080_pt2 | contig 13162 bp, 14 predicted proteins | sample RifGroD2_FD_115980 | JGI IMG/M metagenome (GOLD analysis project Ga0154501, IMG submission 115980) | Nitrospirae bacterium GWD2_57_9 | reverse complement strand
CATTTCCTACATTAACAGTTACTACAGCCCCAAGGAGATCGTGATCTCGGTGGCGGGAAACTTTGAACACGGACGCCTGATCGAGCTCCTGAACATGAGCTTCGGGAGGCTGTCACGCGGCACCACCGCCAAAAAAGAGGTAACTCCCGGGTTCACAGCGGACGTAGCTGTCAGGAAAAAGCAGCTCGAACAGGTCCAGATCTGCATGGGCAGCAGGGGACTGAACTATACCCATGAGGACCGGTACGCGGCTTCCGCGCTGAACACGGTGCTGGGCAACAGCATGAGCTCCCGGCTTTTTCAGGAGGTGCGCGAGCAGAATGCTCTTGCCTACTCGATCTACTCCTATGTAACATCGTACCGGGATACCGGGCTGCTCACGATCTACGCCGGCGCGGACCCCTCCAATGTCCTGGAGGTCATACGGCTGATCATGAAGGAACTCCGGAAGATCAAGCAGGAGGGGATTACGCAGGCCGAGGAAACACGGGTAAAGAACCAGATCAAGGGCAGCCTGGTCCTGTCGCTCGAAAGCAGCAACAGCCACATGAGCAGGATCGCGCGGCAGGAGATCTACTTCGGCAAGTATCTCTCGATGGACGACATCATAAAAGGGGTCGAGAAGGTGACCAAGGAGCAGGTGCAGCGCCTGGCACAGCAGTTCTTCACGCGGGACAACATCTCCCTCACGATCCTGGGGCCGCTGACGAGGACTGACATTCCCGATTCGATCCTCGATATATGAAAGAGCGCGTGCGGAAAGATGACTGACAAACTCGTAGTCCACATAACTCCGTTGAAGCATGCAGAAGGGCTTCCGCTCCCGCACTACCAGACGGAACATTCGGCCGGAGTGGACCTCTATGCCGCCATCGATGCGGAAACGGCGATAGCCGCGGGAAGCTGGAAGCTGGTCCCGACCGGTCTCGCTGTCGCCATCCCTGAAGGGTATGAAGGGCAGGTGCGCCCGCGAAGCGGCCTGGCGCTCAAGCACGGCATTGGTCTCCTGAACTCTCCCGGTACGATCGATGCGGATTACCGCGGGGAAATTTCCATTATTTTATTCAATTTCAGCGATAAATCGTTTATTATTCATCGGGGCGACCGGATCGCTCAGCTCATATTTGCGAAAGTGGAGAAGGCCCGGTTCGTCAAAGTCGAGGAATTGTCCGGTACCACCCGGGGTGCCGGGGGGTTCGGGCATACGGGGATCAAATAACAGAGAATCGTAAAAACTCTGATTTAGCCACAGAGTCACAGAGGACACGGAGAAAACCTCCTGTTTATTTTCTTTTTCCCCCTGTCTCAGTGTCTCCGTGGTGGATTTTGAGTTATACGATATTTTCAAATAACGATATCCGATCGAGAATCGCGTGAAGCGAATCCGGATCGGTTGCGAGGATGGAAATGAACGTGATGAAAAGATCGTTAATCGGCATTTGGCTTCTGCTGCTGTTTTCGACGTCTGCATTCGCGCAGACCATGAACGTTACGGAAAAAATGCTCTCCAACGGCCTCAAGGTCCTGATGAAGGAGGACCATCGATCGCCTGTGGTGACCTTTCAAGTATGGTACAAAGTGGGATCGCGGAACGAGAAACTCGGAAAGACCGGCATGTCTCATGTCCTCGAGCATATGATGTTCAAAGGTACGAAAAAGTACGGACCCAAGACCTTTTCCCAGACAGTGATGAGGAACGGAGGCAACGACAACGCCTTCACCGGCAGGGATTATACGGCGTATTTCGAGAATTTCGCGGCCGACCGGATCGATATATCGCTTGAGCTGGAGTCGGACCGCATGCACAACCTGATGCTGGATCAGAGTGCCTTTCAATCCGAAAGGGACGTCGTGAAGGAAGAACGGCGGATGCGCACCGAAGATGATCCCACTTCCGCCATGGTCGAACAGATGATGGCAACCGCCTTCCTGGCGCATCCCTACCAGTGGCCCGTGATCGGGTGGATGGCGGATCTGGGCAATCTCACGCTCGACGATCTTTCCCGGCATTACCGTACCTACTACGCACCAAACAACGCAACCATCGTTGTCGTCGGCGACTTCGATACGAAGGCGCTCCTGCCGAAGATCGAGAACTACTTCGGCAGCATCCCCCGGGGGCCGGCTGTTCCCGCTGTGGGCGCGGCCGAACCTGAACAGCAGGGAGAACGAAGAGTGACCGTGAAGAGACCGGCTGAATTGCCGGCGGTTTTTACCGGCTATCATGCTCCCGATATCAAGCATGGCGATACCTATGCACTGGAGGTGCTGCAGAGCATTCTTGCATCGGGAAAGAGCTCTCGCCTCTATTCGTCGCTGGTCTATGATCAGCAGATCGCGGTATATGCAGGAGGCGACTACGACAATATCACCAACGACCCGAACCTCTTTTACCTGTACGCGGCCGCGATGCCCGGCAGGACAGCGGGCGAACTGGAGAAAGCGCTCTATGCCGAGATCGACAAGCTCAAAGCGGAGCCGGCAACGGACCAGGAACTGCGGAAAGCGAAGAACCAGATCGAATCGAACTTCATCATGGGGCAGGATTCCATATTCTATCAGGCCATGCTGCTCGGACAGTTCGAAACCGTGGCTGACTGGAAACTGCTCGAGAAGTATGTGGATAATATCCGCACGGTTACGAAAGAAGACGTCATGCGCGTGGCAAAGAAATATTTCAGCGAGGACAACAGGACCGTTGGGGTCCTGGTGCCGGTCCAGGACCCGCGCCAGGCAGCGCAAAAACCAGGGACTGCTCATTAGGACGGAAACGCGGACCAGGATGTTACCTGCGGCAATCGATCGTTCATGAACTTACCGAGAGAAAGGCTAAGTATGAAGTATCTAAAATTTATTGTGATCAACTTGCTCATCCTTGCTCTGCTGCCCGCGGCGGCTTTTTCAGCCGCGCCCCTCGGCAAACGGATCGTGCTGCAGAACGGCATGATCCTTCTGCTGGCTGAACGGCACGATATCCCCATGGTCACCGTGAACATGGCTATCAAGGCGGGCAGTACCGCGGCGCCTCATGATAAGCCCGGGCTTGCCGAGATAACGGCATCGTTGCTGACCCAGGGAACCACCCGAAGGACCGCTCAGCAGATCAGCAGCGAGATCGACTTTATCGGCGGCTCGATCTCCACGAGCGGGGGCAGCGATTTTGCCTCGGCAAGCCTCCGGGTCCTGAAGAAGGACATCCGCTCGGGCCTGGACCTGCTTTCCGACGTGCTCCTGCATCCTGTTTTCGATCAAAAAGAGATCGACCGCAAGGTAAAGGCAATGCTCGCCGAGATCCAGCGCCAGAAGGAAGAACCGGGGACCGTGGCGAGCGAGGCCTTCGAAAAGGCCGTATACGGGAATCATCCGTACGGGTGGACCAACGACGAGATCGCCGGCTACCTTCAGAAAATCACGAGGCAGGAGGTGGTCGATTTTTACGGGTCCCGCTACCGGCCGAACGACACTATCATTTCAGTGGTCGGCGATGTCACGGAAAAAGAGATTGTTGCTCTCCTGGGCAGATATTTCAAAGAGTGGCAGCGAAAAGAACTTCCTCCTCCTGCGGTCGCGCCGGTTCCGGAGGTCGGCCGGATAACGGTAAAAAAGATCGACAGGAACATAACCCAGGCCAACATCAATCTTGGAAATATCGGGATCAGGCGGGAAAACCCGGATTATTATGCCGTCCTGATCATGAACTACATCCTGGGGGGCGGAGGATTCTCGTCGCGGCTGATGGACAACATACGCGACAATAAAGGCCTTGCTTATGATGCTCACAGCTCGTTTGCCGCCAACAAGGAGACGGGGATTTTCGAGATCGGCATCCAGACCAAGAATGAGTCCGCGAACGAGGTGATCGCCGAGTCTTTGAAGGAAATGAAAAGGATGCAGGATGAGTTTGTGTCCGAGAAGGAACTGGCCGATGCAAAAGCCTACCTGACCGGCAGTTTTCCGCTGCGCATGGACACCTCCGCGAAGATCGCATCCATGCTGACCTCGATCGAGATCTATAATCTGGGTCTGGACTATCCCCGGAAATATCCCGCTCTCATCAATTCCATCACCCGCGAGGATATCCAGAGGGTTGCGAGGAAGTACCTGCATCCGGACAGTGCCGTGATCGTCGTGGTCGCGGACCAGGAAAAAGCGAAACTGAAATATTGATTCCGGGCGAGGGATGGAATTTTATAATGTATAGAACGTCAGGGCAGAGCGTGCTTGATCGAGATCCCTGAACTTCGCCTGCCCGATTCGCGTTATCTTTTGCTGCTCTGTGGCTCATGCTGATCTTACCGTATGCCTTTAAAAATCAAAATCCTGCCTGATACCGTCATCAACAAGATCGCCGCAGGCGAGGTCGTGGACCGGCCCTCGTCGGTGGTTAAGGAACTGGTCGAGAATTCGCTCGATGCAGGCTCTACGGAGATCGTCGTGGACGTAGAGCAGGCTGGTAGACGCCTCATTCGCATCATGGATAACGGCTGCGGCATGTCCCCCGAGGATGCCCGTGCAGCCTTTGGGCGCCATGCAACCAGCAAGATCACGACCGATTCCGATCTTGAGCACGTTCGGACCATGGGTTTTCGGGGAGAAGCCCTTTCGAGCATAGCAGCGGTGTCTCACGTCCGGATGACCTCGGCGGAACGGGGAGGTCCGGGAGTACTCATCGAGATAGAAGGCGGGGCCCTGAAAGGGGTTGCAGATGCTGCTGCTCCTTCCGGGACTTCGATCGAAATCTCTCACCTGTTCTACAATGTCCCGGCAAGGCTCAAGTTCCTGAAGAGCCCGGCGACCGAATTCTCGCATATCGTCACGGCCCTGTCGCGGCAGGCAATGGCCAATCCGTCCGTTCGCTTCAGGCTTTCCCATAATAAAAAGCAGGTGCTCGATCTGCCTCCGTCGCGCTCCATAAAAGAACGTGTGTTCCAATTGTATGGAAGCGAGATCGCGGACAATGTGCTGGAGTTCATCGGGGGCAGAGATACCGTTGGCGTTCAGGGTCTGCTCGGCCGGCCGGGCTATTCCCGGGGCGATAAGACCTACCAGGATTTCTATGTGAATCGCCGCGCGATCCGGAATGCATCTCTCAGTCACGCCCTGTATGCTGCCTACAGCGACATGCTGATGCGGGATCGTCATCCCGTGGCCTTCCTCTTCATTGATATGGATCCTGCGCAGGTCGATGTGAATGTCCATCCCGCGAAGGCCGAGGTGCGATTCCGCAGTCAATCGCAGGTGCATGACCTGGTCCGGGACGCGATCAGGGAGGGGCTGAGAGGATCCGGGCAGAATCCGGCTGACGGCTTCGTTGCTGCACGGGATGGGGTGAAAGAAGCTGTCTCGGACTACCTGCAGAGTGCGGAGTTTAAAAAAGGCTATCCCGATTCGCCCCGGAACCAAACAGGGGCTGGAATCATTTCCCACGATTACGCTCAGACGAACATCGCTGATGCTGTTTCTCATTCCGCATTCCGCACTCCGTACTCCGCACTTCTTTTTCCCCTCGCACAGGTCCATGACTCCTTTATCGTCGCTCAGTCGGCCGATGGCATGGCCTTCATCGATCAGCATGCGGCTCACGAACGGGTCCTTTTCGAAAAACTGCAGGACCAGCATGCAGCAGGCACGATTGCCCAGCAGAACCTGCTCATTCCGGTACCGGTTGAGCTTGGTCATGCGGAGATCGCTCTTCTTTCCGAACACCTGTCAGAGCTGCAGCCACTCGGATTCTCGGTCGAGGATTTCGGCGCCGGCACTTTTATGATCAAGGCGGTTCCTGCGATCATGCATGGCGGCGATTACAAAAGGCTGCTTCTCGATATCCTGGACGAGGTCAAGGCTCACGGTGCCAGCACGAGATTGGAAAAGCTTCGTGATGAGATACTTTCCGTAATGGCCTGCCACCCGGCCATTAAGGTGCATCGCAAGCTCGATTCCCGGGAAATGGAGCAATTGCTGGCCGACCTGTTTCAATGCCGGATGCCCCATACCTGCCCCCATGGCCGGCCGACCATGGTTAAATTCTCCCTTGAGGACCTGAAAAAACTGTTCAAACGGACGTAGAATTGGCTTCAGAAAGGAAAACCTATGGACTGGCTGAGCGATCCCCAGGCGTGGATCGCCTTGATAACGCTTACCTCACTCGAGATCGTTCTGGGCATCGATAATATCATCTTCATCTCAATACTGGTCGGCAGGCTGCCGCAAGAGCAGCGGAACAAGGGGCGCGTACTCGGCCTGGGCCTGGCGATGATGACACGCATCCTGCTGCTCCTGTCCATCACGTGGGTGATGGGTCTGACGGCGCCGCTCTTCTCGATTCTGGGAAGAGAGGTCTCGGGCAGGGACCTGATCCTTATCGGCGGTGGCCTGTTCCTGCTCTGGAAAAGCACCATGGAGATCCATGAGAACCTGGAGGGCGGGGAGGAGGAGCACCGGGATGCATCGGGTATGTCCCGCTTCGGCAGGGTGATCATCCAGATCGCCATCCTTGACATCGTCTTTTCCCTCGATTCCGTGATCACCGCTGTCGGGCTCGCCCAGGACCTGGCTATCATGATCATCGCCATCGTTGCCGCAGTCGGGATAATGATGTTCTCTTCCCGCAGCATCGGTGATTTCGTGGACCGGCACCCCACCATCAAGATACTCGCCCTGAGCTTCCTTGTCTTGATCGGGGTTACCCTGATGGTGGAAGGCTTCGGGCTGCACATCCCAAAAGGTTATATCTACTTTGCCATGGCATTTTCCGTCTCCGTGGAGATGCTCAACCTGAAGATGCGCAAAAAAGCCGCGCATCCCGTCAAACTCCATAAGACAATGCAGGAAGAAGGCCCAAAAAGTGGCCAGGAATCCTGAGTTGAGGCTTCCGCCGCGGGACGGGCCCCAAACAGGGCTGCTCTTACTGATCATTCTGTCGTTTTTGACCGGTTGTGCCGCCACGATCACGAGGGACACGCTCTTGAAGCAGATGCAGGAGGGAGCACAGCCTCTGATCGTCGATGTGCGGTCAAGAGGTGAATACGAACGCGATCGTATCCCTGGCGCCATCCACATTCCGTTCTATTCCGTCCGGTCCGGTCTCGAAGAACTGCAGTTCCCGAAAGATAAGACTCTCGTCCTTTACTGTGAACACGGGCCGCGGGCCGGCATTTCCGGTTTTCTGCTATATCTGACCGGGTATGAGCAGCTCTATTCCCTTGAGGGACATATGAAAGGCTGGCGCGAAAATCATTTTCCCGTCGAATCGCCTGCGCCGTGATCCATGCCTGAGAATAAACCGATCCTTATCATTGCAGGTCCTACCGCTGTCGGCAAGACCGATGCCTCCCTGCTGCTGGCAAGGGAACTGGGCGCGGAGATCGTGAGCGCCGATTCCATGCAGATCTACCGCGGCATGGATATCGGCACCGCCAAGCCCACCCCTGAGCAGCGAAAAGAGGTGTACCATCACCTGATCGACATTGTTCAGCCTGACCAGCCCTACAGCGTGGGGGATTATCTGCGCGACGCGCGAAGCGCGATCAGCGGCATACTCTCGTCGGGCGGCACTCCTATCGTCGTGGGCGGCACCGGGTTATATATCCGGGCCCTGACCCGTGGCCTGTTCCATGGCCCTCCTGCTGATCTGGCATTGCGCGAACAGTTATTGCGGCGCGAATCCGATGATCCTGGCAGCCTGTATTCCGACCTCGCCCAGGCTGATCCGGAGGCCGCAGTCAAGATCCATCCGAACGACCTTCGGCGCACGGTCAGGGCGCTTGAAGTATTCCATCTCCGGGATCGCAAGCTTTCTGATTTTCATCGTGAACATGGGTTCAGCGATACGCCTTTTGAATTCAATCTCCTTTTCCTGGTGCGGAGCAGGGGAGAGCTCTATCCCCGGATCGAGAAGCGCGTGGACCAGATGATAGCCCAGGGACTGGAGGCTGAGGTCCGTTCTTTGGCGGACCGCGGATATTCCCGAGATCTGTCCTCGATGCAGGCACTGGGCTATCAGCATTTTATGCGCTTTTTTCTCCAGGAAATTACACGGGAAGAGGCGGTAGCGCTCCTGAAGCGAGATACAAAGCGTTTTGCCAAGCGTCAGTTCACCTGGTTCCGACGGGAGCCCCAGGCGCGATGGGTCGATATAACCGGCCTTGATGAACCGGTCGAAATTGTGGAGCGAATAAAGAAAAACATTGATATTTCAAATAAGTTGGTATAAGATTACACAAAATTATACTCGGAAGCGGAAGCAGACAGCTTTTGCTGTCCGCATGCGTCCCGGAGGGATTGATGGGAAAGTCGCAGGTGAATCTTCAGGACATATTCTTGAACCAGATGCGCAAGGAAAAGATCCCCGTGACCATGTATCTCGTGAACGGCGCGAGGCTTACAGGAACCATCAAAGGTTTTGACAATTTCGTCATCCTTATGAAGCAGGAAAATCAGCAGCTCGTGTACAAGCACGCCATCTCCACTATTATCCCTGACAAACCGGTCGAACTTGTGGAAGACATCGAGTCAAAGAAAACAGAGCAAGAGCAGCCGGCATCATGAATTCCGACTGCAATATTTGCGACGGGAACGGGAAACCCGGCACTGCCGGATACACCGTTCTCCTCGATGTTGTTCTGCAATCCCGGCTCCTGAGAAAAACCCAAGGATCAAGCGCGCATGGCAAAAAGTACTATGAAGTCTGAAAAGATCGGCATCGGTGTGATTGGCGGCAGCGGGTTGTATGCCATGGACGGTCTGAGCAAGATCAGGACTGTCAGGATCTCAACCCCCTTCGGCAAACCGTCCGACGATTACATCATCGGGACATTGGAGGGAAGGCGAGTTGCGTTCCTTCCCCGTCACGGCAGGGGGCATCGTCTTCTGCCCACGGAAATCAACTATCGCGCGAACATCTACGGCATGAAGAAGCTGGGCGTCGAGAGCATCATCTCTGTGAGCGCTGTGGGGAGCATGAAGGAAGAGATCAGGCCGGGAGATATCGTCATCCCCGATCAGTTCTACGATCATACCAGGCACCGGGAAAGCACGTTTTTCGGGAACGGCATCGTGGCGCATGCGGGGATGGCAGATCCGGTCTGCCCAAATCTCTGCTCCGTTCTGATCCAGGCAGGTTCGAATGTGAAGGCAAAGGTGCATCGGCGCGGCACCTACCTTTGCATGGAAGGGCCCCAATTCTCCAGCAGGGCTGAATCGCTCATCTATCGTACCTGGAATGTGGATGTGATCGGCATGACGAACGCCACCGAGGCAAAGCTGGCCCGCGAGGCGGAGATATGCTACAGCACGATCGCGCTTGCAACGGATTACGACTGCTGGCATCACAGTGAAGAGGCCGTTACGGTTGAAGCCGTGCTCGAGGTGATGAAACAAAATATTGAAACTTCGAAAGCCATGATCCGCGAGGCGGTACGTTTGCTGCCCCAATCGAGGACATGCGTATGCAGCGAGGCGCTCAGGAACACGATCATGACCCCGGAAAAGCTGATGCCCGCGAAGACCAGAAGTGCTCTGGCCCCGATCATCGGCAAATACGTAAAGGTTAAAACAGGGAACAGAAGGTAAATACAAAGGCGGATACACCGCAATTTGTATTTTGAAATTTGAAATCGGAGGTTTTCTTTGAGTTTGCTCGTCGTCGGTACCGTTGCGCTTGACTCGGTCAAGACACCCTTTGGAAATGTTGATAACGCACTGGGAGGCTCCGCCACCTACTTCTCCACTTCCGCAAGCTACTTCAGCGACGTCAGGCTGGTCGCGGTGATCGGCGAGGATTTTCCCAGGGAGCATATTCAGTTCCTCAAGAGCAAGAACATCGATACGCGCGGACTCGAGGTCCAGAAGGGCGAGACGTTCCGCTGGAAAGGCGAGTACGGATACGACCTGAACGAAGCGCATACCCTCGCCACTCATCTGAACGTTCTGGCCACTTTTAAACCGTCCATTCATGATGATTATAAAAGCTCGGACGTCGTGTTCCTGGCCAACGTCGACCCGGAGATCCAACTCGATGTCCTGAAGCAGGTAAAGAAGCCGAAGCTCGTTGCCTGCGACACGATGAACTACTGGATATCGAGCAAGCCCGAGGCGCTGAAGCGGACGCTCAGGGAAGTCGATCTCCTCACGATCAATGAAGGTGAGATCCGGCAGCTTGCAGGCGAGGCCAGCCTGGTGAAGGCAGCGAAAAAGGTGCAGTCCCTCGGGCCAAAGACCATCGTGGTAAAGCAGGGAAGCTACGGAGCGGTCATGTTCAATGGCCACAGCGTATTCAGCGCTCCTGCCTATCCGTTGGAGACCGTGTTCGATCCGACCGGCGCCGGCGATACCTTTGCCGGAGGCTTCATGGGATATCTCTCGAGCACCATGAACTTCTCGGAAGAGAGTATGAGGAAGGCCGTGATCTTCGGAAGCGTCATGGCTTCCCTGAACGTGGAGGCCTTCAGCCTGGACCGGCTGCGAAGCCTCGATTACAAGGAGATCGAAGACCGGTTCCGTGAGTTCAAGCAGCTTACCCATTTCGAGGACCTCTAAATCCATTCCTTGAGCAGGACGGGAACCGAACGAGACCCATGTTTACCATCGATACCACCATAATCGATTTCAAGACCAAAGACAAGCAGCTCTTCAAAGTGCTCTTCTCGATGAACAGTCACCAGGTGGCGAACCCGGAGATGAGCCTGGAGGAAGCGCGCAGTTACGTGTTTTTTTTCCGCGACGGCGGCAAGTTCCAGGTCTATATCGGCCTCTACTTCATTCCCACGGATCGCAGGTTGTTCTACACGCACTCATCCAATCCGTTCCCGGAAGGAGCGCTCGCCGAGATCGAGGGTGAGGCACGCAACTTTGCGGAAGACCTGGGGGCCATGCTCGATGAAATAGATTTTGTGCGGCTTTCGACTGCTGAACGGGAGCATTGGATCAGCGAGCAGGAGTTTCTATCGGGCAGGAAAAAGCAGGAGGAAGTCCAGGTACCTGAAAAGCCGCGGCAGCCGGAAAAGGAGCAGCAGGCGTCCTTGCCGGATCAACCGGTTCAGCCGATTGCGGCGCCGCCGGCCAAGCCCGCAGAGGTCGTTTTGCCGGTTACCACCGTCACGATCGCAGGTGGACAGCCACAGCCCGAACCTCCCGCACAACGCCAGACACCAGTTGAGCCGGTTACCGCAGTTACCCGGACCGTACCCGCAGCTCCCGTACAGCCGGTCCAATCGGCGGATGCCGCCGAGGAGGCTGCTCCAGTCCGGTCTCAGACAAAACCACAGAAAAGAACAGCCGCTCAATCGCCTGCGAAAGCAGAGGAAGCAATCGTTGAGACGAAACAGCCTGTCGCTGCCAAGGCGGCCGTCGATGATGTCCTTGATGAAGCGGTCCGGGCAGGAGTAATGAAGGCGCCCAAGGCGCAGTTGAAAAAAGAAATTCGCACAGCCTCTGGCGGCATCGGGAGGGAGAAGGAAGCCCTTGCCCGCCTGCTGGCGTCCTTCTGAAAGGAGCTTGCACTGATGAAACGGTTCGCTCTAATAGTATTTTTACTTCTTGCAGCATGTGCATCGGTGCCTGAACAAACAATTGACAAGGCCAAGATGGCCGAAGGCTACTTCATGAAAGGTCTCTCGCATGTGCAGCAGCAGAATTATGAGCTTGCATCGGTTGAATTCAATCGTTCCATACAAACGGACAGTAACTTCAAACAGTCTTACTACATGCTCGGCGTGATCAGCGATCAGCGCGGTCAGTATGATGCCGCCGTCGATTACTTTAAAGAGGCACTGGACCGGGATTCCAATTATGCCGAAGCCTATAATGCACTGGGAGTGACCTATTCGAGGCAGCAGAAATGGAAGGATGCTCTCAAAGCTTACAAGAAGGCCCTGGAAAACAAGTTATATCCCACTCCTCACGTCGTATATCTCAACATCGGGCGTCTGTACCGTGACCAGAAGGATTATGACAAGGCGGTAGAAGCATATGGCGAGGCCAAACGGCACGCCAACCAGGACTTCATCATCTATGAACTGGGATCGACCCTGCTCGACGCAGGCAGGGTCAAGGAAGCCATCAAGGAGTTCCGCGAAGGGGTCATTATGTCTCCTCAGAACGCGAACATCCGATTGAGCCTGGGCATTGCTCTGCTGAAGGACGGAAACAAGAAGAGCGCAATGGAGGAATTCAGAAAAGCAGGCGAACTCGCTCCGAACAGCGCAGCCGCTCTTCAAGCAAAAGATTACATTAAGACCCTGAGGTGATGTTGATGGGGACGTTAGGACAATATTTAAAAAGCGCTCGCGAGGCACGGGGGCTCGACATTCGGGATGCGGCGCAGCAGACGCGGATCAGCATTAATTATCTGAAAGCCCTCGAAGAGGAGGATTTTTCAAAGCTCCCCGGAGAGGTTTTTGTCAAGGGCTTTCTCAAAAGCTACGGCCGTTTTCTTAACATTCCAGAAGCTGATGTGCTCACTCGCTACGCAGAACTCAAGCCTCAACAGGCACCCCTTCCGGTCGCGGGTGCTGAACCGGAGAAAAAAACAACACCATCCGAGAATGGAACGCGGGAAGCGCCGATAGAACCGTTTGTGTGGGGCGCGGTAATCGTTCTAGCGCTCATTATATTCCTTTTCACCTCGCTGCCTTCGAGGCAGGCAAAAAACGGCCGGCCCGAGAACGGTCAGGCACACCTTCTTTCCTCCATACCGACCGAAACGTCCTCTCTGGAAGCCTCGCGTCCCGAAAAACTGTACCTCGAGGTTGTGGCCACGGAGGATACCTGGTTGCTTGTACGGACTGATACCAGCCCGCAGAAAAAAGCGGTTCTCAAAGCCGGTGAAAGTCTGATCTGGAGCGCTGATGAACGGTTCTTGCTGAGCTACGGCGGGGTTGGAGCGCTCAAGCTCCTTCTGAACGGTGAGGAACTCGAAGTGAAAGGGACCCGGGGAACGCCGGTGAGAGATCTTGCCGTTACCCGTGCCGGCGTCCTCAACCAGCCGGTCCCGGTAAAACAAACTCAGCCCGTTCGACCCAAGCAAAAACCGAGCATTCAGGCTGATGGGCAAATTGTTCCTGTACAGCCCTCGCCGGTACCTGTTTCCGCGCAAACTCCCCCTGTGCAGGCCTCACCAGCACCTGTTCCTGATCAAACACCCGTCGCAACAGCGCCAGCACCC
>Ga0154501_1014_pt3 | contig 13162 bp, 11 predicted proteins | sample RifGroD2_FD_115980 | JGI IMG/M metagenome (GOLD analysis project Ga0154501, IMG submission 115980) | Nitrospirae bacterium GWD2_57_9 | reverse complement strand
GATCAACGGGAAAACAGGGGTATTGGTCAAGCCGGCAGACCCGCATGCGCTTGCTGACGCCATCACTCGTTATCAGGAAGTTCCTGCTGCATTCAAACAATACGCCGCTGCAGGATACGAACGGTATCTGGAATTATTCAACGGGAAAAGAATGATAAGCTCCGTCGAAAACGTCTACAACCGTCTGGCTGAAAAAACGTCCGATCAATAAGAGGAAGCCTTTGGGCCGGATGCGAGCACGTACGATTTCCGGCAGAAAAGGACAACGGCATGGAGATGCCTTGACCCTTCCCCCGGTCAGCGAGCCCCTTCTTTTTTAAACACTGCAGTTACGGTTTTGAGTATGATTACGATATCAAGCCAGAGGTTCCAGTTGCGTACATACCACGAATCAAGAGACACCCGTTGTTCATAAGATGTGTCGCTCCGACCGCTGACCTGCCAGAGACCGGTTATACCGGGCAGCACGCTGAAACATAACGCCGCTGAATTTTTGTAATGAAGGTCTATCTCCTCTTTTACGACAGGGCGGGGGCCTACGAGGCTCATATCGCCTTTCAGCACATTGAACAGCTGCGGAAGCTCGTCAAGGGAAGTTTTTCTTAATAACTTTCCAATCCGCGTTATCCGAGGATCGTCTTTCAACTTCCACGATCTCTCCCATTCACTTCGCGCGTTCGGGTCCGATGAAAGGATCTTTTTCAGCCTCTCTTCGGCATCCTTATACATGGTGCGGAATTTGTAGCAGGGAAAGCGACGCCCCTGTTTCCCGATCCTGCCGTGGCTGAATATGACAGGTCCGGGAGAAGACACTTTCACCGTAATAGCCAGGACAAGAAGCGGTATACTGAGAAGAATCAGCACGATAAGACTGACCACGTGATCGAAGGCCCTTTTCGCGAACTGATTGATGGGCCGGGCAAGGTTGTTCTTTATTTCAACAGCCAGGAACTGGTCCTGAAAAAAATGAACGAGTTCCGCGCCCATGACCGCCATCCCTGAAAAATCGGGTATATACAGAACGCTTCTGGTAGCGTGCTGCAATCTGTCGACCAGCTGAGATAGGTCTTTTTTTGCAATGCCATCTATTGCAATGACCGTATTCTGCACATCACAGTTCCGAACATACCGTTCAACGTTGTTGAGATACCCGTACACCTTGAGACCATGCACGTATTTCCTGTTTTCCGTCGGCGCTGCCTTGATGAAGCCGACGACCTGGTAGCCTAGATTCGGTTCGCGCTGCAAAGCCGAAAAAACCCGTGATGCTGTTTCTCCGGTGCCCAGGATCAGCACGTTGCTCGTCAACAACCCCGATCGCACCAGAAGCCGCTTGATAGCGATCCGGGCAGGAGGGAATACCATCAGGGACAATAAGCCCAGGAGAAGGATGACGGTACGCGAAACGGAATGGCTCAACTGTCCCAACGAGATGATCGTCAGAATGGAAATGGTGGCGAAGAAGGTTGTTTTCCAAAGCATCTTAACTTCGTCCCAAAGCGTCAATTTTTTTGTGTAAGCTCCTTCATAGGCGATGATAGCCATCCAGATAGGGAAGAACCACCATAGATTAGCAGAATTTCCCGAAAATGCAGGGAACGCCGGAACTACCAGGGGAAGAAGATTCCTGATGATAAGAGCCAGCAGAAGGATTAAAAAAAGGATGACAACGTCCGCCAAAAACAATATAATTACACCGATTCTTTGCCTGGAAAGCAACATAAACCCTGCCCTTATGGAAAATTTTCCGTATGCTACCATAGGACCGGGAAAAGGGCAAATATTCTTATGAGCGGCGCCCCCCTCGAATGCGGTATTTGAAGCTCCCTGCAGCAAAGGTCTCAAAGGCATCAACAGGGAATGTCGATTCTCAGGGACGGAACAGCCACATATCCGCTCGCTAACCCGGCAGCACGTGCGTGCTTTAGCGCTCACTCCAGAATTCAAATAGAGGTTAAAAAAATGTACGCAATCATCATGGCCGGCGGGTCCGGAACGAGGTTCTGGCCGCTTTCCCGGGAAAAAATGCCGAAACAGCTGCTGAAGATCGGCGGCGAAGACACCCTTATTCGTCTGACAGTCGCCCGCGTCCTGCCCCTGGTCCGGATGGAGGACATTTTTATCGTAGCCAACCAGTCGCTCGCCGACACCATCAGCCATCAGCTGTCCTCAAAGTTCCCCCGCTCCTGGGACGGCAACTTCATCCTGGAACCGGAGGCGAAAAATACGGCTCCCGCCCTCGGCCTTGCCGCGCTGCATCTGTCCCAAGTAGACCCGGAGAGCATCATGGTAGTGCTGGCAGCCGATCATTTCATCCGCAAATCCGCTGATTTTCTCGACCTGCTGAGGACTGCCGCAAAGGCGGCCGAGGGGGGATACCTGGTTACGCTGGGCATTAAACCCGACCGTCCGGAAACGGGCTATGGATACATCAAGGCCGGAGATGCTTGCTCCGAACCGGACCTGAGCAGTATCTACAAGGTGCAGGCCTTCGTGGAGAAACCGCAGCGTGAGACCGCACGGGAATATCTGAAGGACGGAAGATATTACTGGAACAGCGGGATCTTCGTCTGGAAGACAGGAACTCTCCTGTCCGAGATCGAAAAGCATATTCCGCCGCTCCATGCGGGCCTCATGGAAATACGCAAACATATCGGCACCGACCGTGAAGCCGAGGTCGTCAAGGAAGTCTTCAAGAGTCTCGATCCTATTTCGATCGACTATGCGGTAATGGAAAAAACGGACAGGGCAGCCGTGATTCCTGCCGACATCGGCTGGTCTGATGTGGGAAGCTGGACCGCACTTGATGATGTCTCTGAACGCAACCAGGCAGGAAATGTGGTGGCGGGAAATGTGATCGACATCGGCAGCAGCAACTCTATCGTGTATGCCGAAAAACGGCTGGTAGCAACGATCGGATTGAACAACATGGTGGTCGTGGACACCCCTGACGCGACCCTTGTTTGCAGCAAGGACCGAGCCCAGGACGTCAAAAAAATCGTCGATGAGCTTAAGAAGCGCAAGGCTGAGGAGCACCTGATCCACCGCACCGTTTATCGTCCCTGGGGCTCCTATACCGTGCTGGAAGAAGGCGACCGCTATAAGATAAAACGCATCGAGGTGAATCCCGGCGCAAAACTGTCCCACCAGATGCACCATCACCGGAGCGAACACTGGGTGGTGGTCGCAGGAACGGCACGGGTCACCAACGGTGACCGCGAGTACGATGTTCATCCCAATGAAAGCACCTATATCCCGATCTCGACCAAACACCGGCTCGAGAACCTGGGAAAGATCCCGCTCCAGATCATCGAGGTTCAGAACGGTGAATACCTCGGTGAGGACGACATCGTCCGGTTCGACGATGACTATAACAGGCATGCAACGAACACGCGAAGGCCGCTTCCGCAGGTCAATAAAGAGGTTGTATGATTAATCACGAGATCTTTCGGGAATATGACATCAGGGGGATCGCGGACAGGGACCTGACATCACCCGTCATAGAGGGATTAGGCGCCGCTTTTGCTGCCTACATCTTGGGGAAGGGGATAGCATCAGCGGCCGTTGGTTATGACGCCCGGGTCAGCTCACCGCGCCTCTGTAACGACATCGTAAGAGGTCTTTCTTCGGCCGGGGTGCACGTGACGGTCATCGGCCTCTGTCCCACGCCGGCCCTTTACTTCTCGCTTTTTCACGGCACCGCCGGCGCCGGCGTCATGATCACCGGAAGCCATAATCCGGCCGAATTCAACGGCTTCAAGCTCTGCGTCGGGAAAGACACGATCTACGGAGAAGAAATCCAGAAGATCCGGAAGATAATGGAGCAGGCGGCATCGGCTCCTGAATTCAAGAAGACGGCCGGCAGCGTCAGCAGCCAGGAGATACTCCCTGATTACATAAACCATTTAAGCGGCCTATTCCCGGGATACCGGGATATCCCTCTCAGGGTAGTTCTTGATTCCGGCAACGGCACCGCCGGTCTGGCAGCTCCCCGGATCATACGGTCCGCGGGGTGCGAAGTCATAGAACTGTTTTCCGAACCAGACGGGACCTTCCCCAATCATCATCCCGATCCAACGGTTCCCGGAAATCTGACTGCTCTTATAACCGCTGTAAAAGATGCGCATGCTGACGCCGGGATCGCCTTTGACGGTGATTCGGACCGGATCGGCGTGGTCGACGAACAGGGAAACATCCTCTGGGGCGACCAGCTCATGATCATTTTTTCCCGGGACATCCTTCGCGAACGCCCGGGAGCCACCTTTGTTTCCGAGGTCAAGTGCTCGCAGACCATGTACGACGATATCCGTGCCCGCGGTGGGAACGCGATCATGTGGAAGACCGGCCATTCGCTGATCAAGGCCAAAATGAAGGAAATTCATGCAGCAATGGCGGGTGAAATGAGCGGACACTTGTTCTTTGCCGACCGCTATTTCGGGTATGACGATGCGATCTATGCGGCGTGTCGCATCGTCGAGATCCTGAAAAAACTGAAAGCTGAAAAAGGAGCGAAAGCACGGCTCAGCTCGCTGCTCAGGGACCTGCCGAGGACCTTCAACACCCCGGAGCTACGGTTCGACTGTCCCGATCATGTCAAGTTCAAAGTGGTGGACAAGGCGAAGGAAATTTTCCTTTCAGGCAAGGATCTGGGTCAGACGCCCCGGGAAGTGATAACCGTTGATGGTGTGCGCGCCATATTCGACCGGGGGTGGGGGCTCATCCGGGCCTCCAATACTCAGCCTGTCCTGGTCATGCGGTTCGAAGCACAGGATGCCGAATCGCTCGATGCCATAAGAATCATGATGGAACAGAAGGTTCGCTCGATCATTTCCGGCCTCACTCCCTCCTGAAAATCCGGCACTCTCCATCGTATGAACAGATACTCCCTGGTGCTTGTCTTGCCCGTATGATATTCGGAGTTCTGGTTCAACTCAATAAGAACAAAAGAGATTCGTTGCAGCCATGCAAGAACGGGAGATCCGTTAACTATCTGAAAGGTTAAAAAACATCTGGTTGTTAACCATTGCTGATCAATCGAGTTGACAATTCAGATAATATCAGGTAAAAGAGGAGCCATGACCATCCAACTGCGGCAGCATTTATCGCAAATAGTCGAATCAGCGCTTGAAGGGCGGGGAATCGCTCCGGAGACGGCAACGGGACTCGCAAGCGTAGAGGGTCCGGATCTCTGGGACCTGCTCGCCGCAGCGGGCCGGGTCCGGCAGCGGTTCCGGGGCGATGCCGTCGATGCCTGTTCCATCGTGAACGCCAAGTCGGGCGCGTGCAGCGAAGACTGTTCCTACTGCGCGCAGTCGGTCCATCACGCGACGACAGCACCGGTGTATCCCCTCGTGTCCGTGGACCGCATGGCCAAAGCAGCGGACAGCGCGCGGCAGAACGGGGCGAGACGGTTCTGCATCGTAACGAGCGGCCGCGGCATCGAATCGCAGGCCGATCTGGAGAACATAGGCAGGGGGATAGCACGGGTACGGGAAATCGGACTTTTCCCCTGCGCAACGCTCGGCACTCTTTCGAGGGTCCAGCTGGCCTATCTCCGGGATGCGGGTCTTCACCGGTATCACCATAATATCGAGACATCCCGGAACTATTTTTCACGTATCTGCACGACCCATAGTTTCGATGAACGCCTGGCGGTACTGAACAATGCCCGTGAACTGGGGCTGTCAGCCTGCAGCGGGGGCATTTTCGGAATGGGCGAGAGCATGCAGGACCGTATCGATATGGCCTTCACCCTCCGCGCACTCGATGTGGATTCGGTACCGATCAACTTCCTTATGCCCATCGACGGCACGCCCCTCGGCGGCCGCTCCCCGATCCCCGCACTGGAAGCCCTTCATGCTATTGCCCTGTTCAGGCTTATCCTTCCCGACAGGGAGATCCGCATCTGCGGCGGGCGCGGAGGGACTCTGGGCCAGCTCCACCCCCTGATCTTCATTGCCGGGGCTGATGGATTCATGATCGGAAACTACCTGACAACAACCGGACTCAACCCTGCCGACGATCTGAAAATGATCAGGGACCTCGGACTTCATCTGTAAACCATGGACTGCAGGAACTATTACAGCGTTCGCATGCATGCTTCCGCGCTTGGACGGCATATTTCGGGAGCCGAACGGATCGTAACCCCGGATAAGTTGGATTCCGTTGCCCGGGAATTGCTCTCCCGCGCCCTCGCCAAGGACCGGTCACCCGACCATATCGTCGTCACGATAGATGACCTGTCGGGACTTATACACCGCTCCTTGACGGCACTGGACGTTACGACCCTCAATTCGTCGGCAGACCCCGCTGCAGCAAGAGCGGACGCCGCGCGGCTGCTCCAGGCAACCGGAGTCGGGGCAGATGCCGTCGAAAAGGCCTTCTCTCTTTTGTCCAGAGGCGCTTCTCCTTCGGGCGGAAATATGCGCGGCGCCATGATAATGGATGCGCGCACGGGAGAACGGCTCGAACCTGATCAGGAGCGCGGTGTCCGGGCATCCCGATTCGATTGGACCGGCGAGGCCGGGGAAAAGATGCGAACACTCCTGAACGAGCAGGGATTGGTCCACGAACGGACCTATGAAGCACTTGCGCTTGCTTCCAAAATAGCGGATTCGCCCGGCTTCATTTCGGAACTGTGCTGGTCCGACGATCCGGAATATACAGCGGGTTATGTCTCTTCCCGCCTGACCGGATATGTGCGGTTTCCCTGTTTGAAGAAGGAGGGAGACGCGCGAGGGGGCAGGGCGGTGTTTATCGATCGAAAAAAGTTCGATGCCGCACAGTTCCTCTCCTTTATGGAGGAAGAAGCAGTCTTGATCGAGAGAACAGGACAATGCCGGCCTGACACGGATGTCGACCATTTTCTTCAAAGGATAGGATCTGATGTTCGAACAGGATCTTGAACGGTTGAAACGAGAGCATCTTCTGCGACGGCTCACGGTCCTCAATGCCGAAAGCGGGCCGATCGTAACGGCTGCCGGCGAGCGCTTATTGCTGATGTGCTCGAACGACTATCTCGGGTTATCGACCCATCCCGCCCTCTCTCAGGCGACACGTGCCGCCTTGGACAAGTACGGTTGCGGGGCAGGCGCTTCACGGCTGGTATCGGGGACAACTGCTCTTCATGCGGAACTCGAGCTCAGGATAGCAAGGTTCAAAGGGACCGAGGCGGCGCTCCTGTTCAATTCCGGTTATGCCGCCAATACCGGTATCATCCCCGCGATCGCCGGCCCGGGGGACCTGATCCTGAGCGACAGCCTGAACCATGCAAGCATCATCGACGGCTGCCGCCTGAGCAAGGCTCGCACCGAGATCTACCGGCACTGCGATCTCTATGACCTGGAAAGGCTGCTCCAAAGCAGCTCCGGCACGAACCGGACCTTGATAGTAACAGACGGTGTTTTCAGCATGGACGGCGATCTTGCGCCGCTTCCGGGGCTGGTCTCATTGGCCGATCGCTACAATGTTCTGCTTATGGTCGATGATGCTCATGCAACCGGCGTTCTCGGCAGGACCGGAAGGGGCTCTGCCGAGCATTTCGGGCTGGAGGGCCGCATCCCTATCCAGATGGGAACGCTCGGCAAGGCGCTGGGATCCTTCGGCGCTTACGCGGCGGGGAGCCGGGACCTGATCGATCTGCTCGTGAACCAGGCAAGAAGTTTTATGTTCAGCACTGCTTTGCCGCCCTCTATCTGTGCGGCATCCATTGCCGCGCTCGCTATCGTTGAACAGGAATCCGGGTTCAAAAATAAACTCTGGGAGAATCGGGAATATTTCGTCGGCGGGCTGCATGCGATCGGCATCGACACCGGCCGGTCAGAAACGATGATCGTCCCTCTTGTCGTTGGAAAATCGGAAACTGCCGCCGCTTTGAGCGAAAAACTCTTCGATGAAGGCATCTATGCAACAGCGATACGACCGCCGACCGTGCCGGAAGGGTCCGCCAGGATCAGAATGACGGTCATGGCTTCCCATTCCAGGGAAGACCTCGACCGTGTGATCCGGATTTTGAGCAGATTAAAACAGGAAGGCTGCCTTTGACCAGGACGGAGATACCCCGCGTTGTTGTCGTGACCGGCGGATCGCGTGGTCTCGGCAGAGCCATAGCTCTCAGGTTCGGCAGAACAGGCGACCGCGTGGTTGTGAACTATCTGTCCCACGAGCAGGGAGCAGCCCAGGTCGTGAAGGACGTAATAGCCTCCGGCAGCCAGGCTGTCACTTGCCGGGCGGATGTGAAGAACAGGGGAGAGGTCGATGCCCTGTTCGCAAGCGTGGTGGACCAATGGGGCCGCATCGACGTGCTCGTTAACAATGCAGGAATAACCAGGGACGTTCTGATGCTGCGGATGACCGAAGAAGACTGGGACAGCGTGCACCAAACGAACCTGACGGGTCCGTTTTACTGTATCCAGGCTGCTTCCCGGATCATGGAGAAACAGCAAAGCGGCCACATTATCAACATCACCTCCCTTGTCGGTGTGCAGGGAAGGGAGGGGCAGGCCAATTACTCTGCATCGAAAGCCGGACTGATCGGCCTTACCAAGGCATCGGCCAGGGAACTGGGCCGCTTCAACATACAGGTGAATGCGGTGCTGCCCGGTTATCTTCCCACTGAAATGGGAGGGTCCGTTTCGAAGCAGGTGCGTGACCGTGTAACTCGCGAAAATGTGCTCGGCCGGGTTTCTGACCCGGAAGAGGCTGCTCTCTTTATCTATCTGCTCTCGACCATGAAAAACATATCGGGACAAATATTCAATCTGGACAGCAGGATCTTATGAATAAGATGAGTGCCGGCATATTCATCACCGGAACCGACACGGGAGTTGGAAAGACATACGTGGCGGTCAGGATCGCTGAGGGACTTAGACGCCACGGGGCCGATGTGGGGGTCATGAAGCCGGCTGAGACCGGATGCATTCGCCGTGCAGGAGAGTTGGTGCCTGCTGATACCCTCCGCTTAATGAAAGCGGCCGGCTCCCTTGACGCGCTCGGTCACGTGAACCCATACCGGTTCCGCAGGCCGCTTGCGCCTTCCGTTGCTGCGGGCCTGGACGGGTCCCGGATCGAGCCTGCAAAGATCCTCCGTTCATTCCGGCATCTTTCAAAAAAACACGAGTTTATGATAGTGGAAGGCGCGGGAGGGATCCTGGTGCCGCTGTCGGACCTTTACAGCTACCTTGATCTCGCTAAGGACCTCCGCCTCCCCGCGCTTATCGTGGCCAGGCCGGGCCTGGGTACCGTAAACCATACGCTCCTGACCATCGGGGTGCTGAAAAGCCGGTACGTTCCCATAACAGGCATTGTGATCAATCATACCGAGGACAAGAGCACGGGATCTGCCGAAAGAACGAATCCCGCAGTAATCGAAAGGATATCAGGTGTGCCGATCCTGGGAATCGTGCCCTACGGTGCTTCGGCTTTGGGGGAGATTGTTGACAGGATAATCGGCCCCCCTGCGTCGTACAGGGGGACCGGAACGTAGGGGATCAGCAGCCAAAAGCCGCTTTTTTATTTTTTTGTGTTTCTTTTCCGGCCAGACTGTTGATATAGAGTATCATTGACTTCATCTCGATGGATTGTTCATCGAGTTCCTTGCCCTTCAGTGCCTGCGAGATACATCCGTTCACCCTGTCTTCCAGGTCTTTGCTTCCCGCTGCCTTGTCAACGCCTTTACCGCCGGGATGGCAGTCATTGCACGATTTTCCCGTTGTGCCCAGTTTCGGATCATTGAAGAGTGCCTTTCCCTTCTCTGCGGATGCCTCATGATGCGCCGCAGCTGCAATACCTCCTCCTAATAAAGCCGCCAGGACAATAAAAACCATTACTCTATGCCATTTCATACCAGTCTTCCTCCTCACGAAGAATTGAACGACCCGATTGCGGCAATGATAACATACCTTGCCGCTTTGTCAAGGTGACAGGAAAAGGGGAAACCGGTTTTCTCCGGGATTGACAAAGGGAGGCGCTGTTGATATTATTCCTCCAATATTTTCAGGCAGCATAGGGGAACTACACGGGGGAATATGTCCATTGTCACGTTGACGAGCGATTTCGGGTCCAAAGACTCCTTTGCCGCGAGCATGAAAGGGGTAATTCTGAGGATCAACCAGCAGGCCCAGATCGTCGACATCACTCATGAGATCGGTCCCCAGGATATATGGGAAGCGGCCTTTTCCCTGAAAACCGCATACAGTTACTTTCCCAAGGGCACGGTCCATCTTGCCGTGGTCGATCCCGGAGTGGGCAGCGGGAGACGGCCCATCATCGCCGTGACCGAAAGCTATTATTTTGTCGGACCCGATAATGGCATCTTCAGCCTGATCTATCAGGAGGCGGAACGGCTCCGGGTGCATCATATCACCGCTGCCCATTACTTCCTTCCCAATCCGGGACCGACCTTTCACGGACGGGATATCTTTGCCCCTGTCGCGTCCTGGCTGTCGAAGGGGATCCCCTCAGGCAACTTCGGAGACGTGGTTGAGGACTATGTAAAGCTGAATGTGCCTCTTCCCAAGGTCGCGGCGGGCGGTATCGAAGGGCATGTCATTCACATCGACCGGTTCGGCAACGTGATCACGAATATAGGGTTCAAGGACCTCCGTTCGCTGTTTCCCGAGGGGACCGAGGTCGGTCCCGTTACGATAACCGTCGCGGGCAAGGAGATAAAGGGGATGAAGAAGTTCTACGCTGAAGCGGGTCCGGGCGAAGCTTCGGCCATATTCAACAGTTCCGGCTACCTGGAAATATTCCTGTTCAAGCAGAACGCACGCACGGCGCTTTCTTTGAAGCGTGGGGAGCCCGTGCGTCTTGCTCTCCAGAAATAACAGCATTCCGCTCGTTCCGCCCTGAATTAGCAGTTGTGATAGACCCTCCGGAGTATTATAATAACCCAATGAAATCATTCCATATCATTACTTTCGGCTGCCAGATGAACGAACACGATTCCGAACGAATGACGGGCATTCTCGAGGGCCGCGGCTGTTCACTGACCGCTCACCCAGAGCAGGCGGACATGGTCATCCTGAACACCTGCAGTATCCGCGAAAAGGCCGAGCAGAAATTCTACAGCGAACTGGGGCGGCTGAAGGCGCTCAAAGACGGGAACCCGTCCCTCAAAATAGCCGTCTCGGGCTGCATCGCCCAGCAGGAAGGTTCCCGGATCCTGGCGCGGGCGCCCCATGTGGACCTGATCTTCGGTCCCTCAGATATAGCGCGCCTGTCCGGCATTCTGGAAGCAGGCCTTGCAAATACCTCCCCGGTCATCGACATTGCCGGAGACCCCGACTATCACCGAAAGAAGATACCGACCGTCAGGACCGACAGGTTAAAAGCCTGGGTCTCGATCATGTACGGCTGCGACAACTTCTGCACCTACTGCATTGTCCCCTATTTGAGGGGCCGCGAGCGGTCTCGCCCGCCTGAGCACATCCTCGATGAGGTCCGGGACCTGGCTCGCCAGGGGTACAGGGAGATAACGCTGCTCGGGCAGAATGTGAACTCCTACGGGAAAGGGCTGGAACAGGCCATTGATTTTCCCGGCCTGCTGCAGCGCGTCAACGAGGTCGCCGGGATAGAGCGAGTCCGGTTCGTTACCTCCCATCCCCGGGACCTTTCGGAGAGTCTCATCTTTGCGGTGCGGGATCTCTCCAAGGTGTGCGAAGCGATTCACCTGCCCGTGCAGAGCGGCTCCGACAATGTCTTGCGAGCCATGAACAGGAAATACACCCGGCAGGATTACCTCGAAAAGGTGGACCGTCTGCGACAGGCAGTACCGGAGATCGCGCTCGCCACCGATATCATCGTGGGATTTCCGGGGGAAGCCGGCCTCGACCATGAACTGACCCTGAGGCTGCTCGAAGAGGTCCAATATGACGGCATCTTTGCGTTCAAGTATTCGAAAAGGCCGGGCACGGCCGCGGTCAAACTGGACGGGCATATCGCGGAGGGCGCGAAAGAGGAGAGACTGGCGGAAGTGCTCGCGCTTCAGAAATCCATAACCATCAAAAAGAACAGAGAACAGATAGGAACACGCAGAGAAGTGCTCATCGACGGTCACAGCAAAAAAGGCGGCACTCTGGCCGGCAGGACCAGGGGCAACAAGGCTGTGAACATCGATGGTCCCGCCTCGCTCATAGGATCTCTGGTTTCCGTCGAGATCATTGATGCGGGCGTGAATTCTCTGACGGGACGGATATGCGAATAGCCTTTACCACCCTGGGCTGCAAGATCAACCAATACGAGACAGATCACCTCCGCCAGGACCTGCAGTCAAGAGGCAATACGATCGTGCCCTTCGACGGGGAGGCGGACGTGTATGTTATCAACACGTGCTCCGTTACCGGGAAGAGCGATACTCAGTCCAGGCAGATCATCAGGTCGGCCGCCAGGCGAGCTCATGGTGCCAGGATCATCGTCACGGGCTGCTATGCGTCGACCCGACCAGAGGAAATCGCCCGGATCCCCGGTGTCGGAATGGTCATCCATAATCGGGACAAGGCAGCATTGCCTGATCGGATCATGACGCATTGTTCCGGAAATGTCCGCGCACTCTGTTCAGAAAACCATATCCCCGTACAGTCGTTTTTCGGACGAACACGGGCCTTCCTCAAGATCCAGGATGGCTGCGACAACCGGTGCACCCACTGCATCGTTCCGCTTGCCCGTGGTGATTCCCGAAGCGCCTTACCGGGGGACATTTTCAAGGAGTTCGATCGCCTGGTGCAGCAATCCTGCCCTGAAATTGTTTTGACGGGGATCCATATCGGGATGTACGGGAAGGATCTGGCTGAAAAGACCAGTTTGCCCATCCTCATCCACAGGCTCCTCGAAAGACGCGGCAAGACACGGATACGGCTGAGTTCCATTGAGGCAAATGAGATAACCGATGAAATCATCACCTTTCTCGGCAATGGTCTCTGCAGACATCTCCATATCCCGCTCCAAAGCGGGGATGATGCCATTCTGCGCTCCATGGGAAGGAATTATACGTCGCGGTTCTACCGTCAGTTGATCGAAACCATCTCGAACCGTGTGCCTGATATCGCGATCGGTACCGACATTATCGTGGGTTTCCCGGGGGAAGGGGAGAAAGAGTTCAGAAATACGCTGGAACTGGTGCAACAAACTCCTTTGACGCATCTGCACGTCTTCACTTACTCTC
>Ga0154501_1037_pt3 | contig 13187 bp, 13 predicted proteins | sample RifGroD2_FD_115980 | JGI IMG/M metagenome (GOLD analysis project Ga0154501, IMG submission 115980) | Nitrospirae bacterium GWD2_57_9 | reverse complement strand
GATCATTTGTCCAGCAAATGGAAGAACCGGTTCATGATGACGCCGGCGGCCGCACCAAGCAGGCCCCCGAATCCGGCAAGGAAGGTCATTACAAAAATAAGAACGACTGTCACGGCGAACCAGTTCTGTCCGCATCCGTGGCCGAACATCCGGGTCACGTCCTTTGCGGCCGCGTCCCACCAGGTGCCCTGAAAGGTGTCGGAAAAGAACAGGTCCATGGAAAGAGCGGTGCCGAGCGTAATGACGGCGCCCGCCACCATTCCTATAAGTACGGCTTTTTTCAACCCTTTATCGCTCATAACCCTCCAGGTATATGGCTTAGATCGAGGTCACAGGTGCCCCGGCTTGAGCACAAAGGCGGCGACAGGCGGACTCCCGAATTTATTTCAGTATCTCACCGGTCTTGCGCGACCACAGGAGGAGATCGAGATGGTCCATGTCGATCTTCAGCTCCGCTGCCAGGTGTTCCAGTTTTTTCTCAATGGCCAGATAGCCGGCTCTCGTGGCAGGTCGCATCCCCTTGCCGATCACACCCATTTCGCGCAGGCTGTTGAGGATATGCTTGTCCAGGATGGCATAGCCCGGGAATCCGATGTTCCTCAGGAAGTGGCTGGCTTCCTTGTAACCAAGGCCTTTGATCGCTCTGCTCTTCGCAAAAAAATCGCGACGCTTCTGAGGGCAATCGAAGGATTCTATCAGGCCTTGGAGCTTCAGGTCGCATGTTTCCCGGAGGTACTCGCGGGTCCGGACGATATACGAAGGCCTGATCCGCCAGAACCGGACCCGGTGCTGATGAGCACGTTCCTGCAGCTGCTTTTCAGTTCCGCTGGCGAGGATGTCCTTGAGCGCGTTGATGGTGCGCAGGCCCATTTTAGCACTGCTCCCGGCCGTCAGGATGCAATAGCAGAGTTCTTCAAAGATCGCCTTGTCGCCCTTCCCGTACACGGCTTTGAACTCCGCGAGCCTTCGCTCGATGGCGGGCTTTTTTTTCCGGTAGTCCTTCCTCAGCTCAGCGATGAGCTCTTTTCCAGGCATTATATCCGCCCTTCAGATTGTACAGGTTCTTGTAGCCCATTCCCATCAAACGCTTGATGGCCCAGATGCTTTGATTGCCGCTGCGGCAATAGACCACTACTTCTTTGTCCTTCTTGAGCTTCTTGACCTTGTCCCCGATCTCGGCCATCGGCACATGAACCGCTCCGGGGATATGCCCCTGTTCATACTCCCCTGTCGACCGCACGTCGAGGAGCAACATCCCCTTTTTTTGATCCAGTTCCCGGGGCGTGATCTGCCTGATCCCAAGTCTGCCCAGGATGCCGAACAGCTTCACGATCAGGAATAGGACGATGACGCTCAGCAATATCGTTGATGGTGTATCCAAAGTAAAACCTCCTAATTTCGTTTCGGAGTTTAGAGTTCGGAGTTGGAAGCAAAATCGCGCTTGACACGATTTATACTCCGCATTCCGCATTCCACACTCCGCATTTCATTCACGCCTGTTTCTCCGGCAGTTCCATCACGAACCGCGCTCCCCGGGGATCGTTCCGCTCCACACGGATCGATCCCCCGTGGTCCTTGATGATCCGGAGCACGATGGCAAGCCCGAGGCCGCTCTTTTTCTTCTTCCGGGAAAAGTCGGGTTGGAACAGTTTCGGCAGGTCCTCTGCCGCGATCCCCGGTCCTTCGTCTGCCACCTCGACCTGGGCCATGCCGGCCGAGGTCGACCGGGTGGAGATCCATATCCTGCCCCTGCCTCCCATGACCTCGACGGCGTTCTGCAGAAGATTGATGAGAACGCGCTTGATCTGTTCGCTGTCCAGGATGACCGGGGGCATATCGGCAGCCATGTCCCTGATGATCTCAATGTCCTTATGGGCTGAGGCATAGAGATTGACGGCGGCGTCAACCACGGGGGCAAGGGCTTGGGGCACCGGGCTCGACCCGGGCATCCGCGCGAAGTCGGCGAACTCGTCGACCAGCTTCCGGAGACCGTCCGCCTCCTGCACAATGGTCCTGCTGCATTCATCGAAGACGCTGTCGAAATCGGCCGCCCCTTCGGCATGCTTCTTCCGGAGCCGCTCTGCCGAAAGCTTGATCGGCGTAAGCGGGTTCTTGAACTCATGGGCGATCCGCCGCGCCACATCCTGCCAGGTCTCTGCCTTCTTCGCCCGGATCAGTTCCGTGAGATCGTCAAAGGTAATGAGCGAGCCGATCGGCGTGCCGGCGCTGTCCCTGAGCGGCGAGACGCGCATCCGGACCGTCAGCATCCTGCCGCGGACGCTCAATTCCATCTCTTCCTCGGCCCTGCCCCGCCCGTCCTCCAGCTTCCGGAACAGGCCCCGGATAGGGTCGAGCTGTATGAAGGCAAATGCTTCATCATAGCGCTTGTTCACCACGTTGTTTTCATCCACGCCAAGGATCTCGCAGGCTGCCCGGTTGATCGTGGTGATCCTGCCGGTCCGATCCATGGATACCACGCCGGTGTCGACGTGGGAGAGGATGGTCTGTTTATACGAGACCTCCTGCTCAAGCTGCTCCCGGGAATGCCTCAGGTCCCGCGTCATCTTGTTGAACGAATCGATCAGTATGCCCACCTCATCGCCGGTCGTCTCGTCTATGTGGTAATCGAAGCGGCCGGCTGCGACCGCGGTCGTGCCTTCGGCAAGCTTCTGAATGGGGACCGTAATGCCCGCAGCCACCCGAAGCGCCACCCAGATGGCGGCAAGGAGCAGCGCAAGCGTGACGGTGAGGAAGCCGAGGCGGTAGGAAAGCTTGATGGGTTCTTTGCCGGTGAGCGAGGAGCGGTACTGCGAATACCCCGTCCTGATCCCCTCCGACATGGCGGCAAGGCTTTGGGGAATGTAGTAACTGACGGCAACCACCGATTCAACCTGTTTGCCGTCAGTCGTCTCGTCGGTCATCGAGAACACCGGCACCACGGCGCGAACGATCTCTCCCTTTTTCCCGAGATCGATGATGGCGGACACTTCTTCTCCTGAAAAAGCGCTCGATACGAGATCGGACGCTGTGGCCGTAAAGGTCCTCGCCGGGAAACTTCCCGTCACGACACTGATCGAACGTTCCTGCGGCGACGTAAAGATCTCGATCGAGCCGAGTCCGTACTCGGTCGCCTTGCGCCGCAGATAGTCCTTCAACACCGTGGCTTCAAAGCGCGCCAGGAGGCGTTCTTCCGTCATCTGCCTGCTGATTACCCTGCCGAAGCCGGAAGCCTCGTCCTGCAGCCGGTCATAATAGGCCTGGGCCACGGCCACGGAGTCCTGCAGCGAGTTCTCGATCTTGAGACTGAAGAGCCGTTCGAAGCTCCTGGTGAACATACCGCTGCCGATGATGAACAGCAGGATCGGCGGTATGAAGGACAGACTGACAAAGGCCGCGACCAGCTTCGTCCGGAACCGGGCCCCGAGCACTCCATGCCTTCGCTCGATCGACAGCTTCCAGAGGCTCCGTGCCGTCATGAAGATCACCGTGGCCAGGAGCAGGAAATTGGCGTTGATCAGGATGATGATCAGGATATTGTCGGAGAAGGGACCTTCAAAACCCCGGTACTTGATCTGAAGGACGACGGCGAGCGCGGTCAGGATCACGAAACCGATGAGGAACAAGAGGCTTTTCCCCCCCGATTCCCGCTCTTTCTCTTTGGCATTCATGGCAAGGCAGAATACCAAAAAGGCTTCTCGAATGCAAGCGCCGGGGTACCAATTTGCCGGGGAATGAATTCTCTTGACAAACAAGAGGTTTCTCGGTTATTTTAAAGTCTAACTGCAACGATTGTACTAAGGACAAACAGGAGGATTGGCGGCCGCGAAAAAGGAAGAACCCGCCGCCACAAAGGGGGCCCCTATTGATGAAATATTTTAGAGGGATTGGAGTACTTTCACTGTTCCTCATCACGGCCTGCGCATCATCTCAACAGGCCCGGCAAGACCCTCTCAGAGAAGAAGTTGCCGTCCTCCAGAAACAGCTCCTTGAACTCCAGCAGGTCCAAAACGATACCAAAACCAGGCTTGAAGAATCAAACGCAACGATCAGCGCACTTTCCGTCAAACTGAAGTCCCTGGAAGAACGACCTTCATTAAGAGCAGCCGCACCGATGTCCGCCGGTCTGAGAACGGCCACGCCTGTTCCTGATGCAAAGACCCCTGTCTCCAAGAAAAAACCAAAAAAGAAGACTAAAAAGAAAGTAAGGAGGCAGGAATGATCAGCAGTTTCGTTGCCCGCGTCCTGATAGTTCTTCTCCTCGCACTCGTACTCGTCCCCGCTGCAGCACGTTCCCAGGAACAGACAAATCCCGGCACAACTCCCGGCCAAGGGGAAACCGCGGATGTTCCGCCGCTGAATGCGGACGGAAACGCTGCGCCGGACCAGCAATCTCCTACGTCTTTCACTCCTGCCGATGCTGAAGCTGAAGCGGAAAAAACGTCCTCCCAGCCTGAGCCGCAGCAGCGGACCACCTCTCTTGAAAGCGTTGCGTCAAGCGGGACCTACATCATCAAGCAGGGAGATACCTTGTGGGATATCTCGAATTCTTTCCTCAGGGACCCCTTTCTCTGGCCGTTCATCTGGAAAGCAAATCCCTCAATAACGAATCCAGATCTCATTTATCCCGGCAATACCCTTGTCATTCCGAACATGGCGCCGATCGAACGGGCGCTGCAGGCGCCTGCGGCTCCCGAGCAGGCGCGGCCTGTCCGACGCGAGGAAGCTCCGGACCATGCCTTCGGCCGGAGACTGAGGTCTCTGACCCCGCCGCCGGTCACCGACGAGGAAGCGCCGAATAGTACTCTCGTCTTGCCCGAGGAAACGAAACAGGCCCTTTATGACAAATACCGGATGCTGGGCGCAGGGTTCGTGGATATCGCCGACAGCAAGGATATTCTCGTGGGGGGCCCGGAGGAAAAAACGATCTATGCCTACGATGATCTGGTGTACATCAAAATCCGGTCCAAGGAGAATGCGAGCATCGGCGACAAGTTTCTCATATACCGGGCTCAGGACAAGGTCAGGCATCCGGTTACCGGAGCTCGCTACGGCTACGTTATAAAGGTATACGGCATTCTGCAGATCACGGCGAAGGATAAGCACGATATTTACACGGCCAGGATAACCTATTCTTTCGACGCAGGCATTCCCGGGAAAATGAAGCTCATGCCGTACCAGGAGCCCGTGCTGCTGTATAACGATACGATCGCGAAAGACAAGGATCTGGCGGGGCGTATTCTTGCCGTCTCCGAAGAAAAGACCCTGAACGGGCAGATCGATGTTGTGTACCTGGACAAGGGTTCGGCAGACGGGGTGGAGCCCGGCGATCGCTTCCTGGTCTATCGCCGGCAGCCGGCCAGAAGCAAGGAACCCCGAAAAATGATCGGGGAAATGCAGGTGATCCTCGTGAAAGAACGCACGGCAACCGCGATCATCAACAAGAGCACTGAAATGATGGGCGCCGGAGATGTCGTGGAAAGCAGGAAGTAAAACGATCGAGCCCCTCGGGTTTTCCGGAGGCAAAGGTAGAAGCAGTGTCCCTCTCACAAAAAAACACTGTCGGGCTCATTATCTGCCCGACAGTGGCATGTATACCTCTCTATCATCTGCAGCCGATCAAAATAAAAAAATGAACACTGGACTCACTGCCTGATACCGGTTTTTTTGACCAGCATGGCCCTCAGCTTAGCCCATGAACAGGAAAAAGCCGTTGAAGAAGTATAACAGTCCCAGGCAGCCCGCGGCAATCCCCAGGTACCAGAAGTATTTCTGTTTCATGAGCGCGGCAATGGAGGAAAGCAGAATGGCTATCTGGAGGAACATCGCGGCCAGCCCGAATGCCCCTGAATGCCTCTGCGCGCTGTCGCGCCTTTCTTCGAGCTCCTCTGCCTTCTGCCGGATTTCCTCCTTCTCCTTTTCGTAACGTTCTGTTTTCTCCTTGTAGGCCGCGATCTTCTTCTCGTAGTCGCCAGCGCCGGACCGCAGGGTCCTGATCTCGAGCTCAAGCTTCTCTCGCTGCAGTTCGTAGAGGTAACCTTTGATGCTCTTTGCCTGGTAATAGGACCATTGATCGGACGCCTCTGACTGCGCCATCACCGACCTCGTCGAAAACCCGCCGCCCTTGAGCGTCGAAAGCGTGGCACAGACCGCGAATACCACTGTCGTGAGCGCAAGATAGTTGAGCCAGGGTTCCTTCTTTTCTTCCGCCATATAAGCCTCCCCTTTTTGGGAGGGCACATAGTAGCCAAAAAAACGGCTGTAGTCAAGGGGCTCGTGTCACGGTTATGCTGGACCAACCAGTATAATTGCTAATAACTCGTGGCTCGTGAACGACATGAAAAGAACGTACCTTTATCGCCCCTAAGGAAAGCCCCATGCAGGAATAATTGTCATGACGCTATGAAAATGCTACCATTGAAACGAGAACCGCTACAGTTGAGGAGGACGACGTGATCATCGGCGTAGCCAGAGAGATCAAGGTGGAAGAGTTCCGGGTGGGGTTGACGCCCGCAGGCGCACGAGAGCTGGCGGAGGCCGGCCACTCGATTCTTGTTGAGAAGGACGCGGGCTCCGGCAGCGGCTTTCCTGACGAGGAATACGGGCAGGCGGGAGCCGTGGTCGTGCCCCGGAATGCGGTGTTCGGGACGGCTGATCTGATCGTGAAAGTAAAGGAACCGGTTCGCGCGGAATTCCCCCTGATCAGGGACGGCGTTGCCATCTTTACCTATCTGCACCTGGCACCGAACCCCGACCTCACGAAGGAGCTGCTGAAAAAAAGGGTGGCCGGCCTTGCCTATGAGACGCTGGAGCGCGACGGCAAACTACCTCTTCTTGCTCCCATGAGCGAGATCGCCGGACGGATGGCGCCGCTCATGGCTGCCTTTTATCTCCAAAAGTTCAAGGGCGGATCCGGAGTCCTGCCCACGGGGGTGAGCGGGGTGCGGCCGGGCAAGATCGTGGTCCTGGGAGCGGGCGTCGTCGGCACAAATGCAGCGCGGGTCGGCATCGGGCTCGGCATGGAGACCGTGGTCATCAACAAGGACACATCACAGCTGCAGCGCATCGACGAGCAGTTCAAAGGCCGTGTGCAGACCATACCGTTGTCGGCGCATGCCGTCGAAGAAGAGATCAGGGATGCCGATATGGTGGTGGGAGCCGTGCTGGTGCCCGGCGGCAGGACGCCGGTGCTGATACCGAAAGCGATGCTGGGAAGCATGAAGAAGGGAACGGTCATCGTTGATGTAGCAGTGGACCAGGGAGGATGCGTCGAGACCTCGCGGCCGACCACGCACGACGACCCTGTCTACGAGGTAGAGGGGATCGTGCATTACTGCGTGGCTAATATGCCCGGCGCCTATCCCCGGACCTCGACGCTGGCGCTCACGAACGCAACGCTTCGTTATGTGAAGACCCTCGCGGACAGCGGGATTGAAAAGGCGATCCACGAGGACCCGGCCATCAGGAGCGCGTTGAACACCTACCAGGGCAGGATCATGAATGAAGCTTTGGCAGGGGCGATGGGAGCGAAAACCTGATAGGGAACTGGAAAATGCAAAATGTAAATTTCAAATTATAAAATTGCGGTGCGACTCTGCTGCAGCGTATGCTACGCGAAACTGCTCATTTATCTACTGCAACAAATAATTATGAACATGTTTTATAAATCTCCCCTGTCCCCTCTTTGTAAAAGAGGGGCACTCCCTTTTCCAAAAGGAGGTTAGAGTCCGCACTCGACTGATTCAATCGGGGGAGGGATTGCCGTCGGAGATATTGCTTCTATTATCGATTAATAACTCGCAGCGAAGCTCCACTTCAATTTCCAACTTGCACGTTCCCCTGCAGTCCCGGGTTCACCCCGCCATCCTTCTGAGCGATGCCTTGAACGAAGCGGTCACTATCTCCTGCGCCTCGTCGAGGATCCGCCGCAGGTGCTCCTCGCCCACGAAACTCTCCGCATAGATCTTATAAATATCCTCGGTGCCGGACGGCCGCGCCGCGAACCACCCGTTGTCGGAGACCACTTTCACCCCGCCGATGGCCGCGTGATTGCCGGGAGCGTTGGTCAGGACCGCCCGGATCCGATCACCGGCAAGCATGGTGCCCAAGATCTGCTCGGGCGAAAGTTTTTTCAGCGCCTCCTTCTGTGGGGGTGTTGCCGGTGCGTCCACGCGCGTATACGCAGGCTCACCGAACTCGCCGGCCAGTTCCCGGTAGTGCTCGGCCGGGTCCTTCCCGGTGACAGCGGTGATCTCCGCGGAGAGCAGCGCGGGGATGATGCCGTCCTTGTCCGTAGACCAGACCGTTCCGTCCCGCCGCAGGAACGACGCTCCTGCACTCTCTTCCCCGCCGAAGCCCAAAGAGCCGTCGAGTAGTCCCTGAACGAACCATTTGAACCCGACGGGCACTTCAAAAAGCCTCCGTTCGAGCCTTGCTGCGACCCGGTCGATCATACCGCTGCTCACGAGCGTCTTGCCCACCGCGGCGTCCGGTCGCCATTCCGGCCGGTTGCGAAACAGGTAATCGACCATAACCGCGAGATAGTGATTGGGTTGCATAAGGCCGCTGCCCCTGGTCACGACGCCGTGCCGGTCGGCGTCGGTATCGCAGGCAAAGGCTATGTCGAACCGGTCCTTCAGGGCGATCAGGCGCTGCATAGCGTGCGGCGAAGAAGGGTCCATCCTGATCTTGCCGTCCCAGTCCACGGTCATGAACTTGAAGGTCGAGTCCACTTCTCGGTTCACGACGGTCAGGTCCAGGCCGTAGTGCTCGCCGATCCTGCTCCAGTAATGGACCGAGGCCCCACCCAGAGGATCCACGCCTAGAGTGATGGACGATCCGCTGATCGCGGCCATATCGATCACGTTACCCAGGTCCTTTACATATGCGCTCAGGTAGTCGTGCCGGTGAATGCCCGGAGCACGCAGTGCTTTCTCGAAAGAAACCCGCTTCACGCCGGCCAGCTCCGCCCTGATGAATTCGTTCGCCTTAGCCTCGATCCAGGCAGTGATACCGGTGTCCGCGGGCCCGCCGCTGGGCGGATTGTATTTGAATCCGCCGTCTTCGGGAGGATTGTGGGACGGCGTGACCACGATGCCGTCTGCAAGACCGGTCGTCCTCCCCCGGTTATAGGTCAGGATCGCGTGGGAGACCGCAGGCGTGGGGGTATACTCATCCTTGAGCGATATCCTCACCTCCACGCCGTTTGCCGCGAGCACTTCGAGCGCGCTGGCCAGGGCAGGCGCCGAGAGCGCGTGAGTATCGGCGCCCAGGAACAACGGGCCTCCTATCTTCTGATTCGCACGGTAGAGGCAAATGGCCTGCGTTATGGCGAGGATATGCCATTCATTGAATGTTTTTTCCAGGGACGAACCGCGGTGGCCCGATGTACCGAATACCACCTGCTGTTCCGGTACGGAAAGGTCGGGTACGTTCGAATAGTAGGCGGATACGAGCTTCGGGACGTTCACAAGGATCGATGGTGCGGCCGGCTTGCCGGCGAGAGGATTAGTGGTCATGGTTTTTGGGAACAGGCTGCGTTCAGGATAGATAATGCTTTTGACTGTAGAGCTGCGATGCGAACATGGGATTAGTATAGCAGAAAAATAATTGCCGACCGTTCACGATCCTAAAAAACAGGTGAATTCCGGGAAGGCCTGTCCCCGGAGATGTACAGCATTCCCTCCGCGGGGAAGACCAGATTATCTTGCATATTGTGCCTGCTGCCCTTTTTGCGGGAAAGAACTGCAAACGAAGGTTTCTACGGCCGGATCTATCTTTGCGGAGAGATTGCTTTCGGCCTTTAAGAGAACGATAAGTAAAATTCCGGTCGCTGCTCGAATGCGAACTGCCGAGAAGGGATATGGTGATAGTACCCAGGATGGGACTTGACTCATTTCGTCATTTACTCGTGGCCCCGGTCAGTTCCCTGTTTCGTCAACCCGACCCGGAAGAACCATTTTATTTTAAATCGATCCTTTTCCGCGGGCCGGGACTTTTTTATTTTTTGTGTTAGACTCACAGTATAAGCTAGAAAAAGCTGTTTCATCTCTCGGATAAAAAATGCACATATTGCACATGAATATCATTCTGCGGCCGCCACCCCTGTTCACCGTGGAATGATCCTCCGACAATTACCCGCCAAAGCGCCTTCAGGCAAACACTGCCGGAAACCGCCGGCAGGATATGTCCTAATCCGAGGATTATATTTTTTCGTTACAACTGGAGGAAACAACCATGAAAAAAAACCTGCCTATGCTTCCGGTCTTCAGAACCTTCTCTGTTGCAGCAGCCACCGCGCTCGTGCTCCTGTTGTGCGTTGCATGCGGAAGGGACAACAGCAGCATCGATGATTCGTCAGACCCAAGGAACGTAAACAGCGGCAATACCGCGGTTTCCTTGTCAAAAGTACAGCTGATACCCTGTCCGGCCACCGGCACCAAGGATATATCGATGAAAAACCAGACTTTTGACCCTGACTACGTCACCGTGCCGGTGAACACTGTAGTGAAATGGACCAATAATGGCTCAGGGGAAAACTGGTGGGTTATCAGCGGTGAGGTACCCGAGAATGGAGCATTCCACATCCCGCCTTTTGGCCTGGGAAAATCCGAATGCGCAAAATTCACTGCTCCCGGGACCTATAATTATCATTGTAATCCGGAGGTGAAGGGCGTGGTGATCGTAAAATAATTCCTCGGATCATGACCCGATTTTTTAGAACACAAAAAGCCCTGGATCGCTCTCCAGGGCTTTTTCTCCGCTAAAAGGTATTCGGCACTTGCCGGAATGCCGCGTGCTGCCCGGCAATTGTCTGGCGTCCGGCTCGCCGCTTCCTTCTCGGTTCCCCGGGACCGGTGCCCTCGAAAAAACACAGCGGAGCGAAGGGTCGGCCGCTCGCCTGAGGTCCGACCCCTCAGCAAAGGGGCCCGGGCAATGCCGTGCAGCCGCATCAGTTATCAATCGCATTTTTGGTCCGACTTGCAGATCCCATCATCCGATGGCGGCATGACCAATTCGAAAGGCAGACCCTCTTGACCGCCGAGGTTGAAGGGGTCGTTCCTGTTTTTTCGCACGCCCCGTTTCTCTTCTTTCTTCGCCGGAGCCTCCGGTTTAATTGCCGCCTCCGGTTCCTCCGGCCTGTCATTGAGGTACGCGAGAATGGGATCCCTGCCGGTCAGGAATATCTTTTCGTTGCTCCTGTTCACATACAGCGTCGGCACATGCTCGATGCCCATGCTCTTCAACAGAACCACGTAATTTTCAACCGGGACATGGTCAACAGGCAGCTGCTTCCGTTCGATCTCTTTCAGGACCTCTGCGCAGTACTTGCAATCGTCCGAATAGAACAGGACGAGTTGGTTCTGCGTCGGGATGGAGGTAACGGCGCCTGCGGGAAGGACCAGGTAGAACAGGCTGAACACAGCAAGCAGGGACGCAAAACCGGCGACCACCGCCCGGTGGCCCTGCATCAGTCTGATAAGGCTCAGCAAAACCAGGAAGGCGAGCACGACAAGGCAGAATATGCATGCGGCATGCAGCCGGAAGGCCTGGTACCCGGTAAAAAATCCTTCAGCGGCCAGGGAAACGACGAGAACGAAGTCGATGATCTTGTCGATCACGGGATCAGTGTGATACTTTCGGCTGACGGCCAGTATCGTCAAAAGAGACAGTATACCGAGACCGATGAGAAGGATCGAGAGGTCACCGAACCGTGCCGAGCCGGCCACGAGTTTGCAGCCTTCTGCCGAACAGATGCTGGTCCCGAAGAGCTGGAGAACCGTCTCCGCAAGAACAAAGAGTGTTCCGAGCGTTGCCAGGAGCAAGAATATCTTTGAGAACTTCAAATGCTTTTGCATCTGTGATTACCTCTGGTTATTGAAGCTCCTGCAGCATAATGAACGCTACAGGCCTCTGCAGGGAATTTGGATTCTCCAGGCCCTATTCTCGCCGCACCCAGCGCTCGTAAGCGCTGGGTGCAGGACATAATCCTATTCGTCAGCTGACCCCTGAGTAAGCTGCGGGGATGTGCTCACAACAGATTCATAGACAATCCGATTCCGGCATGCAAAGCCGTAAAAAAGCCACCGGTATAGTACCATGTTTGAATACATTTTCATACAATGGAGCTTGAGGCAAAATGAACGAGGGAAGGAATAAAAGGATAGAGGACTGGACCCGGGTTTGAAGGATCAATGGGACGTAACAAGGGCAGGCTTCGGCCTGATTGTTTTGTGAGCAACACGCCTGACCCGGGGTTTTTCAATGAACGCGGACAATTCGGGGTTCGCGCCGATCTCCGCAAGCATCAGCGTGCTTCTCCAGAGGTTGCTGCGGGACCGGGCGCCGAGGACCGCGGTAAAGAAAGGGCCCTTATCGGTGTTGATCGCACATACGAAGCAATGCCGCGCATTCCCGGTATAGCCCGTTTTACCGCCGATCATAAAGTCCGACTGCCACAGGAGATCGTTCGAATTCTCGAGGAAGATCTCCCGTCCTTGCGCCGTCCTCACCACGTATTCCTTCTTGCCCAGGATCTCCTTGATCAGAGGATAGTCGAGCGCACTCTTCATGATCAGCGCCAGATCGCTGGCGGTGGTGTACTGCGTTCGCTTCGGCAGTCCGGAAGAGTTCGCAAAAAGCGTATTCAACGCGCCGATTTGCCTGGCCTTCCGGTTCATCAGGCGTACGAACTCCTCTTCGGAACCGGCCGTGCTTTCGGCAAGGGAAACGGCAGCAGAGTTTATGGATTTCATCAAGGCAAGGTGAAGGAGATCCGATATCGTCATTTCCTCATCGAAATGGATCTTCGGCTGGATCGTACGCACCTTGCCGGCGTTCCGGCTTATTTTGACATTGAAAGCAGGATCCATCCGGTCGAGAACGACCATGGCGGTAACGAGTTTGACCGTACTTGCCGGGGCAAGCTTTGCATTGGGAAACTTTCCGAACAGGACCGCTCCGGAGGAATCCATAATGACGGCCGCCTCGGCAGGTATCTTTTTTTGGGGAAAAGCGGCTGCTCCGGTTGCCGTGATGAAGAGCATGATCGCGATGATGGCGGAGAAGTATGTCAGGCCCAAGCCGTTTTTAGTTCTGGTCATGACCAAAGAGGAGAAGCGAAACCAACTTTGTACCTAGCTGCTTTTTGGTCAACAATATAAATCTTTCAGCGATGAGCGTCAAGAAAA
>Ga0154501_1260_pt6 | contig 13525 bp, 14 predicted proteins | sample RifGroD2_FD_115980 | JGI IMG/M metagenome (GOLD analysis project Ga0154501, IMG submission 115980) | Nitrospirae bacterium GWD2_57_9 | reverse complement strand
TATGCTATCTCATAGGGGAAAGGAGAAGTAATTATGAAGAGATTTATTCTGGTTGCAGTCGTTGGAATGATGCTTCTGGCCTCACCGGTCATAGCAAAAGAAGGATTGTATGTTGGTGCCTATGTTTTGCCAAGCATCGATGTGTCCGAGGATTCGGGTGACGGATACGGATTTCGCGCGGGCTTCGGAGTCAACAGGTATTTTGCGGTCGAGGGCAGCTATGAAAAAGGAGATTTGGATAAGAGCGGGGATTTTACCGGCATGGCGCTCGATCTCAAGGTGAATTTCCCTCTGACCAGTCTCGATCGCAATAATGTCATGAGTCTGGAACCCTTTGTCCGGCTCGGTTATGCAGAGTATGAAGATGATGCCGACAATTCCGGATCCGGCCCTCACTTCGGTATCGGTATCGAGCTCTATCTGTTCCAGGAACTTTCAGTAAGCGCTGGGTGGAGCAGGACGGTTGCAGACTTTGACGGCAATGATGAGCGGATCAAGGTCATCGACCTGGGTTTGAATTACCATTTCCGGTAAATAGCATCAAGTAAAATGAACAGAAAGCCGGTCTGATAGCAGACCGGCTTTTTTTATTGTCATACATTGTCCCGCACGGAATCAACCGGTCATTGTCCAGCGCCAATTCTCTTTATTCCCATTCTTTTCACATGAGTTCCCGTCCAATAGATGCGCCCGCACGCCTTGCACATCCTGAATCCCTCATGATGTTCGTACACATATGGCGGCACCAGGTCCTTGAGCTCTTCTTTTGCAGCCGGGGTGAGCAAGCCATTGCATTCGGAGCATCTAGTCAGGGGTTTGCATTCCGCCTCCAGGCGCAGGTCATGAAGGAACTGACTCAATTGGTCTTGTACCTTGACAGCGCTGAGGAAAAGATGCCGGTTCGCGAGCGGCCGGGCAGCGAGACCAGCATCACGGGTCAGGATCAGGCGGTCCTGTTCGAGGGAGAGTCGGATGATCGAGTTGTCATCCAGCAGGGGGTCGTAGAGAACATCGAAGCCGAGCAGCCGCAGCCGTTTTGCCAGCCTGCCCAGCATCACATCGGCAATGAACTTCATGTGATCGGAGCTTCTCTCTTTATACACGGATCGGACGGCGTCAGGCTGTCCTCTCTGCGATTACTTCCGTTTATAAAAGGGCAAATCCACTATCCTTGCGACATATTCGCGGTCGCGGATCTCTACTTCTATTTCCTGGCCGGGCTGTGCATAACGGTTGACCACATACCCCAGTCCGATACCGACCCGAAGAGCAGGAGACAAGCATCCGCTCGTGACAGCGCCTATTTCCCGGTTCTCGGAAAAAATGCTGCCCCCCGGCCGGGGAGCCGTCTTTTCGAGCAGCATGAAACCCGCAAGCCTTTGCTCCGTGCCGGCAGCTTTCAGAGCGAGTAGCCGGTCCCTGCCCAGGAAGTCCTTTTTCAGATCCACAAATCGCTCCAGCCCCGCTTCGAGCGGGGTGCGGCTTTCGTCCAGGTCATTTCCGTAAAGCAGGTAGCCCATTTCCAGTCTGAGGATGTCCCTGCTTGCGAGACCGCAGGCCATGAGGCCGTACACGCCGCCTGCCTGCATGATGTCCTTCCACAGTTGCTCTGCTTCAGCGGAGGAAACGAAGAACTCGTATCCGTGTTCGCCGGTATAGCCCGTTCGGCAAACGACCAGACGTCTACCCTGCACGTCCACTTCCCTGACGGCCCGCGGCTTGAATTTTTTTATGCCGGGACCGAGTACTTTTTCGAGGATATGGGGCGACTGAGGACCTTGCAGGGAAAATTGTGCAAGCGCTGTTGTCGCGTCAGAGATGTCTATCCCGGCTGAAGCGAATGAACGAAGCCAGTTCAGGACCTTGGCGGTGTTGATCGCATTGGTAGAGAGGAGGAACCTGGGAGATGACCGGCCGTCAGACAGGCGGAAGAGCATTTCATCGTCAAGGACGAATCCCGACTCATTACATATCATCCCGTAATGAGCCGAGCGTTCCGAGATGCGCCCGATATCCCTCGTGAAGAGTTTCTGGAGAAGGGACGCGGAATCCTGTCCCGAGATTTCGATGCGGCCAAGGAATCCGACGTCGAAGAGGCCGGCAGTCGTCCGAACGGCATGATATTCATCCTGGACGTCGGTGAACACCTGCGGCACGTGCCAGCCCTGGAACTCCGTCATCCTGGCTTTCGCCTGAAGATGCTGATGGTGAAGAACCGTCTGTTTCATGCTGTCCTCCGCCTGATGTTGATGGAAAGACGGTTGTTATCGTGAGCGGTAAAGACTATTTTATACGGAGCTTCTCGGGATCGGTCTTGCCGTCGGCCAGCTTGTGTATGTCCCTGGGATAGAAGGCGCCGACTTCAGTGATGATGGCAGTGACGTAACGGGCGGGAGTCACATCGAATGCCGGGTTTGCCGCCTTGACCCCGTCCGGCGCGATCTGGACCTTGCCGAAGACGTGGGTCACTTCGTCGGGATTGCGCTCTTCAATAGGGATCAAGTATCCGGATTCCATGCTGAAGTCGATGGTCGAAAGCGGGGCTGCTACATAAAAAGGGATGCCGTGCTCCTTGCAGAGCACCGCGAGACTGTACGTGCCGATCTTGTTCGCCACATCTCCGTTCAAGGCAATGCGGTCCGCACCCACAATGGCGAGGTCCACCATGTCATGATACATGAAATATCCGGCCATGTTGTCCGTGATCAGCGTGCAGGGGATCTTCTCCTGCATCAGTTCCCAGGCAGTCAAACGGGCCCCCTGGAGAACCGGTCTGGTCTCGTCAACGTACACATGGATCTTTTTCCCTTCCTCGACGGCTGCGCGCATCACGCCTTCCGCGGTTCCATAACCCGCGGTCGCGATCGCCCCCGCATTACAGTGAGTGATGAGATTGTCGTCGTCGGACACGAACACGGAGCCGTAGCTGCCGATCCTCCGATTGGTCGCGATGTCCTCGTCCAGCATCCGTTGAGATTCCTGAACGAGCAGGTCCCTGATCGCCTCAACACCCTTGTCCCTGTTCTCCTGTACGAACTTCTTGATTCGTTCGATAGCCCAGAAAAGGTTGACCGCAGTCGGCCTGGTCGCTGCCATGAAGGCGCAGATCTCCTCGAACTTCGGCCAGAACTCCTCGAAGGAAGACGCGGGTATACTCCGGGAACCCAGCGCCAGTCCCATGGCCGCTGACACTCCGATCGCGGGAGCACCCCTGACCCAGAGCTCTTTTATGCCCCGTGCCACGGTCTCGTAATCCTTGCAATCGTTATACACAATCTCAAGGGGCAGTCGGGTCTGGTCCAGCATGCGTACGATGCCGTTCTTCCATTCAACGGTAGGGATCATTCAGGGTTCTCCTAAAAGGGGAAGGTGCGGAGTGAGGCTGTTTTAAATATAATGGAAGACGCAGGGATTGTCAAAAAAAATCTGAGGGTTACGAGCAAAATCAGGCGTCATCAGCGCTTCTCTTCCTCAGACAAAAAGATTAGAAGGTCGCTTTATGTTTCCTGCAAGGCGAGTGTTCCGCTTCGCCCGTCCACCGTCCCTTGAACGAGGTCGCAGTTGGGGATCGAAACGGGTTTTTCCAGGAGTTGCCGGGCCGCGGTTTCAAGTTTGATCACGGGGATGGATCGAGCATGCAACTGCCGCAAAAAAGACCGGAACAACTCTCTTTTTTGCATGCCTTCGATCTCGGCGTGGACCGTAAGCACGTTCAGGACACCCGTCTGCAAGAGCGAGAGATAGTGGCTGACAATCATTTTTTCAGGATACTCGGGTCTGCCGAGGAGTTCATCGAGCGTGGGCAAGGTGGTGGGGATCTGAAGCGTTCGAAAGACAGTGTTCTCCAGGCGCGGGAAGAAGGGATGGATTCCCCGGGAATCGCTGGCGTAGAGCAGGCCCGCGGCATCATAGGCCGCGAGGCTGAATGCGTTCGCCTGCCACCCGGCGGACCCGGCTGTCCGGGAAGGTTCCCCGAATATCCGTTCAAATTCCTTCCGGGCCTTGTCGAATTCGGCAAAAACCTCTTCGCGGCTCATGCCGGAAAGGCCATCCTGCCACCGAATATGGTCGTAGCAATGGATCCCTGCCTCATGTCCACGGTTGCGGGCTTCCCGCAGGACGGCCTCACACCTCCGTCCAATGTGAGGACCGGGCAGAAGTACGCCATTAAGGAGCGTGCGGATGCCGTAGGTGGACACAACGCCGGTGCGGCTTACCTTGCTCAGGAACCCCGGTCGGAATACGCGCTTGATCGCCCTGCCGGTATTGTCGGGACCCAGTGAGAACAGGAACGTGGCGCTGATCTTGAACTCCTCGAAGAGGGCAAGCAGGCTCGGAACACCGATGCGGGTGCCGCGGTCGGTATCCACGTCGACCTTGATAGCGAGGGTGGTCATACAGCAAAACTCAAGCACGAATTTTTACATCCGAATGAACAGCACTGCCGTTGCTGTTGCTTAAAATTTCGTTTTTCGGATTTCGGATTTGTCGTACTAGACATCCAGTTCCTTTGAAGGCCTTCCCAGATGATAGTCCAGCGTCTTCCGGAGGGCGGTCTTCACGTCGGTCGTCGGCCTCCAGCCCAGATATTGCTCGGCGTTCTTGATGGACGGCACGCGCGTAAGGATGTCCTGGTATCCTTCTCCGTAGTATTCCTTCGACTGGACCGTTACGATCCTGACATTCTCCGCCAGTTTAGCGTACTTCGGGTAGGTCCTGATGAGCGCGATGATCGTTTCCGCGAGCTCCTTGATGGACATGTCGTTCGAAGGATTTCCGATATTGAAGATCCTTCCATTGGCGGCATTGTCCCTGTTCTCGATGATCCTGATCAGCGCCTCGATACCGTCGTCGATATAGGTGAAGCTTCTGCGCTGGGCGCCGCCGTCCACCAGCTGGATATCCTTGCCACGAAGAATATTGCCGATGAACTGGGTGAGCACCCGGGAGCTGCCTTCCTTCGGCTCCAGGATGTTGTCCAGTTTTGGCCCGATCCAGTTGAATGGCCGGAAAAGGGTGTATTGCAGGCCGTGCTTCATGCCGTACGCGTGGATCACGCGATCCATCAGCTGTTTTGAGCACGAATAGATCCAGCGCGGTTTGTTGATGGGGCCGAGCACCAGGTGCGACGATTCTTCGTCGAACTCACGGTCCGTGCACATGCCGTACACTTCGGAGGTCGACGGGAAGAGCACCCGTTTCCGGTACCTGACGCATTTCCGCACGATATCCAGATTCGCTTCGAAATCCAGTTCGAAGACCCGTAGAGGGTCTGAAACATATGTGGCCGGGGTAGCGATCGCAACGAGGGGCAGGACAACATCGCACTTCTTGACTTGATACTCGATCCATTCCCGGTTGATCGTGATATCCCCCTCGACAAAATGGAACCGCTCGTGCCCCAGGCATTGGTCGAGTTTGTCCGAGGACATGTCCATGCCGTACACTTCCCAGTCCTTGTTCTTGAGGATATGTTCCGTGAGGCTGTTCCCGATGAATCCGTTCACTCCGAGGATCAGGATTTTGAGGCTCATGATTGCTCCATTCGCTGTTACTCGTTGGTCGATTCTAAAATGATCTCCGGGTAGGCGGGGGCTAATGCTGCCGGCAGTTCAAGTCCGCTTGTTTCCCAACACCTCTCCTGCTTCCAGCCCGTGAGTGCCGGCCGAGGCATCCTCTTCTTCGCGACCGTCCCATTGCAGCTTCACGATCTCCAGACTTCCGTTCCCTGCCGCCACACGGAGAGGCTTCGCCGAGAGGACCTCTCCCGGCGCTCCGCCGGGGCCCTTCACCGGACTGGCTTTCCAGATGAACAGTTGCTTTCCGTCTATTTCCGTGAATGCTCCCGGGTAGGGGTGGGTGACCGCGCGAACGAGATTATATATCGTTTCCGCGTCCATTGTCCAGTCAATGCGCCCATCCTCGGATTTCCGGCCGCCGTAATAGGTAGCCTGCGATTCATCCTGTGGCCGCCGGGGAGCCGTTCCGCTCGTGATCGCATCAAGCTGGCGTTCCAGCACCAGGCGCGCAGCCCTGACCGCCTTTTCAAAGACATCCCGGGATGTATCATCAGGTGCTATGGCAATCCGTTCCTGATCTACGATGTCCCCGGCATCGGCCCTTTTCACCATATGATGCAGCGTGACGCCCGTCTCGGTTTCCCCGTGCAGCACCGCCCAGTTGATGGGGACCCGGCCGCGGTATTTCGGGAGCAGAGAACCATGCATGTTGAACGCTCCCCGTGGGGCGATGTTCAGGATTTCCTCCCTGATCATGTTTCTGTAATAAAAGGAGAATATCAGGTCCGGCTGCCACGAACGGATCTGTTCGATCCACTCGGGGCTGTTGACCGATTCCGGCTTGTAAACCGGAATATCGTACTCCTCGGCGAGTTGGGCCACAGACCGGAACCAGATCTCTTCGCCGGGATTGTCCTCGTGGGTGATCACCGCAAGTACGTACTCGTCGTTCTGGATCAGTGCGTCGAGGCACTCATAACCGACTTCATGGTAGGCAAACACCAGTATGCTTGGTTTATTCATCGATCCTCTCATAGACGTTGCGGATGACGAAGCGCGGACGCCGCCGCACTTCCTTGTAGATGCGGCCGATATATTCACCGATGATACCGAGACCCATGATGCCGATGCCGACGAGGAAATAGAGGATCGCGAAAAGGGTGAACACTCCTTCGGCTTCGGGCCCGATCACGAGCCTTCTTATGAACAGGTAGACGACAAAGAGCGTGCTCAGGACGGAGATGGTCATGCCGAAAAGCGTGAAGATCTGGAGAGGCACCACTGAAAAGCCGGTCATCAGATCGAAGTTCAGCCGGATAAGGTCATACAACCGGTATTTGGACTCTCCCGCGGCCCTGGCTGCGTGCTCCACTTCGACCTCGGCGGGTTTGACCGCAAAGCTGTAAGCGAGGGCAGGGATAAAGGTGGAGTTCTCCTGGCTTGCCACGATGCTGTCGATGATGCTCCTCCTGTATGCCCGAAGCATGCAGCCCTGGTCCTTCATGCGGATGTTCGTGATCTTCGCGCGGAGGCCGTTTATGATCCTGGAAGCATAAGTGCGGAAGAAGCTGTCCTGTCTGTTCTTGCGGTACCCGCCGACCACATCATGCCCGGCATCGATCGCGGCCAGCAGTTTGGGTATCTCCTCGGGCGGGTTCTGCAAGTCCGCATCGAGCGTGACCACCACTTCCCCCCGAACGCGCTCGAAAGCGGCCATGATAGCCATGTGTTGTCCGAAGTTACCATTGAAGTCGATCACCCGGACCTCTGCCGGCCGCAGCCTCTGGAACTCTTGGAGCATTTCGCCGGACCGGTCCCTGCTGCCGTCGTTCGTGAAGATGAGTTCGAAGCGCCTGCCCAGGCGGTCCATGACCGCGGTCAGGCGCTCGAACAGGGCAAGCAGATTTTCCTGCTCATTATATACAGGGATCACGATGCTCACGTCGAGTCTCATGTCAGCTCCTCTTGAACAGATCGGCCATTGCCGCCACCACCCGGTCCTGGTCCGCATCGGTCATCAGCGGGAAGAGCGGCAGGCTGACGATGCCGTCCGAAACGGCCTCGGCATTGGGAAAATCTCCGCGCTTGAAGCCGAAGTGTTCGCGGTAATACGGGTAGAGGTGAACGGCCCGGTAATGGAGCCCGGTGCCGATATTGCGCTCTTTCATGCCCTGCATAAAGGCATCGCGGTCCATGCCCGCGGTCTCGGCCTTGATCAACGGAGTATAGAGGTGCCAGGCATGCAGATGCGAGTAGGCAGGGGTCCGGGGCAAAGACAGTTGCGGCCATCCGGCAAGAAACTTCTGGTAACGCAGCGCCAGCTCCGTGCGGCGTTTGATGAACCCGTCAAGCTGCTTCAGTTGGTGAAGGCCGAGGGCCGCCTGCATGTCCATCATATTGTACTTGAACCCGGGTGCGATGATCTCGTAATGCTGATTGCCCTTCTTGCCGAACCTGTTCCATGCCTCCCGGTCCATGCCGTGAAATCGCAGCAGGGCCACATCAGACGCCATGTCCCCATCGCGGGTTACCACGCAGCCGCCTTCGCCGGTCGTCATGTTCTTGTTCGGATGGAAGCTGAATACCTGGATGTCGCCGAAGCTCCCGATGCGCCTGTCCTTATACCGTGTGCCGATGGCGTGCGCGGCGTCCTCGATCACGCGCAAGTTGTGTCTTTTGGCAATGTCATACAGCGGGTCGAGGTCCACCGGCAGCCCCGCGAAGTGAACGGGCATGATGGCCCTGGTGTGTTTCGTGATCGCTTGCTCGATGCGGGATATATCCATGTTGTACGTGCCGGGCTCGACGTCGACCAGCACCGGTTTGCCGCCGGTCAGCACGATCGTGTTCAATGTGGCGGCGAAGGTCATGGGCGTGGTGATCACCTCATCGCCAGGCTGAAGCTTGAGCGCAGCCAGCACCAGGTGCAGCCCGGCAGTCGCCGAGGAAAGCGCCAGGGCATGGGGCGCGGAACAGTAGGACTTGAGGTCTTCCTCGAATTGTTTGACCCGGGGGCCCGTAGTGATCCAGCCTGATCTGATGCAGGCAACCACCTCATCGATCGCCTCCTGGCTGATGGTCGGCCGGGAAAAGGGAAGGAATTCTTCGTTTGGCATCATGACTCCTTTTTGAGGAGAAAATATAAAAATAGAACTTTTTAACCGCCAGGACGCGAGGGTCGCAAGGAAGTCAAAAGCATTAATGCACAGATTATAAAACAAAAATAGTTTAGCTTCTGGTTTCCTTCGCGTCCTTCGCGGTTCGCGGTTCAATGGTTTGTTTTAGGAATTCATCAGCTTCTCGTGACGAAATATACTCCCACTATGATGATCAGTACCCCGGTGATCCTGGTCAGGGAGAGGTTCTCCTGAAAAAGATAGTAGCCGGCGACGGCGTTCACGATATATCCCACGCTCAGCAGCGGATAGGCAAAGCTGACCTCGACCCGGGACAGCACCAGGAGCCAGACAGCAACGCTCACCACATACAGGAACAGCCCCGCCAGAACATACACATTGCCCGCGACCTGCATTCCAATGGGCAGCACATTGGCCCAGACAAAATCGAAATGTCCGATCCTGCGCATGCCTTCTTTCAGGCAAAGCTGAGCGGCGGCGTTCAGCAGCACGCCGAGCAGAATGAGAGGCAGGTATATCATGAGGCGATCTCCTTGTTCGGTATCATGCCGGGACAGCGTCCTTTTCGATCGTCCGAAGTGAAGAGCAGCACTGGAGATACCATGCCGCGGCTAGGATATCCAATTTCTCCGAAAAAACAAGCTCTCCTTAGTATCGGTCCTGGGCATCGCTTGTTCGACATATGTCCTTCATGGCGTCGGGATGGGTTTTAGTACTGAGGGCATGAAAGAATTCTGACGGTCGCTTGCTTCTCAGGCGCCGGAGTGTTGTTGCAATGAAAGCAATCACTTACAATTGGCGGGATTCTACAACGGGAACCGGGGTTTGTCAAACAATTTGTCGCAGTTGTGCGGAATGCTTTCCTGAAATGATCATCAGAAGGCGAGAGGCGTGCGTTATGGCAGCAGCGGGCCGGGGTCAACGTTCCTGGCTTTTGCGCATCGCCTCACATGCCATATGCCTGATGACCTTCCCTTTCACCATATACACGACCATTTCCGCAATATTCGTGGCATGGTCACCGACACGCTCGAGGTATTTCGTGATATAGGAAAGGCGCACTGCGCGGGAAATGTTCCTGGGGTCCTTGAGCATGTACACCAGCAGCTCGTTGAAGATCTGCTGGTTCAGGTTGTCCACGAAATCGTCGGCCATGCATACTTCCATGGCCAGGTCCGCGTCCCTGGCCACGAAGGAATCAAGACTGTCCTTCAGCATCTTCTGGGCTGCTTCAGCCATGCGCGGGATGTCGATATACGGCTTGAGCGGCGGTTCATCGAGCAGTTCCACCGAACGCTCGCACACATCCACGGCCAGATCTCCCATGCGTTCCAGGTCGGTAATGATCTTGATCGCGGTGGTCACAAAGCGGAGATTGCTGCCGGTGGGCTGCCAGATCGCCAGGAACCGGATGCACTCTTCTTCGATCTCGACGTCGTAATTGTTCACGATCGCGTCGTTGTCAATTACCTGCAGCGCCAGGTCCCGGTCCCGCTCCACGAGCGCCTTGATCGATTTACGGATGGCATCCTCCACGAACCCGCCCATCTTGAGGATCCGTTCTTTTATCTTTTCCAGTTCCTGGTCTTTTTGCGATGGCATGGCGATCTCCTTGAGGAAAATTGCAAATTTCATCTGATGCTCGTTCTTTGCTGCTTGACCCTTTACCCGAACCTGCCCGTGATGTAATCGTCTGTCTGCTTCTTGTCCGGGTTCGTGAATATCTTTTCCGTTGCTCCGTATTCGATCAGTTCTCCCAGGTACATGAACCCCGTCATGTCCGATACGCGCGCGGCTTGCTGCATGTTGTGAGTGACGATGATGATCGTTACGTCCTTTTTGAGGTTCACCACCAATTCCTCGATCTTTGCGGTGGAGATCGGATCCAGTGCCGAAGTAGGCTCGTCGAAGAGCAGCACCTCCGGCTCGACGGCAAGCGCTCTGGCGATCACAAGCCTTTGTTGCTGACCGCCGGAAAGATCATAGGCGCTGTCATTCATCTTGTCGCGGACCTCTTCCCAGAGCGCCGCGTGCCTCAGCGCTTCCTCGATCCGTCCCGCCAGTTCGGATCTGTTCCTGATGCCTTTCAGCCGCAGTCCATAGGCTATGTTCTCGGCAATGGACATCGGGAAGGGGGTAGGTTTTTGAAAAACCATGCCGATCCTGCTGCGGAGGGCGATCAGGTCCACGTCGGCCGCAAGGATGTTCTGGTTCTGAAATACGATCTCGCCTTCATAACGATGATGGGGATAGAGATCATGCATGCGGTTAAAACAGCGGAGAAGGGTCGTTTTCCCGCAACCGGAAGGCCCGATGAGCGCAGTCACCTTGTATTTAGTGATAGGCAGGGATATCCCTTTAAGCGCATGATTCGTGCCGCTGTAGTAGAAATCGAGGTTTTTGACTTCGATGTCGATCGTGGGAGCCACTATTTGTACCTCCATTTCAAAATCAACCTTCCCGCAAGTGTCAGGACGAGGATGAAAACCGTTATCACGAATGATGCAGCCCAGGCCTGGGCATGCCAATCTTCGTAAGGACCCATGGCATACTGAAAGATCGTTACCGTAAGCGACGCAATCGGTCCGTTCATGTTCGTCGAGAAGAAGTTGTTGTTGAATGAAGTAAACAGCAGGGGGGCTGTTTCTCCGGCAACTCTGGCTATGGACAGAAGAATTCCGGTAAGGATGCCTGTTGCCGCGCCGCGGTAAACTACCTGTATAATGACCTTGTAATACGGCGCGCCAAGAGCAAAGGCAGCCTCCCGAAGGGTCCATGGCACCATGGAAAGCATGTCTTCCGTTGTTCTCAGCACGACCGGGATCATGATAAGCGACAGCGCGAACGCACCCGCCCAGCCGCTGAAATGATGAACAGGCCTGACCAGGATCGCGTAAATGAAGGTGCCGATGACGATGGACGGAACACTTACGATGATGTCCGCCAATACACTGATAACCTGCGCAAACCGCGTGCGCCGGGCGTATTCGGCAAGAAAGGTCCCGCCGAGCACTCCGACAGGGACTCCGATGAGCGTTGCGCAGATCGTGATCAGCAACTGTCCGATAAAGGCATTTCTGAGCCCCCCGCCTGCCATCCCGGCGGGAACGGGATCGTTGAAGAAAAGACCGAGATTGAGGGCGCCGATACCATGGATCAGAACATCGCCCAGTATGAAGACCAGCCAGAAAAGACCGACGAAAGCGGCGCAAGTGCTGAGTGCAAGTGCGATAAATCCCTCGAGTTTTCTCTTTTTTTCTATATTCATGCTATCTTTCAGGATATCTGCGAAATCGTGATCTGCCGATAAAAATCGTTTTTATCTATGATATTTCTTCTCCGCCCGGACCAGGAACAGCTTCGCGATTGCAAGAGTGATAAAGCTCAGCACGAACAGGACTAAAGCAAGATAGAATAACGACGATAGGTAGACGTCGTTGTCCGCTTCCGTAAATTCGTTTGCAAGCGTAACCGTAATGGTCGCGGCGGCGTCGAACAGGGAAGTTGCTATCTTATGGTTATTGCCGAGCACGAAGGCAACAGCCATTGTTTCTCCAAGCGCTCTGCCGAGAGAAAGCACCACCCCGCCGAAAACACCGAGCTTGGAGTAGGGGAGCACGACATTCTTCACCACTTCCCACTGTGTGGCGCCGATCGCATAAGCCGACTCTTTTACCACGGACGGAGTGAGATTGAAGGAATCCCTGGCAATACTGGCAGTAAAGGGAATGATCATGATGGAAAGGATAATGCTTGCGGTGAGGATGTCGATCCCCAGGGGCGTTCCCCGGAACAGAATCTCCAGGACAGGGACCTGGCCAAGGGTGGACTTGAGCGCCGGTTCGATGTATTTGCTCATGATCGGAGCAAGCGTAAAGAGGCCCCACATGCCGTAGATGATGCTGGGAATGGCTGCCAGTAATTCGATTGCGATACCGATAGGGCCTTTTAAAAAGTTAGGCGCTACTTCGGTCACGAAAATCGCGATGCCGATAGCGCTCGGCACGGCAAAGAGCAGCGCGAGTCCCGTCGTAACAAAGGTTCCGTAGATGTTCGTGGCCGCTCCAAAAACTTCCTTTACGGGATTCCATTCGGTCGAGAGCAGGAACTGCAGAACGCCGAATTTGCTTATCGCGAGAGATGATTCGCGGACAAGGACCCAGAAGACGCCTACAATGATAAATACGATCGATAAGGACGCAAATCCCGTCAGAAGAGAAAAGCCTAAATCCAAAGGGTTTTTTTTGGGAAGAAGTGCCAATTCAACTCCGCTGCGCAAATAAAAAGAAATAACAAAAGGGTCAGATAAGGATTATACTTATCCGACCCTCGTGTGTCAAACTGTAACTGATTGTAAATCCGTTTTTTCCCCTTTGGTTAATAGACGCCGTTGGCCTTCCAGTAAGCTCTCACCTTGTCCTTCAGGGTCTTCGGAAGCGGGATGTAAATAAGGTTCTTTGCGGTGGCGTCTCCATTTTTATACGCCCAGTCGAAGAACTTTACGGTTTTGATATTCCCATCCTTCTTGTCCTTTGCCAGCAGAATAAAGGTGGCGCCGGCGATCGGCCAGGATGTTTTGCCGGGAGAGTTCGTGAGCCAGACGTAAAAGTCCTTCTTGGGATCGAAATTGCCCGTTGCCGCCGCGTCTTCAAAAGTTTCGAAGTTCGGCTCCACGAAGTTGCCCGCGGCGTTCTTGAGCATTACATGAATGAGCTTGTTCTGCTTGGCGTACGCAAATTCGACGTATCCGATCGAGTTGGCCGCCTGTTTCACATAGTTGGCAACGCCTTCATTGCCCTTGCCGCCGATGCCTGTGGGCCAGGCGACCGATTTGCCTTCGCCTCCCTTCTCCTTCCAGGCTGAGGAGGT
>Ga0154501_1270_pt3 | contig 13797 bp, 12 predicted proteins | sample RifGroD2_FD_115980 | JGI IMG/M metagenome (GOLD analysis project Ga0154501, IMG submission 115980) | Nitrospirae bacterium GWD2_57_9 | reverse complement strand
GAGCCGCGCTGTCCGGACCGATAACCTTGCCGCAGCCATCTACAAGCAAGGCGAACAGGCGAGCGCCAAGGGGGACCACCGGACAGCGGCCGTTCATTTTTTAGAGATCGGGAAAGTGGCCCCGAGGTCCAGGATCAGGGTGAACGCGGAGTACGATGCGGCTGCCGCGCTGATCCAGGCCAACGAGTGGAAGATGGCTGCCGGTGTGCTGGAGCGCTTCCGCACCCTGTTCCCCGGACATGCGCTGCAGCACGAGGTGACCAGGAAGATCGCCTATGTCTATCGCGAGGATGGGCAGCTTTCCCTCGCGGCTGACGAATACGAACGCATAGAACGGGAGTCCGGGGATGATGAGGCGAGGCGGGAGGCCTTGCTGGTTGCGGCGGAATTGCATGAGAGGGCCGGGAACCAGTCCCGCAGGCTGGCGGTGTATCGGCGTTATGTGGACCATTTCCCGCACCCCGTGGAACCGAACCTGGAAACGCGCGGCAAGATCGCGGAAGCTTTGAAAAAGAACAACGATCACGACGGCTATCTCGCCGAGCTCAGGCAGATCGTGGCCATAGACGCCGGCGCGGGCAGCGAGCGTACGCCGCGGACCCGCTCTCTCGCCGGAAACGCCGCGCTGGTCCTGGCCGGGTCGGCCTTCGACCGGTTTGCCGAGGTCAAGCTGGTCGAACCAGTCGAGGCCAGCCTGGGCAGGAAAAAGGAGTTGATGAAGGCTGCGAGCCAGCAGTTCAACCAGCTGCTCGATTACGAGATCGGCGACATCACCGCGGCAGCCGCCTTTTATCTGGCCGAGATCTATTCCACCTTCAGCAGGGACCTGAAAGAGTCCGTACGCCCCGCAGGCCTGAGCGCGTTGGAACGGGAAGAGTATGACCTGGCCATCGAGGAGCAGTCCTATCCCTTCGAGGAGAAGGCCATTGCTACGCATCAGAGCAACCTCGAACTGATCTCCCGGGGTGTTTACAACCAGTGGATCGACAAGAGTTTGCAGAAACTGGCCAAGCTCGTTCCCGCCCGCTACGATAAGCCGGAAGAGGGGAGTTCCGTCGTCACGTTGTTGGATAGTTTCGTATTTGCCATTGAACATCCGGAGCCGATGGTGTCGCAGGCAGCGAACGAAGATGCGGCAAAGGTGGAGAAGCCGTAGCCCTGAGCGGGCGACAGGGGCGACAAGGGGACTCTTTGAGGTGGTGGGGAGAAGAATTTACCACGAAGCACACGAAGTTCACGAAGATTAAATCGAGATCCGGGGTTACTTCTGGCTCCCTTCGTGTACTTCGCGAGCTTCGTGGTGAAAAAGTTTTGAGTCCGGTTCACTGAACAAGACAGGAAGCTGAGTGATGCAGATCAGGAATGCAGAGCCGCTATGGCGCTCGTACGTTAGAAGGCCGGCAGCATGGGGGGCCCTGGTCATGGTGCTCGCGTTTTTTTCCGCGTGCGCCGTAACCAGCAAAGGGCCCTCCGTGGCCCAGCTCACGGATGGCCGACAAGGGTTTGTTATCCGGGAAAATCCGGAAATGGACGCCGCGTCACGCGGCGAATTCGAGCGAGCCGTCGCCATGATGAACGCCGGGGAAAATGACAAGGCCATCGAACTTCTGACAAGAGTGATCGATCGGTCACCGGGCGTCACCGCGCCGTATATCAACATTGCGATGGCCTACGTGCGGACCGGACGGACGGAACTGGCTGAGCAGCACCTCAAAACCGCTTTGGGACTGGTTCCTGATCATCCGGTCGCGAGCAATGAATATGCGTTGCTGCTTCGCAAGGGCGGCCGTTTCAAGGAGGCGAGAGAGATCTATGAGAAGGCGCTCGCTGGTTTTCCGGATTATCTTCCCGCCCGCAGAAATCTCGGGATCCTCTGCGATCTGTATCTCAATGACCCGGCATGCGCCCTCAAACAATTCGAGCTTTACAGCGAGGGGATGCCGGCGGACGGGCAGGTCAAAATCTGGATTGCCGAGCTGCGCATGCGGCTGGGATGGTAGATTTTAAAAAATGGATAGAGCCTTTACCACGAAGCACACGAAGGCCACGAAGTTTAAAATTAAGTGCTCGATTCTCCCGGACTTCTTCGTGTACTTCGCGATCTTCGTGGTGAAAATGTGTTCTCTCCGGTTTGTCCGGTTTTGAAAGAAGGAGGCACTATGTATCGAACCATGCTGCTTTGTCTGTGCCTGTTCCTGACACTGCTCGGCACGGCCATTGCCGAACCGAAGGAATCGGCGGCCAGGAAACCGGCGGCGAAGGAAACGGCTGCCAAACAGTTATCGGGCATGTCCATCGTCGGCAACGATGAAGCCCCCAAATCCCTCTATATCATGCCGTGGAAAAAGTCCGAGATCGGCGCGGAGACAAGCTTGAACATGATGCTGACGGAAAGCGCCGTGCCGGTGGACCGGGAAGTGTTCCTGCGGCAGCTGGATTTCTTTGAGGTAAGGACCAGGAAATAATGATGTCACTTCGAAGTGAGAAGGGGAACGTTTTTTCGTGAGCGAAAAGGGAGGAGCAAAAGATGGAATTTTTCTATGCAATAGTCAGGTTTTTCCAGATGGGCGGTTTCTTCATGTATCCCATTCTGCTCGTGCTTGCGGTCGGTCTGGCCATCGCGTTCGAACGCTGGCTTGAACTGAATCGTGCGCGGGCTGCAAATCAAAAGGTCTGGAACGCGCTGTATCCGGTGCTGGTAAAGGGAGAGTTCGATAAGGCCCGGGAACTGGCCAACAAGGACAGGTCCAGCATGGCGCAGATGCTGGGGATGGGACTGGCCCGCCAGGGGGCGGTCAGGCGGCGGGAAGACATAGAGATCGCCATGGAAGAGACCATGATGGAGATCATCCCGGAGTTGGAAAAGCGCACACCCTACCTGGCGCTGTTCTCGAACATCGTGACCCTCTTCGGACTGCTCGGCACCATCATGGGCCTTATCCAGGCCTTCGCCGCGGTTGCCACGGCCAGCCCCGCCGAGAAGGCCGCCCTGCTCGCGGCCAGCATTTCGGAGGCCATGAACTGCACAGCCTTCGGCCTGATGTCGGCGATCCCGCTTCTCCTCCTCCATGCCCGTCTGACCACGACCACGGGCCACATCGTGAACGGCCTGGAGATGGCATCGGTAAAGGCGCTCAATGCCATCGCCAATTTCAGCAAGCACCAGCTTGACAGGAGCTGATCATGGCCAGACGATATCGTTACCGGAGGGGCGGGCAAAAAACGTTCGACACGGACATCATGCACGTCCTGAACCTGACGCCCATGATGGACATCCTCACGGTCCTGGTCATCTTTCTGCTCGTCACCGCCGTCTTCATGAGCATCACGATCATGGAATTGAGCATCCCCACCGGCGCGGGCGCGGCCGCTGCCGGCAGGCCCAACTTCAATATCGAGGTGATCGTCCGCAAAACCGGGCTGCAGATCTCAAACGGGTCGGCGGTGCAGGCCGCGATCCCGAAAAAGGACGGAGCCTACGACATCGAGCAGCTGTCCAGGATGCTCGTTCGCCTGAAAGAACAGTACCCTGAGAAGCAGGACGCAACGGTCCTGATGGAGCAGAGCATCGAATACGATCATCTGATCCAGGTCATGGACGCGGTCCGCGTGGCCGACGTGCGGGCGGAAGGAAGCGGAGAGATGAAGAAGATCGTTCTCTTTCCGAACATATCCATAGGAGACGCGCCATGAGAGGCAGCAGGCGCATGAAGCGCATGGAGCGCAATAACAAGAACAGCCAGATCGTCGGTCTCGGCCTGAATCTTATCCCGATGATGGATGTGCTCACCGTTCTCGTCTTCTTCCTGCTCTTTCATTCGTTCAACGGCGATATGCCGGAAGCGAGGATAACGCTGCCCCATTCCATTGTGGAGACCAGGCCTCGCGAGACCGTGGCCATCGTGGTCACCCCCGAGGTCGTACTGGTACAGGGCGAGGCCGTGGTCAGCACTTCCAGGCTTATCGATGACGCCGTGGGGACCGTTCCGGAAGTGACCGAGCGGCTCAGGCAGCTTGACCCCCACCTGCCGAAGATATTCGCCGAGAACAAGGAGCTCACGCTCCTTGCCGATAAAACGATCCAGTTCAAGGTGCTGAAAAAGATAATGTCGACCTGCACGGCGGCCGGATACGGACGGATCTCCCTCGCCGTCGCGCAGAAGGCCGCAAAAAAAATCTGATGGAGCAGCCGTGAGTTCATTGCCGTTACAACAGGAACTGGCGCATCTTCAGGAACAGATCGAGCAGGTCCGCCGGAAACAGGGGATGCTGAAGGGCGAGCTGCGCGCGGTGGAGGCAGGGCTGGAGAGGCTCTCCGCCGATCGACAGCGGTTCGACGCCCTGCGGGACTTCTGCCGGGCCCTCGACAAGCTGGGGGAACTGAAGGCCGATGACCTCTTCTGGGAAGGGGCCCGGACCGCCGGACAGGTGGAACGGGCGAAGGGCCGCGTTGCCGGCTTCGAGCGGGAAGTAAGCGGGGTCCTGGAAAAACAGGCCGCTCTCAAGGAGCAGCTCGACCGCTGCCTCGATGAATTGTACGTCCTCGATGATGAAGTACGCGATGCATACGCCCGCGAGGAACGGCGCGAGGAAGAGTACGTCATCGAGCGGGAGATCTCTCCCGTGCCTGAACGCGCGGCCGTCATGCCCTGGTCCAGGGAGTCCGAGAGCGAAAGACTGTTCCGCAAGACCCTGCTTGCCGCCCTGGCGCTCTCGCTCTCCCTGGGGGCCCTGATCACGCTGCTGCACGTGCCGGTGCCTGTCCGCCCGGCCGTGGTGGCGGTCCCGGAGCGCCTGGTCTCGATGCTCAGAAAAGAGCCGCCCAAGCCCGAGCCGCCCAAGGAAGAAGAGAAGCCGGACCAGGAAAAAGCGCCCAAGGAGGACCGGCCCGAACCGACCACGGAAGAAGAGAAGGCCGCGCGTAAAAAAGCGGAGAGCACCGGTGTCCTTGCCTTCAAGGAGAGCTTTAAAGATCTCGTGGACGAGGCTCCTGCTTCGCGGCTCGGCGCTGCGGCGCGGCTGACCAGCCAGCCCGCAGCAGCAGGCCAGCCCCGGGCCAGCCGCTCGCTCGTGGCCATGCCGTCAACGGGAGCCGGCTCCAGCGGCGGCATCGGCAATGCCGGGGTCAGCCGCACGGTCGGGCATGACAGCGGCAGCCGCATCGGCGGCGTGGGCTTTACCAGGGTGGAAAGCACGGTTGCCGGCCTGGCGGAAGAGGCGAAGCCGGTCAGTGCAGGAACCGGCCCGGTGAGAACCGACGAAGAGATCCAGATCGTCTTCGACAAATACAAGGCCACGCTCTATCGCATGTACAATACGGAACTGCGCAAGAACCCGACCCTGCGCGGCAGGATCATCCTGCGCATCACGATCGAGCCTGACGGCGAGGTGTCCGCATGCACGGTGCAGACGAACGACCTGGGGTCCCCGGAGTTGGTGGCCCAGATCGTGGCGCGTGTCAAGAAGTTCAACTTCGGACCGAAGGAGAAGGTTTCCAAAACCACCATTCTGTATCCGATCGATTTCCTGCCCGGAGGCTAGCGCAGGGAAAAGGGCGGAGGGGAGAATCAAAAGACGACAGAGGCGCTGGAAGAGGTGAGAACTAAACGAGGGGAAAAGCATGTATGAGCTTCTGGCTGAAGGTTTTCGGACGTGGGTTCGAATCCCACCGCCTCGACCATATTAGACACATTAGAGGCAGAAGGCCCCTTGCTGGGCTTGTTCTTTTTGCCTCCTTGCCTAACCAACCCATTACATTTCCTTTTACGCATGGTGGCGGGCAACACGTTCACCAGAGACGACAAGACGTCGTCGAACCTGGTTAGTACGACTTTTTTATTAGAAAACAGCAAAGTTTTTTCACTCTTCTAACAATTTTAGTTGGAAATAGTGATTTTTATTGACACCTAATTTCTCTTGGTTCATAGTCCTTTCATGCTCTTTGTGGCGTCTCCGAAAACTAACCCCGGTCAAAGGAGGTCTGCATGCGTTATGTCCTCGTGTTCGTCCTGGTAATCGTTGCCTCTACGGCTACAGTAGCGTACGGCGGGAAGAAGAATAATCCGTCCAGGGAAACAACTCTGTTGGCAAGTGAGGTGGCCGGCAAGATCGTCTCCCGTCCCGGCACGACTGTTTCGGTAACAGCACCGGACAGCTGCAGGCTGCACATCAGCTTCGAATCAGTAAACGCTTCTTTCGATCTGCCTCTGCAGGGCTCAACGGTCTCGTTGGCCGACGCCGAGGACGGCCTCATTGTAGAGAACAAGAGCATGACGCGGAAGATCAAAGACAGGGCGCCTGAGGCGTTCGAACGTCTGACGCTCCGCTTTAACCGGACCACTGTGAAATCGGTCATGAAGACCTTCTCTGATGCGATCGCATCCTGCAACGCGAATGTGCCTTCGGTCGTTGCCGTGAACTAAGGGCGTCCGGCATCGGGCAAAGAAATCCAGGACTGATCCAATCAGTCTCCATACGGCTGCAACAGGGGTTAAAAAGAAAAAGGCTTAGGGGGACATTCCCTCTAAGCCTTGCTTTTTTTGAGCATGACGACCGGTGGCCAGCTGCTTCTTCGAGAGTGATCGCGCTGTCTCTGTGCCCCGATGAACACGAGAGCATGCGTTGATTTTTGCTATAATGAAAGGCGGCAGATCGACCGCTCGGTGAAGGCCATCGTATCCAGCGGCTATGTGGACGCGCCGATCTTGAAGGAAAGCAGGCGGCACGGATTTGCGGACTCGATAGCAAAACCCTACGACCTCGCCGCCCTCCTGAACGTGTTCGCCGAGTCATGGGAAAAAAGCTGACAGGCGTCCTCTCCGGTGCTACAATACCGGACACTTGCCTGACGTCCCGGGTAGGTCGAGGGCAGAGGGGAGCCCGAACGCTATGACGATGTCCTGCCGAAAAGGTTGTGGTGCATGCTGTATCGCTCCGTCCCTGTCTTCGCCGATCCCCGGAATGCCGGAAGGAAAGCCGGCCGGGGTCCGTTGCGCGCAGCTTACCGCCGCCAATCTTTGCGGGATCTTCGGTCTGGCCGCGCGGCCGCAAGTCTGCGGTTCCTACCAGGCATCAAGAGAATACTGCGGGGCGGACCGGGACGAGGCGGAGCGTTTGCTGGGCGAGCTTGAATTCAAGAGTGCGCCTTCCCCGCAGCTTGCTGAGGGAATGCGAGAAATTCCGGAGTATGCGCAGCGCATGAATACGGGTTCAGTTAAGAATTGAATCTCCCCCGAATGCCCATCGGGGAGATTAATACGATTATGTTTACAACTTGAGAATCGAGATTCCCTGCAGAGGCCTCTCCGAACTTTAAATTGCTGCAGGGAACTGAATCGATTACCGCGTGCAACACGGCATAGCATCCCCCAGCGCGTCACCGGAAAGGGCTTAACAATGGGATTGTTCGAGCGGATCGGAACCATGCTGAGAAGCGGCAAAGAGAATATCCCGGCGGAAAAACCCGGGAGAAACGAGCCGTGCTGGTGCGGCAGCGGCCGGAAGTACAAGAAGTGCCATCTCCCCGAGGATGACCGTATCCAGACGAAGGCCAAGGCATGCTCTCTGAATTGCGGACCTTCCTGAAGCTCATAGGGAGCTGAGTTTCAGCTCAAAGAGTCTAAACAAATTTATTCTTGTCGCAGGGAGGGTATAAGCATGCAAGGCAAGCGCGTGCAGGACAGCAGCGTGACCATGGCGCAGATGATGATCCCCCAGGACGCGAACCCGGCCGGGAACGTGCACGGCGGGGTCGTTGTCAAGACCATCGATGAAGCGGCCGGCGTGGTGGCCGCGCGCCACGCGCGGAGCAATGTGGTGACGGCTTCCATCGACCGGATGGATTTTCACCACCCCATCTTCGTCGGCGACCTCCTGTTCTTCAAGGCCAGTCTGAACCTCGTCGGACGGACGTCCATGGAGATCGGCGTGCGCGTCGAGGCCGAGGACCTGCGGACCGGCACGGTGCGGCATGTTGCATCGGCATACCTGACCTATGTTGCGCTCGATGAGCACGGGAAACCCAAAGAGATCGCGCCGCTCGTTCTGCTCACCGAGGACGAGAAGCGCCGCAACCGGCAGGCCGCGGAACGGCGCAAGATACGGCTCGCTGAAAAAGAGAGCGAAGCCGGATGCCGGAAGGACCCGGGGAACTGCACATGATCCCAGGGCCGTAGACGATAAGCTTTCTACCGCAGATATTCCCTCCCCACTTTGTTCGTTCTGAATAACCATCCATCCTCATTGCAACGTTGGTCCTCTTGACAGCCGCTTCACAGGCGCTATAGTTATGCCAAATTTTCGCCTTGAAGGTCAGGAAATAGGCGGTCTGTGAAGCACTGTCCAAAGAAAGAGACCGTATTCCCTTTTGATCATCTTCGTCGATTCAGTTCCCCTTCGTATTTTAAAAAAACTATCGCTTGGACAGGCTCCTGGTCGGATTCATTCGTGTAGCAGCGCTGTAAAAATCAATCACCAAGGAGGAAAGCATCATGAAAACGCAGTTGAGAACAGCACTGGCGCCGCTCTGCATCCTTGCATTGATCACCATCGGCGTGGCCGGCTGCGGAAATACGAACGCAGGCACAAGCACTGGCGCGGCGGTAAGCGGCAACCAGCAGGCATCGATCCAGGCACAAGACAGTACGGAAGATCTGGAGGCCTCGACGAAAGAAGGGCAGCAAACCTTCCGCTTCGACACGTTCGGTGACGAACGGTTCTGGGGCGACACGCTCAAACTTCACCTCGCCATCGAAGGCCGGAATTTGGGAGGAGTAGGCAACGGGGTAAGCCCGAAAACGGCTCTCGACATCGGGCTGAAGGTCGACGCGGACGCACTCCCGTCGAGCCTTGTCTCGCAGCTGCAGCAGGGCACCGTCGATCTGAACGATCCGGCAACTACGCTTGCTCTTCTTAAGCTGAATGCCGTGGTCGGCGTTACGGGGGTTTTCAACGACAATGGAACGCTGAAGTCGATCGGGATCCATTGCGCGCTCTGCCACTCCACCGTCGATAATTCGCTCACCGCCGGCATCGGGCGCCGGCTTGACGGATGGGCCAACCGGGATCTGAACGTGGGTGCCATCATCGCGCTGGCACCGGACCTCTCTGCCATCGTCAGTGATCTCAGGGTGGTCGATGGCTCCATCGATGCGGCAACCGTACGGAAGGTGCTCAACAGCTGGGGCCCCGGCAAATTTGATGCGCAACTGCTGCTGGACGGCAAGGCATTTCGGCCGGACGGGAAACCGGCAGCCACGCTGATCCCGAATGCCTTCGGTATGCAGGGTTTCAATATGCACACCTGGACCGCCGACTGGGGGAGCGTTCCCTATTGGAACGCATTCGTCGCTATTGTGGAAATGGGAGGCGTAGGGAATTTCTTCGATCCGCGGCTGGATGATCCTCAACAATTCCCGGATATCGCGCCACGGTTCCCGATCGCAGTTGCAAAAAAGAAGGGGCATATCATGGTCGATCCGGACAGCGACCGCGTCACCGGGAAGCTGGCAGGACTCCATCTGTATCAGTTGTCGCTCTTCTCACCGGAGCCCCAGCCGGGGACGCATTTTAATTCTGACGCCGCAAAACGCGGGGACGACCTCTTCAGCGGGAAGGCAAAATGCGCCACCTGTCATGTGGAACCCCTCTGGACAGAGCCGGGCTGGAACGCCCACAGACCCGAAGACATCGGGATAGACAATTTCCAGTCCGAGCGCTCCCCGGGAAGGGCCTACAAGACCATGAACCTTGCCGGCCTGTTCATCCGGGAACTGGGCATCAACATGAAGCCGGAGAACAAAGGCAGATTCTATCATGACGGCAGATTCGCAACGCTTCTCGATGTGGTCAATCATTACAATTCGGTGCTTGGCCTGGGATTGAGCGATCAGGAAAAAAGCGATCTGGTCGAATACCTCAAGGCGCTCAAAACAAACGGGTCGAGCATTGAAGAAGAAACGTCAAATAATCAAACGTCAAGCAGTCAAACGTCAACGAGCCAATCGTAACTCGTCGGCCGGCCTCGTGGGAGGCCGGCCGCAAAAATAGCATAGGGATGGCACGCGGTGCTATAATCCAAAACAGGTATTACGTCTGCCCCTGAGGATTGAGATACGTGCCTGATCCCGAAGACAAGACACCCGGGGAGGTCGACGCGCTTCGAAAAGAGGTCAAACGGCTCCGGGCTGCCCTTAACCGTATGACCCCCGATCTCGGAGCGCTTCTCAACCGTCGCGGATTCGTCGTCTACAAGAAAGAACCCCGGGATGATCTTTTTGTTCCTGCAAATCGTCACCGCGCCGGCTACTATCAAATGATGCACCGCTATTCCTTCCGCCTGTTCCTGCGCGATGTGATCAAGCACCAGGACGGGCTTACCCTTGAGAACGTCATCCGCTACGCGACCGTCACCGTCACCCGTTCCTATCTGGAGTATCTTTTGTCGATCCGGTTGCTGCGGAAGAAAGGCGAAGGATATGCGCTCGTTAAAAGGCCGATCAGAAGCTTCGGTACAACCCTGGAATGGTATATCGCTGAACTGTTCAGGCGGGAGTTCGGTGCGGAAACCGCCTGGGGCGTCAAGTTCAAGCGGCCAAAGGTCGGCGGAGACTATGATGTGCTTGCCCGGTTCGAGGCGTCGCTATTCTATCTCGAGGTCAAGTCCTCGCCACCCAAGCAGATCTACGATTCCGAAATAGAAGCCTTCCTGGACCGTGTCTATGACCTTTCACCGGAGATCGCCGTCTTCCTCATGGACACGGAGCTCAGGATGAAGGACAAGATCGTTCCGATGTTCGAGCAGGAGCTGGAAAGACGTTTTCACGTCCCGCCTCCCGTTATCAGGTTGGAGAGGGAGATCTTCCGCATCGACGACAGGATCTTCATCATCAATGCGAAAGAGGAGCTGCTGCAGAACCTCAAGGCGGTTCTGTCACGGCATTACCGCAGGGACTGGCTACCGGAGAGGTCGGTCGGCAGAGCCAGGAGAGCGGGAGCGCGCAGGTCGCATGCTACCTGACGCAGATCTTCCGGTCCACGTACTCCCGCACTGTTTTTACGGCGGCGGCGATCTCAGGGGTCCCGGGAAGGGTGGAGGAGAGCCGGTCGACATAGGACCGTTCGCGGACCAGCTCAAGGGATCGGGCAAAATTGAGGTCGAAGATCCAGGCGAGCTGGAGCAGTTTGAAATCATTCAGCGTCCTGAGGGACGTCAAATGGACCATTTCCCCCTTGCCGAGCGAGTCAAGCACCGATGCCGAATAATCGGGCGTGTCCGGCAGCCCGAGGCCGGCGGCGTTCGGCCGGTCCTTGCCGGGCAGCTCGTAGTAGCCGATGAAAACCCGCCAGATATCCAGCTTGTCGGCATCCCTGATCATTTTGACGAAAAGGAGCGTTTCCTCATCGAGCTGCGCGGGCAGGGAGAAAACGTTATGGAGCGACACGGCGCGAAGGACGAGTTCGCGGTCGGAGACGGAAAGGCCCCGGAGGACGTCCTGCTCGGTCAGAACGCGGGCGCCGAGGGTTGCATGGTTGACGGAGAGGCTGTCGCGGAAGGTCCTGTACTGATGATACTGAGGGAAGCGGCCTACGTCGTGAAAAAGCGCGATCACTTCGGCGACGCTCCTGGCGTGCTCGTTGAGCCCGAGGCGGCCCGCGATCTCCGCCATATTCACGATCACCCTGGCCGTATGCTCCTCTTTGAGCAGGATGTTCTTCTGGTCGGCCGGCTCCGGCGTATAGAAGGACCTGCAGTAACCGGAGAACCACTGTTTCAGGGCATGTAACTCGAGATGGTCCATGAGAGGAACCCAGTTTACCCCAAACGGCACGGAGTGGTCAAGCCGGCAGTCGCTGATCGAACAGATACCCGCCTCGCAGCGGTCCTTGCTTTCCGCTCATACTTTTGGTACATTCATTAATAAATTCATAGCGGAAATCCGGTTTCCCGATTGGCAAGGGAGGTCACATGAATGCAAAAAAAGCGTTGGTAATGGCATTTTGCGTCATTTTTCCGGCACTGCCGCAACTAAGCGGAGCTGCCGGAGCCGGCTTCGTCCACCAGGAAAAACAGTACGAGCAAGGGCAGCTTTTGATCAAATTCAAAGCTGCCGCGGGAGGAGCGGAAAAAGAAAATATTCATAAGAAGCACGGCTCAAGAAAGATAAGGGAATTCAGGGATCTGCAGATCGACCATGTCCTGTTGAGAAAAAATCTGTCCGAGGAGGACGCTGTTGCGCTCTACCGGGCCGAGCCGGACGTAGAGTACGCAGAGCCGAATTTTCTCGTAACGCTGCAGGAATCGCCCTCCGATCCGCTGCTGCACCGGCAGTGGGATCTTTACAATTACGGCCAGTCAGGAGGGACGGCCGGCGCTGATATGGGGGCTCTCCGGGCATGGGACATAACGACCGGAGCTGTCGGCGGCGTTGCTGTCGTAGCCGTTATCGATAGCGGTATAGATTATCGGCACGAAGACTTGGCGGAAAATATGTGGGCGAATCCCGGCGAAGTGCCGGGGAACGGGATCGATGACGACGGAAACGGTTATGTGGACGACGTCCACGGCATCAACGCGATTGCCGGGACCGGAGATCCCCTGGATGACCATGGACACGGAACGCATGTTGCCGGCACCATCGGTGCCGTCGGCAACAACGGCATTGGTGTCAGCGGCCTGAACTGGCGAGCCAGCATCGTAGGGTGCAAGTTCGCAAGTTCCGCGGGTTCAGGTACGGTGGCGGCCGCGATGACTTGCCTGGAATATGTCCGCACCCTGAAAGCACAAGGAGTGAACATCCTGGCGACGAACAACAGCTGGGGGGCGCCCGGATACTCCCAGGCACTTTACGACGCGGTTTCCGCACAGGCCGATATTTTGTTTATCGCAGCAGCGGGAAATTTCAACTGGAACATCGATCAGTATGCGTACGGTTTTTATCCTGCCAGATTCAGTCTTCCCCATCTCATCTCCGTTGCAGCCACGGACCAAAACGACGGGAAGGCGGTCTTCTCGAACTACGGACGCCGGACCGTGCTGGTAAGCGCTCCCGGAGTAGGCATTGTCTCGCTCAGGGCCGACGGCACGGACATGTATGGCGATGGGTTGCATTTTATCCCCGAAGGCGATCTTTCCGCACGTTATTATGTTGCGAACGGAACGTCCATGGCGGCGCCACACGTTACCGGATTGGCCGCGCTGCTGAAATCGGCCGATCCGGCAAGGAACTGGAAAGACGTCAAAAATCTGATTCTAAGCGGCGGCGACCTTGTCTCTTCTTTGACCGGGTCAACGCTCACCGGCAGAAGGATCAATGCCTACGGATCTCTGGCGTGTGCGAACAGTGCTGTTTTTTCCGCCCTGAAATATCCCTCTTCCTATTCCGTGGGCACCCCGGCAGCCCTATCCGCGCTCAGCATTACCTGCGCCTCTCCGACCGGCCCGGTAACGGCAATCGCCTCGGATGGAACGGTTGTATACCTGTACGATGACGGCCTTGCACAGGATCCCGTGGCCGGGGACGGCATATTTAACGGTACCTGGACTCCCGCTTCAGCTTCCACTACGTCCATGACTTTTTCTTCGCCGGCAGGGAGCGAAACGCTCCCGGCGCATCTGTTTACCATAACAACGAATGCCTTGCCCAACGGAACCGTGAAGTCAAGCTATACCGGGTATGTCAATACAGCAGGCGGGCAGTATCCTTATGCCTGGTCGCTCGTTTCCGGGAGCCTCCCTCCCGGGCTCAGCCTGCAGAATACGATCGGAGCGATCACGGGCACGCCCACGACTCTGGGAAC
>Ga0154501_1011_pt1 | contig 13881 bp, 12 predicted proteins | sample RifGroD2_FD_115980 | JGI IMG/M metagenome (GOLD analysis project Ga0154501, IMG submission 115980) | Nitrospirae bacterium GWD2_57_9 | reverse complement strand
GCCGCGCGGGCCCACGTGAGCAAGTAAACAGCGATGAAACACCAGCCGGAAAGGACCTGCATCGGGTGCCGGGGAGCCTTCCCCAAGGACGAGGTGCTCCGGATCGTAGCGGGACCGACAGAGGCCGTGCTCGATTACCGGGAGAAAATGCCCGGCAGAGCAGCCTACGTCTGCGTGCGGCGGGAATGTGTCGAGAAGGCGCTGAGCCGCGAAAACCTGTCCCGTGCGCTGAAACAGAAGGTTAAGTCGCCTATTCCTGCAACCTTTATCGCTATGCTTGTCCAGAACATTCTTGAGAGAATCAGGTCGCTGATCGCTATGTCTTCCAAGGCGGGGAAACTTGCGGGCGGCTATTCAGCGGTTCAGGATGCACTCCAGAAGGGCAGGGTCAAGATGCTCCTGTTCACGACAGATATCGCTGACGGCACCAGGGAGAAGATCGATCTAAAGGTTCCCCCCGGCCTGCGTGAGGCGACAGTCCTCACTCGTCAGGAACTGGGTAGCATTCTGAACAGGGAACTGGTCGGGGTCGTTGCTTTTGAGGACCAGGGGCTTGCTGATGCGGTTTGGAAAGAGACGGAAAGATTAAAAAGCTTGATAAATAACAATGAGTAGAGTAGAATACTCTTTACTGTTTGGGGGTAGTGATTAATGACCGTGATCAGGGTGCATGAACTGGCAAAAAAAATGGGAGTGGAGAGCAAGGACCTTGTTACCGTTCTCGAAAAAATGGGAATTAAGGGGAAAACTCCGTCCAGCGGTCTCGACGACAAAGAGACCAAGTCCCTGATCGAGAAACTGAAGGCAATCCGCAAGGAAAAGGAAAAAGAGAAGGTCAAGAAGGAAAAGGACCCGGGTGACGTTATTGCTTCCAAGGAAGAGCGGTTAAGGAAGGCCGCGGCCCTGATCGGCAAATTCTCGTCTACGCTCGAGAAGCCGGGCACGAAACCCAAGCCCGCGCCGATACCCCCCATGCCGAAGCCGGTCATACCGGCTCCTCCCGTGATACCTCCGGCCAGTCAGGTAAAACCTGTCCAGGCTGCCAACATCGAAGAGGCCAAGCAGGCCCCCTCGACCGAGCAATCCCCGGCGACCACTGTTCAGCCCCAGGCTGCCGCACCCGCTTCCAGCCAGGCGCCGCAAAGGCCCGCACAACCCGGACAACAGCCGGGCAGGCCGACCTATGCTCCGGGAAATCGTCCTCAACCCCAGTCGTTCCAGAGGCCGGGAGCCCCAGGGCAGAGGCCCGGAGGACCGGGCCAGAGGCCGCCGGCGAGGACGTTCGGGGGAAGGCCAAGCTTTGGTTCGCCCGTACTCGTTCCTTCTCAAGTACCTCCATCCATGATTCCCACTCCGGCAGCTCCCGGTAAAGGAGCCAAGAAAAAATGGCAGAAAAAAACGGAGTTCGAGCAGAAGCAGGAGCGCGAATTCCGCGAAAAGCCGTCATTCAAGAAGCTTCCCGACCTTAAAACATTGCCTGCCGGCAAAAAGCCGCATCGGAAGGACGATCGTCAGGGCCAGCAGACCGACGTAGCGGACATTACTAAACCCCGCAAAAAGATCGTCAAGATCCAGGAAGGGTGTACCATAAAGGAATTCGCTGAAGTTGTTGGAGTGAAGGTCGGCGATGTGATGAAGAAGTTGATGACCATGGGTATCATGGCCACTCAGAACCAGGCCATGGACACCGATGCCGCCATGCTTCTTGCCGATGAATACGGCATCAAGGCGGAGATCGCCAGTATCGAATCGGCCGAGGATATCCTCGAGGAAAAGGCCGATGCGGCCGAGGCCATGCTGATGCGGTCTCCGGTGGTGACCATCATGGGCCATGTCGACCACGGGAAAACGTCATTGCTTGATTCCATCCGGGAGACGAACGTGGTCTCAAGGGAAGCCGGAGGAATCACCCAGCATATCGGTGCTTATCAGGTCAGCCTCAAGGGAAGGGACATCACCTTCCTGGACACGCCGGGCCATGCGGCATTTACCGCCATGCGGGCACGGGGAGCACAGGTGACGGATATCGTCATTCTGGTGGTTGCCGCCGATGACGGTGTGATGCCGCAGACGCGCGAAGCGATCAACCACGCGAAAGCAGCGGGTGTGCCCATCATTGTCGCCATTAACAAGATCGATAAGCCCGAGGCCAAGCCTGACCGCGTGAAGCAGGAGCTGTCGGAGTTCCAGCTGATCCCCGAAGAATGGGGCGGCCAGACGATCTTCTGCGAGGTTTCGGCCAAGAAAAAGGTCGGCCTCGAGCACCTTCTTGAAATGATCCTTATCCAAGCCGATGTTCTGGAGCTGAAAGCGAATCCGGACAAGATGGCGCGCGGCACCGTTATCGAAGCTAAACTGGACAAGGGCCGCGGACCGGTGGCAACCGTTCTGGTCCAGTCCGGGACCCTCAAGGTCGGCGACTTCTTCGTGAGCGGTGCCCAGTTCGGAAAGGTGCGCGCGCTCATCAATGACAAGGGCGAACGCATCGACCAGGCAGGACCGTCACGGCCGGCGGAAGTCATCGGATTTTCGAGCGTACCGCTTGCCGGTGAACGGTTCGTCGTGCTCGAGGAGGAGCGAAAGGCCCGCCAGATCGCGGAGATCAGACAGGCCAAACAGCGTCACACCGAGCTGGCTTCAATGAAAAAGGTCACCCTGGAAGACCTGCATGCCCAGATCCAGGAAGGCATGGTGAAGGAACTGAACATCGTGATCAAAGCCGACGTTTCCGGCTCTGCCGGGGCTATCGTGGACTCATTGGAGAAGCTCTCCACGTCGGCCGTAAAGCTCAAGGTCATCCATAATTCCGTGGGCGCGATCACTGAGACGGACGTGATGCTGGCAGCGGCTTCGAACGCGATCATCATTGGTTTCAACGTTAGGCCCGAGCCGAAGGGTTCTGAACTGGCGCAGCGCGAGGGTGTTGATATTCGTCTCTATAATATCATTTACAACGCGATTGACGACATCAAGGCTGCCATGGAAGGACTGCTCGAACCGACGCTCAAGGAAAAGATCCTGGGACGTGCCGAAGTACGCCAGACATTCCATGTTTCAAAGATCGGGACGATCGCAGGCTCCTATGCGCTCGAAGGCATCATGACCCGGCAGAATGACGGGGTCCGCGTTCTGCGCGACAACGTACAGGTGTATGAAGGGAAACTGCACTCGCTCAAACGGTTCAAGGACGACGTTCGCGAGGTCCAGGCGGGGTATGAGTGCGGTCTGGGAGTGGAGAATTTCAACGATATCAAGGTCGGCGATATCATCGAAGCATATGTCATTGAAAAGGTGGCTGCAAAGCTGTAATCATTTGCCGCCCCCGCACCATCGCCCGATTGGCGTAGATCATGTTTATCGGTGTCTGTACCATGGAACTGCACGTCCCCGACAGCGGTTCCCTCAAAACAAAGAGACACTCGCTCCGAAGCCTGAAGGACAGGATACGAAACAAATTCAACGTATCCGTCGCAGAGGTGGCCGACAATGACCTCTGGCAGAAAGCTTCCCTGGCTGTTGCGGCAGTGAGTAACGATAAATCCCACCTCAATCAGACGATGGACCATGTATTGAACATGGTCCGGGCTGTTCCTGAACTGAACCTCCTGGACTATCACATAGAAATTTTTTAAAGGCGGGCGACATAAATGCGGGACCGCGGACCGATCATCGGGAAGAGGTCCGTCGCTACTCTGTTGCCCGATTAACCGTCATGGCAAAACCAACATTTAAAAGAGCAGATCGCGTCGGCGATCAGATGAAGCAGGAGATCGCGGACATCCTGATGCGAAAGCTCAAGGACCCGCGGGTCGGGTTTGTCACGGTCACCGGCGTGGACGTAGCAAAGGACCTCCGCAACGCGACGGTCTATGTAAGTATCTACGGCAGTGATGCCGACAAGGAAGCCTCGCTTAAGGGCCTGCGGAGCGCGGCTGCGTTCATCCGGTCAGAATTGGGAAAACGCATGCGGATGCGCTACCTGCCTGAGCTGCTGTTCCGCTTTGATGCAACTGTCGAGCGGGGGGCGCACATCATGGAACTTCTCCGCGAGATCGAAGAGAAGGACAAGAAGGGCCCCGGGCATGAATGAGGTCGCCCCGATCATAGCCGCATTGGAGCGCTCCGCCACGGTTCTGGTATCGGTCCATAAGAGCCCTGACGGCGATGCGCTCGGTTCACAACTCGCGCTCGTCCTGGCCCTGGAAAAGAAGGGCAAGAAGGTGATTGCGCAGAACCTGGATCCGGTGCCCGAGATCTACCGGTTCCTGCCGGGTTCGGAACGGATCAAGGTCGGCAGAGCTCTGAGCGGCCGCTTCGATGCCATTGTCGTCCTCGACGCAGACCCTCCCCGCACGGGGCTCTTTGATGGCGGTGTACCAGCCGACATGCTCATCAATATCGATCATCATGTCACCAATCCCCGGCAGTGGCCGCTCACCTGGCTCGATGCCGATGCGGCTGCGACCGGTGAGATGATCCATGAGCTCATCCGGCAGCTCAATGTTCCCATCAACCCTGAAATAGCATTGTGCCTGTATACGTCGATCTTCACGGATACCGGCTCCTTTCGCTATGCCAACACCACCGCGAGGAGCATGCGTATTGCCGCTGATATGATCGATGCAGGCGCGGACCCGTGGCTGGTAACTGAGAACGTATATGAATCCTTTGCCTACCGGCGGCTGAAACTGCTGGGCAACGTGCTCGCCGGGATCGAAAAGAGCGAGGACGGCCGGGTGGCCTGGGTCGTGGTGACGGAGGAACTGTTCCGGCAGAACGGGGCGACCCCGGAAGATACTGATAATTTCGTGAATTTTGTCCGTTCCACCAAAGGCGTCGAGGTTGCGGTCCTGTTCCGCCAGACCGCGGACAGACAGTATAAGATCAGCCTGCGTTCCAAAGGACGCATCGATCTGGCGGGTCTTGCCCAGTCACTGGGTGGAGGGGGCCACAAGAATGCCGCCGGCTCAACCTTGGACGGCACCTTAGGAGAGGTGAAGAAAAGGGTGCTTGGAGCGGTCACCGAGGCGATTGCCGCACAATTGGGGACAGGGCAAACGGCGGGTCATGGACGGCGTCCTTAATATCAATAAATCATCGGGAATGACATCCCATGATGTCGTCCTTCACGTGCGCAGGATGTTCAAGGAAAAGCGGGTCGGCCATACCGGCACGCTCGATCCGTCAGCCACGGGCGTGCTGGTGCTCTGTCTCGGAAAAGCGACGAGAATCGCCCAGTATCTTGAAGCAGGCGAAAAGGAATACCAGGCAGTGCTCAGGCTCGGGGTGATCACCGACACTCTCGATGCGGAGGGCAGGGTCCTTGAAACCAGGACCTATATTCCGCCTGACCGTTCCCGCATTCTGGACGCACTGCAGCGGTTCACCGGAAACATCACCCAGATTCCGCCTGCTTATTCGGCTCTCAAGATCGGCGGCGTACCGTCGTATAAGCTGGCGCGGCAGGGCAAAGCGTTGCCGCTCAAAGCACGTCAGGTGATCATCCACGATATTCAGCTGATTTCCTATGACGATCCCTGGATCAAGATTTCAGTTCGCTGTTCAAAGGGAGTTTACATACGGTCTCTCTGCGCGGACCTCGGGGAGGCATGGGGGTGCGGAGCTCACCTGGCAAACCTCGTAAGGACCCGGTCCGGCAGGTTTCGGATAGAAGAAGGAGCCACCCTTGATCGGCTTTCGAACTATAATCCAGAAGAACTGAATGCCGCTCTGGTACCGATCGATAACGCACTTGACGATATGCCGGCAATAACAGTGAATGAATCCGATTCCATCAGGATCCTTCATGGGAATAGAATAGAAAAAACGGCAAATGCGATCGGAGAAGAAGGTCTTATGGTGCGCATCCATGATGAAGCAGGCCGGTTCCTGGCCATCGCCAGGAAGGGGAGCGGAATTCTCAAGCCGGAAATAGTTTTTTCATAATCCGCTCGATTTCTGCCGTGGAACGGGCTAAAATCCATAATGAGAAGTGTTTCGTTCTTTATTTTTTATTTTTGTCAATAAAACGCTTTACAAATCACTGAAATTATGATATTTTATGTTCCCTTAAAACAAAATTCTATGAAAGGAGGTACGGTTGAATGGATAAGGAAAAGAAAACAGGTCTGATCAATACGTATCGCAGGCACGCTTCTGATACCGGCTCCCCTGAAGTGCAGATCGCGCTTCTGAGCGGCAGGATCAGTCACCTTACGGAGCACCTGCAGGCGCACAAGCATGACCATCATTCACGGAGAGGTCTTCTGAAAATGGTCGGCCAGCGGCGGCGCCATCTGGACTACCTTAAAAAGAACGACCTGGAACGTTACCGTCAGGTGATCGACCAGCTCGGCATAAGGAAGTAGCAATTAACCAACAGAGAAGAGAGGTTTCATGGCAACAACAGTAGAAACAGAGGTCGGCGGCAGACGGCTTATCCTGGAAACAGGACTGATGGCAAAACAGGCCAGCGGCGCGGTCGTTGCGCGCTATGGCGATACGGTGGTGCTTTCCACGGCAGTTGCTTCCAAGGTCGAACGGGAGAACGTAGATTTTCTTCCTTTGACCGTTGATTATCAGGAAAAGGCCTATGCCGCAGGACGGATTCCCGGCGGGTTCTTCAAACGGGAGGGGAGGCAGAGCGAAAAGGAGATTCTGAGCTCGCGCCTTATCGACCGGCCCCTCAGGCCTTTATTCCCTGACGGATACTATTTCGATACCCAGATCATTGCATCCGTTCTGTCCATCGGGGACGAAAGTTCGATGGACCTCATGGGAATGATCGCATCTTCCGCTGCTTTGGCGATTTCTGACATTCCCTTCAATGGTCCCATCGGCGCCGTTCGTGTCGGTTATCAGGACGGCAAGTTCGTCGTTAATCCGGGGCACAAGGAACTGGAGACAACGAAGCTCAACCTTGTCGTGGCCGGTACGCATGACGCCATTATGATGGTGGAGGGCGGTGCGAGCGAATTGACCGAGGACCAGATGCTCGAGGCTCTCGAGACCGCGCACCGCGAGATCAAAAAGATCGTGGCGCTTCAGAAGGAGTTGATGGCCAAAGTCGGCAAACCGAAGCGGGTCGTAAAGGTCGTGGAAATCGACCAGGTACTTGCGAAACAGGTTGCTGAACTGGCCATGGACCGGCTGAAGGACGCGATCGTCATCCCCAACAAGATGGAGCGGCAAAAGACGCTCGATGCCCTTCTGGCTGACATCAAGGAGAAACTGAAGAACGAAGACCCGACCCGGAGTCGGCAGGTGTCCACCATCTTCTTGAACCTTGAGAAGGACGAGGTCCGGAAGATCATCCTCGAAAAGAACATCCGCGCTGACGGCAGAAAGCCCGATCAGATCAGGCCCATTTCCTCTGTGGTCGGAATGCTGCCCCGGACCCACGGCTCGGCGCTCTTCACACGCGGCGAGACGCAGGCGCTCGTAGTGGCGACGCTGGGCACGTCAGAGGACGAGCAGCGGATCGATTCGCTCGAAGGAGAGTATTTCAAGACCTTCATGCTCCACTACAACTTCCCGCCCTTCAGCGTCGGCGAGACCAAGCCGCTTCGTGGTCCGGGCAGGCGCGAGGTCGGCCACGGGGCGTTGGCGGAACGCGCGCTGAAGGCAATGGTTCCGACCAAGCAGGAATTCCCCTATACGATCCGGATCGTATCGGATATCCTCGAATCCAACGGGTCGTCCTCCATGGCAACGGTTTGCGGAGGCACGCTGGCGCTGATGGACGCAGGCGTTCCGATCAAGTCGCCCGTAGCCGGTATTGCGATGGGTCTCATCAAAGAAGGGGACAAGGTCATCGTGCTGTCCGACATCCTCGGACTTGAGGACCATCTTGGCGATATGGATTTCAAGGTTACCGGGACGAGCCAGGGAATCACCGCTCTCCAGATGGACATGAAGATCGAAGGCATAACCATCGAGGTGATGCGGACTGCGCTGCAGCAGGCGAAGGAAGGCCGTCTCCACATCCTCGGTAAGATGCTTGAAACCCTTTCATCTCCCCGGAAGAACCTGAATCCCTTTGCCCCGCGCATCATCACGATGCAGATCAATCCCGACAAGATCAAGGACGTCATCGGCAGCGGCGGCAAGGTCATCCGCAGCATCGTGGAGCAGACCGGAGCCAAGATCGACATCGAGGACAGCGGTGTTATCAATATCGCGTCTTCGGACGAAGCAGCGGCAAACAAGGCCAAGGAGATCATTCGAGGCATCGTGCAGGAAGCCGAAGTCGGCAAACTGTATATGGGAAAAGTCAGAAAGATAATGGATTTTGGCGCTTTCGTGGAAATTTTTCCGGGTACCGATGGTCTTTTGCATATCTCGCAGATATCGGAAAAGCGACTTGAAAAGGTTACCGACGAGCTGAAAGAAGGGGACGAAGTGCTCGTAAAGGTGCTTGAGATCGACCGGCAAGGAAAGATACGCTTGTCGCGGAAAGAAGCAATGCGGGAGAAGTCAAAGACTTAGTAAGTCATGCACTTATGAAAGCAGCCCAAAGGAAATAGGGAGGTCCTAGAGAGCTCGACCTATTTCCTTTTTTGTTTTTAGGGGGGTAAGTGTGCCGAAATATGAGCTAGCCGTGGTCGGCGCCGGACTTGGCGGTCTTTCTGCCGCGGCCATTGCATCCAAAATGAACAAGAAAACGATCGTCCTGGAACCCGGAACCTCTGTCGGCGGCTCTCTTCGCAGTTATGAGAAGAACGGGTTCCGGTTTTCTCCCGGTCCCGTGCTGTCATTCGGCTTTGACCGGGAAGGAATATTTCAACAGCTGAGCGAAACACTGGGGATAACACTGGCCGCTTCGCTTTGTGCTCCCTGCTATCAGGTCGCCCTCCCGGACAGGAGGATTACGATCTATGCCGACCGGACAGAAACACTGGATGAACTGAGGCGTGAATTCCCGCAGGAGATCGACAGTATCATCAGGTTTTATTCGGATCTGAGGAAACAGGCAGTACGGATCTCCAAAAGCCGCATCTCAGCTTTTTTTTCGAACAGCAGATCGGCAGGCGGGTTCATCCAGAGTTACGATTTCAGTAACGAATTCAAGGCATTCCTGGACGCTCAGGCGTTCTATTTTTTCCGGCAACCCGCCGCATCGCTAGCTCTTCATTCCCTCCTTATCGTCTGTGATTCTATCCCCTCTGTCGCGGACGGCGGTTTCGGAAAAGTTGCTGCTCAGCTCCTTGATGTACTCCTCAGGAATCAGGGTGAAATACGGTACGAGGTACTGCTCTCGGAAACAGGGATGTCAGCTCATTCGCTCTCAACGCCTGAGGGAATGCTGGAAGCAGGAACAATCCTGTTTAACACCGACCAGGGAAACCCCAGGTCCTTCATCTGCGTCGGGCTGCCGGAAAAGGCAATCCCCGTCGGAATGCTCAGGGAGGTGATCGTTGTGCCTGATTATGCACACCCTGAACATTTTTTCACTCTTTCACTCAGTTCAAAAGATGATGAAACAACGGCGCCGAGGGGAATGAGAGCCTTGACCGCAACATTCTCAGATGCAAGCGAGAGCGCGTCCCTGGAGAGCAGGATGCGGCAGATCGAAGGGATCATGCCCTTTCTTGCTGAATACGCATTGTTCGCCGAGGGTCACCGCCCCGCTTCCAACAGGTTCTCTTTTACAGAATCTACGTCATTGAAAACGGTCAAGAAGATTGATAGAATGCCCGTGCTCTACCGGTCGTCCGAACAGAGTGCCTATGTGCTGTTTGATGGTGCAACAACACCTGCACAGACCGTTGCCGCAGCACGCAGCCTGGTAGAAAGAATCACGTAAAAGGGGGACATATATGCGTTATAGCCCGCTTCTTTATTGCCTGTTCACAGTCTTTTTCTGGTCTTTTTCCGCAACACCGAGCTCTCCCATTCTTCATGAATCTCTGGCGGGACAGCCGTCTCTCCGTGCGCTCTATCTCCTGACGCCGCCTTCCGACTATAAGGCCTTGGAAGATGTCGTCATGAGCTATAAGAACAGCGGTGCGGATACGATCATTATCAGGCCCGCGATGACCGCGAGGGGCATCGATAAAGTTCTTGTTACGAAGGCCGTTTTTTTTGCCCATAAGGCAGGCATGAAACTCTTTGTTATCCTGCCTACCCGCAACTCGAGCTTTCTTCTTGACAGTCATCCCGATTGGGAGGATATGCGATATGACGTCAAGAGCGGGAGACTTGAACCGACCGGCAAGCTCGATCTCTTCAATCCCTATGTTACCGTTTTTCTCTCAGATTTTTTCCGCGACGTGGCGGGATATTCGGTGGATGGCATTCTCCTTGCTGAAGATTTTGATTACGGAGACATTGAAGGGTTAAGCGATATGGCAAGGTCCCGGTACAAGCAGAAATATGGGTCCGCCTTTTCCCTGCGAAGAGCTTTGGGAAACATAAAAGGGGATCGTACTGAGGACCGACAGCCTGAGGAATACGGCGAGGATTTCTGGAAATTAGCCGAGATGAAAAAGAGCATGCTCCTGGTTCTGCTGAAGAATATCATGCAGTCGGCGCGCGCGGTGAATAAACACTTGAAATTCGGTTTAACGCTCCATGTCCCGGGACTGTTTGTGAAGGAAAAAGAAGTGCTTGCCTGGTATTCGCACGATGTGGAGGCCTTTAAAAAATCGGATATTAATTATTTCTGGTTGGCCATTCCCCATAGGAACCTGAGGGCTGAACAGGACATAAATTACAAAAAGACCGTGGAAATGGTTTCCCGTCTGGCCGTTTCGTCGTCGTCACTTTTGAGCGATCCGGCAAAAGTCGTCTTTGCCGTTCAAGCAGTGGATGTAGCGGGAAAAGCGCTGCCTCTCTCGGAGATCGAGGATGTATCTACTCAGGTAAAAAATGCAGGCGAGACGGGCATTGCGCTGATGATCGAATCTGGTTCTCTGTTGCCGGGTGAGTTTACGAACAAGATATTCAAGCGACAGGCGGATTAGCTGGACTGGCACGGCCCTCCTGCGCCGGGTTTTTTATGGTGCATCGATGCTGACAAAAAAGGCGGTAAGGATTGCTCCTTACCGCCTTTGCACAGCATCTTCTGACCTTAAACTTTAGCGAGCAGGCTCGCCTCATCTTCCTGGAACTCAACTACGCCGTTCTTGAGCGTCACCACTACCTTGTGCACCTCTTTGAACCGGCCTCGAAGGATATCTTCTGATAACGGATCGGCAAGGTATTTCTGCACAGCGCGCCTCATCGGACGAGCGCCGTAGGTCGGCTGGTAGTTCTCCTGAATAAGCCATTCCTTCACTTCCCGGGAAACGCTCAACTCGATGCTGCGGTCCGTCATCATCTGGGTGTTCAGTTCTCCGACCAGGATGTCCACAATCTTGATCAGGTGGTCCTGCGTCAAAGGATGGAAGACCACGACTTCGTCGATCCTGTTCAAAAATTCAGGATTGAATGACCGTTTCAGCTCCGAGGTCACGTTGTCCTTCATCTTCTCGTACTGGGTCTGGCTGCTGTCCTTCTGGAACCCCAGGGTCGTATCCTTGTCGATCATGCGGGCGCCCAGGTTAGACGTCATGATGATAACGGTATTCCTGAAATCGACCTTCCTGCCGAAGCTGTCGGTCATGAACCCGTCGTCCAGTACCTGAAGCAGCATGTTAAAGATGTCCGGATGCGCCTTCTCGATCTCGTCGAAGAGCACGACCGAGTAAGGCCGGCGCCTGATCTTTTCGGTCAGTTGTCCGCCGTCATCGTAGCCCACATAGCCGGGAGGGGACCCGACGAGGCGGGAAGAACTGAATTTTTCCATGTATTCGGACATGTCGACCCGGATCAGGGCATCTTCGCTATCGAACAGGAACATCGCAAGCGACCGTGCCAGTTCGGTCTTCCCGACGCCTGTCGGACCCAGGAATATGAAGGACCCGATCGGCTGCTTCCGTGTCTTGAGACCGACACGGGAACGCCTGATGGCCCTTGATACCGCCTCGATAGCGGTATTCTGGCCCACGATGCGCTTATGCAGTTCTTCTTCCATTCGCAGCAGGCGCGAGGCCTCTTTTTCCTCGAGGCGGGCCAGCGGGATGCCGGTTATGTGGGAAACGATGGCGGCAACATCCTCTTCTCCCACCACAGGAACGTTTTTTTCCTGATTGTCCTTCCAGTCCTTGTGAATACCGTCCAGGGTTTCCCGCAGACGGTCCTCTTCTTCATGGATGGATTCAACGCGCACATAATCCTTGATGCGGGAAAAGAGGTTCTTTTCCTGTTCGAGCTTTTTCAGCTTTTTCTCGATAGACTTCATTTCCGCCGGATAGGTATACCTGTTGAGCTTTGCCTTGGCGCCGGCCTCGTCGATGACATCGATCGCCTTGTCCGGCAGGTACCGGTCGGTGATATAGCGGTCGGACAACCGCGATGCCGCAACAACGGCCTCATCCGTGATCTTGATCTTGTGGTGTGATTCATATTTCGGCCGCAAACCCTTGATGATACTGATGGTCTCATCAAGGCTCGGCGGCTGCACATAGATGGGCTGGAAGCGCCGCTTCAGCGCCCCGTCCTTTTCGATGTGCTTCCGGAACTCATCCAGGGTGGTAGCTCCGATGCACTGTATCTCGCCCCGTGCCAGTGCGGGCTTCAACATGCTCGATGCATCAATGGATCCTTCCGCTGCTCCTGCGCCTACGAGGGTGTGGAGTTCGTCAATGAACAGGATGATATTGTCGGCCTGGACGATCTCCTTCATCACGATCTTGAGCCGTTCCTCGAACTGGCCGCGGTACTTGGTCCCGGCAATGAGCGCTCCGAGGTCGAGCGAGACGACCCGCCTGTTCAGAATATTCTCCGGAACGTCAGAGTTGATGATCCGCTGCGCAAGTCCCTCCACGATAGCAGTTTTGCCGATCCCGGGTTCCCCGATAATGACCGGGTTGTTCTTGGTCCGGCGCGAAAGGATCTGGAGCACGCGATCGATCTCGTTGTCCCTCCCGATCACCGGATCGAGCTTGCCGCTCTTGGCGAGGAGGGTAAGGTCCCTGCTGAATTCGTCGAGAGCAGGGGTCGGGCTCTTCTTGGCGCTGACCTGGGTGGCTGCCCTGCGGAGATAATTGATGACCAACTGGCGCGAGCCCAGGAGGTTGACGCCAAAACTGCGGAGGATCTTGCCGCCGATGCCTTCCTCCTCGCGAATGAGCCCCAGGAGGAGGTGTTCGCTGCCGATATAATTATGACCGAGGAGTCTTGCTTCTTCTACTGCGTATTCCAGGACTTTTTTTGCTCGGGGAGTAAAGGGGATGTCGCCGAAGGTGAGCGTGTTTCCACTGGAGGGGAGATTGCGTTCCACTTCCATCCGGATCTGGTCCACATCAATCCCCATTTTTCTGAGAACCGATACGGGTATTCCGTCCTCTTCCCGGAGGGTGCCGAGCAGGATGTGCTCCGTCCCCAGATAATCGTTCTGGAGCCGCTCGGCTTCTTCCCGGGCGTAAACTATAACTTTTCTTCCTCGTTCCGTAAATTTCTCAAACATCATATGATAACCGCCTTCACATAAACATTCAGGCCATAATTACCTTGTTTAAAATATACTCCAATCGTGTTCGCAAAGTCAAGAGCACTTTTGCCGGATGGAGAAGGGCTGTTTTTATTTTTTTCATGGCAGCGGTCCATCTTCGTCTTCTTAAGGAAATACCGCGGAAGCGCTCGCCGATTTCCCCGTGATCGGATCAGTAGCCGTGATCGTGGTAGTCCCGGAACCGTGTTCCGCGATAATACCTTCTTTGTCGATGGTTGCGACCTCGGGATTCGAAGAGGTCCAGATTACCGACCTCGTAAAGGAAAGAGGGCCACCGGTAGTGTAATTTCCTTGAGCAGTAAAGAAGGCAGGGGTGGACGGGGCAT
>Ga0154501_1008_pt11 | contig 14376 bp, 11 predicted proteins | sample RifGroD2_FD_115980 | JGI IMG/M metagenome (GOLD analysis project Ga0154501, IMG submission 115980) | Nitrospirae bacterium GWD2_57_9 | reverse complement strand
CTCCTCCACTCCGCGGGCCAGCACGACATTTTCGACCGTTTCTGCGACGATATCAAGGGTGAGGAGCATCGAGAGTCCGCTCTTCTGCATAGCGCTGAAGACCCGGGCAAACCGTGAAAGCGCTGTTTTTTGAAACAAGGGGCCGAATACGGGCAACTTCAGTTTTATACCGTCCCACCTCCACCTCCCGCCCGGTGTGCGCAGGTACCACATCAAGATCCATGCCGTAAAGGCGATGCCCGGGATGATCAGGAACCAATAATTCTGAACCACATGATTTATGCCGATCAAGATGCGCGTGGGAAGCGGGAGAGCGGTTTTTGACTGCGCATACAGTGATGCGAACCGGGGGATCACGAAGCTCACCAGGAACGCAAAGGCCGCGCAGAGAGCACCGATGACGATGAGGGGATAACGGACAGCGGCCTTGATCCGGCTTCTGGTTTCCATTTCGTGCTCCGCCAGCAGCGCGAGCCGGTTCAGTATTGAATCCAGGATGCCGGCTGTTTCAGCCGCGCGGATCATGCCGGCGTACAGCCTGCTGAATATCTTCGGATGCTTTTCCAGTGCGACGGAAAAAGCAGTCCCCGACTCCACATCCCGCCTGATATCCCCGATTATCTGCTGGAAATAGGGACTGCTGTTCATTTGTTTCTCGATGATGGTCATACTCTTGATGAACGGCACGCCGGAGCTGATGAGCGTGGAAAGCTGCCTGCTGAACAAAATAAGGTCCTGCGGCTTTACCCTTTTGAACAACGAAAGCACATCCACCCCGCGAGACGGGGAATCTGCCTGCTCCTCGATAAGCACGGGTAGATATCCCATTCCGCGCAACTGGTCCGCGGCGGCCTCCTGTCTTTCCGCGTCGACCACGCCCGTATGCAGTCGCCCTTCTTTATCCCTGGCTCTATATTTGAATTTCACCATATTACTTTGGTATTATAGCATCATTCTAACAGCCTGCAGTGAAAAAGAGCCAGATGACGATGGACACCAGGAAACCTTTTTTGAAATCTTGCGCTTTTATCCCCACCCTAATCCGTCATTCCGGACTTGACCCGGCATCCGGACAGTTTTTGAAAAACTGGATTTCTGATTAATGCGTTCGGATTGACGAAAAAGGCCGCTGTTCTTGGAATTGACTTCGGATTTGATTTTCGGATAATATGACACACCTGCCGCTGCAGAAACGATATTCTCCCGGGCCAGGGCGGTTGAAATCTTTTCCGGTTTATCCGGGTCGGAAAGGGCGGTCACAAATGAACCGAAATGTCCTCAAACAGGTCCAGGACTTCGCCAGGCTCTGGGGAGGATTCCGCGCTTCACGGGTGATCCTGACGGCAAACAATTATCGGGTCTTCGATCATCTCACGAGGCCGAAGACCGCATCCGAGCTTGCCCGGGCGATCGATGCTGACCCGCGCGCCACGGAGATCCTGCTCGATGCTGTTGCTGCTGTCGGGCTGCTCAAAAAGGCGGGCAGCAAATATCGGAATACGACGACTGCGAAAAAATTCCTGGTTCAGAGCAGTCCCCTCTATCAGGGCGACATGCTCCGCCACGCGGACAATCTCTGGAAGAGCTGGTCAGGCCTGGACGAGGTGGTGAAGACCGGCAAGCCGAACCAGTCGGGAACGCGCGATTACGACGCCTTCATCAGGGCAATGCATAACAACGCCGTGCTTCGGGCGAAGGATGCGGTCTCGGCCATCGATCTCAAGAGTGTCACACGCGCCCTCGACCTCGGCGGCGGACCGGGGACGTACAGCATGGAACTGGCGAAAAGAAAGATCATCGTCACGCTCTTTGACCTGCCGGAAACCGTCAAGATCGCACAGGAGATCGTCGGGGAACAGAAGCCAAAACAGATACATTTCGTTGCCGGCGATTACCACTCCGACGACATCGGCTCCGGATATGATCTCGTGCTGATCAGCCAGATCGTGCATTCGCTTTCGATCGAGGAAAGCATCGATCTCATCGAGAAGGCCCGCAATGCCCTGAACCCGAAGGGCACGATAGCGGTCCATGAGTTCCTGCTTGCCAAGAATCGGGCGGCTCCGGTCCCCGGCGCGCTCTTCTCCGTGAATATGCTGGTCAACACACGGGACGGACGGTCCTATTCCGTAGAAGAGATGAGGAGCTGGTTACTGAAGGCGGGTTTCAAGGGGATCAAAGCGAGAGTGCTGGGAGATACGGTCGTCGTCATGGGGAAAAAGGGATAACGTGATCCCTTTCGCCGTGGTTCAAGATAGAATGGTGTCGCGAAGGTCTTCAACAGGGTCTCATTAAGAAAAAAAGCTTCCCATGAACAGTTTGTTCACCGGGAAACCATTTTTCTGACTAAGGCTGTTCGGCTCCTTGCGAACCCTGTGTCTCCGGCACCTGACCAGGATCAGGCTGCAGGTTCTATTCCTGCAGCCGATCAATCAGCTTGTCAGGCCTCGGCCTGGCTGGTTTGGACCAGGGCCAGTTCATCTGTCGAAAAAACCTTGTCGATGTCCAGGATGATGATGAACCTGGTATCCCGCTTGCCCATGCCCTTGATGAACTCCGTGTTCAGTTTCGCGCCGATCTTGGGAGCAGGCTCGATCTGGCCGGGCTCCAGGTCCAGCACCTCCTGCACGGAATCGGCAAGCGCGCCAAGGACCGTCGTTTCGTTGTCGACGGTAACCTCGACAATGATGATGCAGGTGTTCACCGTCTTTTCGGTCTTCGGCATGCCGAACTTGAGCCGGAGGTCCACCACCGGGACCACGCTCCCCCTGAGATTGATGACGCCTCGCATGAAGTCCGGCATCCTCGGAACCTTCGTGATAGAGGTAAAATCCAGCACTTCCCGCACCTTGCTGATGTCGAGCGCAAAGATCTCGTCATCAAGGGTGTACGTTAGGTATTGTGTTGTTTCCTGAATGGCTGATGCCATGAGAACCTCCCTGGGTAAATTCCTGCCTGTTTCTGCCTTTGTTCTTTCATTTCGCATTCCGAATTTGCCATTCTGCATTCGCTAGAATTTCTCGAACTCGCGGTCCCGGTGATCTCCGTTCCCCTTCGTCTCACGACCCATGTTCAGTGATATCCCCGCATGATGGAGTGCGACCGGCGCAGGCCTGGCTTTCTGCGTTATATGAGCGACGTTGACCTTGTGCGATGCCGCCGGATTGGTCAAGGGTAAGCTGCGCCGGGAACCGTTGTCGTCAACCTTGAAGAACTCGATGGTCGCCTGGAGCTGCTCGGCCTGCGACGAAAGCTCTTCCGCTGTAGACGCCATCTCCTCGCTCGCCCCGGCGTTCTGCTGGATCACCTGATTCAACTGCTGAATCGCGCCGTTGATCTGGTCCGCTCCACCCGTCTGCTCCTTGGAAGCCGCGGTGATCTCCTGCACAAGCTCCGCTGTCTTCTGGATATCAGGCACTAGCTTCGCCAGCATCTGGCCGGCCTTCTCGGCCACCTCCACGCTGGACGAAGACAGCTGGCTGATCTCGGCTGCCGCCACCTGGCTCCGCTCCGCCAGTTTCCGGACTTCGGCGGCCACCACGGCAAACCCCTTGCCGTGCTCGCCCGCGCGTGCAGCTTCAATGGCCGCGTTCAGAGCCAGCAGGTTCGTCTGTCGCGCGATCTCCTCGATGATGGAGATCTTGCCGGCAATGTCCTTCATGGCTGTTACGGTCTCGGACACGGCCCGGCCGCTCTCGGTTGCGTCCGCAGCGGACTTGAGTGCTATCTTCTCGGTCTGTTGCGCGTTGTCCGTGTTCTGCCTGATAGTGGCGTTCATCTCTTCCACGGAGGATGACGCCTCTTCGGCTGATGCGGCCTGCTCCGTGGTGCCCTGGGACATCTGCTCGGCACCCGAGGAGAGCTGCTGGCTGCCCGAGGCAACGTTGTCCGATGCAAGCTTAACGTCCGCCACCACGGCCCGCACCTTTTCCACCATGCTCTTCATGGACAACAGCAGTTGACCGGTCTCGTCGCCGCTCTTCGCTTCGATGGCAACCGTGAGGTTTCCGCGGGAAAGATTCTCCGCCACGTCCACGGCCTGCGACAAGGGCCGCGTGATGCTCCGGATGATGCCGAGCGAAACGGCGATCGCCAGCATGATGCCGAGGAAAATCGAACCGATCAGAAAATTCCGCGTAGCAGCATAGTTATTCTGAGAAGTTTGGAATGCTTCGTTTCCCTCCCTGACCTGCAGTTCGATCAGTCCTTTGATGTCATCTTCCAGCTTCGCAAGCCTCGGGTTGATCACCCTGACCGTATGCTCGTTCGCTTCCATGAAATGGCGTGCCTGGAGCAGGGCCATCGCCGCCTTCAGTCCTTCGCTCACAAAAGCATTCTTGTCGGCGGTAAAGGAGTCCACCATGGCCCGCTCCTCGGTGCGATGGTTCAGGGCTTTATACTCCTGCCACAGTGCCTCCAACTCCTGGATGTTCTTTTCGATCTTGTCCGTATGACGGGTGATGGGATGATCCTGTTCATGAAGTTTGCTTTCCTCCAGTCTTGAATCGTGAAAGGAAGCGAGCAGGAGGTGCTTGACGCTGTCCATCAGCTTATTGTCTATTTCTCCGAGCTTGATGGACGGAACCGTGTTCTCATGATATACACCGTCCAGTTTTTCGTTCGATCCTGATATGCCTCTCAAACCGAGCACGCCTATGATAATGAGAAGAACAGCCAGAAAACCGACCAGCGTCAGCAACTTCGATCCAATCCGCATATTCTTTAGCATAGTAGTCATCCCCCTCAAAATGAAATTTTGTATTTATTCATAAGTGCAGTTAGTGAAACATTCTGCAATCATAATGCCGAATACCATTATAAACACAAGTTATTGTTTTTTTAATATAAATTTTTTAATGAAGATATTCACAAATTGAAACTGTTCGGAAAGACGACAGTTACAAGTTGTTATATTGTCAAAAACAGTCACAGTTGCGTCTTTTCGCTAAAGCGCTTATTAGCAGCCAGGATAGAGATATTGATTGAAGGAGTATCAATAGCCAGGTTGATAATTGATATTCCGGGGAGAACCTGTGAGGGGGCAGGATCAAGAAAGCTTTATCTTTCGCATTCTGCTAAAAGGGACGAGGGCTCACAATGGATCACAAGCTCATGACCGGTGCAGGGATGCCGAAAGCTGAGTTCAGCGGAATGAAGATGATAGCCGGGGTCGCCGGGCAAGGCGCGCGAATTCGGTGCCGGCAGGCCTCCCGCGACATACAGTGGGTCGCCAACCAGTGGATGTCCCGCAGAAGCGAGGTGTATCCGGATCTGGTGCGGACGGCCTGTTACAATGCGCACGTCGCAAAGGATGGAATCTCTGCGGCGTTCGAGGACTTTCACCTGAGACAAAGAGGGTTTGCCGTCAGGAGTTGCCGCATGAATCGATCCGAGCAACCCATGTGACACGGGGCCGATCGGCGTCGTGATCGTCCGCTCCTCCCAATCGGGAAGTCCGGCGGCAAGTGCCCGGTAGCGCTTCCCCACCTTTTTCGCTGACCACTGCCGCATCAACTCTACCCGGGCCTTCTGGTTTCTGGCGCATAATACCAGGCCCGAGGTCCATCTCCCCAGGCGATGCACAGGAGCGGCATCAGAAGCATACGAGCGAACCAAATGGAGGAGCGTGTTCTTCAGGAAGTTCGCGCCGGGGAGCGTCGGCAATCCTGCCGGCTTATGGACGGCGAGCAGGTCCGCATCCTCGTAAAGAACGGAGAATGACAGCGGCGCATCAGGCTCGATCCAGGGCGGGCGGTTCCAGACAAGCTCGGATCCGGTTCTCAGCAGGGTTTCGGGATGTACTGACCGGGAATCGATGAGAACATGACCGCCAGCAATGCGCTCCGCCCACTCGGCTGATGAGGAGTGACGATAATGCCGGGTCAGATAGCTCAGCAGGGTCTGACGGTCAGCATCAGGACCAAGCTGTTCCCTGAACTCGCAGCCGTCGTTGGGATGTCGCGTTTGTTGATGTGAAATCATTTGCCTGTCCGCCCAACCTCAGCCTTTCGAAAACTTTTTGCTGTTTCGCCTCTATTCACATCTTCTCCACCAGTTTCCTGAAATACCGGCAGTTCTCCACGAGATCGGGGCCATGCTTGAACAGCCCGCCGCCGATCAGGAAGATCAGGTCCTGGCCGTAGGTCTCGAGCATTTCCGGAACGCGGGAAAGGCTCATCCCTCCTCCGGGCGCAGGGAAAATGGACTTGATATGCCTCATGGGCTCCCCGGTTGCCTGCACGATCTCTTCGCACTCGTTCCTGCTGAAAGAGAACCTGCCGCCGAAGTTAGGGAAGATAGTGGCATCGGCGCCGGCAAGGCGTGCCAGCTGTCCGAAGATGACGCCGTGCGCCATGCCGTTCATGCTCGTAACGAAGCTTCCCTGGAGCGCGGGATGGGTCAGGATCGGCAGCCCGATCGCATCATCCTCGGCCAACTCGCGCATGAGGTCGAACCCGACGATGCCCGGCGCGACCATGATGCCCCCGGCGCCGGCTCCCTTTGCGATGCGGGCCCGCTTCTGCACCAGGCGGCTCGGGGCCGTGATATTGGCCACATAAAGAGAAGGAAGCCCGGTCTCCCGGCTTGCCCGCTGCACCGCTTCGGCGCACCGCTTGACGCGCTCATCGAAGCGCGAGCAGCACTGGTCGGTAAGGCCATGATCGTCCTTGATCATGTCCATGCCGCCCAGGGCGAACTGGTAGGCAAGGTCCGCAAGCTCCTCGCAGGACAGGCCCATGGGTTTTATCGCCGTGGACAGGAGCGGGCGTTTCTCCGCCTTCAGCAGATCGCGCAATCCCTGCCGTCCGAAGCGGGGGCCGCGGAACGAATCGAGAAGCGAGGACGAAAGATCGAGGTGCTCCACCCGGATACCGGGCTTGATGCTGCTGTTCCCGAACACGACGTTCAGGAACTGCGTGAGTTCATTCGCGGCTATCTCATTCGCGAAACTGATGACCGCTTTAAAATTACCGGCGCCCCAGGGTGCGAATGACTCGATCCTGCCGAACACGTGGTCCCTGATAACACCCTCGGGAACTTCATCGGCCGGGAATTCCACGGTCTGCTCGATACAGATGTCCTCGGCTTTTGAACGCGCTTCCTTCTCGCTGCCGTAGAGCCGGTAGGTGACGGAGAAGCGGTCGCTGGAGAAGAGGGATGCAGGAGTGCAGGTTTTTTGGATGATCATAGCCTTCAAAAACAAAAAATCATGAAGACGTCTCGCGCAAGGCAGCAAAGGCGCAAAGAAAGTCAAAATTCAATCTACGGATTATCTCACACGAAGCCACAAAGCCACGAAGGGGTGCATTGATAAATTGAGAACTTGATTTCTTCGTGTCTTCGTGGCTTCGTTTGAGATAGATGTTTTAGGTTTACTACTGAACTTCGATTCCCTTAGCGTCTTGGCGGCTTTGCGCGAAAAATGTCTTTTATTCTGCTTCTTCGCTGGACCTTTTCGACTTCCCTTCCAGCTGTTTATATTTGCGGAACGCAACGGAAAGGGTCGAAGATTCTGAGATCGCACCGGCAACGAGCAGCGCATCCATGACTTCGTCCCGTGATGCCCCTTCGTCCATTGCCCGCTTCATATGCGCTTCCAGGCAATGGTCGCACCGGAGAGCTGCAGCGGCTCCGATCGCCACCAGCTCCGCGGTCTTCCTGTCCAGGGCCGAGGGCTCCTGGTAGATGGCCATGCCCTTGAACAGGAAGGGATTGAAGTTACGCGGCCGCTCCTTCATCACCTTCAGCAGGAACCCCAGTTCTCCGTTCCTGCCCGCGTGCAGCTCTGCAAGCTCTTCGGCCAGCTCGGGCTTGCATAACAGGGATTTTGCTTCCTTGACGAGCCTCTGCTTGTTTTTGTTTCTGACCTGTTTCTTCTTATTCTGCATTTCATTCCTGTTATTTGGTCATCCCCGAATGCCTCCATCGGGGATCCGGTTTTCTGGTGAACCATATTCCCGATTGAATCACTCGGGAATGACAATAAAAGGCTGAGTGCTTCAGCTAAACACTACTCCGCACTCCGAACTCCTAACTCCGAACTGTATTCAGAGCGCTTCCGCCTTCGCCATGCTGTGCACCGCCGCGATATGCGCCTTCGCAAGCTCGTCCTCGGTGATGCCGAACTTCTGCCCGGTCATGTTCTCCACTTCCCGGACAAGCGCGAGCGCATCCATCCCGTGCTCCTTCAGGAGATACTGTTTGCTTGCGCCGTGGCTGAACGTGTCCCGCAGCCCGATCCGGACGAGCTTCTTCTCAGTTCCGGCCTCTGCCATCTTCTCGGCAATGATGCTGCCCAGCCCGCCGATGATCGTATGGTTCTCCATGGTGATAACGCCGAACCGGGAGGCGGCAATGGCATCCAGGACGGACCGGTCGTCAAAGGGCTTTAGAGTCGAAATATGCATATGCTGGACCGCGAGTCCCCGCAGCTTCAGGACGGACACCGCCCGCAAGGCCTCTTCTGTCATGATGCCGGAAGAAAGAATGACGATGTCCTTGCCTTCGGCCAGGACCCGCGCCTTGTTCAACACGAAGGGTTCCCGGAACAGCCGCGGGATCTCACCGCGCAGCATGCGAACATAGACCGGGCCGTTGATATCCCGGATAACGTCGAGAACGGTCTCGACCTCGGTCGCATCGCCGCATTCGAGCACGGTCATGTTCGGGAGCGACCGCATCAGGGAAATATCCTCGATGGCCTGGTGCGTTGCCCCGCCCGGGGTAGTGATCCCCGGCAGGAACGCGATCATGCGCACAGGCAGGTTCGGGTAGGCCACGGACATGGCGATCTGGTCATAAGCGCGGCGGTAGATGAAGACGGCAAAGGTATGCACGAAGGGAATGAAGCCTTCCCGCGCCAGCCCCGCCGCAAAGCTCAGCATGTTCTGTTCGGCAATGCCCATGGAAAGGAACCGGTCGGGATAGGTGTCGCGGAAAAGGTCTATCTCGGTCGAACTCGTCAGGTCCGCCGAGAGGACGAGCACTTTCGGTTTGTCCGCCGCCCACTTGACGAGATTCTTCGCATGCGCCCGCGTCACGATCTCCGGTCCCGGCGCTTTCTGAATTGCAAATCCCGCCGCTCCCCCCTTTGGCAAAGGGGGGTGGAGGGGGGATTCTGAAGCCGTCGTCTCTCCGGTCAGCTCAGCCAGCGCTGCGGCATACCGTTCCTTCTCCTCAGCGCTCGTGAACCGCACATAATGCATCTTGGGCGCCCGGCTTTTCAGTATCTCCAAACCGCGTGCGGCATCGGTGTCGCATAGCACCACGATCGGCCGGCCGTCCGGGGAGAGCTCCCCGATCTCGGCCAGACGCCTGATATCGTGCCCGTTCACCCGGAACACCCGCGCGCCGAATGCTTCAAGCCTCTTATCCAGCGGTTCGATGTCCATGACATTGCACATCTTGCCGTCGCACTGAAACCCGTTTACATCAACGTAGATCAGCACGTTGTCGAGCATATGATAGGACATGGCCTGGAGCGCTTCCCACGTCTGGCCTATCTGGAACTCGCCGTCGGACATGAAGAGCACGACCCTGCCCTTTTCCCCGTTCCTTTTGCGCGCCATGGCCGTACCCGCTGCCTGGCTGATGCCCTGGCCCAGCGACCCGGTCATGGATTCCATGCCCGGCGAATGCTCCGCCCCGATCATCTCGACGGAGCTGCCGTCCTTGTTGAACTGGAGCAGACCTTCCTCTGCCATGCGCCCGGTCTCGATCAGGGCTGCATACAGCACGAGCGCGTACTGGGCCGGCGAGAGAAAGAACCGGTCGCGGTCCTTGCCCGGTCCGTTAAAGGATGCTCCGGTAAAATAATCCGGATTCTGCGGGCCGGGTACGCCCGGGAAGGGTTTCGGAACGAGGGGGGCCTCAATGGCGCCGAGGTCCATGATCTTCACATAGAGTGCCGCAAAGATCTCCGCCGAGGAGCAGGCCTGGGAAAGGTAGCCCCCGTTCTGCTTGAGGGTATGCTCCAGCACGCGCCGCCGGATGCCTGCGGCTACGCGCTTTACGTCGTCCTGCCAGGATTTGTCGGTTGTTCTTTTTTCGTTCGATTTCATGATCTCTCTGAATTTTCTTAAATTGATAACGGTAACCACGAAGGACACGAAGAATAAAAGTTGAAGGTCTTGCCTGTCTTCGCGTGCTTCGTGCTCTTCGTGGTAAAAAGCCGTGCTGTCTTCTCGGGGATTATTACGCAAGGATGGAGGTTAGTCAAGACTAAATATTGCAGGAAAAAGCGGAATGCCGAAGGTCAGGTTCTCTGTCATCCTCCGGCAATCGGCGGGAAGATACCGATGCGGTCATGGTCGGCTATAACAAAATCCTTTTTCTCAACTACCCCGTTCACCACGGTAACAAGCGGCCTTTCACCCAGATACAGAAGTTCGTGGAGGCCCTTGACCGTAATACCCTCGGGCGAATCGAGGTGGAATTCCTGTTTTCCGCAGCAGGGCAGCGCCTCGTTATTGCAGGTGAGCCCTGCGAACAATCTGATCTCGAGCTTCATGGACTCTCTCAACAGGCCTGTTAAAATTGGGCATCCCCAACGTCTTTACCGGACATCTGCTTCTTTGATAGATTCGTAAGTCCTGTCTCACACAAAGCCACGAAGCCACAAAGAGGAAATGCTTTTAAAAAGGCTTTTCTTCGTGATCTCCGTGGCTCCGTGTGAAAATTTAATTTTTACGAATTCATCTTCTTTGTTTCAGGAAGAACATATTCCCGATAGAACCGATCGGGAATGACATAAAAAACGGAAAGAAAAAGGGAGAGATAATCCATCTCTCCCCCTGTCGTTGAACTCTTCTCGCTACCAGTTAAACACCTTGTCCAGGTCCTCGTCCTTCACCTGGAACGTGACGTTGTGCGGGGCAATGGGTTCCGTCATCATGAACCGCGGCAGCCGGTCCTGGGCGGAAGTAAAGCCCGCACGGGCATTGAAATCACGCTCGCTCGTCAGCACCTTTTTGCCGAGTTCGACCACGCTGTCGCCGGTAAGGTTCAATCCGTAGGTTGCGTTCATGAGGTCCAGGAGCGCCTGGAATGTTTCCGGCTGGTCCAGGATGGCGAACGCGATAAAGAGGCACATGCCGAGCGTATCGATGGAGGCCGTGGCGATCTGGAGGTTTCGCGACAGCTCGACCTGGCCCTCGGCCTTGAGCGCATTCACGTCTCCGCCCACCTTGAGCACGTTCTGGGCAACAGCATACCCTGCCGTATGATCGGCACCCATGGGGCTGGTCGCGTAGGTCACGCCGACACCGGTCACTGCGCGGGGATCGTAGGCAGGCATGGCCTGTCCTTTCACGACCGGTACCCGCTCCACCCCGAATACCTTTCCGGTGACCGCTGCGCCATTGCCCAGGATCCGGCCGAGATAACTGCCTTTGCCGACTTCGTTCACCAGGTCGATGGCCGCCTTGGCATCGCCGAACCTGGCAAGTCCGGCCTCCATTGCCACACCGATGCTGGCTCCCATCTCGATGGTATCGATGCCGTAGTTATCGTCCAGGAAATCGAGCCTGGCGATGGAATCCAGATCGTCGATGCCGCAGTTGCCGCCATGGGCCCAGACCGTTTCATATTCGGGCTGCTTGGTCAGGTAATGGCCGTCCTTATCATGGTACACTCCGGAACACTGGATCACGCAGCCGCGGTGGCAGGCATGGGTGGACAATCCGCCGCGCTTGGTTTCCAGCGCTGCCTGGGTCTCGCCGCTGATCTTTGCTGCGCCGTCGAAGCGTCCCTGCTTGAAATTATAGGTGGGATACCCGCCCACCTCGTTCAGGATGTTGGTCAGGATGTTCGTACCGTAGGCCGGCAAACCCTGTCCCGTGACCGGGTGCTTGCGCAGCCCCTCGACGAACTTCTTGTTCGCTTCCCTGAACTTCTCGGGGTCCTTAGGCGTGCGCGGTTTGGCGCCCGTGTCATCCAGCACGATCACCTTGATGTTCTTCGAGCCCATTACAGCGCCGACGCCCCCCCTGCCTGCGTGGCGGGTCGGCCGAAGCTCCATGTCCGTACAGGCAACCGTGGCGGCAGACAGCTTCATCTCCCCTGCCGGACCAATGGACATGCAGGCGATCTTGTCGCCATGTTCCTTTTTCATCTTCTCGATGAGATCGTAGTTGGTCATCATCTTCAGGCTGTTGTCCGCGGTTATCTTGACGCCGTCCTTGTTGATGAAGATCTTGTAGAGCGTGTCGTCCTTGGGCTTGCCTTCGAGGACGATGGCAGCATACCCGAGCCTTCCCAGGACTTGCGAGGGCTGGCCTCCGGCGTTCGCTTCCTTGATCCCGCCGGTGAGCGGGCTCTTGCAGCCCACCGAGATCCGGCTCGACATTGCAGCTCCCGTGCCGCTCAACAGGCCGGGAGCGATCACGAGCTTGTTCTCGGCACCCAGGGGATGGCACAGGGGGTTCACCTCACGGGAGACAATGGCGGAAGTCAATGCCCTCCCGCCAAGACCTGCATAGTCACCGAGCGCGGCCTCGACGGCCTTGGGACCGCCCGGTGCTCCGACGTCAATGCGCACAATCCTGTCCATAGACTTCTCCTCTCGTGATGATTGAAGTGCAGGGGGATCCAACAGGACGTTGACCCGCAATGGTTCGGGGCATGCCTGAGATAGCCCGTGCTGCTTTACGCCGCTGCCTTGTAGATATTGATCACGTCCTCGAGGGACGGACACCGGGGGTTGGTGAATCCGCAGGCGTCCTTTTGCGCGTTCTCCGCCATGGTCTTGAGGTCCTTTTCCTTGACGCCCAGCTCCGTAAGTCCCGAAGGAATGCCGATGTCCTTCGACAGGGTCTTGATGGCGTCGATCGCCTTTTCCGCTGCGGCCCGCGGCGACATTCCCTCCACCACCTCGCCCATGGCCTTCGCAATGTCCACGAACCGGTCCATCTTGGCTATCATGTTGAACCGCTGCACATGGGGCAGCAGGATCGCGTTGCAGACGCCGTGGGGCAGGTCGTAGAAGCCTCCGAGCTGGTGCGCCATGGCGTGCACATGCCCGAGGCTTGCATTGTTGAAGGCCATGCCTGCCAGGTATTCGGCGTAGGCCATGTTGTCCCGGGCTGCCATGTCGCCGCCGTTCGCGACCGCGGCGCGGAGGTGCTTCGATACCAGCTCGATGGCCTTGAGCGCACAGGCATCCGTTACCGGCGTCGCAATGGTCGAGACGTAAGCTTCGACAGCGTGCGTCAGTGCGTCCATCCCGGTTGCGGCGGTCAGCGACGGGGGCATGCCGGCCATGAGCAGCGGGTCGTTGATGGCGAGCGTGGGAGTTACGCGCCAGTCCACGATCGCCATTTTAACCTTCCTGCTGGTGTCGGTGATGATGCAGAACCGCGTCATTTCACTGCCCGTGCCGGCCGTCGTGTTGATGGCGATGAAGGGAGGCATAGGCTTCGTGGATTTATCCACGCCCTCGTAATCCTTGATGCTTCCTCCGTTCGCCACCACGAGACCGATGCCTTTGCCGCAATCATGAGGACTTCCGCCTCCCAGCGTAATGATCATGTCGCAGTTGTTCTTCTTGTAGAAATCTACGCCGTCATGAACGTTCTTGTCCGTGGGGTTCGGTATGGTCTCGTCGAAGATCGCGGGTTCCACCCCGGCGTCCTTGCGCACCAGATCGGAGATCTTCCCGGCGAGCCCTGCCTTGGTGATCCCCTTGTCCGTGACGATCAGCGGCTTCTTGCCGCCCAGCGCTTTGATCCTGCTGCCCAGTTGCTTATGTGCTCCGATCCCCATGAGCGTGACAGTGGGGATAAAAAAACCGTATACTTCTTCCTTGATCGGCATAGTGGGTCTCCTCATGTGGTGTAGTGTTTTTGAAGGGAACTGCAAATCCGGGTGACAGTGGTACGATTATTTTTCAGTTTTCGGGGAACCGTGCGTGGGAGGCGATGCTTACGAAAAAGAAGAATATCGCAGACTTCCCCCTTTTTAAGGGTAGGAAGTCTTTATAGGTTTGTCAATTATACAAAAGTATGCCTAGGGGAAATTGCCTTGTGTCTCACCTTCTATCGGCTTCTATCATAGCCGTCGTCATGCAGTTCTCTGTGTCAAGGAAGTAAAGGACAGAAGCTTTGACGCGGTTTCACCCACGCATTATCATGGAGAAGGTATCGGTTCAGCGCAGGCAATTGAACACGCCCATGCACCAGAGGCAGGCGCCGCAGGGTTCGGTATTCACATAGCAGTCCTGCTGAAAATCGCCGACCTGCACGGAGTCGCACAGGGCAAAGCCGCAATTGAAACAGAAAGGATAATCGTAGCCTGTTACATTCCGCCGGAAGAGCTCGTATTCAGGGGAGTTCCATATATCGAGGAGCGACTGGTTCTCCAGGTTTCCGAAGGCCTTGG
>Ga0154501_1023_pt1 | contig 14389 bp, 10 predicted proteins | sample RifGroD2_FD_115980 | JGI IMG/M metagenome (GOLD analysis project Ga0154501, IMG submission 115980) | Nitrospirae bacterium GWD2_57_9 | reverse complement strand
TCCCGCTTTGCTCGTTCCGATTCCTGCCTGTTCAGCTTATCGGCCTTCGTCAATGCATAAATGGCGGGGATATTGTACTGTTTCAGCCATTCGATCAAGCGGATATCGCGCTCGTCGGGAACTCTCCTGCTGTCCAAAAGCACAACGACACCAGCCAGCCGAGGGGAGTCTTTGAAGTACCCCTCGATCATGGGGGCCCAGGCATCGGTAACCGCCTGCGGTACTTTTGCATAGCCGTAGCCCGGCAGATCGACAAAATAGAGGCTTTCATTTATAACGAAAAAATTGATGAGCTGGGTTTTTCCCGGGGTGGCGCTCGTCTTGACGAGGTTCTTCCTGTGGAGCAGGGCGTTAATGACGGACGATTTGCCGACATTCGAACGGCCGGCAAAGGCGATCTGGGGTTTGCGGTCCCTGGGGAACTGTTCCGGTCTGACCGCACTGATAACGAATTCAGCGGAAACTACTTTCATAAGTCCTTTTTTGATGAACAGGAAAACGAGGAAATGCGAAACAAAAGAACTAGTCTCAGGGGAGAAAAAGAACCAGACCACGTTCCCGTGGTCTGGTTCCGGTGCTTACGGCTTATGGTTCTAAGCTATCTTTTCGTAGATCAAGAGCGGTTCCGCTCCTTCGTTGATCACTTCCTGATTGATGATGCACTCCCGGATGCCGGGCTGGGACGGGATATCGTACATCACGTTCAGCATGACGTCTTCCAGGATGGCCCGGAGGCCGCGTGCCCCGGTCTTTCGGTTGATGGCCTTCTTGGCCACGGCAACCAGTGCGTCGTCGTTGAATCGGAGCTTGCATCCTTCCAGGGCGAGCAGCTTCTGATACTGCTTGATCAACGCGTTCTTCGGGCGGGTCAGAATATCGATCAGTGCATGTTCATCGAGCTCCTCCAGGGTAGCCACCACCGGCATACGCCCGATGAATTCGGGGATGAGGCCGTACTTCAGGAGGTCTCCCGGCTGAAGGTTGGCAAGGATCTCGCTCAGTTTCCGTTCGCTCTTGCTCTGGATATCGGCGCCGAATCCCATGGCCTTCTGGCCGACACGCTGTTCAATGATGTTATCGAGTCCGACAAAGGCTCCGCCGCAGATGAACAGGATGTTCTTGGTATCCACCTGAATGAACTCCTGGTGCGGATGCTTCCGGCCGCCCTGAGGAGGCACGCTGGCAACAGTGCCTTCGATAAGCTTGAGGAGGGCCTGCTGCACCCCTTCGCCGGAAACGTCGCGTGTTATGGACGGATTTTCGGACTTTCTGCTGATCTTATCGATCTCGTCGATATAGACGATGCCGCGTTGGGCCCGTTCGACATCATAGTTGGCGCTTTGGAGCAGCTTCAGAATGATGTTCTCTACGTCCTCGCCGACGTATCCTGCTTCGGTCAGCGTCGTGGCGTCGGCGATCGTGAAGGGAACGTCGAGGATGCGGGCCAGCGTCTGGGCAAGCAGCGTTTTGCCGACTCCGGTCGGGCCGATCAGCAGGATATTGCTCTTCTGGAGCTCCACCTCGTCGCCGATCTCCTGCTGGACCCCGATGCGTTTGTAATGATTATGCACGGCAACGGACAGGATCTTTTTTGCCCGTTCCTGGCCTACGACATACTCGTCCAGGGTGCGTTTGATCTCTGCCGGCTTGGGCAGCCGGGGCGCGCGGGCTTCCTTTGTCTCTTCCCACTCCTCGGCAATGATCTCGTTGCAGAGATCAACACATTCGTTGCAGATGAAAACCGAAGGGCCGGCAATCAGTTTCTTGACCTCTTCCTGGCCTTTTCCGCAGAAAGAGCACTTGAGCGGTGCGGCGTGTTCTTTTTTCTCTTTGTCGGTCATACAGTTACTTCTCCTTTACAGCACCACGAGGCGCCTTTTTCGCTATCACCTCGTCTACAAGCCCGTACTGTTTTGCATCTTCGCCCGACATGAAGAAATCGCGGTCCGTGTCCGTATGGATCTTTTCAAGCGGCTGGCCGGTATGGTTGGCCATGATCTTGTTCAGGGTATCCTTCATCTTCAGGATCTCGCGGGCATGGATCTCGATGTCCGTAGCCTGGCCCTGGAAACCGCCGAGAGGCTGATGGATCATGATGCGGGCATTGGGAAGCGAGAAGCGTTTCCCCTTTGCTCCGGCGCAGAGCAGCAGCGCACCCATGCTTGCCGCCTGCCCGATGCAGATGGTCGAGACCGGTGATTTGATGTAGTTCATGGTATCGTAGATGGCGAGACCGGCCGTTACAATGCCGCCCGGGGAATTGATATAGAGATAGATGTCCTTATCCGGATCATCCGCCTCGAGGAACAGCAGCTGGGCGATCACGGTATTCGCGACGATATCATCGATCGGCGTGCCGAGAAAAATGATACGGTCCTTCAAAAGCCGCGAGTAGATGTCATACGCCCGCTCGCCGCGGCTCGTTTGTTCTATTACCATCGGGATCAACGACATAAAATGTTTCTCCTTAACTGAGCTGAATAGTAGCTTTTCCTGAAACAAGCGCAGCAACAGGAGACTTGCCTCAGAAACTTGCTAATTATAACTCTTCTTTGCCTTGGAAAGCAATAGACCAAGGGTCTTTTCATGGACCAGCGATGAACGCAGATTATCCAGTCCGCCGTCGAGGGATTCATAGTATTTTTTAACAGCGTCCACGGTCTGCCCTGCCGACTTGGCCATCACGGCGATCGCCCCGTTCACTTCCTGGTCGCTCACCTGGATGTTTTCCTTTTCCGCAATGACATCGAGCAGCAGAAGTCCTTTGACCCTCTTTTCCGCAAGCGCCCTGTTTTCCTGAAGGAATTTGGTGACGTCAAAGGATTTTACATCCATCCCCCGCCGCGCCAGCCTTGTCGCCTGCTGCCGCGCCATGGACTGGAGTTCGCGCTCCACCATTCCCGTCGGCACGTCGAAGGAATGGGCCTCGACCAGCTTGTTCAGGATCTCCTCCCGCTGCGACGACGTGAGTTCATCGCGCTTCCTCGCGGCAAGGTCCTTCTTGATACCGTCCTTCAGCTCCTGCACGGACTTGTTGCCGCCCAGGTCCCTGGCGAATTCGTCGTTCACCTCGGGAAGCACCTTCTTTTTTATCTCTTTCAGAGTGACTTTGAATTCCGCGTCCTTGCCTGCAAGTTCCTTGTTGCTGTAGTCCGCAGGGAAGTTTACCTTGATCTCGCGGGTCTCGCCCTGGTTCATCCCGACCAGCTGCTCTTCGAACCCCGGTATGAGGCTGTTAGTACCCAGGGCAAGCATATGGTCGGCCGCCTTGGCGCCTTCGATCGACTTCCCCTCCCGGAAGCCTTCGAAATCGATGATGGCTGTGTCGGTCTTTTCCAGCGATCTGCCCTGGACCACTTCAAGCTGCGCGTACATGTCCCGAAGCTGGTCAACGGTCTGGTTCACTTCCTCCTCGCTCACCTCGGTGCTTTGGTCCTTGACCTCGATGCCGTCATACTGCCCGAGTTCTATCTGGGGCCGCACTTCCACGACAGCGGTGAAGTTCAGGGGAGAGTTCTTATCAAAGGGGGAAATGTTCGTGATGCTCGGCATGTCAATGGCGCTCAATTTATGATCTTCGAGAGCTTTCAGGTATGAAACGGAGATCAGCTTGTTCATGACCTCCGACTCGATCTCGGCGGCATAATGCCGTTCCACAATGGCCTTCGGAGCCTTGCCCGGTCGAAAACCGGGTATCTTGGCCTTCTTGGCGATGTCGGCAACCGCCTTTACCATCTCCTGTGCGATGGCATCAGGGGGGACCTGAATATGGATTTTTTTCTTTACGGGGCTGATGTCTTCTACGACGGCTTTCATTACGATACCACCTTTTATTGGGATATGGTGTTATGGATTGAAGAATCAAAAGAGGAAGCGGATCCGGGAAAAGATTCCTGGTCCGCCTTATTTATGGTGCGAGAGGGGGGACTTGAACCCCCACGGTCGCCCACCAGATCCTAAGTCTGGCGCGTCTGCCAGTTCCGCCACTCTCGCCGCACGAACAAAGAGAGCAGTGAACGTAGAAGCAGCTACCGTGAAACGCTGCCTGCTGCTCACTGCTCCCTGAGTTTTTTATGGTGAGCCGTGAAGGAGTCGAACCTTCGACCCGCTGATTAAGAGTCAGCTGCTCTACCAACTGAGCTAACGGCCCGTGATACTTGAGAGAATGCTTCAAAAGCGGGATAATTATACTTATCTTTGAAGCAGGATGCAACAAAAAACTACAGATTCCGCGAAAAAAACACGGTTTTTTTTATGGTGCGCGCCGAGATCGTCGAACCGCGATCCGTCGCCCGTAAAGGGCTCCCCAGCGGGGGCTCGCCCCCCTCTGGTCTCTCCCCCAAACCTCAGGGGAATCCTTCCCCTGAAACCCCTGGGTCGTGGCTTCTCCTACTACCGCCACACATCGTTTTATTCTCTTCGTTTTTTGGTGCGCCCGGCGGGAGTCGAACCCACGACCTTCGGCTTCGGAGGCCGACACTCTATCCAGCTGAGCTACGGGCGCATAAACTGACGGTTGCAATACGGTTTAGGCGGTACTGCATTTTAGAACTGTAATTTAAATAAATTGAATGTTCTGTTCTTGGTGCGCCCGGCAGGAGTCGAACCTGCGACCTGCGGATTCGAAGTCCGACGCTCTATCCAGCTGAGCTACGGGCGCGTTTTAAGCGTTAAAACTGACAGAGACGGCCGGCTTCGACCGTCTCTGTGCAAAAATTGGGGTGAGCGACGGGGCTTGAACCCGCGGCCACCAGGGCCACAACCTGGAGCTCTACCAACTGAGCTACGCCCACCGTGATCAATGTTACAAAAATAGAATGCCTATTTTATATTGTTAACCGTATTTTGTCAACTACCAAAAAAGCGTTGTGCGAATACTCTGCATACAACATCTAGTTCCGCATTTTTTTATTCCGCGCTCCGCATTTGAAATATGGCGCGCCTGAAGGGATTCGAACCCCTGACCCACAGCTTAGAAGGCTGTTGCTCTATCCACCTGAGCTACAGGCGCATTCAGAAAAATATTGGTCGGGGCGAGAGGATTTGAACCTCCGGCTTTCTGCTCCCAAAGCAGACGCGCTACCGGGCTGCGCCACGCCCCGAGGTGCAACCATTTTTTAACCCTGACGTGGCCTATAATACTCACACTCCCTGATGTTGTCAAGCCGGAAGCTCATAAAAAACTGGCGTTTTCGGCTGCGTATTTTTACTCCTCCTGACCCGATTCTTTCCGTGAAGCGGCCGGATGATTGAGATACAGACAGTCGCCGGTGCCTGCCCGTGGGAAGATCAAGGCATGTATCTCACCGGCTTTTTTCTTGAATTAGCCCCTTTTTTATACTATCATTACGACATGGAAGAGCGCATCGGATCCGTGATAAAATTTTTCGACAAGTCTTCAGTTGCCGCTGTCAAACTGGATTTCGGCGATCTTTCGGTCGGCGACACCATACGCCTCAAGGGCAACGGCACCGACTTCACTCAAAAGATCGAGGTAATGGAATTCGATCATCAGCCGGTCCAAAAAGCCAACCGCGGCCAATTCACCGGCATCAAGCTCTCCCAGCCCGCAAAGCCCTTCGACCTTGTCTACAAGGTCACCGGATAGTGCCTGGATCATGTTCATCTACATTATAAAAAGAATGCTGCTGATGATACCCATTCTGCTCGGCATCACCGTGCTCAGTTTTGCGGTGATGCGGCTGGCGCCAGGCGGTCCTGCCGAGGCCCAAATGGAGTTCTCGTCACGGGCATCGGCTGAAGCGCGGGAAAGGCTCCGAAAGCTCTACGGGGCCGACCAACCCTTCTATAAACAGTATGCCACTTGGCTCAAGAACTTCGTAACCCTTGATTTCGGCACCGCCTTCGCCGATGGACGCAAGGTCAAAGACAAAATCCTGGAACGCCTCCCGATCACGCTTACCATCAATCTCCTTTCCTTAAGCCTTGTGCTGCTCATTGCGATCCCGATTGGGATCATGTCCGCCATACGCCAATACTCGCTGCTCGACAGGTTCACTACGATTTTCGTTTTTGTCGGATTTTCGACGCCTTCGTTCTGGCTGGCGCTCTTACTTATCTATCTGCTGGGGGTCCAGTGGGGTATCGTCCCGATTTCCGGCATTCGGAGCTTGGATACGTCCGGGCTTACCTTCTTCGGAAGGACCATGGACATGATCCGTCATCTCATCCTTCCGGTCGTCATTTCCGCTTTCGGCGGCCTTGCTTCTTATTCCCGATTCATGAGAAACAGCATGCTTGAGGTTTTGCGGCAAGACTACATCAGGACCGCACGGGCCAAAGGCCTGCCTGAAAAGAGCGTTATTTACAAACACGCCTTCAGGAATGCCATCATGCCTATTATTACGATCCTTGGTTTGACCCTTCCGGGCATCATCGGAGGTGCTATTATCACCGAAACCGTTTTTGGAATCCCCGGAATGGGTCTCCTCATGTATCAGGCAGTTCTTTCCAGAGATTACAATCTCGTCATGGGTATTCTGGTGCCTGCCGCTTTCCTCACCATGCTCGGAAACTTCTTGGCAGACATAGGCTACGCCTTTACAGATCCAAGAGTGAGACTTCGCTGAACCGATCACGATCATGAACGCTCGTGCCGCAGGCTTTCGCCTGCGCAAAGCAATCTGAAAATGACAGAAACAGCATCGTTCACATCCCGGACTCTTCATTATCTTTTAAAGAACCGACTTGCGGTGACGGGCGCGGTCTTGGTCCTGCTCGTCTTCATCCTGTCCATCTTTGCGCCGCTCTTCGCGCCTTATGACCCGGCAACAATCGATATTAAGAACATTCTGGTCGGGCCCAGCCTGGCCCATCCTCTCGGGACTGATGATCTCGGTCGGGATGTCCTGTCACGCATGCTGTGGGGCGGAAGGGTGTCCCTCGAGGTCGGATTCATTGCCGTCAGTATAGCCACCGTAATCGGAATCCTCCTCGGCTCATTGGCAGGCTATTACGGCGGCTGGATTGACAGCGTGATTATGCGGGGGGTGGATATTATGTTGAGTATTCCCACAATCTTCCTGATCCTCGCTGTGATCGCAATTCTTGAACCCAGCATCATCAACATCATGATCGTGATCGGCCTGACGAGCTGGATGGAACCGGCCCGCCTTATCCGCGCCGAATTCATATCCATCAAGGAACGCGAATTCGTGACCGCGGCCCGGGCAATCGGGGCCGGAGATAAACGCATCATGATACGGCACATCTTGCCAAACGGTCTTTCTCCGATCCTCGTGTCCGCCACTATGGGGGTTGGAGCCGCGATCCTGGTTGAATCGGGCCTGAGCTTTCTCGGTCTGGGAGTGCAGCCGCCGACGCCCAGCTGGGGCAGCCTGCTCTCTTCCGGCAAGGACAATATCGAGATCGCCTGGTGGCTTTCCGCCTTCCCCGGCCTTGCCATCCTCCTGACCGTGCTCGGCTATAACCTTCTCGGCGAAGGGATCCGTGATGCCCTTGACCCGAGGCAGAACGAATAGAGGCCGGAGTCAACTATCTCTATGCATAACAAGGCTAAGATCTGCGGCAGAATGGTTCTTGCCGGGTTTATTTGCTCCTGGTTCCTCGGAGTGCTCTTTCTCTATTTTATCCGGCAGGCGATGCTCATGCCTGCGATCCAGGCCCTCGATTACCCTGTCCAGAACCATACTTTGAAGGGAACAGCCGACCCGGACCCTGCTTCGGATGTCTATTTGCTTGGTCTAAAAATGCACTTCCCGGCCGAAGGGATGACCACTCAATCGGCAGTGCCCTTTTTCAGGGACCATCGCGTTGAGTCGGTCACCGTTTTTCTTGCAAAAGACGACCGGCCCGCTGCAAACGTCATCGTGTTCGCGTACCCGGAAGACCGGTATCTCAAAACCCTGATCAGTCAACCGGTAATGAGGGCTCTAAAAACCATCCTCTATCCCGGCGTCACCCCCTTTGATTTCATGAAGAAGATGCACCGGGCAAAGGCTGCAGAATTCAGCTGGTGGAACTTACTTTACGATGCCAGACAGGTCTTCATCTTATATGTTAAGGCGGTATCCGTTCCGGCCTGGTATCATAACGGTTCCGTATACCAGCTGGATACTTCGTACCTTTCAGGTTTCCTTGCTGAGGGACAACACGAAGGGGATCGATCAATAAGGGAATTGACGTTCACGGGAGGGGATAACGTCTACCAGGTTATCATCCTGGATCGAGGCAGCGGGGATTTCAAGGCTTTTCTGTCAAACATCCGTCCTGTTCAGGCGAGCGAGGCAGATGAAATCATGGCGGGATATCCGGGACAGCTGTCCCCTGACCTCGTTCTGGCCTCCCGGATCAGCCGCGGAATAGACGTGAATGATGTTGCGGAGCTATTGAGACTGACCGATCTGAGAAAAAAATCAGGCGAGACGACCGTGAAAGATACGGGACCCTTGAAGGCTGAATTAGAATACCTGAAAAGTGAATCCCGGCGGGAAGGAAGACCGTAACCAAAGGACCGGAGGCTTGCTGCAGGCGTATCTTTTCAATTAACCGCACCCTTCGCTTTCGTGCTGACCGTTTTCCCCTTCGTATTCATTGCCGCGCTCTTTGCCTTCTTCTTGGCCGACCGGTACCTGCCCACGGCCTTCTCATGCGCACCGTAGTCCTTTGAAAAATAATGGCTGCCGTCGCCCTGCGCCACAAAGAACAGGTAATCCACCTGCTCGGGGTAGAGGGCGGCAAGGATCGCGCCCTGGCCGGGATTCGCGATCGGGCCGGGAGGAAGGCCCTTGTGAAGGTAGGTGTTGTAGGGGGACTTCCGCTTCAGGTCCTCGCGGGTGACATTGGTGACCCAGGCCTTGGTCCCGTACACACAGGTGGGATCAGCCTGGAGCCTCATTCCCTTCTTCAGCCGGTTGTGATAGACAGCGGATATCAGCGTTCGCTCCGAGGGAACCTTCGCCTCTTTCTCGATGATCGAGGCAAGGGTCAGGATCTGCTGCTCCGTCATGCCCAGTTCCTCTGCCCGTGCCCGGTAGCTGTCCACGAATACGGCCTGGTGCCGCTGAACCATCCTTCGGGGAATGTCCTCGAGCTTGATGCCCTTGGGCAGAAAATACGTGTCCGGGAAAAGATACCCTTCGAGGGTATCGGCCTCGATGCCGAGAGAGCGCACATACTCCCTGTTCCTGACCAGCTTTATGAACTGCTGAGGATCGGAGACGAGCGGCGTGCCGGAGAGCGTCCAGCCGATCTGGTAGAGGTTGTAGCCTTCCGGCACCACCACCTCGTATTCAATGATCTTGCCTTTTCGCAGCGCGTCCAGGACCTCCCAGAGGCTCATGTTCGTGCTCAGTCCGTAGTAACCCACCCGCACCCGGCGGCTGATGCCCTGCAGCCTGCCGATGAGCTCGAAATACCCGCGGTACCGGATGACGCCTTCCTTCTGCAGAACGCCGGCAATGGCCTTGAAGCTCATGCCGTCCGTCACCTGGATCTCCTTCCATACCTTTTCCTTGCTTGGCGGCACAAAGAGAGCGATAAAGAAGTGGATCGATACCAGGAGCGTGACCGTAGCGAGCAGGAACGCCGTCCAGGGATGGCACTTCGCCCATTTCACCATCATCTGCCAGGCAGCACGTATGGCCGCGATCGTTTTCATACCGGCTATTATAACGTAAGAAGAAGGTTTTTGGAATTGATTTTATCGGTCAGGTCAGAGCTGCCCCGACCGGAGGATGCCGATCAGGAGCCAGAAGCCGAGAATTGCGGCTATCAGATAGCCGATGACTCCGAGCGTGGAAAAACCGAAGATCTTCTCCCCGAATCCGGAGTGGATTATGAGCGATGAAGCGATGATGATGGCTGAGGTGAGAATGCTGAAGGAGAGCCTGTTGCTGGATTTGTCCACGTCCCGGATGAGCCGGTCGAGTTCCTCATGGCGAACGTTGATGCGAACATCGTCGCGGGCAAGTTTTTTGACCACGGTCTGGGACTGGCGCGATACGGTCGTGAAGATATCCTGGAACTCCCTGATCCCCTCCCAGGCGGACTTGAGGAGGCGCCGCGGGTCCCGTTGTTTTCTGATCAGCCGGGAGACGTAAGGCTGCGCCATCTGGATCATGTTGAAGTCGGGATCGAGTTGACGCAGGATACCTTCGATGGTGAGCAGGGTCTTATAGACCAGGTAGAGGTTTTGAGGCATGCGAAGCCTGAACCGGATGGAGATCTGGGTGAGGCGATCCAGGTAGGCGCCGAGATCGACCTGTTTTACGGACATGCCGTAGTACGGTTCGAGAAATTCCGCGAGGTCCTCTTTGAGTTCGCTCCGCAGCCTGTCCAGATCCATGGTCTCGTCGGTCAGGAAACCTATGTTCACGTACTGATCGGCGAGCTTTTCGTAATCGCGCTCGACGATGGCGATGATCGTATCGGCGAAATACTGCATATTCTCTTCGGTCACCCTGCCCATGATGCCGAAATCCACGAGCGCGAGCCGGCCGTCGGGAAGAATGAAGATATTGCCCGGATGCGGGTCGCCATGGAAAAAACCGTCCTGGAAGACCATTTTGAAGTAAGCCGACGCGCCCTTCCTGGCAATCTCGTGCCGGTCGTATCCCTCCCGTTCGATCCGGGCGAAATCATCGACGCGGATACCCTCGATCCGGTCGAGCACCAGGACGTGTCTTGTCGTCAGGGTGGAATGGACCCGGGGAATGTATAACTCGTTGCTCTCGTCGAAGTTCTGGCGAAGCCGGGCGGCATTGGCAGCTTCGGTGAAGAAATCGAGCTCCCGGTTGATCGTGCGCGAGAACTCTGCAACGATCCCCCGGGGGTTATGGACAGCGATCTCCGGCAGGTAGGCCTCCATAAGCTGGGCGATGCCTGCCAGGATGCTGATGTCCCGTTCGATTACACGGTCGATATGCGGCCGCTGGACCTTGACCATGACCTCGCTCCCGTCCCGGAGCACCGCTTTGTGGACCTGGGCGATGGATGCAGCTGCTACGGGAGCAGGGTCGAACTCCTGGAACAACAGGTCCAGGGGAGCGCCGAGGTCATGCTCGATTATCTCTTTTGCCTGTTCAAAGGGAAAGGGTGAAACGGAATCGGTGAGTTTGCAGAGTTCGCGTGCGTATTCGACGGGAAGCAGGTCGGGCCTGCAGGAGAGGACCTGGCCGAACTTGATAAAGGACGGCCCGAGCTCCTCGAACATGATCCGGAGACGCTCTGGCGTCGTGCGGACCGGACCTTCCGGAGGACGTTTTTTCCGGAATACGAGCATGCGCCTGCCGAAGGAAACGAACCGCTGCAGACCGAGCTGTTCGATCAGGTGGCCGAACCCATGCCGGGACGCCACCATGATGATCTGCCTGACACGCGGAATGTCCCGGTAGTGTCTTCTCCAGAACCCGAGCAGCGACATGGGTATCGTTCGGGTGGTTCCTTAGACCCCGCCTTTCCCTTCGGTGCTTTCGATCTTGGCCAGCCTGGCGGAGATGTTCTGGAGCTTCTTTTCCATCTTTTCGATGTCATCCCTGGTCGGGATGTTCAGTTTCTCAAAGGAGGCTGCAATCGCGTCCTTTACCTTGTTATCGAACTCCTTGCGGCTGTCCTCGGCCTTGGACACCCATTCTTTTACCAGGGACGAAGCATCGCTCTTGGACAGCTCGCCCGCTTTGACCAGCTCATCAACGAACTCTTTTGCCTTCTCCTGAGCGCCCAGGCCGGCAAGCATTGCCTTCTTGATTATCTCCGCGACTGTCATTGTTTCCTCCTTGGCTTTGGTTTCCGTGACCGGACCTTATTTACCCCTTTTAATTATACCATAGAGTGCCTCGAGGGCAGGCTCCAATTTCGCTGCGTCCTTTCCTCCCGCCTGCGCCAGATCCGGTTTCCCGCCGCCGGTGCCGCCCAGGATCAGCGCCATCTCCTTGATAATGGTTCCGGCATTGAACCGGCCGGTGAGGTCCTTCGAGACCATGACGATGAGGCTCACCTTATCATCCTTTGCCGAACCGAGGGCCAGTATGCCCGATCCGAGCTTGTCCCTCAATTTGTCCGCGAAATCCCGAAGGTCCTTTGCATCAAGGCCCTCGGCGCGCCTGGCCAATACCTTTACCCCGTTGACCGTCTGCGCGTCCGTTGCGATATCGCCCGCCTGGGACGACTGGAGCTTGTGCTTGAACTGGTCCAACTCTTTTTCGAGGGCCTTGGCCTGGGACAGGAGTTTTTCCACGCGTGAGACGGCGTCCTGGTCCGTGGTCTTGAGCAACTGTGCTATGTCGTGCAGGCCCTGCTCTTCCCGTTTGAACGCCTCATAGGCCTGCCGTCCCGCGACCGCCTCGATCCTGCGGACGCCTGCCGCAATGCCGGCCTCGGAAAGGACCTTGAAGACGCCTATATCGCCGCTGGCGCGCGTATGGGTGCCGCCGCAGAGCTCTTTGCTGACGTCCTTCACGCTCACCACGCGGACCTTGTCCCCGTACTTTTCATCGAACAAGGCCATCGCGCCGCTCGCCACCGCCTGTTCCACGTCCAATACCTGTGTCTGGACCGGGTGGTTCTCCCTGATGTATTCGTTGATCAGTTCCTCCACCCGCGCGATCTCCCGGTCGGTCATGGCGGTATAGTGGGTAAAGTCGAAACGCAGTCGTTCCGGCGAGACGAGCGAACCGGACTGTTTCACATGGTCGCCGAGCACGTAGCGGAGCGTTGCATGGAGCAGATGGGTGGCGGTATGGTGCCGCGCCGTGTCTCCCCTTCCGGCCTCGTCCACGCGTGCAAGCACCGTGTCACCCAGCTTGAGTCCGCCTTTCTTGAGCTTTCCCCTATGAACGACCAGGTCCTCAACGGGTTTGACCGTGTCGTCCACGGCGAACTTTGTCGCTTCGCCGAGGAGATCTCCCTTGTCGCCGACCTGGCCTCCCGATTCCGCATAAAAAGGAGTGCGGTCGAGGACGATCTCGACCTCGTCCCCCTCATGCGCCTCGGATGCCTTCCTCCCCTCCTTGATTATGGCGATGATCTGACCGTTGTCCTGCGTGAGATCATACCCGGTGAACTGCGGTTTTTTGATGCCCGCCGCCACCTCCTTATAGACCGGCTTCACCTTGGCTTCGCCCGAACCGGCCCAGGCCGCCCTGGCCTTGTCCCGCTGCTCCTGCATGGCCTTCTGATAGCCCTCGTTGTCCAGCTCCAGTTCCATGTCGCGTGCCATGTCGGTGACGAGATCGAGCGGGAATCCGAACGTATCGTAGAGCTTGAACAGCACATCGCCGGGTATTACGTTCTTGTGCCCGGCTTTGATCTTCGCCACGGTCTCGTTCAGGAGCGCCAGGCCTGACGTGAGCGTCGTGGCAAAGCGCTCCTCTTCGAGCAGCACTACCCTGGCCACGTGCTCCCTGCTGTCCACCAGTTCCGGATAGGCCTCACGCATCTCGTCGACCACGACGCCCGTCAGTTTGAACAGGAAGGGTTTCTCGACCCCGATCAGTTTGCCGTAGCGGCTTGCCCGGCGTATCACCCGGCGGAGAACATACCCCCTGCCTTCGTTCGAGGGAAGCACGCCGTCGGAGATCAGGAAGGTCATGGCCCGGAGGTGATCGGCGATCACCTGGTAGGAGATATCGGCCTGCTGGTCCTTGTGGTAGGGAACGCCCGCTACCGCGGCTATCTGCCTGATGATCGGCTGGAACAGGTCGGTCTCGAAGTTGCTCTTTACCCCCTGCACAACGGCGGACAGCCGCTCGAGCCCCATGCCCGTGTCGATGCTGGGCTTGGGCAGCGGAGTGAGTTTGCCCGTCTCGTCCCGGTTGAACTGCATGAACACCAGGTTCCAGATCTCGAGGTACCGGTCGCAGTCGCAGCCCACGGCGCACGCCGATTTGCCGCAGCCGACCTCCGGCCCCTGGTCGATCAGGATCTCGGAGCAGGGGCCGCAGGGGCCGGTGTCTCCCATCTGCCAGAAATTGTCCTTTTCGCCGAGACGGACGATGCGATCGGCCGCAACCCCGGCAACATCCTGCCAGAGCTTGAACGCCTCATCGTCGTCCTTGTAGATCGTGACCCAGAGCTTCTCTTTCGGCAGTTTCAGCTGAGCGGTCAGGAGTTCCCAGGCAAAAGCAATGGCGTCTTTCTTGAAATAATCACCAAAGGAAAAGTTGCCCAGCATCTCGAAAAAGGTATGATGCCGCGCCGTATGGCCCACATTCTCCAGGTCGTTGTGCTTTCCGCCCGCGCGCATGCACTTCTGGCTCGTGACCGCTCGCTGGTAGGCCCGTGTTTCCTCTCCCAGGAACAGTCCCTTGAACTGGACCATGCCCGCATTCGTGAACAACAGGGTCGGATCATTCCGGGGAACGAGCGCCGAACTGGGCACAATTTTGTGATTTTTAGCTGCAAAAAAGTC
>Ga0154501_1013_pt4 | contig 14499 bp, 14 predicted proteins | sample RifGroD2_FD_115980 | JGI IMG/M metagenome (GOLD analysis project Ga0154501, IMG submission 115980) | Nitrospirae bacterium GWD2_57_9 | reverse complement strand
GCCGCATCCGTCCGTTCGATGATGGCTTCATGGGACAGCACGACGCCTTTGCTCGTGCCCGTGGTCCCTGAACTGAACCGGATGAAGGCCGGATTGATCCGGTAGTATTCGGGGTCCGGATTGTGCCTGACAGTACGTTTGATGAGCTGCAGCTCCTTGGCGGTCAGCCCGGGCAGCAGCTTTCCGCCGGATCCGCCCTGCCGAAGGCCAGGCTCTGCAACAATAAAATCCACGTCGATCTTGTCGATGACCGTCTCTATCTCGTCCGCGGTCTGCTCAGGCGAGACCGGGACCACGACAGCCGAAAGAGAAAGAACGGCCAGGCCGGCAATGATGTAATCGATGCTGTCGTCGCACAGAAGGCCCACCCGGTGAAGCCGGCTCACACCGCCGGCCCGGAGCGTTTCCGCGAGCTGTTCCGCGCGGGTCAACAGATCGCCGTAGGTGATGGACTCATCGCCCTCGATGACCGCGAGCTTGCCGTGGAGTCCTTGCGTCTCTTTTTTAATGGTGTCGAAAATATTCATAGAGCGGTCTTATTGCTTTCAGTACGAACCGGCAGACAGGGCGGTCCCGGAAAACTCGGGGTGAAAAAAGTCGCCTCGCCCCTACCCGGTGCATTGTATTTCTTCCCCGTCCGGTTGCTGGATCCCCTATTTCTTCGGGAGATAATCCTTATAGATGTTGCGCATGGCGATAATGTACCGTGTGCCGAGATATATGATCCTCACCATCTCCCGGAAGGGAATCTTGATCTTGTTCACCCTGAGCGGGTTCGCCTGCAACGCGACACGAGAGAGCTTGGCGAAATGGGCGTAGAACTTGTTCCTGTCCAGCTTTGTCGGCAGGATCGTATGCATGCAATCGTAGTACAGGTAAGGATCGACTATATAGTTGTCCTTATGCTGTTTCCAGAGTTCGGTGCCCGGCGACGGTGAAAAGACCGTAAAGGTGACCTCGGCCGGGCAGACCTTCATGATCTCCTTTTCCAGGTCCCGGAAATCCTGAACGGAAAAATCAGGGTCGACCATGAAGCTGGCATGCAGGGTTATCCCGATCTCCTTGAGTATCTCGATGGCCTTCCGGTTCGTGTCCACGCTGGTGCGTTTCTTATACTTATCCAGACGCGAACCGACCATGGCCTCGAGTCCGACATAGACGACATCCAGGCCAACGCTCTTCCAGAGCCGGAACAGCTCGGGATACTTCACGATCGTATCGGCCCGGGCCCAGCTGATATACTTCTTCCTGATGCCGCGTTCCTGGAGGAGGTTCGCGATCTTCGTCAGCCGCTCCTTGTTCAGGAAGGTCTCGTCATCAACGAAGTAAATGTTGTTCTCGGGGATCTTCGCGATCTCGTCGACCACATCTTCAGGGGCACGCTGAAGGTATTTGCCGCGCATCAGCGTATGGACCACGCAGAACGAGCATGAATAAGCGCATCCCGTCGAGGTGCGCATGCTGGCTGTCCGTGGAAAGATCGTATCGAGCTTTTTTTCGGTGCTCGAGGTCCAGACGCAGAAATACCGGGAGCGGTCCACCAGTTCACGCCGCGCGCGCGGTATGAGCTCCACGGCGGGGAATTCCGGGGGCGGCCCTGCCGCTTTTTCGGTAAAATCAGCAGCCTTTGGCGAAAGGACCGCATCGCCGAATGCGACAGGCTCCCCGTTCTTGAACCGTCTCAGGATCTCGCCGAATACGGTGCCGCCCTCGCCGCGCACGATGATATCTATCCCGTCACCGTTCACCTGGTAATCGGCTGGAACGATCGTGGCGTGGGTCCCGCCGACAACGGTCAATATTGCCGGGTCCTGTTTCTTGGCAAGGGCAGCCAGGGACTTTACCAGCGCCGACTGGCTGCTGTAAGCCGTAAAACCGATCACCTGCGGCCTGAACGTGCGGACCTTTTCCAGGAATCCCTGGACTGCGTCCTTTTCAAAGCTCAGGTCCTGGATCTGGACCTCATCTTCAGGCGGCGCGCCCGCTGCCACCATTTCAAGCTCAAGCGGTTCCAGGTGCAGGAAGCCTTCCTGCAGACGCTTTGCTACGACAAGCTGAGGATTGGGTTTAACGAGTAGTATTCTCACTAAGAACCTTCCTTAAGTAAAAAATCTTTACCACGGAGACACGGAGGCACGGAGAAATTCGTGAACCAGGGCTTCTTGTTCTCAAGAACAAGAAGCGTCCTTTTTATCGAATGCCGTTCATTGTAAAACGATATCAAGATTCTTTTTAAGGACGAATCTTTTTCTTTTCTCCGTGTCTCCGTGACTCCGTGGTTAAAACCGATTTAGTAATCTTTGATATTCTCCGGATACTTTCCGTTCTTCACCCGGTAAGCAGCTGCTTTGCCCGCCTGTTCACCCAGTGCCATGCAGGTTCCCATGACGCGGGCCGATCCCAGCGCTTCCCGCGTGGCCGAAATGCACCGTCCTGCCGTAAGCAGGTTGTCGATGCCCTTGACCTTAAGACAGCGGAACGGGATCTCGTAATGATCACCACGAGGCACATACCGATAAACGGTCCCCCGCTCCCTCTCCCAGAGTTCAATGGGCCACGAATTCTTCACGACTCCGTCCGGGAACTTCCGGCCCGTGACTACATCTTCAGCAGTCAGCGTATATTCCCCGAGCACCCTCCGTCCTTCCCGGTCAAGCACTTTGAGCGAAAGACCGGCTATCGAGGAATCTTTGAAAGCCGGAAGAACCGAAACGAGATAGGCATGGATGGCTTCCGCGTTCTTTCTCGCCTGATCATCCCGTTCAGGCCCTTCTTCCGCCTCGATGCTGATCTTGCAAAACCCTTCGCCCTCGGTATCGCCGAGGCAAAAGTTCGTGAACCGCGCCGAAGGAGCGAACAGGCCCTGCTCTACAGCTTTTGACAGGTGATAAGGAACCTTGACCGCAAGCCACTCGTCGGCATCATGCAAGCCTTGAATCCGAATGCTAAAGCCCGCAAGCTGTCGTTTGGGCAACGGGGACAGTTCGTAAGGTGCGCCTGCAGCGGAAGCGATATTGCCGTTGCCTGTGCAGTCGACGATCATGGCCGACGTGACACTTTCCTTCCTGCCGCCTTGCACAAGTTCGATGGACGTTATCTTCCCGTTTTCGATCCGGACTCCGCCGGCAGCATTCCCGGAAAGAACGGTCAAATGAGGCTCAGCAGCGGTCAATGACGAGAGGACGGATCGGAGGTCCTCCGGCGTATAGGGCAGCACATGGACCTGTCCTATCCTTTTTACGGACTGGCCGGTTTTCACGGTCAGCAATCCTGCTATCTCCCGGGGCAAACCGGGGTTCAGTGTTTCCGCCGGAACCTCCCCGCTGTTCACGTAGAGGCCACAGACATACTGGAACATGCCTGCATACCCTGCCCCCCCCAGGTATCCCGCCTGTTCGACGAGAAGAGTACGGACCTTGCACCGGGCGGCGGCAACCGCGGCTGCCGTTCCTGCCACTCCGCCTCCGACCACCAGGACATCACAAGAGAGCGTCATGTTGGCTGCAATACCCCGAATCGTGAACGAATGCCCTTGTCCAGCTGCTGAACGACCTGGTCGTCCACCAATCCTTCCAGGTAGGCGATCACGAGGTTCAGCTTCTTGTCATAGTAATTACTAAAGAAGCCGATCCCCGGCGGCATGGGCACCCGGGGCATATGAAAGAGGTTCGCCACGCGCCTGCCGGAGAAATCACAATGCCGGTACGCGCTCTTGCCGAGATGGGAGAAAGCGAAGGTGGCCATCTTTCCCTTCAGCGGAAGCTGCAGGAGCCTGCCCAACAGGGGCAGCGGCGCAATGCGCGTCAGCAGGCTTGCCTCGGCAAGGTCCCGGGGAAAACCGGATTTTACCTGGTCGTACATCTGCTGCTTGAGCAGGGCGATCAGGGCCTTCCTGTCTCCGGCATCGCCGACCGGCACCTGGTAGAACAGGTAGGATACATAGTTGAAAAAGATCTCCTGAAGCTGATCGAGGCCGGGCCTCAGGTCCATCGTGACCGGGATAAGATAGCTCGACCCGCTCCCGGTCCTGTCCTTGAACAGGTCGTGCACCGTCTCAATGATGGCCGCAAGCAGATAGGGAGATTCCATGAGATACCCCGCCTCGTCATAGGCCCGGTCATAGATATAGGCAGTCTCCTCTTCGCTGAAGCGAAGCAGATGGTAACGATAGGACCGTCCGCCCGCCGCAGGCGGCGCCAGGACCTCGGGAGTGGATCTCGACAGCGCGATGATCCTGCGGTTCACGTTCCTCCCTGCAAGGAACTTCTTCGACCACTCGGTGAGCCCCGAAGAAGATACAAAGGCAATGTCCCCGGAAACGGGACCGCCCGAGTTCATGCTCTCCTGGAACAGGTTCAGGAACATCTCTGCGCCGCGCGCGTCGAATACTGCATGATCAAAGGCCATCGCGAGAAAAGAGCGGCCGGTTCCGTTCAGCAGATGGAATGCAAGATGCTCTTTCCGTCCCGGAAAAGGCGTGTTGACACTTTTTTCAAGGAGGGACAGAAATGCCGATCCGTCTCCGTCATCGAGGCGATGGACCGTGAACAAGAGGGTCTTGTTCGTCGTTGCAGGTATCTTCCAGTAGGGAGCAAGCTTGATGTCGCGGCTTACGCTCCCTTCCAGCACCGGGAACGCGCCGACGAACCTGGCCAGCCGCGTCCGGATCTCGTTCTCGTCCTGGGGAGAGTCGAACTGCAGCACGACCTGCGACATGTTCCCTGCGCTGGTCGTGGCCTTCATCATGTGGTCCAGCGTATTGATCACCCAATCAGGGCCGGATAAGTAGCGTTTGCGTTTTGATACCAGCATGGCCGATCCCGCTTACACTCTTCGGCTGATGAACGCCGCCAGGGAACGAATGGTCTCAAAATCCTTCCGGGTAAGGTCCGATGCGATCAGCGGCAGTTTGAAAGTTTTCTCGATGAACACCAGGATCTCGACAAAACCGAGCGAATCGATGCCTAAATCCGGAAAAGGCGTTTCCGGACCGATGGCTGCTTCGTCCTGGTTGGTTATGGCCCCAATGCCCTGTATCAATGTTCTTTCGATTTCCTGTATCGTCATTCGGTCCCTGCCTTTTTGATCAGGACGAAGGATAGGTGTGAACATCACACCTTCGTTAAAAGGATCTCTGATCTTTCCGAGTAGCAATTGTATCCCGCGCACAGTATAGATGCCACCGATGCCGGCCCGTTCTCAACAAGGAGTCTTATTCCGGCGGGGTTGTCCGCGACGGGAGTGGCAAAGAGCAGTTGTTTTTTTATCATCAGCGCGCCCGCAGCCGTGTTGAAGGCACTCCCGATCATCATGCTCCCGAAAAGCGGCGCATAGGCTGCTGCGGGGACATCCGGGGAGAGGCAGCCGCGGTACATCGTCTCATCGGGCAGCATACCGTCGGCGTCAATGATGGTCAGGTCTTCAGGCTTTCCCCGGTCAGGCGCCTGGCCGGTATGGACGGCATCAATCCCGCAATAGATGTTTCCCCTGTTTTCCCTGCCGAGAAGAAAGAATGCCGCTCCTTCACCCGGTATCTGGCAGGTCGGCTTAAAGGTGAAGGGTTTGATCTTCCCGTCCTTCGCGGTCGTCAATTTATGGTCCGCCACGTACCCGAGCACGTCGCCGTACTGGTCCACGACGCCGGCGAGCACATAATCGCAGCGGCCCTGATCTATCCAGGTTTGAGCCAGCTGCAGGGCGGCCTGGAAGGAGAACCGGAACTGGGTGATCGTGAGCGTCGGACCATTGATGCCCAGGGAATTGCAAACATAAGACGCCGCTGCATTGTGTACGGAGTTCGAGAAGGTGGTCGGCGAGACCGCTGCATCGCCGTGATCGAGAATGTCGTCGAGAAAACCGAACGTGGTCACATGGGGACCGAACGCGGTGGCGACGATCAGCCCGAGTTTCCTTTTTGTGATATCCGCAATCCCGCAATCGCGCAGCGCGTCTGCAGCGGCAAGCACGGACATCTTGCTCAGTTTATCCGACCGCCTGATCTTCTTGAGAACGCTCCTATCGGGAAGGGCCTCCAGGTTGACCAGGTAGGCAGGGGTCTTTCCGCCCGGAATGTGGGGAGCTTCCACCTCCTGGGGCGGCACCCACCCGCGGTTGAGCGCCGTTTCCAGGGCGCCCATACCGAGTCCTTGCGCGAAGACCAGACCGATCCCTGCTATCTTCATAGGCCGGCCTCCCGTCCGATAACCAGAGCAGCATTGTTCCCGCCGAAGGCCATCGAGGTCGATATGGCATAAGACGCCTTGATCAACGTCTTCTCCTGCACCGGTGCCATGGGGATAGCCTCGTCCCTGGTCCGGAAACCGGCGCTTGCCGGTATCCATCCTGCACGGAGCCCGGCCGCGGTATATACCGCCTCCAGCCCGCCTGCAGCCGCCAGCGTGTGGCCCGTATAGCCCTTGGTGGACAGCATCTTCAGTCCCGGTCCGAACAGATCGGCCATGACCTTGCCTTCGACCAGATCGTTATCGTGGGTGCCGGTCCCGTGAGTGTTCACAAAACCGACCTGTTGCGGCTCTATACCCGCTTCCCGCATTGCCGTTATGAATGAAGCTCGCAGCCCGACGCCTTCCGGGCTGGGGGCCGTGAGATGATAAGCGTCGTTGGAAGAGCCGTACCCTGCCAGGAAAAGGTCCGATGCCTTGCCCCGGAGCAAAGCGCTCGACCGTTTTTCGATGATCAGCACGCCTGCGCCCTCCCCCAGATTCAGCCCTTTCCGGTCCCGGTCAAAAGGAGCGCACAGTTCCTGATTGGCGATACCGAGTGAGGCGAAACCGCAATAGGGTACGTGGTTCAGTTCGTCCGACCCGCCCGCGATCGCGATGTCGCACAGCCCGCTCTTGACCCAGGAAAGCGCAACGCCGATGGCGTCCGTACCTGATGAGCAGGCATTCACCACGGTCAGCTGGGGCCCCCGCGCCCCGATCCTTCTCGCGATATATTCGGAAAGATTGCCCTTCAAGAACCGGTCCACGGCGGCCATGGATTCCGTTTTCCCTTTCCGGTAGCTCCGGTAGAATTCGAGATCGTTCAACTGGCTCGCCACGGTCGTGCCCAGGCAAACGCCCACCCGGAGCCCGGAAACATCGCCTAGTTCCGCTTCTTTGAGGGCCTGGTCAACGGCAATGCAGGCGAGGCTCAAGGTGCGCCAGCCTTCCAGGCGGTATTCCGGGGGGAGATGCTTCACTTCGAACACGGGATAGTGCATAACCGTCGGAAACAGCGAGACCGGTCCCGCGTTCCGAACGCCCTGTTCAAAAGAAAGGAGCGCTGCGGCGAGGTCCAGGCCTGCCGCCGAGACGACACCAAGCCCTGTTATCTGGATACTCTCGTTCATAATCATTTGAGAACCGAACCGGATCGATCTCCGGACAGTCCGGAGAGCATCGAGATCCGATGAAATGGCCTAAGCTTTTTTCCTGTTCTCGTAGATGAAATTCGCGATAGTATCGATGGAGTAGAATACCTCTTTACCCTGATCCATATTTTTCACTTCCATCCCGAAATTACGCTGGAGCAGCACCACGATCTCGACGGCGTCGAGCGAATCGAGCCCCAGCCCTTCACCGAAAAGAACCTCATCGTCCTTGATGTCGGCAGGGTTGATATCCTCCAGCGAGAGATCGCGAACGAGCATCTCTTTGAGGTCCTTTCTGATTTTTGCCAGTTCCTGATCTTTGTTATTCTCCATCTTGTCTCCTTGCATGTATTCTATGAGATTAATCATTTCCCTGCCACATATCGCGAAAAACGAACCATTGGAAGGGATAATGAACAGCGTATTCTTCGAGTATGCCCGCGAACTCCCGTACGCAGGCTTTGATCTCCGCGTCCCTGCCGCCCCGCGGACCCGACGGGGCGTTAATGACGTGCGAGATGTCGGTTATGTATTTTTTGACCCCGACCTTGGAGCACAGCAACACGGCGACCGGGCAGCGGGCAGCGGCCGCAAGGCTGAATGCGCCGTAGGGGAACCGGACATCGCCGCCGAGCAGCGGGGCTTCCAGGGAAGCATACCCGTAGGCACGGTCTCCCATGATCGAGACCACGTCTCCCTGGCCGATCGCCTTCAGGGCCTCGACCACGCCACCGAGAGCGCCGTCGGTGTACAGGATCTTGACGCTTTCGCGGTTGCTGTCGATGTTCAGCGCTTCCTTCACGGCAGCATTGTCCTCGGGCCGCATCATGATATGCACGGTGCGGCCCAGGTCCTTGAGCGCGGTCATTGCCAGCTGCCAGTTGCCGACATGAGCGGTCAGGAAGATGAGCCCTTTCTGCCCTTCTGCGAGAAAGTCCCTGATCTTTTCATACCCGAGCAGCTCCTGTTCGATATCGCCGCCGCCCGATGCCACGTAGTACCGGTCGATAAGGTTCTTTCCCTGATTCACGAACAGCAGGTACACATCTGCCAGCCTGCGCAGCGTACCGTGGTCCGGGAACCGTCTCCTGACGTAGGCCAGGGTCGCGGTAACAACGGCGCGATCGAAAACAAGGTAGTAGAGGCTCACGAAATACAGGAGCCCGTAGGCGCCCCGAAGACCGAAGAGCATCACCGCCGAACGGAAGAACCAGATGCCGAGGCGATTGCCCCGTTTCCGTTCAACGCCCTTATTTGGAGACATCGGCATACCTTACTTTTTTGATGACCACTGCCGTGCTATAGACGATCGTCCCGACCAGCAGCGCTAACAGCGGGCCGATCAGCAATGAGCCGAGGAACCATTCATAGAGCCGGGCCGAGAACTGTTCGAACACCGTCGCGAACGAGAGGTCCGTAAGCCAGGCGCCGTGCCGCATATAATAGCCGACCTCAATGCAGAGCGCGGGCACGAGAGGCGGCATGGCAATATGCTGCACGTTGACCGCCACGATCTTGTTCAGGTTCAAACGGAGCGCCACGTACAGTATCACGAGCGTATGCATGAACAAGAGCGGCAAAACCGCAAGGAACACTCCTATGGCCGCGGACGCAGCCAGACCCTCCGGCGTTGCATTTTCCTGCAGCAGCATCTTCAGCACCTTGCCCGGGTGACGAAGCAGCGACAGGTCTACGGCCGGTTTTCCGGCTGCGAGCTTCTTGTGCGGCAGCGGCAGCAGACGTCTTCCCACCAACATGGAGTGAATGCGGCTGAGCCGCAGGTTGTCCAGGAACGGTTTAAAACTCGATACCCGCTCTTCGGGCTTCGGATAATGTACGGAGACGGGCACCATGACGAGTTCCAGGCCCGCCCACGCCGCCTTTGCCAGAACCTCGGCCTCAAAATCATAGCGACTGCCCTTGAATTTCAGCTGGTTCAGGTATCGGACCGGGTAGGCCCGGAAGCCGCTTTGGCAGTCATCGACGGTCACCCCGGTCTCCGCCTTGAGCCAAAAATTCGCAAAGGCTCTGCCGAAACGGCTGGATGCCGGAACATGCTCCGTATTGAAATCCCTGCACCCGATGACCAGACGTTTATCGCTGTCCCGCATCAGCGGGAAGAAGCGCTCCATATCGCGCGGGTCGTGCTGTCCGTCGGCGTCCACGGTGATCATATAAGAACCGCCGCGGGCCTCGATGTACCGCGATGCGGTCAAGATGGCCTCTCCCTTGCCGCGGTTGTGCTCATGGGTAAGCAGAATCACGTCCAGGCCGGACAGCAATGACGCTAGATCGGCATCGGTGCTGCCGTCGTCAACAACGACGACGTTCCCCAGGACCGACCGGCAGGCAGCCACGACATCCGTAACCGTCGAGCCATTGTTATAGACCGGCACCGCGCACCAGATGGTTTTTTCAGGGCTGCTTTGCTGCATGCCTCGTTCTCTCCCGCGGCTTCGGCTTCCTTCCGGGAAGCAGCAGGTCCCACATGGGTCCGGTATAACCCAGTTTATGCAGGATCTGCAGGTTGTTGTCCATGGCGTCCGGCGGGAACACGCAGTGGCGAACTCCCGTGAACGCCTTGGTCAGCGTTTCCTCCAGCCACTTCTTATCGAGCCCCGGAGCCAGATAGTAGACAGGCTTCAATAGCCCGTCCTCGGCTTTTATGATGTTCTCCTTGATGGCCAGGCGCGCGAGGGGCGTATTCGGCAGGATGCGGATGCCCATGAAGATGAAAGCTACGCATTTCTGCAGGCTCAGGATGTTCTCGATCCCTTCCCGGACGGTTTCCTCCGTCTCCCCGGGCCCGCCGAACATGAAGAAATGCGAAGTGGCGATCCCGTGCCGGACAAAGAGGTCGCTGCTCTCCCTGACATCGCTGAAGGTGAAGCTCTTGCCCATCCGTTTGAGCGTCGTATCGCTTGCGGCATCGGTGCCGACCTCGGCAGCGCCGAATCCGGTCAGTTTCATCCGTTCCACGATCTCGTCGGTCAGCCCTCCGGGCTTGAAGAAACCGGTCCAGGGAATATTGATCTTGCGCCGGACCATCTCGTCAAGGACATCGAGGTAAGCTCCTTCATCGTCATTGAAGACAGAATCCACGAAGAAGATGAACTTCGCTTTGAACCGGTCCCGCAGTGTCTCGATGTCGTCGGCAACGGCACGGGGGTCTCTCCGGCGGATCTTTGCGCCTTCCAGCAGCGGGTACGTGCAATAGATGCAGGAATGCGTGCATCCGCGTTTCGTCTGGACCGAGGCGATATTGCCGCTGTGGAGATAGAACTCCAGCAGACGTTCGTCGTACAAGGCGGAACTGATCTGAGTTCCGGCAAGGTGAGCCTGGGTACCGATCAGGCGTTCTCGAGGATAGATGCCTTTTGCCGCGTTGTTCGCGAACTCAACAGCCTGCACCTCTCCTTCGCCGATTATTCCGTAATCAGCGCCGGTCTCTTCCAGGATCAACTGCGGGATCAGGGAAAAACCCGCCCCTCCCAGAAGCACCTTTGCGCCGGAATGTTTCCGTACCGTGTCGACGAGATTTTTGACGTTCAGGATGTAATACTGTTCATGGAGCAGGTTCACGTTGTCGATGTTCCGCACCGAAATACCGACCAGGTCGGGAACGAATTCCTGCACCTCGCTGCCGATAGCATCGAGCGAGCTGTTCTGCTGCAGGAAATCAGCCTGCCGCACTTCATGTCCTGCCTTCGTCAGGGCCGCCGCGATGATGCTCACGCCCAAGGGATACAGCGGATAGGGCGAGAGGGTCACATTGGCCGATATCAGTAATATTTTCATCGAACCTTCCCCGCTTCTTCTTTCTGCCATCTCCTGCGGGCCCTCAGTTTAGGGCCGTGATATGTCCCGTCAGCCTGTTCTTTTTCAATGACCTTCATGAACAGTTTTGCCATCCGCAGGTTCTGGCTGCTTTCCCGGTAAAAAGTGTCCCAGGCGTAATAGTAGAGGTCCTGCAGCCGGGACGGTTTTATCTTCGCAGGCTGATACACGACCTTGCCGCCCGTGTAATCCGGCCAGTTGTTCGACAGGATCCTGCCCTCTGCCTGAAGCGCTTCCCGCACGGGGGTGTGCGGGAACGGCGTCAGGATCGTGAACTCGGCCAGGTCCAGCTTGATCTCGAGCAGAAAATCGACGAGCCGCTTGATATCGTCCTCATCATGTTCATCCATGCCCAGAATGATGGTTCCTTCCACACCGATCCCGCGCTCCTGCAGCCGCTTTACCCGGTTGCGGATATAGTCGGATGTATCGAAGATTGCCTGATATACGTACCAGCAGCCGGCCTCCGCAGCGAGGTCCAGTATCTCGTCGTCGTCCTTGATCGGATGGCAGACGAATTTCTTCTTGAGCGGGATAAGGGCCCGGAAGAGGTCCTTTTCCCACTGATCGTTCTGGGCCAGGGAGTTGTCCACGAAAAAGAGCCGGTTGTTGTCGATGGAAGCAACCTCGCGCACTACGTCATCGATCGGTCGAGGACGGAACTCCCGGCCGCCGAGGAACGGGGTACAGCAGCAGAAGCAGTTGTACCGGCAGCCGCGGGAAGCATGGATGAGATCCACCATCTGCACGCCCCGATAATTGTACCGTTCGCGGTTAAGGATACTGCGGCGGGCAGGGCCGATCACGTTCATATTAGGGAAGTTCCACTGGTAATCGTATACTTTCTGGAGCCCCCCGTTCCTGAGGTCCTCTATGACCTGTGGGAAGCGGCCTTCTGCCTCGCCCAGGAATACGGCGTCCGCATGGGCCATCGTCTCTTCGTGATGCAGCATCGTGCCGATGCCGCCGAAGATGACCGGGACGCCCCTTGCGCGGAATTGATCGGCGATCTCCCACCCGCGCTTTATCTGGCAGGTGAGCATGCACGAGACCGCAACGAGATCCACTTTTTCAGCGAAATCGATGTCTTCGACGTGCTCGTCGATGAATGTAAGCTCCACATCGCCGGGGACGGTCGCCGCAAAACAGATAGGCCCGTGCGGCGGCAGGTGAAACTCCGTTTGCCGTTCCAGTTTGGGCCATTTCGGATAAATGAGCTTGATCTTCACACTATCCCTTTCTTGCTGCCAGTCGTAAAAATTGATCCACCACTATCGCTGCATCAGCGGATACATCCGTGACGGAGCGCGCTTCGTCAAGATCACATAAGAAACCGGGTCCGGCGGTGTAGTCTCTCTGCACCAGCAAAAAGACAGCTTCGTCGGGCTCGGCCCTGCCCGCCAGCACGGCCGGTGTCTGCCCGGCCTCGATCATCTCTGCCGCTATTTCGAGAGCGCCGGACAGGATATTCGCCCTTCCCGAGGCATACAGGGCGGGCCCCAGGAGACCGAAATGGATCGCCGCTTCGCCGATCGCACTCGAGGGAAGCGTGTAAATGAAAAGATTACCCCGGGACAGGGTGCGGCCGCTTTCCAGGTAATCACGGAAATAATCAAGGTCCGTCCTGAGCGATCCCTCGGCGCTCGTTCCGACGATCCCGAGGTCCTGCTTTCGAAGCGGCGAATATTCAACGCCTGCGTCCTGAAGCGCAAGACTTACGGCATAGACCGTCATCCGCGAGACGGCATCGAGCCGGCCGAAATTCTTGAAGGGATGCGAAAAAATGCCCTTCTTCGGCAGAACCCGGACGTCTTCACCGTCTTCGTAGAGGTGACGCAGACCGTTCCTGATACAGCCGAAGCCTTCCCGGGTAAGCCATCCTATGCCGCGGATCCCGATCCTCATACGTAATAGTGCAGGCAAGCGACGTGACCTGAGCGATCGATCATGCCAGCACCAGCGCGGTATTGATGCCGCTGAATCCGGCGTTCGTGACCAGCGCCGATGCCCGGCCCTCCCGGATGCGCTGCCGTTGCCCGGAAGCCCAGCCGGATGCATCGTTCGCGGGGTCCTGCAGGTTCACGGTCGGAGGCACGGATGCTTCCCGGAGCGCCCGCAGCGCAATGATCATCTCCACGAGTCCCGCGGCGCCCATGGTATGGCCGATCCCTCCCTTGATGGAATAGACCGGCCGCTCGTTGTTCCCGAAGACGGAGCGAAACGCCTGCATCTCCATCTGGTCGTTGTATACCGTGCCGGTGCCGTGGGCCGCGATGAACCCAACGTCTTCCGGACTCAAGCCCGCAGAGGACAGCGCTTTCCGAATAGCAAGGATCAGCCCCTCGCTCTCGCGGGAAGGACCTGTCATGTGGTTCGCATCGTCGCTCAAGCCCCAGCCTGCCAGGGTCCCCTGGACCGGTCTGTTCTCGCGAGTCGCCCGTTCTTCGCTCATCAGCAGAGCATACGCTGCCGCCTCTCCGACGTTCAGGCCGGCCCGGTTCCTGTCAAAAGGCCTTGCCACTTCCTTGTCCAGCGCCATCAACGAGGAAAAACCGGAAAAAATGAACTCCGTGACCGCGTCGCAGGCAACCACCAGGATGCAGTCCGCGTGTCCGTTCCTGATAATGGCAGCACCTTCCGCGGCTGCAGCGGCCGACGATGTGCATGCGGCGGAAATGAATAGGCTGCCCCCGCCCCGTGCATTGGTCAGCTCGACCACCTTGTCCAGAAGCCTTCCCGGGAAACTTTCAGAGGGGTCGCCGGTCCGTGTAAGCACGCTTTTTTCCAGCAGATCGATCTCACCCTTGGTCGTCGCCAGCAGCAGCCTGGCGTCAGCCGGAATGGAAGAGCCTTTCTTTTGAAAAAGCTGCCGGAGCATCTGCATGACCAGACTTTCACCGTCATGGTAGGCCAGTCCCTGAATGGTTCCTGCGAAGTCGGAATGAAAGGCCGCGGTATCGAACCGGCTCACCTTCGAGACGGCCGTTCTGCCCGCATTGATCCCCTCCCAGCATTGGTCCGTGCCCAGGCCGTAAGGCGTCAGCATATCCGATGCGACGATGACCGCTTTCATGCTTGTGTATGGAACTCTCCGGCCTTCCATCTCCTGCGGCAGCGCTCGAGCAGTTCCGGCGATACCATATAGGCCTCTCCGGTCCGATGGTCGCTGAAAAGCTGCACCATATAGGCGCTCGAGGCCAGGCTTCCGTTCTGCTTGATCAGATGGTACTCGGTATTGAGCCGCGAGCCCTCATGCCAGATCAGGGATGCCCGGATCGTGAATTCCT